>Ga0315547_1001623_pt1 | contig 17392 bp, 19 predicted proteins | sample SalMarSW160240MG_2_FD_202542 | JGI IMG/M metagenome (GOLD analysis project Ga0315547, IMG submission 202542) | Salt marsh sediment microbial communities from the Plum Island Ecosystem LTER, Massachusetts, United States - Salt Marsh Sediment SW1601-240 ...
CACGTAATATCTATGATGTTCCCATGCTGTTCTTCGTCTGCTTTCCGATTGTAGAATGTCTCTTGGTGGCCCTTCGTTCGTGCTAGATAGGATTCTAAGAGATTCAGCACAAATTCCTTGTGCCTCTCTATGATTGCGAAAAAGAAGAGAACAAAATTCGAGTTGTAGTACGTATGCTGGTCGTGAGAATCTGGATTAGCTTTCATAGTCGTATCGTAGTAGTCTTCAAGATCTACCAGGGCATCCGTCAATTCTGGTGGATAGTGAAATTGGTGAGCTTCCCAGGTCTCACGAGGTAGCCTTTGGACCGCATACATATCCCAGTATGGCCTGTAATCATCGCTCAGGAATGCGGAGAGCTTATAAAGCTCGGGATAGCTGAACTGCTGTAAAACTTTCAAGATTATAGGTTCGACCAGGGGATGAATAAATTGTGATCCCATTTACCCCTCGCCCATTAACTGTACAATGCGAGTGACACGCTGACTGACAGCCCCTTCGCTGAGCCCTAGCTTTTGAGCTATTTTCTGATTCGAGAGAGCAGGTTTTCCATGAGCGCCAACGCGATAATCATAAACAGTCTGATCCAAAGGATCTAAGGAGTAGTAGACTGCCTCCGCCCAGAATTCAGACTCGGCCATGGTAGTCTCGCCCGGCTGAAAGTATTCATCAGGATTTTTCTCTCGAAGAACACTCTCAGGTATCTCCGACCTCTCAAACTTCTCCAGATAGTCTATTCGATGAATCGATAGACCCGTTGCGTCGGACAGCTCCAATTGGGTAGGATCACGTCCCAGTTCAGTCTCGAAATTAGCTCGACTACGGCGAAGATTCCGCAAATCGTACCAGGCTTTTTGTGGCAAATGCAAACCCTGCGAGCGTTCGTAAACCGTTCGTTTGAGCGGCTGGAGACTGCTCATCAAATAGGTCTCTAATTGGGCTCCTCGATCTGGATCATAACTGTTAAAAGCGGCAGCCGAGAGACGGAGGGCTTCTAGACGGTAAATCGGGTCGTCTGAACCTCCTGCGTAAGAACGTAAAGAGTTCTTGATAACTGGTTCTGCGGCCGTCAAGAGCTGGCCCATAGTCGCATCGCTCGGATCCTGCTTCCAGGTTTCATATCGCGTTTTAAGCTCGCTATTTTTTGCCATGCCTTTATTCTACCATGAGACCAGCTATTGAATCCAGAGCTGGATCAGATTTAGAAGGAATCCATTTCCCCTACTTCTACCAGCCAACTTGATAGTCTAAACTTCCTGAAAGAGGGGACTGAAGAAAGTAACAATTGGAAATAGGATGGCTCCGGAATGCGGCGGCCCTATAAACATCTTCCTGCATGATGTGAGAGAGGGTCACGGTTGTCTCAACCTTAGGCTGTAGAATGCTGATTTCCATAGTGGTCGTGAGTGCCAAACCCAGTACTGCGCGTGCTCCCAGAGTCGGGAACTTTCTGGTTCCCCTTACTTCGACTAAAGATCCTGGAGAGACACCGCTAATATAGGGAATATGGATATCCATCTTTACCTTACCGAAAGCCTCATTCATCGCCTTTTGTTTGCACAGCTGTTCAGCAATGATCAAGCCGTTACCGTAAGATGGAAACCAAGAAGGGGCATTAAGTCTCATTACGCGACCAAAGCGTCCATCTGTCTCGGTGTAAAGAGCTGACGCATCGTACCCTCCTACAGCTTCATCTATCTCTTCCTGACCCCATAGACCGACATATCTGTCGGTCATGATCACGCCTCTTAAAGGATCAGGCCGTAAACCTTGAGTGTTGATTGAATAGCCTGAGATATCGTCCAGCGAGTATTTGACATGGTGTGCTCCATACTGTGGCCGATCATAGCCCAGACGGCAAAGAGGGGCAACTCTAAAAGTTGTCACATGCGGAATCACAGCGAAGCCAAATTCATGACAGAAAGCTACGAGGGCATCCCAGAAGGAACCAAAATTTCGGTGGATCACCTTGCCGATTGAGACAGCGATTACGTCCCTGGTATAGGCATCCAGCCAATTATGCAAGTTGGCGCAGGGTGTGGACAGGTAGGCGGTGAGAGCTTCGGCGGCGAGAGCTGAACCGAGTGTACCAGACTGATACCCGAGTCCGTGAGCCGTCTGAGAGTTGCAGAGACTCTGGAAGGTGATTATAAGCTCATCCGGTATGGAGTAATCCCAGTATGCAATTCTCCTCGCAGCCACCCACCAATTGAGGCCGACTACGTTGTCCCACCACGGGTCCCCATTAAATACCATCGGACCGGCGCCTCGAAGGACTGATATAGGCTGCTGCGCAAGCATCCCCAGCCAGCCGAAAGCTTTACAGACAGTTTGGAGTTGACCTGTCCTCGTACCAGTCACTCCCCGACTGTGACCCATATCAGACAAATAGCCACGAAACATTAGGATAGAGGTGTCATCGTTGACCTTCACATAAATATCTGTCAGATGGCTGTACAGATTGGAAGGGAGTTCCTTCGAGCTCCCGGAAAACCAATCAGAGAGCTCGGCATCGATACCGTAGGGAATAACAAACACAGCTCTCGGGATCGAATTAAGGCCATACTGTACAGAAAGGTGAGAGATAGGATAAGTCTTAACGGATCCCGTATCAGCCAGAGTTACACGAGCCCAAGCTTTTATTTGGCTAATATGAGTGAGATTGACGAGTGGCATTGTTCACTCAACTGAAACAGGGAACACTTCGAGAGTGAACTTATAGAGAGGTATATTTGGAAGCATCTCCTGGATATGTATATCAGTCAGCAGGCAGGTATAGACCGAATCTCCGTATGTGATCTCTATGAGACGGATATACCCCACGAAAGCATGATTAGCGTCAAACCAGGTCAGAAGAGCATTGCCTCCAGTTGAAGTCTCAACGCCGTCGCACTGTGCATTAGGATTAAAGCAAATTCCATGGAGGATTATAGGTTGCATTCTAGCATCAAAAGCGAAGAAGTAGACTTCTTCATTTAAGGTAGGCTGAACCGAGTGAATAACCTTCTTATGAATCTCCGCTCTTGTCATAAAGATTGTAGCATTCCCTCCTGATAGATCTGGAATATCGAGAGTTACCGGCTCATAGTTTCTCTCAGGAGGCGGTTCTATAACGACCAGAGATCCCAACGTATTGAAAATCCAGGCCATCGCTCACTCTTCTCCAATGGTATTCAACCAGGCTGTTCCATCACGCAAGGCAGTTTCGAAATTATCCAAGAGATCCCTTCGAGAGTTCAGCAGGGAAAGATCGTCAACTACCTTGGAGAGATCTAAACCGCGATCGCGGAGCAGGCCCTCCAGATTACTGGAAGATCTCGCCACCCTCGGTGACTGAACATCGGCAGGAGCACTCGCGGGCTCAGAGAATCGAATACTCGGAGGCGCGAGCTCGCGAAACTGAACTCCTGCGGCGGTGCTTATCTGGTCAGAGAGCCGAAAGCCGGTTGGAGGGAGATCTCGAGACTGAACCCCTCCCGACTGGGGAACACGAAAGGCGTCTATTCCACTGGATTCCGCCTGAGGATTTACAGAGCCCATCTCGCGCGGTCCAAGTGAAATCCTCGATAAGATCTCGTCCGCCAGCTGTACACTTGCTCCCATGTCTATAGGACGGAAGCCGGTCGAAGCTAGGCTGCTAAGCTCGCTTTCCGAAGAGCCCGCTCGTCTTTCTGGACGGAAAATATCTGGCAACCCTTCGCCTTCTGAAGAGACTGCTCGATTGAAATCGGGGAGCGGAAGCTCCTTCATAGGGTCACTTGTTGGTCTAAAGCCGGGGCCAGCTAACTCGCGAAACTGAGCTCCTGCAGATGTACTTATCTGATCTAGAATCTGAGTCTCTCTTTCAATCTGCGGAACTCCGGACATCTCCGATCTCGGAGGAAAGATAGGTTGAAGCGCATCCCCGGTCCAGCGTATTTGGTTCGTCATTATCCCAGAACGGGCCTCAACGGCACCCGAATCGAGACTTCTGGGTGGACCAAAAGGGGCGCTGAATTCAACGGGTCTTCCAAAATTGGTAAATCTAGGAACTTCAGCAATCTCAGCGCGAATCTCAGGCAATTGATAGCGCCCAAGATTACGAGGAGGAAGTTGCGGGAGATCCCTGGGTGGAATGACACTTTCTGGGGGAGAGAGCTCTATGTCAGCAAATGCAGTCTCGTCAATCGGACGCTGACTCTCTTCAACTAGACTATTGATCCAATCATCCGCGTCTGTCATTTTATGCGCCTCAGCCCGAAGAGAGTAGGGATCCAAGAGTCCTCAGGATCTCATCAAGAGGAACATCACCGTGCAGGAAACTCCCAAGCATTTGGGAAAGATTTCCATACTGAGGCTGTTGCGCTGTGGTATACGCACGATACCACCGGTCGTCTGCGGAACCCAGACCGGACTGAACGGACTGGATATAGTTTCTCCAAAATTCGGCAGGGATACCTCCGACAGACTCCATAGGACCCAGTCCTGCTGTCCTTCTAGACTCGTGGGCCGCGACACCTATATTAGGCCAGCTCATCCAGCTAGGATGCGTATACGCCTGAGACTTCCAAAAATCAGAAGCATTTTGAAGCATACCAGAATATGGGGAACGCCTTATAGCCCCCCAGAGATTGTAGATGGGCACGCTAGCCAACTGTGACATTGCCTGCTGATGTGCTGGTGACCCAGGTGGGAGCGACGCTACTCTACTTGCTAGCTGCGCATACGAGCGCAGCTCACGATCCCGGATCGGTGTAGTCCTGTATAGATTAGCCAGAAACGGACCAAAAGCCGGAGCTATTCCACGCTTCGTCCTCTCTCTAATTGTGGAGTAGTAATTCTGCCTCTGTGGAAGAGAGAATCCGTAAGGATCAGGAGTGTGCCGCGCTCCCTCTGACGAAGGCAGCAGCCCGTAAGTTAGAGTATTACCCATCAGGTGAGCTCTCCCATTGACATGAGACGTGAGCGGACGGCAGCTTCCAAATGCCCTGGATAGCGTTTCCAGACCGAAAGCGGACCTATTAAACGTTCAAGTGTACCTACATCCGCCGGCTGCCGTGTTGCTTCCTCTATAGCAGCAAGAGACTGAAGAACAGAGCTTAAGAACTGCGCGCTACCATATGGATCCCGAGCCAAATTAGGAACTAAGCCAGAAGCGGCCAGCTGTTTGAGAACGCGAGCCTGTTGAGCTGGTCGGAATCCAGCGGCTGCCGAACTCAGGCCACCTCGTGAGCTGGACATATAGCTCCCCATTGCCTGAGCCACCCGATTGTATTGCTCAGATGATGGTCTCCCTATTGTAGAGACATCGAGGGCTTTTAGCAAGTCTTTCCGCCATTTAGAGTATGGGTCTAAACCGAGTGAAGAGAGACCGCGCATGAGGGTATGGACGTAAGGATAATAAGCCTGCGTCATTTCTTCCCTACCACCGGGCTCTAAACCCAAACCGAGCAGGCTCCCTATAATCGAGGCGTAATCCTGGGCTCCCTGCTCGATACTCCTCTCAGTTGCTGGCTGGTCCTTCAGCTTGAAAGGGTAAGCCTCACCGCGAGCCGGGATGCGGCTCGTAGCACCACGCAGCAGGTTACCGAATAGTTGTCTTGCATCCGGCCTCATTCTTTCTCCTCTTTTCCCATGCTTTGACGTGCTCGACGAAGGCCTCCACACGATTTCTGGCAGGCATGAATTCGGAGCTCAATGATATGATCAAATTCTTAAAAGCCTCCATCGATGCACACAGTACATTATAGAGCGGTTCAGAAACGGAAGCAAGTCTGGATCGGAGTTCAGGTAAGGTAGCGCATGGAAGCTTCGATTGGCTTAACAAACTGTCTGCCTCTGGGAAGACTAACGTCGACCCATCTATACACAGACTCTGAAGATAGCAAATCAGTTGATAATCCTGCGATAAGCGCTTCAATTGTGTAGCGCTGATCCCACCTCGGCGATCATACTCGAGCTGTGCCATGATGAGATCGATCTCCAGCTTACTAGGGCTACGAAAAGTAACGATAATAGCCCCGTCTAAATAAGTGTAAGACTTCTCAAACCGATGTCCGTTTGTCAGACTCCTCCCAAACTTCATTTTTTCAGTCCATTGATTCATAGCTCTTCATTCTCTAAACGATCGAAATCTGGACATAGCGCGCTGCAATATTGACTGGTGTAAATTTTCCCGTCACGAGAAGGATGGTGACACCGATATCTTCCGCAGCATCTACTAGACCTGAGAGTCTCGGCATGACGGCAGGTTCCCTTTGTCTCTCGGATTAAACGGCGCTTTTGCGCTGTCTTGGTCTCCATTTAGCTGTGCTCCTGAATCAAGATACTTCCTCTAGTCCGATAATAACGGAAAGACTGGATTGCTCTCCCTCAGGTCCGGTCGTCCCGCTACCGAAGATCTGCGAGATTTCACCAGAATAGTTGCCGTATGGCCAGGCCTTCACTCCCCAGAGATCGAGATCGAAGTTCTCGATAAAGGCACCTTTCTCGAGCGCCTCGTGGGTAGGAGGTCTCTCCGTAGGCAGGTCCAAATTCCACCAGACCTTCACTTCATCGTCCTTTATAAATGCGATTACCTCAGCCATCTTCTTCTACCTCCTCAGATTTGGTAAAATTCGGACAGAGCGCGCTGCAGTACTGACCTGGATAGACGTAGCCTTCTGTCTCAGGATGATGACATTTGAAACTTGGACAGCATGAGCCTCTATTTACTTTCTCAGCGTAGCTACACTTACCCAATGTCTCTCCCACCAGCTTTCTCTTCTCTTCCGTATGTACATCTGGAGTCGCTGGTCTTGGCGGGGCCAGTAGCTTCTCAAAAGTAGCGTTATCAATGGCAACCGGATCTGGATATGGACAATCGAAGTTCTCGTCCTCTAAGTCATCGAATTTTTCAACGACGGCCCTCCTCCATAGAGGGCTCTTGCAAATTGCGAGATTTCCTTGACACCATGAACAAATTTCTTGCCTGAATGATCTCATTCTACCGTAGCCGCCGCATTTATAGAACCTTCACAAACACTTGGACCCTCGCAGTATTTCCAGCAGCGCGTCACCAATTCTGTCCACCAGTGACCTGTAGAATACTCCCCGTGGCACCAGAGATACCCAGCTGGAGCGCAGCTATCAAAAGAATACTCGCCCTTGAGATCGCAGCGGCCTCCTTCTTTTGTGAGCGTCATAAAGCAAATATATGGAATCCCGAATGTGAGCGACCTGCAGTATAAGGTGAGCTGGATAAAAGGACTCCAGCCTGCAGCGGGTGATCCGCTGTAGCCCAGTCTAATCGAATACCAAGCGTTGCCGCCCAAAGATGCAATTTTACCGTAGCCTCCGCAAGCACCCGGAGCTAGCGTATGAACTCCATTTATTTCGGAAGCGTCAAGAGTATATTGAGGATTGCAGGAATCGGTACAGTCATAGTACATATGCCCACCTAGCCCGGAAATTTCTACCGTAGCTACCGGAGACGGATTCAGTGGTTCGAATCCTGCGTCAATTTCCGGAATGCGCGTGTCGGGATCGATAATGTCCAGAATGTCTTCAATACAAGTAGCGTCCTCAATATCCTCGTAGTTAAATACATAGTCACCAAAGTAACCAAAACAGAGAAGATATTCTTTTAGTGGTGTGTCAAAGATCTCGTTCCAATGCGTAAAGCAGTAATACCATTCAAGAATATCGTCCACAGTATCTTCAATGCAGAATGAATGTGGAGTAATGTAATCAGGCGGCCAAAACCAGGTTGTTTGGATCAGCCCGCTCACAGCCTCGCAACCCACTGTGTCAAGCATATCGTTAATACGACATATACTCTCGTTTATAGCAGACACCCATTCTAGCAGCTTTTCTTCAATACAGACGGATGCCATTTTAGTCAAGATCCTCAAGAGTATAGCACTCTTCGTCAACCTCGATCAAAAGATTTCCAAGCTCGTCCTTTCCTTCATAGGTCATTCCAGCCAGCTTTCGATTGGAGCTCAACTTGAAAGTAACTTCATATGAGTCTTCTCCTGGTCCCCTGAAGCGGACCCCATTCGCAACGTCGCCTCCCCCTCTAAAGAACATCGGGCTTTCAAGATACTCCGTAACACCACCGCAAGAGAATTCTATGCTTACTTTGAATACCTTGTCAGAGATATTGCCAACACCAGTAAGAGGCAGAGATCCTGAACCAGCAGGATTATTATCAACATCCTGCTCCAATTCTAAAATCCAACCGAGTCCAGAATTTGAGTAAAGCTGGAGCTTCACCTGATCTGGATTCACCCAGGCAGTTCGATCTTGTGACAGCCTGCCGGTTACCGGACTCTCTATGATGACGCTGTCGCCCTGTAGTTCCGTATAGCCGCCCGCATTTACCTGAATATCTGCATTAGCAGAGAGATGGAAAGAACGGGCACCGATGCAGAAGGTACCGCTCTCCATAGTCTCTCCGTTGGCCAATATTTTGAAATTCGGACCAACTAAATGAATGCCTTCGGTAGGGTGAAGGGTGATCTTGCTGGCCTCTCCGGTAGACCCGGCCTGGATAGTGATCGTGCCGTCTTCAGCAAAATGTAGAAGAGACGTTGTATCCCAGTAGCGAGCTGACGCCCGATGGTCCAATTGAAGCCAGGCCATTCCAGATTCAGACGTAAATCCCGGCTTTCCGAAAAAATCCCAGGCCGGGTGATGCTCCAGATTCAGTCCCCATTCATTCCAACGCTCCCGGGCTTCATCTTTAGCTATCAGACTGCGCATAGCGATGGTGCCGACATTGTCCGAATTCCATTCAGCACGATTTGCATTAAAAAGACTGTAGACGACAGAATAGGGATAACGTTTATCAACATTTCCGGTCGGTAACTGGTAGTATTGGGTGATCGCATCCCAGGCATCGAACTGGATCCCTGCTGGATAATAATCCGGAGTATCCTCCCCTCCGTCCGGATCGTATCGGTAATGGACATTTTCTCTACTGCGTCTGAGAGCACCCATTAAAGGAACTTTGGCAATCGTGATTTCCCTGGCGCTCTGCAGCCTGTAAGAACCGTCTATACCCTTATGAATATCCATTAATCTATAGCCAGGAGAGTAGTTAACTCCGTAGAAGCCTAGAGACTGACCAGGTGCGTAATAGCCGTAAATATTGGGTGTTTGTATGAACTCACTTTCCAGATCCCCCATGTAGCCTCTAAGACGAATATACCGGGGAAGAACGGGATATTGATAGACCGACTGGGGATAGGGGGAGAGAGCACCTCCCTTCGCCTCCCAAAGGTAGGGAGTGGCCATGAAAATCTCTGTGTATTCCCCCTGGTCAGCCATCCGGTGTTCCAGACTTCCCGCGCTCATCAGGGTATAGTTAAACCCGACCAGCTTCAGGAAGTTGTCCAAAATATGCACTTCAACACTGGCTTTATCTCCAGCCTTTAGAGCAGCCTGCATCATATTGATACGAAACTCTGTCCCGGAAGGGTAGACGATACCCTCCTGCCCAGGCTGAGCGTAGAAATCGCTTCCGCGATGTGTATCAGCATAAGCAGGTCGGCCTTCCAGGAGCTCTCTCCAGGCATATGGAATGCGTGGCGGCCAGGAGTAGTAGCTTGTTACAGGAAGGACAAGATGCTCATTCCATTCGGTCTCTGTTGGCAGAGCCTGGATAATGACCGCGTCAACGAAAGGCCATGTCGTGGGTAAGTAAATGAGAACGCGGGTACCGACGCTGTAGGAATGGGAACTAAGAGAAGATCCGGGCCCGTAAGAAGCGAGGGATGAGCCCCCACGAGCCCGGAAGGCGCCCGCCATTCCCGGAATACGGATACCGAAATTTCCCTTTGCCGGCTGTGCATCTACGACATAACCGGTAACGACAGTATCCGAGAAGCTGTCACCAATGTCAGCTACAGAGCCCACCGACTCTCCGATAAGTAGGAAGAACCTGACAGGCCGCAACCTGGCAGGGCCCTGCGCCCAATCAGAGCACAGGGAATGAGACGTTTACGCAGTAGCTCCAGAATAAGGATACCCAAGCTCTGCGTTCAGCACCCAGATCTTCACATTCGTCTTCAAAAGGAGACCCTTGACGCTATTCTGCATACCAAGGCTGTAAGCCCAGACATCGCTTAGAGTCAGCGTGACCGACCCGTAGGCCTTGAGAGTCTCCTCCAGATCAGGGCTATCGCAAGCGATGTCTCCAGCCATTTCAACGGTTAGAGAGTTCCCGCTAACAGTACAGGGATCTCCGTACTTGGTGAAGAAAGCCTGAAGATCGGTTCCAGCCAGTGCTCCAATAGACAAGGCACCCATAGCCGGCTGAACGATCAGGAGCACCTTGCCTCCCGGCATCATCTCAATCTGAGGTTCGTGAGCGTAGACGAAGGAGACATCCAGAGCACACAGCTCCTTAGGATTACCATCATCGTCAGTAAACGTAATCTCAGCTTCCGCAGCATTGATGATACCACCGACCTGTGTGAAAGAGGCCCCAAACAAGTCTGTACCGGTTGACATCAGCTATCCTCTCTTACAAAGAATTTTTCTCAACACTTACATTCTACACCGAAGGTTCGTCAATTTCCACTCCCCACTTATAACCGTAGCACGAGATTTCAGGCGGGCAAGGACCTATGTAATCGAGAAAATCGGGGGTGGATGCTTTCGTAAGTCCTATGGAATAGAGCTGCTCGCCAGATTTGCTCTTACCTGTTTTCCATAAACGAGCGTCAAACCCCAGATCTCGAAGTTTGGTTATGAGCAGGAGATTACCGTCTCTGGTGAAACCCTGCGAGCAGAGACAGCTATGATCTCTCATCATCAACATAAGCTTTCCGCAGCCACTCTCGATTAATCTGTATTTTCTCAGCCAATATCGAAGTCCTCAACTCTCTCGGGGAGATCCCCAAGATTGATAAAGCTCTCGAAATGAGAGCTTGTCTTCAAAGAGACTGTCGCTACCCAGTTTTTGTCGTATTCTTCTACCTGCTGCGCCTTTGACATCCCGTCAATTTGGACGCGGTTAAAGTTGTAATCGTCTTTGATTGTTTGGCAATTCTCAAGAAAACGAATCAGAATCTCAGAAGCGATATGGAGGGCTTCACGGGCTTCTCCGGCGACACAGCGGATTTCGAATACAGACCCTAAAATGAAGCTTCTCCACTCTCTCTGATTAGCCACGTCAGCTTTTATCTTGCCAGACATCATGGTCGGGACTTCCACTGATGATCCCATGTACGCAATGAGAACGGCCGGGCGCTTACCTAGCTCTTCCATCTTGAACTTCTCGACCGGCTCGATTTGAATCCGACTGACAGAAGGTGTGGAAGACCACACATAAGTATCAAGGTACTCGTTGCGAATGATATCTGTGCTGCTGAAGAGGGCGCGAGTGAGCTGAAGGAACACATCACGCTGAAGTGCAGGAGTTAGACCGTTATCGACAAGCATGGAACGTAAGTCATTCATCCTACCTCCTTACTCAGTCCAATCACTAGAGATCCCAGTAGGTGAGCCGCCTGTAATTCCACCGAGCACTAAGTCATAAACAGAATTAGATGGGGGAGCCGCCGAGCAGATTAGGTGCTGAATAACAGGGACTCCTTTGATTTCCGCCACTACCTCTACTCTCTCTACCTCCATTCGCACATCGGATCCAGCTAGCACCACATAGTCTTCCTCAGTCACAACAGGAAGAGGACAGCAGCGTATAATCCTCTTCTTGGCATACATAGTGCCAAGTTCTGACTGACTAATGCTCTGTTGAACTGGCATCATAATCAAGCCCGTCGTTTTATAGGGAGGATGGTAGCCTCCTACTCGACCCGTGCCATAACAGACGGAGCACCGGCTCACGTTTACTTCACCTGAGAGCGCGTTAGTGCAGTTCGTGCAGAGTGTGCCGTAATTCTTCCGCAGCAAAATCCAGAAATCAATGCCGCCATAGTCAGAACGATAAGAGAGCTCCTCACGTCGTTTGATCTCTTCAGCGAATCTAAAGTCACGAGATGCCCACTGAGTTGGATACATTGACGGCTTTGAGGTATAGTTGCCGCCGTCAGCAGTGGTAAGAACAACCCTGTAAAATCCTTCCAGGATCGCTCCAGTGTCGCGTGCAGTGGTGTCCACAGCATAGTAAGTATCAGTCACTGTAGCCACGGTAGTCCATGAATCGGTCCCGGCGCGTCCCCACTGGACTACAAAGACGTAAGGGCTATTCTCGGTAAACTCTGAATCCAGGGTCCAGAAAATTTGGGCATTACCACGAAGGAGATTGTCCACTGTAACGTTCTCGAACGGGTAACCCTGGTTATAAGGCGAAGTTTCCTCGCCCACCATCACATAGATGCGATAGCACTTACTTGGAAGCGAGATTACTCCAGAGTCATCAGAAATGACAATGAAGGAATACCAGGTATTTACAGTCAATCCGGTTTGCAGGATATCTCCGTCGCCTGAACGAGACTCTCCTTCAGTCCACTCAGTATCATCGTCCAGTTGGTAATAAAGGGTATTGGTAACACTCGCGTCACCTGTAACAGCAGCTGTCACACTGCTACCCGTCCCGTCATTCACGACCTCAAGAGTCGGAGCTGCGGGCATAGAGCCTGAAGCTGCGGCTCCGCCAATCGAGCGCATGAGATGGCCTACTATTCCTCTCACAGTTCACTTTCTAGCTGCTGGCCTACGATATCAGTGGCAGCCGTAATAGCGACACCTGCCTTTGTGTAAAGGTACTTAGTCACGAGAGCGGTAGCCGTATCCTTAAGGTAGATGATGAGAGTGTAAGGATCAGACGCTTCGACTTTCATGTCCCCCTCCAAGACATCTTGCAACCAACCGAGAATGTATCCTGCACTTCCAGCATCTTCATGCTCTGACTGATCCTCGTCCCATACCGCGTCAGCAATAGCATCAGCGTCTATAGTATCGATCTGGTCGCTTAATGTTTCCAAGGTGTCGCCATCAGCGCCAACTCTGGCAATCTGTGTGACGCCTGTATCAGCCGCCTTTAGAGGAAACGCTGTGCTCTCATCGTAACTGATAGCTTTGATAGCATCTGCAGCCAAAGTCATTGCATCTCCGGCTACTGCGAAGCCTTCAGCAGTGATCCAGGCAGCGTCGCCTTGATCTCGCAATGCTTCAAGGCTATCCGTTGCAGCACTGTAGCCGCTCCAATCGCCATCCGAAGCAGCAAGCTTAGCTATCAAGCTATTATTTACAGCATCATCGGAATCGGCGACTGCTACCAGGTGATCCAGTTTCTGCTCCACGAGCGCCTTATCAGTAGCAAGAGCAATATGATTCGAAGCGTAAGCTGTAGTTCCTACATCTGCGGCAAACGTGGCATTGGTGATGGCTGCGTCGGCTATGACTGCGGCCGTGATGGCACCCGCCGCAAACGTCGCTGCATCTATAGCTCCGTTTGCAATGGACGCCGCTGTAATAACATCGTTTCCTATAGTACCCACACTCACCAAGCCAGATGTATCAGTCACTGTCAAATCTTCCAGATTTGTCGGAAGCTTATCTCGGATCGACTGAAGTGAGTCTGTCGTATCAACAAATGTGCTCCAATCACCGGCCGTCGCCGCTAGCTTGGCGATAATGCTATTATTCACAACGTCGTCAGAATCAGCCACGGCGATCAGGTGGTCAAGTCGGCGTTCTACAATGGCCTTGTCGGCTGCGAGGGCGATGTGGTTGGTGGCGTAGGCGGTTGTGCCCACGTCAGCCGCAAACGTGGCATTGGTGATGGCCCCGGCGGCCAGGGTCATAGCGCTGCCCACGGCAGCCGGACTCCCGGGGAGATTGTCTGTCTTCAGCTTGATGGCGTCCGTCGAGACCCTGATGCTGGCCAGGTCAGCCAGCCGGGGGTTGATGATCATTACGTTGTCGCCGGTATCCACGGCTGCCGTGAAGGGATCGGTTGTAAACGCGCCGGTTGCGGTGTTGTAGGCCGTCACCTTTTCGAACTCGCCTTGTGGGGCTGCTCCAGCGCCTCCAGCATCCCTGAGCACGAGGGCATACCACGGCGACACGGCATCGCTGAACATGCCTGCGCCCAGGCCCGCGATGGTGCTGATTGCGAACTGGTTCGCACCCGGAACGGATGTGACGTTGCCACGGAAGCCCATGCCGCTATTCACGACGGCGTAGGCAGCCGCCGTCCCGGCCGCTGCGATGATGCTATCGAGCAGCGCGTCCAGACGGCCATCGTTCGTCCAGTCGGCCATGATGGGAGCGTTCTCATCCCGGATTGACTGGAGCGAATCGGTGGCAAAGGCGAAGGTGCTCCAGTCGCCGGCGGTTGCGGCCAGCTTGGCGACGATGCTGTTGTCCACCACGTCGTCCGAGTCGGCCACGGCCACCAAGTGGTCGAGCTTGATTTCGTCCAGCACCTTGCGCACCGCCAGCGCGATGATGTTCGTCGCGTAGGCTGTCGATCCCACGTCAGCGGCGAAGGTCGCGTTCTTGACGAGCCCGTCCGTGATTTCGGCCGTGTGGACCTGGAGGGAGTCGCTGCCGGCCACAAGGCTCGCGTAAACCTGCGTCGGCACGATCTGATAGACGGGGCTCTCAAAGACGCAGACGCCCGTAGCGATGGCGCTCACGTAGAGCGTTCCCTCGGTGTCATTCTGGGCGGCGGTGATCCGCAACCGGACGTGGCCATCGGCCGTGGCGGTCCAGTAATTGTGATCGGCGTCATCTGTGTTGGACGGCGTGATATCGACCTTGGTCGCCCCGTTCGCGCTCAGCTTCACTAAGTCGACCGCCAGCCCGGCGGCGTTATAGGCGACCGTCTCCAGGGCCTTGAAGTCCGTGTCGTCAATGGCCGGCCCGAGGTCGACCGAGATGACTGTGTCAACTGGCAGCATGGACATCAGGAAGCCCTCCGCTTGCGCAGGAGTTGGTAGTAGTAATGTGGATTCCCCGCCGGCGGCGCGCCCAGGTCCGCGCAGGACCAGTTGTCCCCCCGGCCGACATTCCCTGGACTGAGATACCCCATCGCTCCGCAGTAGAGGTTCCCGCTGATGGTGGCATCGGTTTGGCTGATTTTCTCGACGCTGTTCAGATACCCCTTGTGCGTCGTGCCGCTGCTTTGTGTCGTGAAGGCGTCGGGGAGCGATGGAGTCCAGGCTACGTCTCCGCCAAGTTGTGTTGTCACCGAGTCAATGCACTTCTTCAGTCTGCCAGCCCCCGCCTGCAAATAGCCGAGAAAACTATAGCATGTGACCTCGGCATCAGCGGTAAACCGCGTACTCGGGCCAAGAATCAGGCTGTTCCCCCCACCATTCGCTGTAGCAAAATCCCAGCCGCACTCGTGGTCGTCGGTGGACAACGCCTGATCCCATCGCAGTCCACTTAGGGCGCCGGTTGAGCCCAGTTTGCATTCTTGATTCTCAATGTCCCAATCGCCGACAACCTCATTCCAACTGAGGCCCATCGCATTGTTATCGCCCCGGTTGAAGTCGTCGGAGTAGCCGCTATCATGCGGCACGGTGCCTTCGTAGGGCAGGTCGCCGGGCACGAGCAGCCGGGGATTGACGCCGAGCTTCGCAGAATCGTAGTCGAGCTTCTTCAGGTAGAGCACGCGGTAGTCTGCGGCGACCTTGGCCTTCGCAGCCGCCCAGTCGAGAATGCTGGTTGTGGTGAGCGCGGCCACCTGGCGATAGACCATGTGGCCGATGGCGTCCACCTTGGCGTCCGGCGCCTGGAGCTCCGTCAGCGCCGCCGCTTTATCGGCGGCCGTGTGACAGAATCTGTGCAGGTTCCGGTAGTCGCGTTGGAGCCGGGCCTGGAGCGTCGGCCAGCCAACGTCCGACGTGCCGCTGAAGCGCTGCTGCCAGATGCGGCCCCACGGGTGCAAGATCATGTCCCACATGCGGTCATGGCGGGGGACAAGCGGCCCCACCATGCTGCCCTGGTCGGGGTCGGCCCGCTGAAGCAGTATCTCGATGATGGCTTCGCGGGAGGTGCTGGCCGAAAGCGCGGGCAGGGCGAGGGCGTCGACCAGCGCGGACCGCGCGGCGGGCTTGAGCCCATCATCCAGGTCGGACGCGAGCAGGTAGTAGGAGCTGTCGAGTGGCCGATCCGTGACGAACAGGCCGTAGCCCGAGGCAATCTCCCGCGTGGCGCAGGCATCCCAGGGCCGCAGGTCGATACAGCCGATGGTGCCTTCCGGCGGGTGCCAGCCGAAGCCGTCGCCCTTATCCCGCCATTCCCATGGCCCGATGTAGATGTACGTTGTCAACGTTACGACTCCTCACAGGGATATTCAGGATGCCCAGGATACGACCAATCCCTTATTGCCGTTCCCATGGCCTCGCCGTTGCCGTCATCCTGTTCATCCTGGACATCCCTGTTGAATGCCGTTGGTCTCAAGCTCACTCCTCGTCTCTATCCGCGCGCAAGCTGCGCAGGAAGTCGATGCGCCGCCAACCTCTCCTCCAAAGTCAGGGCAAGGGGAGCCCGGTGGACTCCCCTGCCCAACTAGCTGCGCGTTACGCAGGACCTTCGACGTCCGGATCGGTCATCAGCTCGACCATCAGCCTCACGCCGATGATGATGCCCGCGTCCACGAGTCCGCGCTTATAGCTAACGTCCCACTGCGCCTGAGACAGACCCATACCCGTCATTGTGAATTCGTCTGCCCGTATCTGGCGCTCAATCTGCTTGAGTCCAGCTTCCGCTGCTGTCACCTTACCTGTCATTACAGTACCTCCGTACATCTGTAGTTATCCCTGCACTAGCGGGCAGGGTCGCTGCGAGTGACCACAAGGTCATCCGCGTTTTCCCACTTTGTCAGTCCAAGGTCCTCACCCTTGAGTTTTACTCTATGCACCTGGCATGGACCCGGAACGACTCCAAACTGTTTACGCACCATATCAAGACATAAATCTTTCTGCAACACAGCGTCCTCTACCTGGCAGTAGACTTCTTTTGGGCCTACTCCAAGCACTCGTGCAAGATAAGGCCGCAGAAGAGTCAGTGTGCATCTATCTCCTTCACCACGGCCCAAGAATAGCTCAAGACTGGAGTTCATCTGACATACCCTCTTTGCTTTTCTACTGACACATTCGGCCCGCAATGAGGAGTCTCTGCAGAGCCGGGCAAACCATCACAAGAGAAAAGCACACGCCGCTTATGAGGAAGCGTCACAACACCTCGAACACGTGGCGTATCTTCCACACGCACGGGCCGTCTGGCGCAGACAAGTAGATTCGACCCGCAGGCGTAGGCTTTTTCCATGCTGTCAATATCAAAGCCTGCCTTGCTTAAACGGATTTGCATCTCATCAGCTGACCAACCGCGATATTCTCCAGATGCAAAGTTCCGTGCTATGAGCCAGTTGAACAATCCGAGAGCCGCGAATGCGCCCATGGGCAGAATAACGGACGCTATCCCATACCGCCTAGCATGCTCCGCCACG
>Ga0315547_1001627_pt1 | contig 17374 bp, 18 predicted proteins | sample SalMarSW160240MG_2_FD_202542 | JGI IMG/M metagenome (GOLD analysis project Ga0315547, IMG submission 202542) | Salt marsh sediment microbial communities from the Plum Island Ecosystem LTER, Massachusetts, United States - Salt Marsh Sediment SW1601-240 ...
ACTCACAAAGAGATCAGAATAATTATAATTCTTTTAAGATTTACAGATAAGAAAAGTTTGAAGGAAATTGCACAGATAGTTAACCGTTCTGAGGGTAGGATTTCTCAAATTGTCGAGGAGTATCGAAGTGGCGCTAGACACTTTTTTAGTGATTTAATTCCTAAAGTTCCTAAAATTGATCTACGGGTTAAAGCAGACAGTTATACAAAGGCAGAGATTCTGGAAGAGCTTGAGGCGGGTTTATCAGGGAAAGAAATTGCAGATAAACACAAAATCTCTCAAGGTCTCGTGTCCCAAATCAAGAAGAAAAATCAAGAATGGCTCACTTGTCCCGTCTATTTCAAAATGGAAAAAATAAGAGCAGTTGATTTACTGGAGATCGCATTTATGAATAAGCAATTTAATCAAGCCAAATTCGAATTTAAAGAAGATGGGATTACGATCAGGAATTCTAAGGAAGAAGAAGTTCCATTGTGTATCGCTAAATTCGATGTTGAAAGTTTTTTGCATTATCGCTTAAGTCATCCAATTGATGGTTATGCAAAGTCAGATTTATTAAAACAGGTTAGGGAAGTCGATTCAGTTGAAATTGAGTTTGCACTTTTGGATTCAAATACTTGGAAATTGCGTTGGGAGAATAATGAAAGGACTCACAAGTATGATGATATTGATTGGAGAGATTTCCCGGTTGGCTATATTGAACTTGATTCTGATGGTATTCCTAAGGAAGTTAAGACAAAATTGGAGGTTGCTCGATGTGATTTCCCCAGAAAATCGAAAGGTCAATTGACTCTCAATATGGAGAAAGGTGAATTAGTCGGGGTTTATGACTGTGAGGAGTGGAAATGTCAAAGAAAAATAGAACCAAACTTTATTGAGAAAGATGGTAATGCAAGAGCCTATGTGGATCTTTCAACAATGGACAAGTTGCTAAAAATAAGCTTTCTTAGGTATAACTGTTTTTGGATTGGGATGTGGAGTGATCAAACACATTTAGCGATAGGAAAAAGTTATCCTGATTATTATAGGGCTTGTTTCATTTTGTAGACGAAATTAAATGCCTACATGTAGACTGGTGGGCGCGCAAACAGGGTTAAATTGACTTTATCCTTGTGTTTCACGTCAGATTAAAGCTTCTTTTTTTATTTAAAAAATTTTTAATAATGTTTTTAGGAAATAAAGCTTGAAATCACAACCATTTTAAACGATTGTGGATTAACTTTAGTAATAATCTTAGAAACCTGAGTTAGAAGGAACAAAAATGTCGGAAGAAATTTGGCATTCTAAGTTTGGTTTGGAAGAAGACCCGTTTGGAGTCTATGACTACACTATTGAAGAAGAACGTGGAGAAAACTATCCAAGGATTAAAACGTTAGCTGTTCAAAAAATAGTTGAATTGGCTAAGTCACGGACGAATGTTATTTTAGCAGGAAAGAAAGGTGCAGGTAAAACAACAGCTATGGCTGAAACCGCAAAGGAACTGGGTGAAGAATGTTTTGGCATGATTGGTTTCAGAACAACGGCTGACATTTATAATTATTTATGGGATCAAATCTCAGACACTGAGTCTGAAGAGGAACGGAAACATCTTGAAATGCAATTTTCATGTGGTAAATTAAGACAAGCGGATTTATGGTTTGAAGAAACTAATTGCCGTTATTGGGATTGTAGAAAAAGGGATAGATGTCGGTGGATTACAAAAGGTGAAGAAGGTCATAAAGCGCTCAAAGATAAATGGAAGGATGAAATTAAACATACAACTGTTACAAAAAGAAAAGTAAAGGACATCATATGGGAAATTAACTATATAACTCGTTCTTGTCCTATGAAGCGTCTTATTGTGAATGAAATACTTCTTTCAAAACCTAAATTTTTCATGAACAAAGTTTACCTTCTGGATATACACGATGAGTTTTTGACCTGCCAGAAACGTCGCGATGAATACATTATTGAGAAGTTAGTGGCTATCCTTCAACAAATTGGAAACGTGATAATTACAGCTACTAATGAGCAGTACAACAGACTGAAGGTGTCAGAAAATGTTGCTAGAATACGAAAGGTGAATTTTCCTTTGCCTACACAGGATGAACTGAAGGAAATTTACGTGGAAAGGGTAAGAGCTTTTCAGCAAAACAAAAGTGAACCTTTACCTTTTGATGATAGTGCAGTTCAGGCACTCATAATTTATAGTCATAACATTCCAAGACATTTCATCCAGAATTGCAGTGATGTTTTGTTTGCGATGCGGGAGCAAAGACGTGATGAACCTGCTGATAAGGATTTTGTGATGAAGACTTTAGGGTTCAGGACGGACATGAACGAAACGGATGCAATTGGTCTTGTTTTGGCTAAGCTACAGGTTGAAGGGAGGGTTTGGGTAAAGGTGAAGGAGATTCAGAATGTTTTGGAGGGTCCTGAGTTCGGGGTTGTCGTTAGTGCCAGGAGGCTGGGACGGAGGCTAAAGAACGAGTGGAAGCTGGAGCACCGGATGAACCCTGACAGTGAGTACAAGATAAGACCCTAAGGTTGTCAAGGTTTCTAAGGTTGTTGTATAATATTAAGAAATATTATTGTACTAGTAACAATTTGATAACAGTACGTACTGTACTGTACATTATGTACTAATTATATTATTAGTATAATGGAAACTTTAGTAACCTTAATGTCTTTAGTTTCAATTCTGGAAGGCTAGACTAATGCGTCACGTAATTGACGGCGGAGTAGACGAGGCGACTATTCAAAGAATCATTGAGGAAAGTGAAATGCAGACTATCTAAGGAGGATGGAAAGTAGGAACAATTGCGGGCAAACGAACTTATACAAAAACTGTAAAAATAAAGCCTCATTTGAAAGGGAAGCATACGAGAGGGAGAATTCAAACAACTTGTGACTCAGAGTTCATGGGGCTTGAGGCTAAAGTGACTTTTGTCAAACCTGACAAGTCAAAGAAAGAACTTTACTGAACTAGAGCTTGTTCACATATAGACTATCTTAACTCTTGAGTTTAACTTGATTTAACTAATTGGATACAGTGGGCAACTGCGTTCCCATGAAACACTGCGGTTTCTGTCGTTGTTTGGATAGGGAGGAAACGGCAGAAACCCATTATGACCCTATATATCCTTTATTATTATAATGGAAAGAACCCAAAGCACCTAGACCCCTTTTGGATATATAAATCCAATTAAAAGTATTTTTAATTGGAAAAATTAAAAAAAGAAACTTAAAATAGCCTTATTTTCCTAAAAGAAGACTAGAAAACGGAGATCGTGGCTATAGTTTTGGAAAGACTTTTAGAAACACTTGTATTTGAAACCCATTTTGACAGTATGTTTGGAACTGTTTAGACTTAGTAGAAAATGTCTTGAACCTTTAGTTAAATGGTTTATTCAAATTTATTCTATATAATCCAAAATCAAAAACGGTAAAAACAGTTTCTTTTTAGGAAAAAAGGCTAAATCAAAGTTCTTTATTCAATTAACAAACCTTTTCCACGCAAGTAATTAACAACTTCAAAAGGCATGTCAGTTAAGTGATGGATACCCCTTTGAACTTCAGTTTGTTGTTCCTCTTCCTTCTTTTTCTTCAACTTACGTCGGGGTTCCATGCCCCATTCCTTTCCGTATCGTTGAACAAAGTAGTAGACATGGTGAGGTTTGAGATGTGGAAATCCTTCAGGTTCAGGTTCACCAAAGTGCATTTCCTTAGCAATTTGTTTAGCACTATATTCCATATCATCCCAAAAATAACCTAGTGCATTAAGAAAATCTTCAAGTTCTTCATCTGCAACTAATTTTTCTTGACCATAAACCATTTACTCACGTCCCACATACAAAAAAACACAAAGTCCAAAATAAAGAGTGAGTTAATCACGTTTGACCTTCTTTGTTGTTGGGTGGTCCTTTGTTATCTCGGCACGTTCCTTATCAGTTTCCATTTGAGCTTCAACTGTTTCCTGTTTTGCCTTAGCTTCGTGGATTTTCTTTATCAGCTCTTGACCTTCAGGTGTGTCCGCGATTGCACTAAAAGTACTTAGCACAGGTTCAAAGGAATAGATAATTTCAGTTGCGGATTTTAGCTGTGCCTCCAGTTCCTTGACTTTATCTACAATAGCTTTACCACCTTCAGAAAGAGTTGCAACTTCAGCTTTGAGTCCGTTTACCTCTTTTGTCATTTGATTGACTACACTTTGATTGACACCAAAGACTGTAAGCAGAGGCTCAACTTTAACAAACATCTTTTCAAAAATACTTGAGTCCTGTTCCAAGTAACTTGCCGACACGTTACTGGCATGTCCCATCATAGCCATAACATAACCTCCGTCAATTTGAGCTATTGCACACGCAGTACGGAACAAATGTCTGAACCTTTTAGGTCGGAAAGGTGATGCAACATTTTTTTCTTTAGCATAGCCCATATTTTTAGCAGATGCACGAAAATTCATTGACAAAGAATGAGCTGTCAAACGTTCATCTACAACAATTTTTTCACCTTTACGTTCACCTTTTTTAAATACGTACTCACGGGTTTGACCAACGAACAGTGGTTCATCATCTTTTGCGTTAACTCGTTCTTGTTCAACATAACGTTTCAAAAATTGGGTTGCCTCTTCACTGAAAAATGTCTTAAAAGGTTCACGTGTTTTAGCTCTGTTTCCGTACCAAAAGAAACGTTTATCATCAACTACTTTGCCTCTCCCGTCCTTGACAAAACCCACGTTTAAGTTCAGTATGTCAGTTGCATCTGCGCCAGTTGATAATAAGCAAAGAGCTATAGTTTGGTCACGGAAACTTAGGTTTTGTACAAAGTGTTGCATGTTTTCGTTTTTGAACTCAATTTCTTTACTTTTTGAGTTATACTTGTAAAATGAGTCTTTTCCATCCCTTTCAGAAACTTTACTGACCTCTTTTTTCGGAACTCCCCATTTTTTCGGAAAATTTAGGTTGTTGTGTGTGTAAAACCCACGTAGATAACATAAAGAAGTAATAGCTGAGTTATGTGACCATTTTGATCTCTTTTTCTCAAAGTATTCACTTAGCCTCTTTCCAGCTTTATCAATGTCCTCTTGAGCTTCCTGTAAAAGTTCGTCAGGATTGAGTTCACCTTTGTTAGTGTATTCCCACATTCGTCCAAGTCGCATCGCTTTAGCAGTTTCTGAAAGCCCTTTTTTACCTCGGTTTTTTGCCATTTGGTCTAAGCTGTTTAACCACTTTTGAACACTTTCAAATTTGAGTAATTCATCTCCCCTCAACACGTTCACCTGTGTTAAAAAATAGGGACTTTTCATTTATAATAGTTACTATTAGGTTTAAGTGAATACTTACTATTAGGAGACTAATAATACTTCATTGTTGAAAACTAGCTTTTAGTATGATAAAAACCGTAGTTTTGTTTTAGCTCTCTGTTTACTCCGCTTCTAAACAAAGTTGTAAGAATAATTTTCTTGCGTCAGCGTCTAGTGCAATTTCTCGGAGTAATTGTTTCTCAAGATTATAGCCTTTAATAAGAACATCTATTAATTTTTTTGTAGTTTCTGAAATTGTATCTGGTTCTGTTGTTTTATTGTATTTTTTCATTTCTCCCTCAACATCTAGAATAAGCAATTCATGGAATATTCCACTTTTTTTAAATGCTCTCGGTAACTCTTTTGTTATTTCCATTTTTTTCACCTCTCTTTAACCCTTTTTCTTGGTACTTTATTAAGAGCTATTACGGTTTCGGGTATATGGCTTAAAACTTTCAACAAAGGGAGCTTTGCCTTTGATCTCAAATTTTGAGACCTGAAGCACCTGACCGAACTTGAAGGTTTGTTTGACCTGTTTAACGGTTACTATAGACATTTCGCTCTCCCCTTCCAGTTGTTTTTTACCTTCTCGAAAATTTCTTGATCTGTTTTATTTCCTAGAACCGCTTTGCGTACACCTGTTAACATTGCCTTTGCGTTTGAGTGATCTATGTGTGTGTGACGGTAAACTTGATGTTCTAGTTGCTTCATGTTTTTTCACCTATGACCAAAAGAAGTAACCTGAAAAGCCTAGAATTATAGATCAAATCCCATGTGTGCATAACGTTTTCTTGTGCCGTCATGCTAAAACTTCCGCTTTTGGTTTCTTCATTAAAGCATTGAATTTTTTAGCTCTGTTTTTGGGTATTATTTTCACTTCAACACTTCCGCTATTTCTGATTCTTCAAAACCCTGTTTCTTCATGACTTCAGCAAGATAGAACTTTGAAAAATTCGGTTTCATCTTTTCAACCTCGAATATGCAAGTATGAGACCTAAACCTAAACACGAAAAGCCTAGAACAACATAAACAGAAATCTGAGGTTCAATCATGTTTTCACATCCATTTAAACAAAAAAAAAGGGGGTTATGGAGAATGTTCAGCATTTTCTCCATAAATTTGAAGGGTAAACGATATATCTTCGCATATAGCGGTAGGCACAACGTAGACAATCATTTTAATTGCTTTGACTTCGAAGTTATCGAGATTGAGTATTTCCGTATCTTCCGTGCCTTCATATGGGAGCGGCATCCAAATAAGTTCTGTAGGTGTCCATTGCTTCAATACCATTGAACACGAAATTGTGTCATATGAGTTGAAGTATTTGTATTTGCTCGATTCTGGAACATAAGTCCATCCATCTATAGGCATATCCCAAGTCAATTCTAAGGGAATGTTGCCTTCGTTTTTGACGTAGATGTAGTAAATATTGGCTTCTTCGTTTGCTTCTAATTCACCAAGTTCAAGAGTTGTGAGCGGAATCAAACATTCCGCATCTTCATATAGTGAAAAATTGCCGTTTGCTTTGACGCTGAAAGTAAATTCTGCGTTTTTCTGAAGCCATAGGTACGCGAAACTTGATGTTACCATTGAAAGTATTGCGATAATTGCGAAGAGTATTCCCGTAGTTTTCGATATTTTGTGCATTTTATTTTTTCCCCTTACGTATGTTTTATACTCGGAATACTAGGAATTCCTTACTTAAAAGGTTTGCTGAGTATTCCGATATATCTTGGATTAAACTTATATCAACTAAACTACAGAAATACAGGTATGAAGATTATCGGATTATCTAAGGTGAGTGGTAAGGCACAAACTACCGTACCAAAAGATGTCCTAGAAGCCTTAAAATTGGTTAGTGGTGACAAAATAGTATACTTTGAAGAAAACGGCAAAATATTCATACAAAAAGCCTAATGTTTAAACGTGTCTAAACTTTTTTACTTATGTTTAGACAAAAACCCACACACACATATGCAATTTTAGAAAAACTTGTACGGTTTACCCTACTACTCTATTAAATGCCTATTAATAATAACACATATGATTATATTGTCAACTAAGTAAATGCGCTCATTTACTTGTGCTGTGAATCAATGATGTGTTTAGTTGAGCGCATGTCCCGCTATTTTTTTTGAAAGACTTGTGTTGTCTTTTTCGTAGAACATTGATAGTTTACTCTGTCTTACTATGTGTGTGTGTTTTTCTAAAAATTCTTCATTGACTACGTACAAAGTGTCGTTTGTTGGTTTGATCAGCTTCTTTTTTGCGCTTAGTTGCGTATGAGGGTTAGGTCGAATAATGCCCTTACTCAAAAGAAAAGTAACCCAATTGTTGACCGTGTGAGCGTCAATTATGCCTAAACTAACCTGTATCAACTGTCTAAGTCTGAAACGCTTAACCTTAACTTCATAGTCAAACGTCTTTGCTTTTGTTCTAAAATGTACAGCCTCAGAGTCTACCACTTGCTTTAATGCTTTACAAATCAGCTTTAGTTTTTGTGTCTTACTTGTCATTTTTCCTTTTCCCCTGTATAGTTCATACACACGGTTCATAAGGTCGTGTACTAATAAAAACCACAACACTTATATATTTAAATTTAACGGCTACCCACTTCTTACCCATTCTATATAAACGTTCAGTTTTTTACAGAAAAGTTGAATGTTTGTTCATTTTACATATTTTTTACTGGTTATACATTCATATGAAGAATATTTCATATTTCTTACATCAATCAGAAAGTGCGGGGGGGAACTCTGTAAAAATTTTGGGGGAAAAGGGGGAGCGCAGTAAAGGCACAGAATACCCCTCAATCCTCACGGAATTGAGACGCTCCCCGAACTAATCTAATATTACCACTTGGTAATATTTAAACTTTATGGTGTTCGATTCTAAACGACCACAAAACAAGCTTCTTTTCTCTTTCAGTCAGATTAAAAATAACAGTTTGGGAAAAGAATAGCATACGACAATTTTCGAACCATAAAACTTATATTATAGTTTGTTCCATTACTGTACCACAAACCTTTAAATAGGGGAAATAAACTATGGGAAAAAAAGAATGGAAAGCGATAAAGTGTAGCAAAAAAACTTTTGAGTCTTTAGATTTTCTAGCCAAAATTTTAAACATGAAAAAATCTGCTTTCATTGAGGAACTTTTCGAGAAGCTAATCAACATTTTTAACGAATATCCAAAAAGCGCAAACATAATGTATACTGTTTCTCGAAACCAGTTAATCATTAACAGTTACGGAAAAAGCAACATAATTTCTGGTGTAGCTCCGACAGATCAAAACAGCACACCAGAGCAAGAAGATGCAATCATAAAAGGAACGGTAGAACCTGTTTTCAACAAAGAAAAATCAGAGATAGACGAAAAATTAGAAGAAACTTTTGGAAGTGATGAAAAGTGACAACCTGTTATTTTTGCGGTCTAGTGCTAGGCGAAAAGAACACTTTTCGAGTGCTGACCTATAACGAACAAAACATCATTGAAGTGGATGCGTGTAAAAGATGCGCGAAAAAACACCAAAGTGATGTTAAAAAACAAGAAAAAAAGGTGAAATAGATGAGTGAAGATTATGAAGAGTTTAAGAAAAAACATGCCAAAGAACTAAACGTTACGATTGACCCAAAACCGATGCAAGAGCTTATGGAGCGCAACAAAGAACTTAATGCAATGTTACAGGATGCTCTAGGAGAAAAAGACGATTATAAGGCGAAATTAAGAATAGTTGGCGAACAGATGCTTAATGACAAAAAGAAGGCTTTAGGCGCGCCTGATTCCATTTCTAGCCCTAGAGAGCTTATGGAATGGGAGAAGGAACATGCAAACGAAGACGATAGCGGAACTGAAGATAATGTAGGACACGGTAGTGCTGGAAGCGTTAGTTTAAGCGATAACCAGCAAATAAAACCTAAAAAAGTTTTCAATTCACAGAAAGAAATGATCGATCACTTGACAGAGAGAGAAGCACAAGGAGATAAAGAAGCTGGTCAAATCTTGGATAAGCTTACTGAGAAGTGGATGAAAAGCGCACAAAGACAGCATGACGGTCAACATCTAGTTTTAGCTGATGCGGAAAAGGCATATGAAAATGAGGGAATCATAAGCGTCATGCAAGAACGCGAAAGAGAAAAAATAAAGGTGAAGAAAAATGCAAGAAAATAAACAAAATAACGTAAAAGTTAGAGTTTTCGATGTTGACAAAACCGAAAAAGTGCATGAAACACTAACTCCGTTCTATGACGGTGAATTAAAGTACAAGAAAAAGCGAATATTGTTTAAGAAAGTAGACGGACATTGGCGAAAAGCGAGAGAAGAGACAAGTATCGTAAGTTTTGCGGAAGTTCACAAAGACCTGAAAGATCAGGTAAGCCTAGAGGTCATAATCAAAAGAATTGCGATTGATACACAAGAAATCAAAAATATTTTCGGTTTCTTCAAAGGTAGATGCGTGGTTTCTACTGTAATGCCTAACACTAAACTAAGCGTCTCAGACAATAAGGTATTTCTCCACACTTTTGACGGTGACTCTGTTTTCTGTCAACCGATTTGTCCAGTTATACAAAGTAATATATATAAAACTAAATTCGATTCAAAAATAAAGAGAATTTCAACTGAAGAGGCTGTCGAATTAGTCAAACATGGAGTTCAAATTTTCGAGGAGAACCCTAACGCAAGAACCAATCGAGACAGATACAGAGTTTCAACGGTCTATTCGGGAAGACGGTTCTAGTCTCCGCAAGGATGGGGAGGGCGTTATCACCTAATAACTTCCCCATCCCTTCAAAATTGAGGTTTAGATCATGCCACAACCAATAACACTTAAAGAAAAAATCGAATTAATAGAGAAAAAGCTGTATGGGTTAGATCGAAGCCTTTTGAACGGTATCGAAATCAGTCTTTTTCAGAAAGGCGAAAATCAAATATTTAAGCGCGTACATTATCACGGTTCTGTCATTCAGACTTATTTTTATGTTAAAAACAAACCGTATCCTGAGAGCTACATAGGACACGGTATACAGACTCTTCAGAGACATTTAGGTGTAAACAAGAAAACGGCAATATTGGTTTTTATCGCCGAGCTAACGAAACTTTTCAATAGAATCAAAAAAGATGAGAAAATTGAGGGAAAAGGCGAAATTTTAGAGAAACTACAGGAAAAAATCGAGAAAATCATATGGAAATATCCTATGCCAACATACAAAAAAACCTGTCAAAGTTGCGGAAGGGAATTTAAGACCAAACACAAAGATCATGATTTGTGTTCAGGTTGTTATTATTGGCAAAACTACGAAAGAACGGCTAATCCTAAACCTCAGAAACCAGAGCCTAAAAACAGGTGTAAAAGGTGCGATGCGGAAATTCCGCCCAAATATGAGTACTGCGAAACCTGTAAGCAAGTTTTGATACTGAGGGGAGAGATCAAAGGCGAAATCAGAACCTAGAAGGTGGTGAAAAAGTGAACAAAGAAGAAAGAGCCGAATATATGAGGGAATATAGGCAAAAGAACAAAGGCAAAATTAAGCTTCGAGACCGCATAAGGAAAAAGCTTTCTAGGGCAAAAGACAGGGTTAAGCGCAAGAAAGAGAAAGACGCTGAAATCGAGAAACAGATCAAACAGGGAGACCTAAACGCTGGATTAAATGACGGTTTCATGTCATGGGAAGAGTACCAGAAATTTTACGCTGATATGGGCTATAAGGTAAACAAAAAGATGTACTTTGAAGACCGTCACAGACATAATGCAGAGCAAGAATCAAAGAGGCACAGTCCAGAAACAACTGGACTTAGAGCTATTTTAGGCAATGTTCCGTATAACGCCGAGTATCCAGCAAAGTGCGAAAATGTTAGGCTTATGCTATTAGGGTTAAGACCTAAAGAAACATGGGTTATTGATTCGCATAACACATGTGATTTTTGTAACGAGTGGATACGCAGAAACAAACGCCATTTTTCAGTTAATTGGAGTGACGGAGCTGTAGACCTCTTTCACGGACACGAAAACCAGCCTAGACACGGCGTACCAAACAAAGAATCAGAGAAGATTATGAGTGAAGAAATGAAGAAAATGTACGGAGACAACTATAATGAAGAATGGACAGAGTGAAAACAGCTAACAAAGTGTCCGTAAACGTCTAAAAAGCTGTCCGTAAACAGCATATTTGTCCGTAAACTGTCCGTAAAATGTCCGTAAACAACTAACTTTCTGTCCGTAAACTGATTAAGTAAATCAGAGTTAAACATCCACATAGTATCTATAATACTACTAGAGGGGGAGATATGACTATTTCTGCATACTTAATGCAAAAGGGTGGTGGGGTCGTTTAGGAATAATACACAAATTTTTTAGTTGTTTTGTATTAGATAACAGGTTTCTTGTGGAATTGAATGGTTTTAACGTGAAAATAAAGCCTAAAAACCCCTTCAGATCATGGGAAAAATGGGGAAAACTAGCCTAGTTTATGGTGAAAACTAGCTTAGTATCCGTGTAAATCATATTTTTCGTGTAAAAAAACAGTAGTTTCTAACAAGAAACAACAATAAAAGCTAAACTTTCCTGTAGGTTAAGAAAGATAAACAGAGGCTAGGCTTGGTTAGTGTGTCCGTAAACTTTGTGTCCGTAAACAGTTACTTAGTTGTCTTCTTCTAGTAAGATAAAGTCTTCCTCTTCTAGTTCGTCTAAGTCTTCAGGTTCTATGCTCTGATGTGTGTTTATCTGTGTAGCTTCAGGTAAGGTAGGGGAGAAAGTGAAGATGTTAACTAACCTCTGGAATAACCCTTTCTCTTTCGGTTTTGGTACAGCTTCAGCTTTAGGTTTAGTTACTGGTTTAATTTCGTGTGGCTTCTCTGAGGTTGTGAACTTGGGGAATTTTATGATCTGATCTGTAGCTACATAAAGAAAAGTTCCCCTTTCAAAGCCTAGTATTTCGGTTCGGTACTTGCTGTTTCTGAGTAGCCTTCTAACCTTAAGTTCGTAATCGTCAAGTGAAACGTTACCTAGCATAAGCCTAACTCTTCCCCGAATCTTGGTGTTTAAATCCTGTAGCCTCTGCGAACACATGATAAAGTGAAGGTCTAGGTTCCTAGCCTCAGAGAAGATTTTACGCATACGGTTAAAGAGCTTCTTGCTTATTGTTGAACTGTCAAAGATGTTTTGGCTTTCTTCCACTACGAAAATAACACGTTCTTTCGTTTTGTACCCTTTGTATAATCTGAGGTAGTTTCTTCTATAGAAGTGGTTAACAACTGAGTAGACAAAGAAGGCAATACGTTCTATGTCTCTGATCTCTAGTGTGAAAATCAGGTCTTTGTTTTCTTTCAGAGCTTTCTTTATCTCTTCCCCTCTTAGAACTGAATAATCCCTTTCATGTCGAAGGAAATAGTTCTCTACGTCTATAACGTGATCTGTCTCTGTAACGTCTCTGTCTTTTATCCGCATGTACGGAATATTTTCAAACTCTAAAGCAAATTTGGGGAAGGTCTCAAAGATTATTACCCTAGTGTTCGGGAGCTTACGCAGTTCGGAACTTAGAACTTTTAGAGCGTTTGTTTTTCCCTGTCCTTTGTTCGCTATCAGTAACAGGTCTCCGTAGTCTAGAACGTCTTTGTTTAACGATTTGACTTTAACATCTTTTTGTTGCATTTTCATTCTTGTGTTTCACCCCCGCTTTTTTTGTTTATAATATGGGAAGCATGGTTTAAAAACATTGCGGATAATGCAAGAAGGCGGTAAAAAAGGCTAAAATGATACATATACTACATATGCCGAACATTTTAGGGAAAAGAATAATTGGTGATCTCCCAACAAAAAATTTAAGCCTTAAAATTTTCCTTCTTTAACATCTTAACTATGCGAAAAGTGGCTTACTCTCTATATTTTGTTAGCGTTTAGGGTAGGGTAAACCGCTTAGAAGTTGCTAAGTCTCTCTAGAATGGTCTCTGTTTAGAACCTGAAAATTATAAGCCGATTCCAGAAAAAGAAAAACTCAAAGGGTAGGGGGGTCTATTCGGTCATATTATGACCGTTTTTTCTTTTCTATTTCCAATTGAGTTGAAAGAATAGGTAATTTCCTTAAATTCCTTCCAAATGCTCGGTCATGAAACTCATTTATTTCCAGTAAACAATCTAAAGCGTATTTGTAATCTCTGGCTTTTCGCTCAGAAACTTTTGTCTTAATCATTATATCCTCTATTGTGAAACTTTGGAGTTGGTTTATTCTTTTCTGTGTTGTTGGTGTTTTAACTGTGAGTTTTTTGTTTACTGTATCTCTTTCAGGTTTTATTCCATAATTTTGGTCAAACTCTAAAAGTTCTTTCCACAAAATCAACAAAATCTTGATTGATTGAACCCTGATTTTTTTTAGCATATCAAAGATTTTTTCATTATCTTCTCTAGATTTTTCATCTATTTTTCTTAACTGTTGGTCTAGTTCTTCAATTTCGGTCATATTATGACCTCTTGGCTTTCTTTCGTAATTCTTGTTTTACGCCTTCTTGATACACTAAAAATGCATCGCTTAGAACCTTTACTTGTTCCTGTAGTTTCTCTAAGCTCTTTGCGCCATCCTCAAACTTCTTTTCTAGCTCCGCTTTGTCCTCTTTTACTGTTTTAAGATCGCTTTGTAACAGGTCTATTCTTGTCTTTCTTCCAGCGTTTTCGTCTTCCAGTTGTTTAATCGCTTTAATTAGTAACTCAACTTTTGCAGAGTGACCGTTACCGTTACCTGACATTACCGTTATATCTTTTAATGCTCTCTCGAAGGCTTTTCTTAGAAGCTCCGTACTTACATATGCGTCTTCAGAAATGCTTTTTCCTATAATTTGCTTCCATTGCGATTCGCTCATGCTCGCTGAAAGTCTAGTTATCAAAAATTTCCGCAAGTTGTGAAAGCGGATTCTCGAATCCCCGTGTTGAATGTTGGCTTTGTGTGCTAACCTCTGCAAAATGACCGTAAGCTCTGAAGTTCTGACCGTAATTATGCGGTCTTTATCGTTTCTGTGTTTGTTGGCTTCTAGAATTGCTTTGATTATGGGTAAGCTGTCAGAGTCAATAAACGGATAAGCTCTTATGTCCTTTTTTGTGGTGTAAATCTCCCCTAGTGGAATAGGAAGCTCTTCAGTAAGGTCTAGCTGTCTGAAGTGACCGAAAGTAAGCCTCAAGAAGTCACTTGCCCTTAATCCGAAACTTTTACCAGCTAATAGAATATATTGCTCTTCCAAATTGCCGATCAGAGCCATTTTCGCAACGTCTTTTCGAGAAAACTTATAGTCTCTAGTTGACCGTGAAGCCTTATCTATTCTGATTCTCTCGTTTCTCCTTAACATTATTGGAGTTTCATAGTACTGGAAGAATCCCCTTATAATTCCAGTTGCGGTTTTAGCGGTGTTAGGCGATAAACCCTTTTCTTCTAGAAGCCATTTCTTAAAACCGAAAAGTTTGTTCTTCCATTCTCCGTTTTCTTCTTGCTTTTTTGCTTCCAGTATTTGCTCTGTAGTCATGTTGCAGTATTCTTTGAAGTACTCCCATCCTCTTTCATAGACGCGCTTTGAGCTAGTCTTCAGAGAATCTAACCAGTTTTTTTCTAGGTCTTCCATTTCTCTTTTTCCCCTGTAAGTTCGTTTTTTATCAGGATATATAAGGGTTAATCTCCCTTATAAATAGTTCGTTTTTTTTCAGACAAAACTAGCTTTTTTCTGAAAAACCGTGCAACAGCATTATTGTGTTACCTAAAAGCTAAATTATTCTCTCATCTGGTGATGGTTCTAAAACCCCTTTTGTGGTTCATAAGAATTGTAAATGTATATTTAACTAACCAAAACAGATTATGGTAATGGTTTTTTATTTGGTCAAGAAACCTTGACAAAAAAACTTCTTAACTGAAAAATCTAAACTATATTTAGGGGAGAATGGATGCTGTCTAAAAAGCTGTTTCTCGCAAGCATATTACTTTTTGTTTTAGCTAGTTATCTTCTAATTGGTTCTGTTGATGCATCTTCGGAGATGTGGAGCCGAACTTACGGAGGACCAGATCTTGACATTGCTTACTCATTAGTTGAAACTTCGGATGGAGGATATGCACTAGCTGGTGCCTCTGGTGATCATGACTCCCCTTATGGGTCTGCGGATATTTGGTTAATTAAAACTGATATGTATGGGAATGTGGAATGGAATCAGACGTATGGGGGAGAAGGTCATGAAGAGGCATATTCTTTGGTTGAGACGTCTGATGGAGGATATGCACTGGCTGGCACTACAGATTCCTTTGGTGCAGGAGGAATTGATGTTTGGTTAGTTAAAACTGATGCGTATGGCAATATTGTGTGGAACCGCACATATGGTGAAGCACAATATGAGTATGCTCGCTCGTTGGTTGAGACGGCTGACGGAGGATATGCGTTGGCTGGCTACTCTGGTGCCCCTGATATCGCTTATGGGTCTGCAGATGTTTGGCTGGTTAAAACCGACGCCTATGGGAACATAGAATGGAACCAGACATATGGGAAAGGAACAGTCTACTCCTTAGTTGAGACGGTTGATGGAGGATACGCCTTAGCTGGTTTTTCTGACTCTGTTGGGGGTCCTCGTAATGTTTTGCTGCTTAAAACTGATGCAAACGGAAACATGGTGTGGAACCATACATACGGAGGAGCAAATGATGGCGAAGCTAATTCTTTGGTTGAGACCTCTGATGGAGGATACGCGATAGCTGTTACCACAAGGTCTTTTGGTGCTGGAGGCGCTGATTTCTGGTTGATAAAAACTGACGCATATGGAAACGTGGAGTGGAACCATACATATGGTGGCGCAGATTTTGATCTGTGCTACTGTTTGATTGTAACTTCTGATGGAGGATACGCCATAGCAGGTTACACCCGGTCTTATGGTGCTGGAGCTCGTGATTTTTGGTTAGTCAAAACCGACGCACAAGGCATCCCAGAGTTTCCATCATGGACTATTCTGCCTTTGCTTCTTGTGGCGACTTTGGTGGTTATAATCTACAAACAGAAACTACCCAAAAAACCATACAACTAACATAGAAATCGTTTATATTAGGAGCCTAATAACAGCGTATTGTTGAAAACAGTACTTTTTGCAAAAACCGCTTTGTGCTATCATAATCTCAAGTTTTATGTGTTTTGTGTCACAAACCGTATTGAGACCAATTCTAGACATCCGTCTCTACCTAGAAAGAATAGATGCTAACAAAACAGGACATATAGTTTAAGGCTAAGATTTGCGAAAGAGTTAGAAAGGAAAAACTTAACTCGATGCAGTTGAGAAAAAAGGTTGTTGATGTTGTCGGAAAAAGTTACCAAAATCTTTGAGGAAGCTAGAACTGAGGGAAGAAACTTCCTCCTTGAGCCTGAAGCCAAAACTGTTTGTAAAGAATATGGAATCCCAGTTACAAAATTTAAGGTAGCAACTACTGCTGAGGCGGCAATGAAATTCTCCGAGGAAATCGGATACCCCACAGTTCTCAAGATAATTTCTCCTGACGTACTCCACAAATTTGACGTAGGCGGAGTAATCCTTAACGTCAACAGTCGAGAGGAAGCAAGAAACGCATACAACAAAATCATAGAGAATGTAAAGAAACATAAACCAGACGCAAAAATTAACGGTATCCTCGTTCAGGAGATGGCTCCCACATCAACAGAAGTTATAGTAGGGGCAATCAAAGACCCCCAGTTTGGACCAACTTTGATGTTCGGCTTCGGCGGAATCTTCGTGGAAGTGATGAAAGATGTGGCATTCAGGATTGCCCCAATAACTGAAGAGGACGCTCAAGAGATGATCACAGAAGTAAAAGCATACCCCATCCTCCGAGGCTACCGCGGTCAACCACCCCTTGACATCAACACAATAGCAAAAATCCTGCTGAACACATCAAGGTTGGTGATGGACCACCAAGAGATTAAAGAACTTGACCTAAATCCGGTAATGGTTTACGAGAAGGGAGCAAAAACGGTCGATGCAAGAATCATACTGGAACAAAACCCTTAACCATTACAATCACGAAATCTTTTCCCGTCTCATCAAAAGACGCGAATTTAATTCAGAAGATCGTTGCAGAATCTAAGAC
>Ga0315547_1001629_pt1 | contig 17354 bp, 12 predicted proteins | sample SalMarSW160240MG_2_FD_202542 | JGI IMG/M metagenome (GOLD analysis project Ga0315547, IMG submission 202542) | Salt marsh sediment microbial communities from the Plum Island Ecosystem LTER, Massachusetts, United States - Salt Marsh Sediment SW1601-240 ...
GCTTTTCCCGCAAAGCCCGGTTATACGCCTCTGCCGCTGGTAGAGGCGGGCAGTTCAATATGACGGTGGGGGCGGCAACCCGGTATTTCTTTGCAAGGTACTCAGCACGGTAGGTGCCGGTCGCGACAACCTCGTCGGCACGTCGTATCAGGAACCGCTCCAGCACCCGCCACCCCATCCTTTCCAGGTGTGAAATATAAGCCAGTTCGGTGGTAAGCTCGTGGGCATCATATATCAGCCTGCCGCCGTGCCGCCGTTTTGCCATGTAGCCCAGGGGCAGGGTATCCAGGTCGTGGCAGTGATAAATGTCGCCTGGCTCGTTCTTCACAATTTTCCAGGCGCGCCGGTAATACCGAAGAAGTGCAAAGAAACTGCGAATTTTCATAGGCAACCTTCGCAACAACCTGCGGGACGGCGGCTTGCCCTCCGCAGCCGCTGGACGTGTCTCCGCAATCAAGGTATCAACCCGCAGAATTCTGAACCCGTCTCTTTCCTCGTAAGGCTGTGTCTCCTTATCCAGGACAGCGATGATTCTTACATCGTGCCCGGCTTCAGCCAGTGTCTTCGCCTCCTTGAGCACCCGGGCATCATGCCGGCAGTTATTATAAACGAACATCCATACTTTCATACTTTGCAATAGTTCACGTTTTCAAATTCCGCAAACACATAAGTCAGAGACGGTATGGTAACAATAATGTATGCCACGTCCCCATTCGGTGCTCCCATTAATATAGAGCATACGGGTCATAGTTGTGTATGGCAGTGGAACCGGTCACCCCAGCAAACTGGCGGAATGCTTGTACCACCGTCTCATTACCCCCAGCCCGGCAAAAGCCGCAAACGATCAACTTTATATCCTCCTTAGTCTAATCAGCGTATATCCAGGTATTCAATAGCAATATGAATACTTTGATCCATAATCTCCTTCTGCGTAGCAGAGTCAGGTGAATCACCACCAATATTGAAAGAGATTTCGCTTAATTCTTTACTGTTTAGGAAATCTATGTTCTGTTCAACAAAAGTCGGGTTGCCAATCTCACTAACAGGCATAGACCATACTAACGCCTCATCGAGAAAAACCTTGATTTCCAAAAAGGAGAGCAATGCTTTATCTAACTCACCCGCTTCAACAGAGACAAAGAAGCGTAAGCTCTGATAATCACTTCGTCCTTTCAACTCTATGTCTTTTTTAAAGACAATGAAGCCGGGGTATTCCGCAATTCCGGATAAGTGCAGGGTAAATGATAGCTTTTTGAAGTTGTTTTCCACTCTGGTTAGAAACAAGTTGTACCCGTGCATATTAATCAGCTTTAGTGACTCAAGAGTAATTTCGTTTTGTGTCCTGTTAACAAAACGTAGATAGACACGGAAAGATTTAGCTTCAGGGTGGATTTCTACTCTTTCTGTAAAAGTATTGCTTCCTTTTTTACTCGGCATACCCCATGATATTAAATCAATACCCTCTTTGTCATCGTACTGCTGAAAAAAAAGCGTAAGTGAATCGAGATCCTTATGCAAAGTGTAATCAATTTCAAACTCCACAAGTTTGCTGGTACCAAAGCCTCTAAAAAAAACGTCCCCGCCTAGTGGGGGCGCAGACCAGGAGCCAGGAAATGTATAAATATAATAATGACCATCATGAGCAGGCAGGTTAAATGTGATGGCTGAATTCTCTGTAGAAAGGGCTGTGATATTGTGTGTGTGAGATACCCACGCACTCCCGGCAACATCCCACTTTGCCAAGTCGGTTATCAGCTCTTTGCTAGCCTCAGCATCAACCAAGTAGTAGCTTGTAGCTAAACCGCTTTCATCCACACAGTCACCCACCAGCCGAAAGTCCGTTCTATCCGGTACATCCTCAATCAGCTGAAATTCTCTCATATCCATAAGCGTGAGCCCGGTATAAGAAATACATTTCGCCGCAGCAAAAAAGAGGGCGGCAATAATGATGAGGCCTATAAAGCCCACAAGATGCACTGATGCAATTCTCTTAAAACCCTTTATGAAACGCGACCTATTGTTAGCTGTTTTCATCTGTAATCTATTTTTCCAGATTTTTGGATGTAGAAGTTTTGATAGAATTCCACCACTTAATACCTTTAAGTTTCCATCCCCCGAATATTAGTTGAGCAACCAAGAGGCTGGTCAAGAACACGGTAAACTGGCTGTAGCGAGGTTGAACCATAGAAAAAAATATCATAAAAAGATACAAAAATGCGGTAAAGAGAACTAGAAATAAGGCACCGCGCTTGATTGGAAAAAACGGGTACAGCAGCAATCGCAAAAAAAGGAGCAAAAACAGAATAGCAGCTAACAATTTATGAAGCGCGCGCTGCATGGGCACAGTATCGCTGTTGATCCTGCCGACCCATGGGTCCTCAGCTGGGCGAGTCGACCACTTCACCATCTCCGTTGGGTCGGCGAGGACCGCATTCTTGCGAAAAATATGCCTTATTGTCTCAACAGGGTCGGAGGATACTTCACTCAGAAGCTTCCTGATTGAAAACTCTGTCTGTAGGTCCTCTGGCAATCGTTCCCAATATACCCTTCGCCATGGCTGCATGTACCAATACTCGCCACTGCTCAGTACATTGTAAGACGTCAACATCGGAATATAATCTGCTTCCCACCATGTGCCTGTAGTATTTTTGAAAACTGCTTTGGATAATTGGTAAGTGCCTAAGGGGATTATAAGAAGTACCAGAACAAACACCAGGCCCCGTTTCAACCAGTCCTTCCCGGGAAGGTGAGGCTGGCTGGCTTTGTTTACTATGTTAAGTCTGCTTTCACGGTAATGATTGTACAGATAGTAAGCCAGAAGAAGGAGCAAGGCAACCCAGGCAAAAAGACCATAACTCCTTTGAACTTCCAGGAGAAAAATCAGAAGCCCAGCCGTGACAGATACTAGAACTAGCGGTATCGAGATACCGGACCTGTCGTGCAACCTCCTATCAATCCAGTACATTATCCAGCAAAGTCCTGCCAGCCAGGGGAGATAAGCAATATCGTGGCTGGCCAGGGTTACGGCATGCCAGATATCGGGGTTCCAGGCAAAAAAGAGGAGCGCACCCGCAGCAATCCTGGCAGAAAAGGCCCTTCGGCCGAAATCATAGAAGATAAACATAGTTATAGTTACCAGAAAAACATTGACTAACTCGAGCCACTGCTGGCTGTTCCCGAATATGTACTGGATGGGAGCTGTGTAGAAAATCGCCCTCATAAAATAGACTCCCTGGCTGCTTTGTGCCGCCACCCCATCTACAACGATTGAGTGCCCGATATCCCAGTATAAACGCAAATCGCTATATAACTGAGAATCAAAATACCGCACCCATAGAATTCTGCATACAAGCGTCAAAATAAGAAGGGAAATGGCTATCGCGTGAATTGTCGAATCTCTCTTGGCACGGAAGAGAGCAATAAGATAGGCAGAGGAAACTACTAAAATGGCTGCGAGCCCAAGAAAATAGAGGCCCGAGTTAGAACCCCAAGATAAGTGAGTGACATTAACCCAAAATGCATGAAAAGCTAAGACTAAAAATATCGTCCAAACTGTGGCTATCGAACATCGAATAATAAAGTCCGGAATCCGCATCTAGCTCCTTGAAACCAAAAACACGCCGAGGCAGATTACCAGGATTCCCACCCACCGTACTGCGGTTACATCCTCCTTAAAGATGAGCAAAGAAAACAACGCCACAAGCACATACGACAGAGCCATGAAGGGATAGATATAACTCAACTGCGCTTTCGATACGGCCAAAATCCAAGCCAGCGCAGTCACTAGTGTGAGCAGAACCGCGAAAATAACGTAGATGTTAGTGTAAGCCTTTAGGAAGAAGGGCAACAGGTCGCTTAAACGCCCAGGAAATTCACCTACCACGTGAAGGCCTTTCTTCAAAAGTAATTGAGCTGCCGTCATCGCAGCTATTGATATAAAAACTAACAGATAAAGCACTTCGCCCCTCCTTCGTACTTATGCTCTACCATCATGGTATTCCCACACCTTACCCTAGCTGGTAGTCACTTCTTTTACTACCTTAATAACATATTGGACTTCTTCGTTACTTAGTTTGGGATACAGTGGAAGCGTTATGGTGCTATCTCCTATTTTTTCGGCGATGGAGAATGAGCCTCTCTTGTAACCAAAGGCTTGCCTGTAGAAAGTCAACAGATGAATCGCCCGGAAGTTTACTGCTACCCCAATTCCTCTCTCCTCGAGTTGCCTTACCACTTCATCTCGCTTGTCAGGAGCTACCTGAATGGTGAACAAATGCCTGCCGCTTTTCGAATTTGGTAATACCTTCAAGCAGGTAACCCCTAAATCCTCCTCAAAAGCCTCTTCATACATTTGGCAAATTTGCTCTCGTCTCTGCCACCTTTTTTCAATATTCTCCAGTTGGTTCAGCAATAGAGCTGCCTGGATGTTGCTCATATTGTATTTCCAGCCCAGCATCTCCATGTCCCAGTGTTCGTACTTTTTCGAATATCTCTCTGCAGCTCCCTTGCTCATCCCGTGCAGCCTGAGCTTCTTCAGCCTCTCGGCGATTTCTTTGCTGTTGGTGCTAATAGCCCCACCCTCGCCCGATGTAATATTCTTGGTAGCATAAAAACTAAAACAAGCTGCGTCGCTCAATTGGCCCGGTCGTATTCCATCCCTGTTTGCCTCAATCGCATGAGCGGCATCCTCGATGACAGACAGGTTATGCTTATCAGCAATCTCTTTAATCTTCCTCACGTCACACATCTGCCCGTACAAGTGTACGGGCAGAATGGCTTTTGTCCTTGGGGTAACAGCATCCTCAATCAAATCGGTATTGATGTTTCCTGTTTCAGGTTCTACATCGACAAAAACCGGCTTTGCCCCGGTAAATAGCACGGCATTTGCGGTAGCTATGAAAGTCATCGGCGTGGTGATGACTTCGTCACCGGGCCCAATGCCACAAGCTAAAAGGGAGAGATGTAAGGCCGCTGTGCAACTGGTTACCCCCACGGTATATCTGGAGCCCAGGTATTGCGAGAATTTGTACTCGAACTCGCTGACCACTTCGCCGGTGGTCAGGAAAAGTGAGTTCAGCACCTCCACCACATTGTCGATATCCTGCTGGCCTATATTGTGTTTATAGAACTCCACCTTCATTAAGATGCCTCTATCCTCTATTTCTGGCAAACAAGGAGCACACCACCAAAGATTGGATTCCGTAGCTTAATGATTCTGACATTAAACCCCAGACATGACAAAACATTTCCCCAATCACTGGGCTTTCGAAAATAGGTTTTGGATAAAGGGTACAGAACCCGATCAGATAGGTAGCTGGCCCAGTATCTATAAGATGGGTTTGCAGTTGGATCTACCTCGGATATGAGCAAAACCCCATCTTTCTGAAGGCTTTGAAATGCCTTAGAAAGTACCATCTCTTGTTTAGTTGGATGGACATGATGAAGAAAGTCTGTCATTGATATGCCCGTGCAGCTCGGCCAGACCCACCGTACGGCATCCTCGGTCATGAAACTTATGTTTTTTCGGCTGCCAATTGTCTTAAGAGCTGAGCCTATCCGCTTGCGATTCAGGTCTATGCCCAGTACCTGTCTGTCCGATGCACACAAAGACAGGTAATTCGCCATTACTCCATAGCCGCACCCGACATCTATGACCAGTCCCTGGGAGGGGAGAATTTCTGAGTAATAGTCGAGCCTTAACAACCTGCTTCTCGCCCTCACGTAGAAGCTGACGTAGCCATGTTGGCCATCGTATAGCCTTATGAGTTCACTGACCGGACTATTCTTTTCCATGTTTTTTTGCTGCTATTACCAATAAGGAAGCCCCGAAGGCAGGTCCACGTACCCGATAGGTACGCCGTCAATTATGGGAAAGGATTGAGCACACATTCGGCAGGAGTATTCCTTGTCCGGTTGCCCGAGGAGACCTCTGCACCCCAGACATCCCAACACCGCCGGGTACAAATCGGAACGTTTAGTGGTACTCAATCTTGCCATCCCTGGTCTTTATAGGCACATGCCTCATCCATAGTAGCTTCCGCCACCATGCGGGATTTTGGCTATACCACTCAATGGTCCTGGCGAGACCATCTTCGAAATCAATCTGTGCCTTCCAGCCCAGGACTCTTAAAGCCTTGTCTGTGGAGGAGACGTGCCGGCTCACCTGCCCAGGACGGTCCCCAATCCTCGTAATCAGCGATTTTGGCTTACCTAAAATATCCAGAACCATCTCTCCAATCGCGATGATAGCCGTGTCCCTGCCTGTGCCGATATTGATGACCTCACCCTTCACCTTGCCCATATCCGTGTGCATAACCTTATCAAGCGCCTGGCAAGCATCTTCTACGTAAACCCAGTCCCTGGTATTTTCCCCCAGGCCGTGAACGGTCAATGGCTCGTCCAGCAAAGCGCCGGTAATAAAGCGGGGAATAACTTTCTCCAGGTGCTGATTAGGACCATAGTTATTGAAGGGCCGAACGATAATTGCCGGTATATCGTAGGTCACCCAGTAAGAATAGACCAGCCTATCAGCACCGACTTTGGCGCCGGCGTAAGGGCTTGCTGGGTTCAAAGGATGCTCTTCGGTCATAGGGATTTCTAAGGCTGTTCCATAGACCTCGGAGGTAGAGATATGGATGAACCGTTCCACAGAATCTTGATTCTTCAGCACAGCATTTGCCACTGTCTGGGTGCCCAGAACATCGGTTTCAAAGAAGATAGTATTGTCAAAAATAGACCTGGCAACGTGGGATTCAGCAGCGAAGTGAACTATAACGTCTGACTTTGCCACCAGCTCGTTCACCAGTTCTCCGTTTTTCACATTGCCATACCAGAAACTGAATCTGGGATCCTTCTTTATGTTCTCCGGGATGTTATCGGTGTTTCCGGCATATGTAAGAGCGTCAAGGACGATAATACAGTAGCCAGGATAATTATTAAAAATGTACTTCACGAAATTGCTGCCGATAAAACCTGCTCCACCTGTGACCAGAATTGTCTTTGCCATGCTAAAGCTCCTTTTTAGTACACACAAATATCTTTTGAATACCGCGATTGCCCCAGTTCGGCAAGTAGGAGAAGAGCCGGTTTAGAAAGAAGTCATACCTCGGCTCCTTCTTGAAAGGTTTCAAAAGCAAAGGCTGGATGACCCGTGAACCAATGTAGTAAGTGCTGCTGAAGTCTTTGAAAAGAACTGTTTCAAATTTCTCGTTGAGAAAAGAAAGTAGCTTCTCTTCATCAAGATAATTGTTGTGCCATCGAATCGGTGTTCTGGAAATCCCAAATCGCTCCCTCAACCTATTAATGTTATCATGCCCCTGAACCGTAGCTTCCATCATTATGTATTTGCCATCCGGCTTCAGCAGGTGCCAGATCTTGATTATGCTCTCTTTTTGCTCCTTCCAGCTAAGTACATTTATCAAGGTTCTCTTAGTCAGCACTATATCGAAACTGTTTTTACCAAAACGCTCCAAAAACCCTGAACTTAGTATATCTCCGAGCTCAAATTGGACCGTCCCTTTAAGTTTACCACCATAGTTCTTCTGCATCTGATTAGCGCAGGCCACCATTTCTGCAGATACGTCGATTCCAATAATGTTAACAGCTTTTTTTAGCGCCAACATCAGAGCTGTATAGCCATTCCCAGCACCAATATCTAAGACTTTCTCTCCATCTCCAATATACTTGGCCAGAGTTCTGAGCTCCAAATCAACCAAGTATGCGTCTGGTGTGGAAGCCCGACGGTCTAATCCGTATTTCTGAGCGAATTCATCCCACACCGCACCAACTTTGGCTATATCGGTTTTCATAGCTTATCCCTAATGATGTACTCTGGTTTATTCTTGACCTCCTTGTTCATTCTCCCGATATATTCGCCAAGAATGCCCAGTGCGAAAAGCTGGACTCCAGAGAAAAACGTTATAAGTATTACGATGGTGGCAAATCCGGGCACGCCGAACCCGTACAGGAAGTATCTAACAAGGTAGAATAGCGCTAAGACAATACCAACAACTCCGAGAAACAATCCACCGAATATGGCAATCTTAAGTGGCAGGTTAGTGAAAGAAACAACCATGTCCAGCCACAGGGTGAGCAGTTTAAATGGTGTGTATTTTGTCTTTCCAGAATGTCTCTCCTCGTGCGAAACCTCAACTTTCCCCACTTTGTAACCCATCCAGCACAGCAACCCGTCCAGGAACTTGCTCTTTTCCTTTAGCAATATGAGCTGAGCGACCGTATGAGACCTCAGGGCTCGGAATCCACTCAGGCCGGTAGCCTCCACAGGTAATATCCTGGCCAGAGCCCACTTGGCAAAGCTCGAACCTGCCCGTCTGAAGGCAGAATGTTTACGGTGTTGGAACACGCCAAATACCACCTCGTATCCCTCGTCGAGTTTATGGAGAAGCTTCGGTATCTCCTCCGGAGGGTTCTGCAGGTCCGCATCTAAGGTTATTATGATTTCACCTCCAGCGGTATCGAACCCCGCCATTATCGCCGGGTGCTGTCCGAAGTTCCGGGTAAATCTTATAACCTTGACGTTATTATCCTTCTCATGTAGACCCTTTAAGATTTGAAAAGAGTTATCCTGGCTGCCATCGTCAACAAAGATTATTTCATAGGGCTTGCCCAACTCATTCATTACCTTCGTCAGTCGCGTGTACAGAGGCTCAAGGTTGCCCTCTTCATTGAACACAGGGATGACTACCGAGAACACAAGGTCACCTACACGCATGGTACTTCTGCCCACCCCAGAATACATATATTTTTGAAATTATACCATAAGCTATACTCTACTACCATCAATTTCAGGGAAGGCGCAGGCTATCTGCGTCAGCGCCATGCTGACCAGCAGCCCGCGGTTATTGGGGTGGTAGTTTTTCTCATTGAGAAGCTAGGTCCCGTGCTGGTGCATCATCGTGTGAACCTTCTCGAAAAAGGAGCCAGGCAGGTGGGCGTCTTCGCCTCCTTCAGCACCCGGGCATCATGCCGGCAGTTATTATAAACAAACATCCATACTTTCATAGCTCGGGAGGGTTTGTCTTTTTATTAAAGGCAGTGGCTGGGACTCGTTACAGGCAGCGGTAACAACCAAGGAGCGGGAAGCACGGTGGCAATTATTACATACAGACATCTATAATTTCACACATATTTAGATTACGATTCAGCCTGGGAGCATATTTCTTCTTCTCACTGTTATCAAATCTAAGGTTGCAGGGCGGCTTCAAGGTTGATTGTCAGGGTAGTATCGTCGCTATGACGGACTACGATATCCCGATAGGGGTTATTCAGGTCAACATCAATAGTTGGAATATCTTCGCCCGGTCCCGCTACCGTTATTTGAGTGACGAAAACGATACCGCTTCCATAGCTCTCAAACTCAATCTGATGAACAGGCACCAACTCCCTCTGCTGCGGTGCTATGAAACCCCTGACAGGTTCCTCTTGCCCGTAGTAATGATTTACGCCAGTCGCAGGACGAAGCTGCTGAAGTTCAACATGTACCCCGTTTTCGCCAACGAGAAACGCGGCGCCGTCCCCATCAAATTTCAAATCGTGGGCTGCGGGCGACAAGTTCCATATTTGCTGTATTGAGTGTTCAGTTCCCGAGACAGCCTCGTCAATTATCAGGATTGTGTTTGGCCTGATAAATACTATGCCACGCTTTAACGTTACACCTTCGTACAGGGTATGACTGCCCTGGACAAAGTCGAATGCCTGGTCCAGCCTGTAGGCTGTGATACCTGCTTTCCCTACGTTGTCGCTGGATAGCGCGTAGCTTCTTCCATCTACCGTCAGGGTATTATGTGCCTGCGCCGACCTGACGTATTGTCGATATTTAGAACTATCATAGGCATACACTCCTGGCCCAATGAATATGTCCTCACCGCGGGAATACAGGATAAAGCCGAGGTCATCGGCATGCTTATGTCCAGTGTGATAAGTAAACGACGATTGGAACATCAGGCAGGTGGTTTTGGTGAAATCGCTCTCCGTTTTCCACTCATCACGGAGTATCGCCACGCCGGCGTCGGGATAGACCATGCTATTGTTGGGTGGTTTAACACCCTCTTTGCCTTCGCTCAGCGAGTACATAACCCAGGGGTGATTAAAGTGCCGCGTTAGTGTGTCACAGCTTGTGTCTCCAATCATCGGGAGCTGGCGGTCCGGTTTGACCATGTAAGCAAGGTATTGCTTCATCTCTTCGATAGTGTTGTCACCCGGTTCGAATAGCGCCACACCTTTGATGTCAAGATATCCCTCGATTCGCAGAACCAGGTTCAAGAAAAGAAGATGGTAAGCTGCCGAGTGCTCAAGGTGAACATTTTCCGCACTGAGGTCAGCTTCGATACGCTCTCTGATGCGGCTGATGCCTGTCTCCTTCCATAGTCCGTCTCGGTCAAGTTCAGGGAAGATAAACGCCAGTTGCGTCAATGCCATACTGGCCATCATACCGTGGTTATTGCGGTGGTAATTCTTTTCATCCACGAGCCAGCTCCCGAGCTGGCGCAGCATCGCGTGAACCTTCTGGAAAAACGAGTCAGGCAGGTGCACGTCTTGAAGCGACTTATAGGCGCGGAGGAAATGCATGACATGGCGAACCCGATTAGCCACCGCATGGTCATTCCAGGCATAAGGGGGTGGTTTCTTATTGTTGTGGTGGAAATCATACCAGCTCTCTATAATGTTGGCGGCTTTCTCGAGATAGCGTACGTCGCCGCTGACTTCGGCAGCGTTTGCCAGGCAACCGATAACTCTAAGCGACTGGAAATATAAGTACCAGGTATTTGATTTGCCACCTACCTCCCAGTCTATTTCGCTTTCATACTGATACGGCTCAAGGCCGGGCCATATTTGAATGATGTTATCCAGTGCCTGGTTCGCGTAGAATAGGTCAGGGTCACTATTTCGTGATACAACAATCATGATACCTGTGTAGTCCGCGGAGCGAAACATGGGGACAGCGGATGCCGGATGGTCTGTATCGACAGCTATCGGTGTGTTACGGATAATAGCCAGGAGGAAGCGCCACAATTCGGCACCCCTTTTTATAAAGCCACCACGGCGTTGCCTCTCATAGAGCTGGCGCGTGAATTTCAACTTTTTTAACTCCCCGGATAACTATTTTACACCTCATATCCTCGTACCTGATGGTCGGCTAATATCAGAGTAGGTGTTCGAGGTACCAGGTTAATCAATGGAGCTATGGTCTGCTTCAATTATTTCAAGCCACAATCGTGATATGCGTTCAATATCAAAGTTTTTTTCCACATAGGCATATCGAGATTCAGCGATTTCTTTAAAGCGACCAGATTTAACTATATCGAATATAGCACTTACCATTTCATCAACTATGTGATAGCTCCAATCTTCAGGGTATATCTCTTCGGCCCCTTCCCATTTAAGCAAAACGGGTATTGCTCTGGAAGCTGCGCCCTCGGCGACTGAGAGATGGAATGACTCAAAATCGCTGACAGATAGAATAAACCCGATTTTCTGGTACCATTCAGGCATATCATCGCCCCAGCCGTCAAAGTGAACGGCATCTTTAAGTAAATCTGAGTTTTTGATTCTATCCATCTGCCCTTTGTAATACGGTAATTCTTCAGGTCTGTTTATTATCCATGGATATTCGTCGGGCATTTTGCTTTTGACATATAGGTGAAAGCGTTCGTCTTCCTGCCTTAGTTTCTCAATAATGTCCAGTGCACGGTCGAGCCGTTTTCTCTGGGGAACAATGCCGACAATACCAATGCTGAATTGTGCGTCAGCAGATTTCGGTAGGTCTAGCGCTTTGGTGTCAACATAATTAGGAATAACTGTTAGTTTCTTCTCCGCCCACCTTTCCCATCCAAAGCGAGCTATTGCCTCACGCCTTATGTGAGGCCCAACGAAAATAATAGCGTCCACATTCTGCATGTCCACCTTTTCAGGGTATTCTAAATTTCTTTCCTGCAAGTGGAAACGAATAATATGTTTCTGACCTGGTCGTTTGTTTTTAGAATACCAGACCGCATTTCCCAAACACCATTCGCTGATGATGATGTCTGGCTCTTCAATTAGCTCTAGACTTTTGCCGACATCATGTTTATTGTGTCCCTCCCAATTATCGATGGTGACAGTGTACCCCTGTTCTACGAACTTTCTCCAGAGACGGTCGATAAACTTAAGGTCGTGGCCATTAACTAACATGGAGGCGTGCTTGGTTAGTCTATCCAGGATTTCAGGTGTTGATAAGTAGCTGAACAAGGGCCGAACATATTTGTCTCTCACTTTCTCCACAGTGAATTGCTCACTGGCGGCATAAGTCTTCGCTGAAGCTACCGCCAGTATATCAGGGGAGCTAACCAGTCGGTGAAGAAGCTCCATAACCTCGTCGTACGTATCGGCGAACAGAGGATAGTCTGGGCCCAAAAGTTTTTCGTTGACCTTGTTCCTGACCAATATGACCGGGAGACTGCACCTTCCGTATTCCAGAATCTTTGTAGATAGTTCGAGCGTGTTATCTTCTAACTCGGGGCTGCGCCATGCCCAGCCAAGGTCCATTCTGGCCATGTGGCTGAGCACCTCCTCCCTACTGAGCCCGCGATACCAGACTACCCCGGCCGTGTTCTCCAGGTAAGATAGAACAGTGCTTTGAAAATCAGGTAATTCCGGAGGGTTGTGAATTTTGTCGCCGAAAATATGTAGCTCAACTTCAGGGTGCACTGCACGCAGCGAATCAAAAACCGAAAACATCTCGAATATACCCCACAGCGGCGCAAATTTACCGGCATAGCATATGCGCTTAACTGCAGCCGGGGTTTCTCTGTGCTGGTTAAATTCAGGAATCATCGGTGGCAGAAGTCTAATTTTTCCCTGCGCTGAGGGAACGTGTTTTTCCCAGTATGAACAAAACTCTTCTGTCTGGCAAAGGATGTATTTCGATGCGCTGGCGATTTTGTCTAACATCTGTAGCGTACTGTCTGTGAGGTCTTCGTTTTTCTGGGGAATATCTGTGAGATAGGTCCATAGGCGACCATGTAAGCTGGTGCGAAGCGAAGCCTTTTCACATAGAGAAAACCCCCGAAGGACAATAGCATCGAAGTTCAATCGGCGGTCCATATCTTCGATCTTATCTAAAGCTGCCTCAGGTGTTAGATTGTCCTTAATAAGATTTTTGTTGGGGCTAATGATTTCAACATTTCTGAATTTCTTGAGCGGCTCTGTGAGCAAACTCCTCTTTTCCTTAGATTTCAAGAGGAGGAAGACTTGGGTGTATTCTAAGCCAGCGAGTGTTTCTGCCAAGGATGCGGTCCAGACCGATGAGCCATCAATTAGATTCATATTAGCATCAGCGTAAACAGCTACTCGGATACTATTTCTGTACCTAGTTGTCCTGCTCTTTGGTAAGACTGCAGATAGCGTGGCTGTTTCAGCAAAAGCCTGTAAGGAAGTCAACATCTTACTCTTGCTAGCAACTTTCAGCACGAGTCTTCTGAAACCATTCGGGCTCATCTTCACCAGGCGATACAACAGCAGAATCGCTATACGGCCAGGCCTGCGGATGGGGCGGATCAACGCCTGCCCCAGCCGGAAGGAGAGAGACCATCTAACGGCTTGTGTCGCTCTTCTCTCCTTGGCCAGCTCGGCCTGGAGACGGGTTATTTCTCTCCTGGTGGTGCTCAGTTCCGCAGTCAGTGCCTCCCGCTCAGCTTTGAATTTCTCAGCTTCTTTCTCTCTTTCTAGCATCGCGCTCCCTGGATTGAGACTATGCCCGCGCTACAGCCGGTATCTATAGCCCTTTGCCCTTCCACCCCTGACACACCCAGTGCATGCACTGCCTTCCGATAGACTTCGCCCTTTCCACATCATATTCAAAACGAAATCAGGCTTGATATCAAATACATTGAGAACTTGGTCCAGCAGCTCGCGGTGTTGGCCGGTAACGCATACTCTTGAAGCGGAACCTATATGCCTTTCCAACTCCTTGATCACAGGAGCCAATTTTATTGCCTCTGGACGTGTGCCGAAAATGGTTAGAACATTCATTGCTAAAGACATCAACAAGTAACATGTGCGACGTAGTCCTTGGTATGGCAAACGATTCGACATTTAGCTAACTGCTCTTCATCCTTAATTTTCCAGGTGTGAAGCTCTGGCGACGACCTTCTTACACAAACGTAGTTGAATCTATCTGCCGAATATATCTTGAAGCCATTTCTCACGCTCTGCCGCAGGAACTCTGTATCTGAGCCCTGTCTTCTATCAGTAGGCCATGGCACTCTGGTGAAAACTTCACGTTTTATGATAATGGCGGAACCAAGGACATAGTTAGTGTAACAATGTTCCCTGTCTTCAGCATTCAATGCCAAAATGCCGCCGCTCTCAAAATACATGTAACCGGCACACTTGCCAACGATAGCAGCATCGGTATATTCGAAGGCATTCATCAAGTCCTCCAGAAAGGCCTGCCCATAGTAATTGTCATCATCGAATTTGGAGATATAGTTAAACCTGGCTTTCTCGATTCCATAGTTCAGGCATACCCCCAGCGGTTCTTTCTCATCTATCTGGTAGACCGTGACATTGTGATGTCTCCCGGCTTCCTTCGTCCATTCGCCGATATCGAGTTGGTTATTGTTCAAGACGATAATCAACTCCTTATCCTCATATTCCTGCCGGTCGTAGTTGGCCAATATGTTAACCATGTATATCAACTTGTTGGTGCAGGTGATTATTGAGACCCCTTTCTTCTTAGCACCATTGTTATTCTTACCGATGCCCGTTGTCTGAAGAATGTAGTCAAGTCTCTTTTCATAAGTGTGCTCTTTCATGATCTTGCGCAATCCCAGATTTGCCAGCCTATCCCTCAGTTCCTTGTTCTCTAACAATTCTTGCAAGTAGAGCCCAGTCTCTTCGGGCGAAGAGGGCATTTTAACAATGTCGGAACCTATAAGGTTTTCAATGCCCTTGGAATAACCGCTTAGAACACACGTACCCGAAGCCAGGATTTCTGGAACCCTCCTGGCAAACATAGTTGGGCTTTCCAGAACGATGTTTGTATTGAGGAACAGTTTGTACATCTTGTAGGCAAACACCATCTCCTCGTATCCCAGCTCACCTACGATATTTGGCTGGTATTTCTCAGGAAATCTAAACTGTGGGTCATTCCTGGAATAATTGCGGTCGTATATGTCAACGTCATACGGGATTGCCGGTGCAAGAATATTGGCCATCTGTTCCATTCGAAGCTTCTTCTCCTCTGACTCACCTTCATACCATGAGCCGGCGAAGGCTATGTCTCTTATTTTTTGGCCGCTGCCTATGGGATTATGTATTCTTGGTTGCACTGCGAAGGGCAGGCAAAAAACATTGCGGTTCCCGAGGTCCTTTTTGTATCTCTCGATACAATCAGCATCAGTGGTGAAGACATAATCGAATAGCCGTGCCGCATCCAGGAATTCATCGTAATGGGCGGGGTCTTCCTTATTCCAGAACGCTGTGGGGATGTTCTGGGGCTTGCACCACTCGACTAGCTCCGGTAACCGGCTATCTAGCCTTTGTCTCAAATTAACTATTTGAGACGTCCATGAGGCATCGTTGCCCTGCCAGGCAGATTCAACTAGCAGTAGGTGAGGCCTATTCTTGCCCAGCACCTCTTCCCAGTTCTCCGGTGTGAACGCAATCAGGCTGGCTTCGTACTTAAAGCAGTCGTAAGTAAACCTGTCCATTATGACCCCAATTTCTAGATCCTTCCTCCGCGGAGCAGTGGCACCCGCAGCACCATTTCCAATTTCTTGCTTGATCTCATCGATTCTGCCTTTCACTACCTCCAATACATACGACTTTTTGGCGGCCTTCACTGCCGTCGAGGTGAGACGCCTTTCTCCAACTGTCTTAATGCCCAGCCTGAACACACGATACGGCAACAAGACGGTGTTGCGGCCGGGATTGCGGACGGCCTGAACCAGCATGCTTCCCAGCCGAAACGAGAGAGAAGCTCTAATAGCCTGCAGCCTTTTTTGTTCCCTCGCTCGCTCGGCTCTTAGCCGTGCTATTTCCCTCCTGGTCGTATTTAGCTCGGCTTTGGTGGTATTTAGCTCGGCTTTGGCGGTATTTAGCTCGGCCTTGGATTCTTCAACTTCTTTCCTCCTGGCATCGCGTTCTCTGGTAAGTGTGGCCTTCAAGTAATCGACTTCGGGCAAGCCCTCGTAGTCCTTAACCAAGAGAACCTGAAAAAAGTCCAGCTCCAAATCGGATTTTGGATACTTCTCGAGCTTATCCTTAAACCGTTCGTAGAAATCCGTATCTAGTTTGGTTTTCTGGAATTGCTCATGCTCTATCCCGAGGTTGAGGATCTCGAAATACTGTTTATACTGGCCGTATGTCAACTTGTTGCGATAGTAATACTCGTCGAACCAGTGCTTCGACACGCCGTGTTTTAGGCAGAATTCCGCGATTACTTCCTCCGGAAACAATAGATGGGGAAAAGGAAAGTATATTTCCCTATATAAGTGCGAGGCCTTAGGAGAACGGTACAGATTTGCATAGATATATATCTTCCCCTCTGGCTTGAGTATTGCACAGCATTCCTTTAGCATAGTGAAAGGGTGCATCATGTGTTCCCATGCCACAAATGACACGATTAAATCGAAACTTCCTTCGATAAAAGGGTTCCTTTCAGACAAATGCAGGACGAGGTAATCCAAGTTCGGGGGATTTGCAAGGGCTTGCCACTCGACATGCTCACGTACATCGATGCCCACGACAGAACACCCATACTGATCTGCAAGCGATTTCGCTAGATAGCCTCTACCACAGCCGATCTCCAGCACCTTCTTCTCTTTCAAATCCACTAATTTACTGAGCTCGCGCAGTCTCTGATCTGCTATCTTGAATTGAGCTTCAGGATCATACTGCGGGAAGCTCCTCTTGAGAGGCTTTGACCTATACTCCTCATTCAATTGCTCCAGTAAGTGAATGTCGTATTTTCGGATGCTATACCCACCACCATTTCTGTCATCAGTTTCCATGAATAATGCCTCCATTCTGAGGGTTTAATTCTTCCACCTCTCGGAGAGGGCGTCTACAATTCTCTCCGCAGTCATGCCGTCCCATAGCTCGATGTGGGATTGAGATTTAGAATTAGAGGCGAGGATTTTGGACGCTTCTTCGATAATCTTCCCGGGGCTATTGCCTACGAGCACATTAGTCCCCCGGGTTATGGTTATCGGCCTTTCAGTCGTGTCTCTCAGGGTTAAGCACGGGACATTCAGCACAGTTGTCTCCTCCTGGATTCCACCGGAATCGGTCATGACGAATTTAGCATACATCTCGAGCTTGAGGAAATCAAGGTAGCTGAGGGGCGAAGTTAT
>Ga0315547_1001632_pt1 | contig 17337 bp, 20 predicted proteins | sample SalMarSW160240MG_2_FD_202542 | JGI IMG/M metagenome (GOLD analysis project Ga0315547, IMG submission 202542) | Salt marsh sediment microbial communities from the Plum Island Ecosystem LTER, Massachusetts, United States - Salt Marsh Sediment SW1601-240 ...
ATTAATTTCTTTTTTTTGGGGGGGGGGTTGACGAGTGGGGGTATAATTATGTTAACAAGCCTGCGGCAGAAGGGGTAGATACAATGACAATACCAAGCACCTCTATAAAGACAACGGGTATAGCATCAGTACTACAGAGCACAAAACTCGAAGTACCTGTGCACCAAAGATCATTCGAATGGACTACACAAGTCCGTGAGTTATTAGAAGACATCGGAGAAGCCTTTTTTAGAAACAAAGAAGAGTATTTTTTGGGTAGCATAGTCGTCATTAATGCGTCCGAGGGCGAACGAACCACACTCTTAGATGGACAGCAACGTCTTGCAGTAATATCGCTATTAATTGCTGGAATCGCCGAGCAATTTGAGGGCAGAGGAGACCAAAAACGGTTTGACGAAACACGTAGAGGATACCTCACAAAGTATGACATTTTAGAAGGAACAGAACGCCCGCAGCTAAAGCTAAATCTGACTGATGATACATACTTTCGCTCCATATTAAACAGGGAAGCTAGTGAGCCAGATAGCGGAGCTCCAGAGTCACACCAGCGTCTTTGGGAAGCTCGTGGAACAATAAATAACTGGCTCTCAGACAAGCTGAGCGAGCGAGGAGACCCGATCAAGTGGCTATCTGAATTCACAATATATCTAAAAGATTCAGCTTATGTGATTTATTTCGGAGTCGCTGATGATGCCAACGCTTTCTTGATATTTGAAACCATGAATGACCGTGGACTAGATCTCTCAATCGCCGACCTTTTGAAGAACTACTTGTTAGGTCACGCTGGCGAAGATATCCCAACAGTGCTTAATCTTTGGGACGCAGCAAATGTTTCTTTAAGAGCATATGGTGGCGAAAACATATTTACAGTATTTCTCAGGCACTTCTGGAGTTCTAAGTACGGCCTGGTAAGGGAAAAAGAACTTTACCGTAACATAAAATCTCGAATCTCTACTGCAGCTAACGTCATGGACTTCACTAATGAACTAGCAAGTAATAGCAATTTCTATGCTGCAATTCTATCATCTGATCACGAGTTTTGGGCAGAAGCCTCTGATAAGGCTCGTGAATACATAAGCACGTTGTCTCGCCTTGGGCTAGAACAATATCGCCCAATGCTATTATCTGCATTAGCACATTTAGAAATTGAGGAAGTCGAGAATTTACTCAGGCTTCTGATAAGCTGGAGTGTTCGACTTCTCATTGTCGGCGGTCTTGGTGGTGGGGTAATAGAAAATAATTATTGCAATCTCGCAAAGGACATTCGAAATGGGAAATTAAAAACTGTGAAGGATATAGCTGTTCACGCGAACAAATCTTTTGTTCCCAATGACTCTATATTCCGAGACAGTTTCGCGAACACACGTGTTTCCAAGGCTTATCTAGCCAGGTATTACTTACAGACACTGGAGCTTGAGGAAAGAGGCGAAACTCAGCCTGAGCTAGTTCCCAATATTAATCCAAGCGAACTTACTCTTGAACATGTTCTACCCGAACGACCGGCAAAAAACGCTTGGAATCAGTTTGACGAAGAGGAAAAAAGGGCTTATACAAAGAGAATCGGAAACATGCTGTTATTAAAACAGAAAATGAACAGCACCATCCGTAGTAGTCCATTTAATAATAAGCGTAAGATTTATGCACAATCTGACCTTCTGTTAACAAAAAGGGTTGCTAAAGCTGCTGAATGGACTAAGGAAACGATTAAAGACCACCAAAATTACTTGGCTGAACTAGCAGTTAAGGCCTGGAAGATATAGCTCAACTTAAGGCTAAACCCTACCCCCTCAAATACTCATCAATGGAAGCGGCGGCTCTCTTGCCCGCCCCCATAGCCGAAATCACCGTAGCCGACCCGGTAACGATATCACCGCCCGCCCAGACCCTATCCTTGACCGTCTTGCCCGTCTCCTCGTCAGCGACCACTGTGCCGTATTTAGTCGTCTCCAAGCCCACCGTAGTCGAGGAGATAAGGGGGTTGGGGCGGGTGCCTAAAGCTACAATTACCTCGTCAACGTCAATGACAAACTCGCTGCCCTTTTTGACCACCGGGCGGCGCCGTCCGCTGTCGTCGGGTTCGCCCAGCTCCATCTCGTAGCATTCGGCACCGGTTACCCAGTTCTGCTCGTTGCCGATGAACCGCTTGGGGTTGGTCAGTAATTTAAATTGGATGCCCTCCTCCCGGGCGTTTTCAACCTCTTCACGGCGGGCGGGCATCTCCGCATCGGAGCGGCGGTAGATGATATAGACTTCGTCGGCGCCGAGCCTCAAAGCGCACCGCGCCGAGTCCATAGCCACGTTGCCGCCGCCGATAACGCCCACCTTTTTACCGACCTTGACCGGCGTGTCGTATTCGGGGAACTTGTAAGCCTTCATCAGGTTGACGCGGGTTAAGAATTCGTTTGCCGAGTAGATGCCGTTGAGGTTTTCGCCGTCGATATTTAGGAACATGGGCAGTCCGGCGCCGGTGCCCAGAAAGACAGCGTCATAGCCCTGAGCCAGTATCTCGTCCAGCGTTGCCAGCTTGCCCACAACCGAGTCCAGCTTAATCTCCACCCCCAGCGAGGCGACGAACTTGACCTCGGCCTGGACAATCTCCTTGGGCAGACGAAATTCAGGGATGCCGTACATCAGCACGCCACCGGCGACGTGCAGCGCCTCGAAGATGGTGACGCCGTGCCCCAGCCGGGCTAAATCAGCCGCCGCCGTCAGTCCCGCCGGACCCGAGCCGACCACGGCCACCTTTTTGCCGCTGGGCTTGGGCTTGGCCGGTGGAGCAGAATTTTCTTTTGGCATATTATTTCTTTCCCAGTCGGCGACGAACCTTTCCAGGCGGCCGATGGCAATGGGGGCGTCTTTCTTAGCCATGGTGCAGGTTGATTCGCACTGGGACTCCTGGGGACAGACCCGCCCGCAGACGCCGGGCAGGGCGTTCTTGCTCTTTAAAATCCTTACCGCCTCCGGCATATCACCGTCGCGGATAGCCTGGATGAAATCGGGGATATCCACCCCCACCGGGCAGCCGGTGACGCAGTTGCGCTTCTTGCACTGGATACAGCGGCTTGCCTCTTCTTTAGCCTGCTCTAAACTATAGCCCAGCGCCACCTCGTTGAAATTCTTGCCCCTCTTTTCGGGGTCCTGGCGGGGCATCTCTACTCTATTCAGATTCAGTTTTGCCATTTACTCACCTCTCTAAGCGGCGTGGCTTTTCTGCCACTCGTCGTAAGCGCACTTCTCTTCTTCGATATAGATACGCTGGCGCGCCGCCAGCAAATCCCAGTCTACCTTATGCCCGTCGAAATCGGGGCCGTCAACGCAGGCGAATTTAGTCTCACCGCCCACCGAAACCCGGCAGCAGCCGCACATGCCGGTGCCGTCTACCATGATGGGGTTGAGGCTAACTATAGTTCTGACCCCGGAGGGCGCTGTGGTCAGGGAGCAGAATTTCATCATCACCACCGGGCCGATGGCGATGACGCGGTCAATTTTCTCCCCGGACTCTAAAATTTCTTTCAGCGGTTCGGTGACCACCCCCTTGCGGCCGTAACTACCGTCGTCGGTGGTCACTATGAGCCGGTCACTGACAGACTTAAGCACGTCCTCCCAGAAGAGCAGGTCTTTACTGCGCGTCCCCAGAATAGTGAAAATCCTGTTGCCTGCATTTTTCAAAGCGCGGGCGATGGGGGCTACCACAGCCGTTCCCACCCCGCCGGCGACACAGACAACGGTGCCGTAGTTTTCGATTTCCGCCGGCACGCCGAGGGGGCCGACGAAGTCGGCAATGGCGTCACCCTCTCTGAGTAAAGCCAGCCGGGCGGTGGTTGCCCCCACCTCCATAAAGACGATGGTTACCGTGCCCTCGTCTTTGTCCCAGTCGGCGATGGTCAGCGGGATGCGCTCGCCACGCTCGTCAATCCTGACTACGACGAACTGCCCCGCCTGAGCCTTTTGAGCCACCGCCGGCGCCGCCATCTTGAAGAGGTGAATGCCGGGCACCAGGTCTTCTCTAACTAATATCTTATACAACCGCTGACCTCCTTAATCTCATATCGCTTCTTGCAGGACATGAAAAAGCTACCTCCAGAATTAACCCTCCCAGAGATAGCCCTATTTCCTACTCGATAATAGCTCATTTACAATCTATCCATGAAAATAGAATATCACCAAACGTTATTTAATTCAAGCCGTTTTACCCGGAAAAAGCATTGCCTAATCAGCTTTTAGGGTTTATTATATTAAGCACCGCTGTTATAAAGGGGGGATAACTATGGTCGCGGAACTGGTTCACATCGGATTCGGTAATATAGTCGCCATGAATCGAGTTGTGGCTATCGCTTCACCAAATTCAGCCCCCACCAAGCGCGCCATCCAGGAAGGGAAAACCAAGGGACTGCTCATCGATATGACCAGCGGCCGCAGAACCAAGGCCGTTATCGTCTTTGATAGCGGGCATATTATCCTGGCTGCCCTGGCCCCAGAGACCATCGCCGGACGGTTACAGGCCATCCGGGGCAGCTCACTGCTGAAATCAGAGCCAGTTGATGAAAAGGTCGAAGTCTAAAGGCACCCCCCCAAACGAGCTTAAGTCAGGTCCGCTGCTGGTAGTCCTCTCCGGGCCTTCGGGAACAGGCAAGGACGCCATTCTGAGCCGGCTGAAAAAGTCAGGCTACCCCGCCCAGTTTATCACCACCGTGACCACCCGCCCCAAACGGACTCAGGAGAAAGACGGCGTGGACTACCGGTTTATTTCCGCTGAGCGTTTCCAGAAGATGCTGGAGGGTAAACAGTTCCTAGAGTATGCCCAAGTATACGGCAACCGCTACGGCGTGCCCAAGGAACCAGTGAGTAAAGCCCTGGAGCAGGGCAAGGACGTTATCCTTAAGGTTGACTGCCAGGGGGCGGCAACAATTAAAAAAATGGTGCCCCAGGCGGTGTTTATCTTTGTCGTGCCGCCGTCTATGGAAGAGCTTACCGCCCGCCTTAAAGGGCGGCGGACCGAATCGGACTTTGACTGCGACCTGCGCCTGAAGACGGCCGCAGAAGAGATGAAGCAGCTGCCCCTGTTCGACTACGTGGTGGTGAGCCAGCAGGGTCAGATTGACCTGGCGGTGTTAGCCATCGAGGCTATAATTATCGCCGAAAAGCACCGGGTGATTTCCCGCGAAATCCGCCTGCCCGATTAGAGTATCATCCCCAGCAGCCAGGCAAAAAAGTAACCCAGCACCGCGCAGATAGGGAAGGTCAGTATCCAGGCCAACACGATATTGCCGGCTACCCCCCAGCGCACCGCCGAAAAGCGCCGGGTACTCCCTACCCCCATAATTGCCGTACTGGCACAGTGGGTAGTGCTCACCGGAATGCCGAAATGGGATGCCAGTTCAATGACCCCCGCCGCCGACAAATTGGCGGCAAAGCCGTGCACCGGCTGCAGGGCGGTGACCTTTAACCCCACTGTTTTGATAACCCGCCAGCCGCCAAAAGCCATTCCCGAGCTTATGGCTATAGCCGATAAGCCGATTACCCAGAAGGGAACACCGTCCCAGAGGGCGGCCTGACCGGTATAGATGACCAGCGCCATGGTGATAACGCCGATGGGCATCTGGCCGTCATTCTTGCCGTGGCTGTAGGCCAGGAAGGCAGTGGTAATCCACTGCAAACGGCTGAAGATAATCCTCATCCGGGCGGGGGCGCTCTGCCGGAAGACCCAGAACAGGATAATCATGAGGACAAAGCCGCCGATAAAGCCGAGGACGGGAGCCGCCGCCACCGATGACAGCACCCTTCCCATGACGTTCCATTGTATGGCGTCAATGCCCACCGTGGCGGCTCCGGCGGCGGCCAGCCCGGTAATAAAGCTGTGGGTGATACTCACCGGCAGACCCAGGTAGCTGGCTACACCCCCCCAGACGATAACCGCCGCCAGGGCGGCAATCACGGTGAGATAGGAAATAGCCTCCGGGACCAGAATCCCCTTGCCGATGGTCTTGGCCACCTCCAGGCCGGTGGCAGCGCCGGCAAAATTGAAGACGGCGGCCAGCATTACCGCATTACGAGGAGAAAGGGATCGGGAGCCGACCGAAGCACCGATGGCATTGGCGGCATCGTTAAAGCCGTTAACCAGACCGAAGCCAACAGCAAAGACGACAATAAGGACCAGAAGCGCCAGGGAGGAATCAGGCATGCTTGATGGCTACCCCTTCAAGGACATCAGCTACATCCTCGCACCTGTCGGTGGCGCTCTCCATATGGGCGTAAATCTCGCGCCATTTGATGATATGAGCCATATCGGTGGAATTATCAAAAAGCTCGGCGATTGCCGAGCGGTAGACCCTATCGGCCAGATTCTCCAGCCGGTTAATCTCCACACACCGTTTGAGCACCGAGCTTAAGATGATACGCTTGCGTAGCTGGGGCAGAACCTTTTCCACCTCTTCCGTTGCCTGCACCAAGACATCAGCCAGCTCTTTAGCCCGCTCACCCGGACGTTCTACCTTGTAAAGCAGCATGGCATCGGCGGCGGCGTGAATAAAGTCGGTGACATCATCCAAGACGTGGGCCAGCTGGACTATGTCCTCACGGTCAAAGGGGGTGACAAAAGTTCGGTTCAGGCGAGACATGATTTCGTGGGTTATAGTGTCTCCTTTATGCTCAAGCTCGGTTATTTCGGCTACCTTGCCCTCGACATGCTCCCAGTCGTTAATCATTTCCTTGAGGCTTTGAGCCGCCTTGACCATGTTTTCGGCGCTGCCCTCAAAGAGGTCAAAAAACTTCTCCTCACGGGGGATAAAGGGTAACTTCAAAATCTAATCCTCCTTTGCGCGCAGAAGGTATACAGAGATAGATGCAGAGATAAAAGTGGATGGAAAACCGGGGGGTAAGCAAAGGGAAACTTTAACATTTCACTTCCACTTTGAGTTTAGTCGAGGGGAAGCTGATTGTCAAGCCAGAAACAGGTTGACATCCAGCCTGCAGAGGCATAAAATGCTCAAATTGTGGGCTATAATGGGAAAATCGATTGAACCGGTGAAAGATGCCAGAGAATTACCAGCCTAAACCCGGCGACAGGGTCGTCCGCCCCCGGCGCATCCGGCGCTTCCGACTGCGGCGGGTGCTGGGGGTCCCGGCGCTTTTCAGCGCCGGCTACGGCAATGTCGGCTCGTCCATCTATTACGCCCTGGGCATCGTCGCTCTGGTTGCCATGGGGGCAACGCCCGTCGTGCTGGGCATCGCCGGCATCCTGTTTATCTTTACCGCCCTTACCTACGCCGAGGGCACTGCCATGCTGCCCGAAGCCGGTGGCTCGGCCAGCTTTGCCCGGCACGGCTTTAACGACATGGCCGGCTTTGCCGCCGGCTGGGCGCTGATGCTGAGCTATATCGTTACTATATCAATATCGGCTTATACCATACCACCCTACCTGGGTTTCTTCTTCGAGCCGTTCAAGGCTTCCCCGGTGATGGGCACACTGACATCGATGGGCATCGTCGGCTTTTTGATGATAATAAATATAGTCGGGATAAAGGAGACTTCTTTTCTCAATATCGGCGCCGCCATACTGGATATCACCACCCAGGTGGCGCTGGTGGTTATCGGCTTTATCCTGCTCTTTAACCCCCCGGTGCTATTTCACCGCATCATCGATAACTGGCCCACCACCGGCAACCTGGTTTTCGGCATCGCTCTGGCCTCGATTGCTTATACCGGCATCGAGACTATGTCCCAGATGGCCGAGGAGACAAAACAGCCGGAGAAGAAAGTGCCCCGGGCGCTGATTATGATGATAGTGGCCGTTTTAGTTATCTTTGCCGGTATATCGCTGGTATCGCTATCGGCGATGACGCCGCAGGAGCTTGCCTCCGACTGGGCCCGGGACCCGGTGGCGGGAATAGCCGCCAAGCTGCCCATAGCTTTACTGGCCGATATTCTCAAGCCGTTAATCGCCCTGCTGGCGGGTACCATACTGCTCATCGCCACCAACGCCGGGCTTATCGGCATCTCCCGGCTGGCTTTCTCCCTGGGCACCCATAAGCTGCAGCCAGCCATCCTGAGCCGGGTGCACCAGAAATTTAAGACCCCCTATGTTGCCATCATCATCTTTGGGGTAATCGCCCTGATTATCCTGATGCCGGGGTTCTTTGCCGCCAATGCCTTTGAGAGTATGGGCGCCCTTTACGCCTTCGGCTCGCTGCTGGCCTTTATGTTCGCCCACGCTTCCATACTGAGCATGAGAATCAGACAGCCCAATCTGGAGCGCCCCTTTAAGCTGGGCTGGAACCTGAAGATGTGGGGGAGAGAGCTGCCCATAAGCTCGATGATAGGCCTGGCGGCGACCGGCGTAATATGGATTATTATATTAATCACCCAGCCCTACAGCCGCTGGGTGGGCATTATCTGGATGGCAATTGGCTTTATTGTCTATTACTTTTACCGGCGCAGAGAGAACCTGCCCTTCTTCCACAACGCTAAAAGGCCGGGGGGAGGGGTATTGTGAATTTTGCGCGGGAAGTTTATAATACCGATTGCTCCTCAATAAACGGGAATGGAGATTGATGGAGTTTAATAAGATACTGGTGCCGGTGACCGGCAGGCCGGTTGACGATGAAACTATGCGGCTGGCCTGCCAGCTGGCCAAAAAGAATAAGGGCAAAATCTGTGCGGTTTACGTCATCGCGGTGAAGCGTGCCCTGCCGCTGGATGCCGAGATAAGGTCGGAAACGACAAAAGCCGAGGAGATACTGGACCATATCGCCACCGTTGCCGAGGAGGCAGACTACGAGACAGAGACCGACCTGCTCCAGGCCCGCGAAGTGGGGCCGACTATCGTCGAGGAAGCCGTAGAGCGGGAGGTTGACCTGATAATAATGGGGCTTTCCTACAAGAGGCGCTTCGGGCAGTTCAGCCTGGGTAACGTGCTGCCCTATGTGCTCAGGAACGCCCCCTGCCAGGTTATTCTGAATCACCAATATACCAGCTAGAACTTTAGGATTTAATGTTATGAAAATAGTGATTATGGGCTGCGGAAGGGTGGGCGCCCGACTGGCGGGACTTTTAGATATCGAGGGGCACGATGTCACCATTATGGACACCGATGCCTACAGCTTCCGGCGGCTGCCCGCCGAGTTCGGCGGCAACGCTTTCGTGGGCAACGGCATGGATGAGGAATCGCTCAAAAAAGCCGGCATTGAGGATGCCGACACCTTTATCTCTTTAACCCAGGGGGATAACCGCAACGTCATGGCCGCCCAGATTGCCCAGCATATCTTTAAGGTGCCCAGGGTGCTCTGCCGCATCTACGACCCCCTGCGCCGGGAGCTTTTTAACTCCCTGGGGGTAGAAGCCTTTAGCCCGACCACAATATTCGCCCAGATGCTGAAGGAGAAGCTGGAAGCGGAGAGGGAGGAGGCTAAATAATGTATATTATAGTTATCGGCGGGGGCAAAGTGGGCTATTATTTGGCGGAAGCCCTGCTGGGGCAGGGGCACGAGATACTGGTGGTGGAAAAAGACCCGGCACGAACCCAGCTGATTATAGATAGACTGGGCAGTGTCTGCATCCGCGGCGACGGCTGCGAGGTGTCTACTCTGACCGACGCCGGCACGGGGAGAGCCGAGATGTTCATCGCCGTGACCGGTGACGATGAGGACAACCTGGTGGCCTGCCAGGTAGCCAAGCATAAATTCAATGTGCCCCGGACGGTAGCCCGCATCAACAACCCCAAGAACGAGACCATCTTCAAAGAGTTGGGCATCGATGTTGCCGTTAGCAGCACCAATATAATCCTGGAGAGCATCACCGAAGAGGTGCCTACCCACTCCCTGACCCACCTGCTCGACATCAGGGATAAGGGGCTTGAGGTGGTGGAGCTGAAAATCCCGGCCGACGCCAAGACGGTGGGCAAGGAGATAAGAGAGCTTCCCCTGCCGCCGGAGAGCCGGCTGTTTTTGATTATTCCCAAGCAGGAGAAGCCCCACGTGCCTACCGCCAGCACCGTCATTCAGGCGGAGGACCAGATAATTGCCATCACCACCCCTGAGTCTGAGGAGGCGCTGAAGACCGCCCTCAGAGGCTCCTGACCTCTTCTGGTTACCCTTTTATAATCCGCAATTATCAACCGAATTAACGGCTAATCTTCGGTGCGACCCCAGGGATAAAAGACCATTAACAATATGAAGAAGACGCTGTCAGTGATAATCGCTCCCATCGCCTGGCTGAAGGCAACATAGCCCATTAGAACCGAGAACACGGCGATGGCTACGAACAGAATCGACCACAGCAGGGCGAACTGCACCCAGAGGATGTTGCGCAGGATATCCCGCGTCCCGGCGATGATGAGAAAGATACCGCCGGCAATGAGAGAGATGCCTGACGCCGCCAGGGCGTACAGCCCCGGAGAACAGGCAGCGGGCATTTCCCCCAAATTCATCATGGCTGATACCACATTGGGGAAGAAAGCCTGCAACACGCCCAGCACAACTGCTATTGCCCCATAGACAATAAGGATTACCTTTAGAGCCTTTAACATTGTTCACCTCTCTAGCAAAATTTACGGTATTATACCCCCGTCTTTAGCCGCTGTCTAGACTTTATCTTCTAGAAAGCGTGGAAAAAAGCGTGGAAAAATAAATGTATATACTGTTATACAGTTCTAGTCATTACCCCCGATTATTCTGCTATACTAGTCGCAGCTAATTATGACCGGGCGAAAATTCTGGGCGATTATTATTATCCTCCTGATAGCCGTTATTATTACCGGCGGGATAGTTGCCTGGCAGAGGTACAGCCCACCCCACCCCATAGAGATTTCACTGCCGCCTACCCCGGAATTAAACGGCGAGGTCAACCCGGCAGAGCTGCCCCAGAAGATAGACATCAACCGCGCCGAAGCCTGGCTGCTGGAAGCCCTGCCCGGCATCGGGGAGAGCAAGGCACAGGCTATCATCGGCTACCGCCAGCAGAACGGCGGATTTAAGCATATTATCGAGATAACCGAGGTCGATGGCATCGGCCCGGCTATCTACGAGGATATTAAAGACCTGATTACCGTAGGCGACTAAAGCTCCGAGGTAAACATTGGCGCTTATATACTTAAGCGGTGCCTGGGTGGCCGGTATCTATCTGGGGTCAAGGTTTGCCCTGCCGCCCGCCCTAATCCTTGTCGGGCTGGCTCCCCTGCCCCTGCTCTTTTTCCGAAAAAAGCTCAAGCTAATAATACTTGCCGCCGCCTGCCTGACTGCCTTTCTGGGCGGGGCTTTATGCTACCAGGCGTCCCTGTCCCCAAATGATGAGAGCCACCTGCGCTTCTATAACGGGCAGGAGGTGGAAATCAGGGGGGTGGTGAGCGCCGACCCCGAAATAAAGGATAAGTCCACCCATATACGCCTGGCCGCCAGTGAAATAAACGGGGAAGAGGTAAGCGGTGATACCCTGCTCTTTGTCCCCCGCTACCCCGAATATGACTACGGCGACGCGCTGCGGGTAACAGGAAAGCTGGAAACACCAGCCCAGCTGGATGACTTTGACTACAAAGGCTACCTGGAGAGCCGGGGAATCTATTCAACCATGCTCTATCCCGATATAGAGGTGCTGGAGACGGGGCATGGTTTCCCGCCGCTGGAATGGGTCTATTCGCTAAAGAAGAGTTTATCCCAGAGCATAGCCCAAATTATGCCCGAACCGCAGGCATCGCTGGCGCAGGGGGTCGTCCTGGGTATCAGGTACAACATACCCCAGGAGGTAAAAGACGCCTTTGCCCGCACCGGCACCGCCCACCTGCTGGCGATATCGGGGCTGCACTTAAGCATACTGGCGGGGATACTGCTCAGCCTGGGCATCCGGCTCTTTGGCAAGAAGCGCTATATCTATGTCTGGCTGGCGCTGGGGGTAATCTGGCTCTACGCCCTGCTCACCGGGCTTAACCCGCCGGTGGTGCGGGGAGCCATCATGGCCAGCCTGTTTCTTAGCGCCGAGCTGCTGGGGCGGCAGCGCACCGCCATTACCTCGCTGGCTTTTGCCGCCGCCATAATGGTGGCTATTGACCCGCCCATCCTGTGGGACGCCGCCTTCCAGCTGAGTTTTCTGGGCATGGCCGGTTTAATCTTTATCGCCCCGCCCCTGATGGGACTGGGGCGAAAGCTGGTCGCCAGCACCATCGGGGAGGAGGGGGCGGGGTCATCCATAGCTACTATAGTCACCGACAGCTTCAGCGTTACCCTCGCCGCCGTCATCGCCGTCTGGCCGGTGGTAGCCCACTACTTCGGCATCGTATCCCTGGTGGGGCCGCTAGCCACCTTTTTAGCCCTCCCGGCGCTGCCGGCGCTAATCGTGCTGGGGGCGGTGGGGGGAATAATCGGGCTGGTATTTCTGCCAATAGCCCAGGGCATCGGCTGGCTTGCCTGGCTGTTCGCCTCATATATGTTACTGATAGTCAAGGGGCTGGCGCCGATATCCGCCGTAGAGGCGGAGTGGGTCAACCCCGCACTGATAATTAGCTACTATGCTGTCCTGGCTATAGTGATATGGCTGGTGAGCAGCCGGAGGCTATTGCCCAAAGCCGGCGGCTGGCTTAAACAGGGAACCGCCCGCTCTAGCGAGCTGGTCGGGCGGCTGCCGCTTAAGTGGGTGGTGCCGCCGCTGTTGATATTAGCCATCCTGGCAACGGCCGCCGCCGCCACCATGCCCGACGACAGGCTCCGGGTGAGCTTTCTCGATGTCGGGCAGGGCGAAGCCATCCTCATCCAGAAGGGGAGCCAGCAGGTGCTGGTGGACGGGGGTCCCAGCCCGCAGGCGCTGGCTCTGGAGCTGGGCGAAAAAATGCCCTTCTGGGACCGGACGATAGAGATGGTGGTCTTAACTCATCCCCACGCCGACCACATCACCGGGCTGGTGGAGGCGGTGCAGAGATACCGGGTGGAGCAGGTGCTCTACCCCGAATCGGACTACGATTCCCCCATCTGCCGGCAGTGGCTGGAATTAATCGGGGAAAAGGATATTGAGTGCACTATAGCTCAAGCCGGGCAGGAGATTGATTTAGGCGACGGCGTAACGATGAAGGTGCTCAACCCGCCGGCGACGCCTTTGAGCGGAACCAATTCGGATATGAATAACAACAGCGTGGTATTGAATTTAAACGCCGGGGAGGTGAGTTTTCTGCTGACCGGCGACATCGAGCGGGAGGCCGAGTTCGGGCTAATCGCCCGGGGAGGTAATTTAAGCGGCACCGTGCTCAAAGTGGGCCACAGCGGCTCCAAGACATCCACCACCCCCGATTTCCTGGCGGCGGTTAATCCGGCGGCGGCGGTGATATCGGTGGGGGAAAACAGCTACGGTCACCCCCACGGCGAGGTTATCGGGCGGCTGGAGGCGGAGCTGGGTAAAGAATATATCTACCGCACCGATGAGCGGGGGACCATTGAGTTTATCACCGACGGGGAGAGGCTGTGGGTAAAGACGGACTAACCTTTTCACTATCTCATCGTTATAGTATATTAGAACTATCAATAGCTAAGGGGGGATGAGCATGAAAAAGCTGATAATAGGGCTGGCGCTGGCGGTTCTGTTAATGATATCGGTCGGCTGCGCGGCAGAAGCACCGGAGCCGCCGATGATTTTTCCCGGGGAAGAAGGGGGAATAGCACCACCGGTGGTGGTAGAGCAAGCAGGAGGAAGTTTATCATTCTGGGATTGGGGCGATAAGGATCAAGTCACCACCGTTTTAGTCAACTACGATGAGCGGATGATAGTCCGCAACGGCGATATGTATCTGGTGGTGGAAGATGTAACCCAGACTCTGGAGGCGATAAGCCAGCTGGCGGGGGGACTTAACGGCTACGTGGTGTCTTCCAGCGTCTCCGGGGAGGAAGAGGATATGCGGGGATGGATTGCCATCCGGGTCCCCGATGAGAGCTTTGAGCAGACGCTTGCCGACATAAGGGAGCTGGCGGTAAGGGTGGAATCGGAGAGCACCAACAGCCAGGATGTGACCGAGGAGTACATCGACCTGGCAGCCAGGCTGTCCAACGCCGAAGCTACCGAGCAGGAGTTTCTTGCCCTCCTGGACAAAGCCGAGGACGTGGATGACATCCTTAACATCTATGAAAGTTTGTCCCGAATACGCCAGGAGATAGAGCAAATCAAGGGGCGGATGCAGTACCTGGAGCGGACATCATCAATGAGCCTGATTTCGGTCTATCTGGAGCCGGAGTCAAGCGGCAGGGCGACGGTTCCCGCCGGCTGGAACGCACTGCAAATATTCAAGTCCGCCGCCAGAGGGCTGGTAATTACCGGGCAGGTGCTGGGCACCATAGCCATCTGGCTGCTAATCTTCATCCCTATCTGGGGCACTGTCCTTGGTATTATCCTGTGGCGCCGCCACAAGCGTAAGATGGGGGGATAAAATATTAAATATTAAACTTGCCGGGCGAAAGCCGCCGCATAACCTCTTCCCGGCTCAAACCGCTGACCGAGATGAGCTTGTTGCGGGAGGTATGCCCTTTAAGAATTGCCAGGTTGCTTTTGCCCACACCTAAAACCTGACTGAGAAAGGCGACCAGCTCTCTATTGGCTTGGCCCTTGACCGGCGGTGCCGCTACCTTTACCCCCAGCACCCCCTCGCTGAAGCCGACCAACTGGTTGCGGGGGGCGTTGGGGTAAACGTGCAGAGAAATTTTCGCCTCTCCCGAAGGGGGGTTAATACTCTCCTTCACCGCGAGCCAGAGTAAAGACAATGCTGATTAACAACAGAACGCCCGACAGGGCAAACCAGAATAACCAGGTAAAGTTATCACCCAGTAACCAGATTACCTCAGCGGCGGTGACAACGCCCATGACCATGCACAGCCCGCCGAGAACGCCCGCAATCCAGGCTAAGGCTACCATAACGACACCTCCTTGCTATAACCCCTTAAGACTATTAGATACCTTTAGCTTTATTTTAGATGCCAATTCATATTATAATGAAAAACCGGTTAATTTTAAGTTGATTTGTCAGAGGTAATATAGCATGAAGCTGATAAAAAATCTATACTTTTACCCCGAAAACGGAATGATGGACTGCAACAGCTACGTTATTAAGGATAAGCTGACCATGCTTATCGACCCCGGAAACACCCAGTTCCTGCCCGCCCTGCTCCAGGGCCTAGAGAAGGACGGCATCGACCCCAAGACCATCGATATCATCATGAATACCCACCTGCACGGCGACCACTGCTGGGCAAACGAGGCTTTTAAACAGGCTTCCGGCGCCGAAATCCTGGTTCACACGGTACAGAAGCAACTGGGGGATGCCGCTGCCAACCAGGCAGCAAGGTTCTTCGGCGTTCCCAGCTCTGAGTTCACCGAGGACAGGGTGGTGGATGAGGACAGACTGAGTTTGGGGGAAACCGAAATCGAGTTTATCCACTCACCGGGGCACTCCCCCGAAAGCGTCTGCTTCTACTGCCGCGCTGAGAAAATACTCATCTGCGGGGATGTCATCTTCAACCAGAACACGGGGCGGGTGGACCTGCCCGGCGGTAATGCCGACCAGCTTAAACAGTCCATCGAGAGGCTGTCCAGGCTGGACGTGGAATACCTGCTGCCCGGCCACATGGACATCGTTACCGGCGCTGACAACGTCAGGCGCAACTTTGAATTTATCAAGCAGCACGTTTTCGGCTATCTATAGAAAGGCCAATGATGCTCGATTCTTTTGAACTGGGACCAATCAGACCGCCCAGCGAAGCCTACTCCCTGCTCATCAGGGCGACCAAGAACTGCCCCTGGAACCGATGCAAGTTCTGCCACATCTACAAGGGGCAGCGGTTCGAGTTGAGGCCGGTTGAGGAAATAAAGCAGGATATATTAGCCGCCAAGGCGATACAGGACGGGCTTAAAGCCATAGCCTGGAAAAGCGGCTACGGGGGCAGCCTGGAAGCGGTGGCCGCCGCCGTCCTCAGCAACCCGCCCAACGAAGCCTATTTTAACATCGCCATGTGGCTTAGCCACGGCGGCACCGGCGCCTTCCTCCAGGACGCCAATACCCTGATTATGAAAACCCCCGACCTGATTGAGGTAATCAAGTTCCTAAAAGAAACCCTGCCCAGCATAACCCAGGTGACCAGCTACGCCCGCTCCAAGACAGCCGCCCAGAAGACGCTGGTGGAACTGGAAGAGCTGCACGAAGCCGGGCTTTCCCGCCTGCACGTCGGGCTGGAATCCGGCTACGACCCCCTGCTGAAATACATGGACAAGGGGGTTACCGCCGCCGAGCACATCAAGGGGGGCAGGAATGTAGTTGCCTCCGGGATTTCGCTGTGCGAATACGTCCTGCTGGGGCTGGGCGGCAAGAAGATGTGGCGGGAGCACGCCGTCGAGACGGCTAAAGTGCTAAACCAGATAGACCCCGAGTTCATCCGGGTGAGAACCCTGACCGTAAAAGAGGGGATGCCCCTCTACGAAGAAGTCCAGAACGGCAATTTCGTCCGCTCCAGCGACGAAGAGATAGTGGAGGAGGAGAAGCTGCTCATCGAGAACCTGGACTGCCACGCCTACTTCGTCAGCGACCACATCACCAACCTGCTCCAGGAGCTTGAGGGCAAGCTGCCCGACGATAAAGATAAAATGCTGGCGGCTATTTCCCGCTTCCAATCCCTTTCGCCGGAGGAGAGGCACAACTTCCGGGTGGGGCGTAGGGTGGGGATATACAACGAGCTGAACGACATGGATAACCCGCACCAGCACGAGCTTGCCGAGAAGGCAATAGAAAAGCTCAGCGACGACGGCCAGCAGGTCAGCGACGAGACGATATACTTCCTGATGGAGCGGTTTATATGAGCCTGGAGCAAGAAATCGGCGCTCTGCTGCGGCAGAAGGGGCTGACGCTGGGCATAGTCGAGTCCGCCACCGGCGGGCTGCTCTCCCACCGCATCACCAATATCGCCGGCAGCTCCGACTACTATAAAGGCTCGGTGACCGCCTACAGTAACCAGGTGAAGATTGGGGTGGTGGGAGTCAAAGAAGATACCCTCAACCAGTACGGGGCGGTAAGCCCCCAGATTGCCGAGGAGATGGCACTGGGGGGGCGTAAAATCTTAAGCGCCGATATCTGCATCGCCGACACCGGCATCGCCGGGCCGGGCGGGGCGAGTCCGGAAAAGCCGGTGGGGCTGTTTTACCTGGGGCTATCACACGGGGAGAGAACCTTCAGCCGGGAGCATAATTTTAAAGGGGACAGGGAGCAGAATAAACAGAGCGCCGCCGAAGCCGCCCTGCAGTGGCTTAAAGAGTACCTGGCGGAGCTGGAATAAGGTCTTCTTTTCCCACCCTCCCACCCTAAAGAGGTTTCACCTCTCTAACTCTCTG
>Ga0315547_1001633_pt1 | contig 17330 bp, 9 predicted proteins | sample SalMarSW160240MG_2_FD_202542 | JGI IMG/M metagenome (GOLD analysis project Ga0315547, IMG submission 202542) | Salt marsh sediment microbial communities from the Plum Island Ecosystem LTER, Massachusetts, United States - Salt Marsh Sediment SW1601-240 ...
CCCGAAGTACTGGATCCCATGCAACAATATGTTTTTGACCAGCTCGGATATACAGAACTGGCGGAATCAATGAATATTCCACTGATTAACCTTCATTCCGGTGAACTGGTAGAAGTGGAAGTGCCGGGCGGATTTGTTTTCGATAAAATCACCGTACACAAATCGCTCACTGATATTGACCTGCTGTGTTCTGTACCCATGATGAAAACCCATGTGTTGGCTACGGTTACCCTTGGGATGAAAAACCTTATCGGTCTCTATCCGGGAAGTGTTTACTGCTCCGTAAGGTCCTGCTTACATACCATGGCAGCAGATAAAGAATCTCCGGGTATTGCCTTTGAAATCCTGGATATGGTAAAAGCATGCACCCCGGGATTGGTTGTCATTGATGGGTCAACGGCCATGGAAGGTAACGGGCCTTCAGACGGCGATCTGGTCAAGACCGATCTGATCATAGCAGGAACCAATCCGTTAGCGACCGATATGGTGGCCGCCCATGTTATGGGATTTGATAAAACCGAAATTCCTACCTTTACCAGTGCAATTCAATCCGGGATGAAACCATCGGCTGTGAGTGAGATTGAGATCAGGGGGGAACGACTGGAGGATGTACAACATAAGTTTAAAAAGCCGGAGATCGTTGCATGGAATGATATTAAAAGCTGGTGGGGTGTAAACGAAGTGTAAACGCTGCAACATCTGGAAAAGGATCACTGATATAAAACGGAAACCCCATCCGTCAGACCCGTAATGGGTCAGACGGTAGCGTGGAATACGGTCTGACGGCTAAAGTCCGTCTGACCGATGGGGAAAACTAAAACGCAAACGCCTTAAAGGAATGCGGTTTGAGGGTTACTTCAAACAGATTTACATCTTTTCCGAATTTCCGGTTCCGGAAGACAAATGCTTCACGGAAGGTCCCGGGGATTTCTTCCCCGGTAACAACATCTGCTATCTGTTTATATTCCCCGCTTAATACGATGTTTACCGTAACCGGTTCATCCAAAAACGATTCGACAACAAAGGAATGATTATCATAAACAAACAGGCTGACCTCAGCCGGCCCTTCGAGGGTTACATCAAGGTCTCCTGCAGTGTTCTGCCTGAGACTGTTCAAAACCGCAGCCGGCATGTTGTAAAAATCGATAAAATTATCCGGTACGGTCAGGACAAAGAGCCGGCCTGTGGAGTAATCAGCCCGGTGTAAAATTGGCCAGCCGTTGGTGTCATCCAATCCTGACACCACCTCCCATGAATCGTTGGTGAGGTATTGGATCTGCGGTATGATGATTTCACGATCAATGGAGGTTGTCGGCCCCCAACCGGCCCTGAATTCTTTCACATTCGCCCTGCGGTCGGTAACAACCAGCTCAACAACATCTTCTATGCCTTTACCCTGGAGTGCTTTGTACAGTCCTGAGGTTATTGTGACCCGTTTACCCGATCTCAGCTGCTTTTTTATTTTCTCAACAATCTGTGGATCAAACACGGCAGATTCTGTGAGCAGGACCATCTCTTCCCCTTCCGGGAATTCAGGGACGATATCGATCGGAATCCCGATCATTCCCAGGTAGTTCTGAAGAAAATCCTCACCTGAAGAATGATATGGCTTGTAACTTTTTACTCCGACCGGATTGCCCAGTGATCCCAAAACCTGGTCAACCACTTCCAGTGAATAGCCGGCAACCCTGGAAAACTTTGTTGGTTCGTACATCGACCCATCCTTCTGCCTGAGTGGTTTTTTCATTTTATCAAAATCAAAACTGGTACCTGTACCCTGCCAGGCTGCCCGTGTATCTTCGCGGAAGGGAGAATCCAACTGACGGACGTCAAACAGGGTAATTTCAGGAGCCTTAGCAAAAAGTGTCAGCCACAACTGTTCGGCATACCGGTCCAGTGGATTTGAACCGCCCGTATCCACCCATCCGCCCCGGTTCTGACCCGGTTTTATGTTTTCAAAATAGCGGAAAATGGCATAGCCGTGATACTGTTGCAAATGTTGGTTGCCTGTGCGGTTCCGGGTTTCGGTTCCGGTATAAAGGCCGTCAAACAATGCAGGCTGTTCCTCCAGGTTGAAACCCAGACCCTGGAAATGTTCATACCAATTGGGATATTTGATCACCACCTCAACATCCGGATTAACTGCTTTTGCCGGATTCAGAATCAGGTCAACTGCTGCATCTTTCATCAACTTCAACCGGTATTCTGTCCAGCTCATCTCTTTCTTTGCCTCGATACACAGGTCGCATTTACAATTTGTGAAAAAGAAATCATCCAGGATGACTTCATCAAAGAAACGGGCTGTGTAGGTGGCTATCTCCTTAACTTTTGCACGGTGGTCGGGATTGGTATAACAGAACGTTTCAAAATTGTTGCTTTCGTCGATGGTATAGGTGATGCCACCCGCCACTTCAATGCCCCTGTCCCTGAAAAAGTCAATCGCTGCTTCCAGGGTTTTTTCGTCAACTATCAGCAGGTCCCTGTGCGTTTCCAGGTAGACCTTATCCACATGAACCTGTTGTGACAATTCATTCCAGACGGTCTCCAGCCAGTTCAGATCGCTCATTTTTTCCACTTCGTAAGCACGGCAGTATACGGCTACTTTAAAGTTTTCATAACCTTCGGCAAATGACTGTTTAGCAGTTAGTGCTATGACAACTAATGTCAGTATTACTCTGATCTTGTACATAACAATGGAGGTTTTCAAGGTTAGCTTTTTATAAAGATAATACAATAGTCCGTTTGACCTGAAGGAAGAATGACGATAAACGATTCACGATACGGGCCTTGTAACCGTAAAACGAACAACGACTATCCTATTTATGATCTGCAAACTGCCACCAGGCAATCGTTCCGAATAATCCGGCAAGAACGGTTAACCCATAAATCAGGTAGCTGATGAAACCGGGTTGGTGAATGGCTTCTCCGGCCACCCCGCTGAACAGGGCAGGAAGAGCCCAGGGGAACCAGAAAGCAGCCCCGGGCAGGCCAACAAACAGCAACTGTGTCAGGATCATGATCAGGATAATGAAGCTTATGGGTAGCAAATACCCCCGCCCCGCACTGGCGACAAAGGCTACCGGGGTGATCAGCAAGGCATTTAAGACAGTACAAACAATATAATTCCACAGGAAGGGGAACCAGTCTACCGCTGTCCAACCGGGAATACGCACAGCCAGCCCGGTAAGAATGGCAGCCACAAGAACAATGACCGAAAGGATCATACTCCAAAAAAATAGGATGATCAGTTTTGAAAAGATAATCGTGAAACGGGGAACCGGCAGGGCAAGAAGATCCTTGACCACCCTGTCGGAGAACTCCCTCCCGAAATCCCAGCTGGTAATGATGCCGAAACCAATGACTCCGACGGTCAGGATGATCTGGATCAGTAAATCATTGTAGGCAGCCCAACTGAATTCTCCAAGAAAGGAAGTTTTAACACTGAGCGTTGCCGACCGGCTTGCTATTTCAGGATGCTGGGAGACAAACATCAATAATCCCATCACAATTCCCATGAAGACGAAGAAGAACATAGATATGGGAAATATCGTTGTCCGCCTGACTTTCAGGACCTCCATCCACAATGCTGCCTGAATTGCTTTCATGATGATGGTTTACTGGTTTGAATGAGCCGCAGGAAAAAATGCTCCAGGTCTTCCTCTTCAACCAATATCTTTTTCGGTGCAAGTCTCTGTGATGCAAGCAAAGCGGAAATTTTTTCGGGATGGTTAATAGCTGCTTCACCGGATACCTCAAGGGATCCGTCGGATAAAAAATCTGCTGAATAACCGGCACTGGAAAGGATTTCATGAGCCTGTTCATTATCCAGTGTCTCCACATGCAGCGACCTGCGCCTGGATTGGTCCAACCGGTCAATGTCCGATTCATAAATCATATGTCCCTCATGGATGATCCCGATGCGGGTGGCAAACCGGGAGATCTCACCCAGGATATGACTGGAGATAAAGACGCTCACACCATGATTCCCGGCAAGGTCACTGAGCAATTCCCTGATTTCGACAATCCCTGCAGGATCCAGGCCATTGGCCGGTTCATCCAGGATGAGCAGGCCGGGGTGATGGATCATTGCTTTGGCAATACCCAATCGCTGGGCATTCCCGAGAGAAAGGTGTTTCGCCTTGGTATTCCTGTACTGGCCAAGATGAAGCTTCTCCACCACGTCTGCCAGTAGTCCCGGATCTTTTAATAACCTGAGCCGGTAGTAGATCTCCAGGTTTTCCAGCACTGTAAGTTCCGGATAGGAATAGGGTGTTTCCACCAGGTGTCCCACCTGGTTCCAGAGATCAAGATTCCCCGGACCTACCTTCTGGCCAAACAGGAAAGCAGTTCCCATGGTGGGCCGGATCATTCCCAGGAGCATCCGGATGGTGGTTGTTTTACCCGCTCCGTTCAAGCCGAGGAAACCATAGATCTCCGCCTTTTTTATGTGCAAAGTAACATCCTCTGCAGCATGTACGTTCCCGTAATGTTTGGTGAGGTTTTCCGTATGAATGACATGGGTCATTTTGAACATTTCGGTTGCAGGATTTAAATATACTTCAACCCATGATCAAATCCAACTATTTCTACTCACCGGGTCACTCGGAGGGGACCGCCTGGCCGGCCGCGCCAGGCCCCCCCGGTTAGTTGTTCTTTTGTTGGCTTGACCCATAAATCAGTATGGCATTAGGTTAAAATCCCCCTTTATTTCCCCCTTACAAAAGGGGGACAAGGTTTGGATTTATAAATAATATAACCTGAAATCTCAATATAAAATGAAAGGGTTAGGAAGGTAATTGGCTGGAAACCCTATCCGTCAGACCCGGAATGGGTCAGACGGTAACAATAAATCCGGGCATTTCATTTGAAACGGGAGCAGGTGAAGTAAGAAAAATTACAGCGATATCGTTATATTCGTATTCTAAATAATTTCAAAACTCCGACCATTAACAATATAAATCCAGCATGCTTAACCGAATTATCAATTTCAGTATTAAGAACAAGCTTATTGCGATCCTGGTTACCATCAGTGTAGCCGGATTTGGTGTGTTTGCCATCCTTCAGATCCCCGTTGGAGCTGTACCCGATATCACCAACAACCAGGTACAGGTGATCACCACTTCTACCAGCCTGTCAACCCAGGATGTAGAGCAATTTATCACCTACCCGATTGAGCTTGAGATGTCAAACCTTCCCGGTGTACAAGAGATCCGGTCAATCTCCAAATTCGGTCTGTCTGTGGTTACCATTGTTTTCGAAGATAAAATGGGCACGTACCTGCCACGCCAGCTGATTGCAGAAAAAATTAAGAGCGCATCCGCCAATATTCCAGAAGGTTTTGGGACGCCTGAAATGGGTCCGATCACTACCGGACTTGGAGAAATATACCAGTATATCCTGGATGTAAAACCGGGATATGAAAACAGCTATTCAATCATGGAGCTACGCACCATCCAGGACTGGATAGTGAAACGCCAGCTTTCCGGCATCCCGGGAGTCGTGGAGGTGAATACCTGGGGAGGGTACCTTAAACAATACGAGGTAGCCATCAATCCGGAACGAATCAAGGGATTGGGAATTTCGTTGCTTGAAGTGTACAATGCAATGCAGCAGAATAACAGTGTAGCCGGAGGTGCCTACATTGAAAAACAAAACCAGAGTTATTTCATCCGGGGTGATGGACTGGTAAAATCGCTCGAGGATCTTGAAAATATTGTCATCACCAATACCAGCGGAGTGCCAATCCTGATCAAGGATGTCGCAATGGTTCGTTTCGGGAGTGCTAACCGGTTTGGGGCAATCACAGCAAATGGCGAGGGAGAAAAGGTCATGGGGCAGATCATGATGCTGAAAGATGCCAATTCGAACAAGGTGATCGATGCCGTGAAAAAACGAGTAGCTGAAGTTCAGAACATACTTCCTGAAGGAATCTACATTAATCCGATCCTCGAACGGAGCGAATTGATCCATAAGACCTCTTTAACCGTGTTTGAGAATCTGCTCTTCGGATGTTTGATCGTCCTCATAATAGTGGTCCTGCTGTTGGGTAACCTGCGCTCGGGTTTGGTGATCGCTTCGATTATTCCGCTCTCCCTTCTCTTTACCATTTCGATGATGTACATCTTCGGGATTGATGCTAACCTGATGAGTCTTGGAGCACTCGACTTCGGTATCATCATCGACGGAGCAGTGATCATCGTCGAATTTATTGCCATCCGGCTTACCGTTAGCCGGAATGAGCTGGCCGGAGCAATGGGTGATGAGCGTCAGACGATCATGGACCGGATCACATATAACGGTGCATCCAAAATGATGAATTCAGCCATCTTCGGACAGGTGATCATCCTTATTGTTTTCATCCCGGTTCTTTCGCTGAGCGGGGTTGAAGGAAAAATGTTCCGCCCCATGGCTCTTTCATTTAGCTTTGCCCTTCTGGGTGCTATGTTTTTCGGACTCACCTGGTTGCCGGTAGCTTCCTCCCTTTTCCTCCGGCCTGAAAAAGAGAAACAATTCGCTTTGACCCGTTTTATCATGAACCTGTTTTACCGCTCTTATGATCCTGTAATCAGGTGGTCTTATGACCATAAAAGTGTGATCTTTGGACTAGCAATTGCATCATTGATTTTTACGGGTTTCATCTTCTCAAGAATGGGTGGTGAATTCGTACCGACACTGGATGAAGGTGATTTCGTGATCCAGCCGGTCCTGAAAACGGGTACATCCCTTTCAAAAACAATTGAAACAACCACCAGGATGGAAAATATCCTGATCGATCAGTTTCCTGAAGTGGATCAGATTGTATGCAGGATCGGTGCCGCTGAGGTGCCGACAGATCCAATGTCCATGGAGGAGATTGACATGATCATCAAACTCAAGCCTAAAAAGGAATGGATTACGGCAGAAAGCAAGGAGGAACTGGCGAATAATTTCAAAGAGGCATTGCTTGTGATTCCCGGTATTGATTATGAGTTCACCCAACCAATCGAAATGCGGTTCAACGAATTAATAACCGGTGTACGTGCTGACCTGGCAATAAAGATCTTTGGGGAGGATCTTGAAATCCTGGCCGAGAAAGCCCTTGAAGTCAAACAGTTGATTGCCGGTGTCCCGGGAGCTGCAGATATAATCCTGGAAAAGACCGCAGGGCTGCCCCAGATGAGTGTGAAATACAGGCGAAATAAGATTGCTTATTATGGACTTTCAATCGAAGAACTGAACCGGTATCTTACCATGGCCTTTGGTGGAGCCGTGGGTGGAAGTGTGTTTGAAGGCGAGAAACGGTTTGACCTGGTGGCACGGCTTCAACCCGAATTCCGCAACGATATAGAACACATTAGAAACCTTCAGGTAAGCTTGCCTAATGGTAAACAGGTACCTTTAAGAGAACTGGCTGATATCGAATACGGAACAGGCCCTGCAAAAATCTCCAGGGATAATACTCATCGGAGGGTCGTGGTAAGCGTGAACGTTCGCAATCGCGACCTGGAATCCGTGGTGAATGATATAGAGGTAATCCTGGACAAGAAACTGGACCTGCCTGCAGGCTATTCTGTCGATTACGGGGGTCAGTTCGAAAACCTTCGCAATGCATCAAGAAGATTGAAAATTGCTGTACCCATTGCCCTGTTGTTGATCTTTATTTTCCTTCATTTTGCATTTCAATCCTTCAAAGAGGCAGGAATGGTCTTCTCGGCTGTTCCTCTATCCGTTGTCGGAGGTGTTTTCCTGCTCTGGATAAGGGGTATGCCTTTCAGCATCTCGGCTGGTATCGGTTTTATCGCCCTGTTTGGTGTCGCTGTATTGAACGGTATCGTTCTGATTGAACACCTGAAGGAATTGAAAAAGCAGGGTATCACCGATATGCGCGAACGTATCCTGAAGGGAACTCGCGAACGGCTTCGTCCAGTTCTGCTAACGGCCGCTGCTGCAGCCCTGGGATTTCTGCCAATGGCGATCTCTACCTCAGCAGGTGCCGAAGTTCAGCGCCCACTAGCTACAGTTGTTATTGGCGGTCTTGTCACTTCAACCCTGCTGACCATGCTGGCATTGCCACTACTGTACAGCATTTTCGATGAAATTATCGGCATACAACTCTGGCCTCCGAAATTCAAAAGAAGAAAAATCATCTCTTTGATCCTTCTGTTATTGATCCCTGCATTTGCTCAGTCTCAACCAGCATCACAATCCATGGATCAGCCGGATACATTAATCCTTACCGATGCTCTGGAAATCGCTTACAGGAACAACATGGAGCTGGCAGCATACCGTTCAAAAGCCGAAGAAAGCAAAGCCCTTATAAGAACTGCATTTGCTATCGATCAGACAACCCTCTATTTTAATTACGATGAAAATAACATCGCGGAAAATGACTACCCGATCGGCGTTTTTGGAGCCGAACAGCGCTTTGATTTTCCAACCACTTATTTTGCACAGCGAAAAGCAAATACGATCGATTTCAATATGGCAAAAGATGAACTCGAGAAGAGGAAAAGGGTGCTAACCAGGAATGTTTCAAAAACTTATTATACCGTTATCTATCTTCAAAATAAGCAGCAACAGTACCGTCTGATCGACAGCATTTACCGTCGGTTTTCCACTGCTGCAGAGTTCAGTTTTAACCAGGGTGAAATTACCTATCTTGAAATGCTGAATGCACAGTCAAAATACAACCAGGTCCGGATCATGCAAAGCCAACTTCAACACGACATCGATATTGCCCTTACCAACCTGGCGACTTTAATGAATTACGATAGCCTGTTCACTATACCCAATGAACCGCTCAAGGAACTGGTCGTTGAATCTGACGGGGTGGCATCTGATCCCGGATTACACTATCTGCAACATGCCATCCTGCTCCAGGATGCACAATTAAAGGTGGAAAAAAACAGGTTTCTGCCCGATATGACCCTCAGTTACTTCAACGGGACCAATAAATACCCGGGGTCAAGAAACTATCAGGGCTTCCAGGTAGGTCTTGAGATTCCCCTGTTTTTCAGCGAGCAGAGGGCAAAAGTAAAAGCAAGGCGGTAAGCCTGGGAATCGTCAGTAAACCTGCAGGCTAATTATATCCGTGTGTATGAAAACAAAGTTTCCGAAATGATGACAGGACTTGAAAAATACAGAGAGTCTATTCAATATTATGAGCAAACGGGGAAGCACCTGGCAGACCAGCTGATCCGGTCTGCACAGGAAAGCTATGCTGCAGGAGAGATTGACTTTTTTAAATTTGCCCAGAGCATAGATAGTGCAATCGAGATCGAACTGAATTACCTGGATAACCTGTATAAATACAACGAGGTAGTGCTTGAGATCAATTACCTGACACTCTGACTCAGGTTAACATCTATGCAATAATGAAAGGTCAGGTGAAAATACATCTAAAAATAAAATAGTAACAATATGAAACGGAACGTAAACTATATTTTGCTTGTTGTTATGCTGGCATCTGTTTCCTTACCCTCCTGTCACAAGAGAAACCAGGACAATGCAGGGGATTTAAATACAGAGGCATCAGGACCTGCTGCAGAGGAATCTATGGAAATAGTCATCACAAAGGAGCAATTTGAATCATCCGGGATGAGACTCGGAGAACCTTTACCCAGGATGTTCCAAAACGTGATCAATGCCAATGGGTATGTTGTCGCATCACCCTCCGGTTGGGTAAAGATCAGCACACTGACCCCCGGAAGGGTAAAACAGGTTACCCTTTCGGTTGGCGATTACATTAAGAAAGGCCAGTTGTTATTCACTCTTGAAAGCAATGAGATTATTATGCTACAACAGGAGTATGGTGAAGCATTTCATCAGCTAAAGTCATTGCAAGCCACCTATGAACGGCAGAAAGCACTATCTGAAGAACAGATCACTGCACAGAAAGATTTTATCACTGCCGAGAGTGAATACAGAAGTCTGCTCATGAAAACTGAAGGGCTGAAGGCACGATTAAGGATGATTAACATTGATCCTGTACAGGTGGGAAAAGGGACCATCGTTCCCCTTCTATCTGTCTATTCGCCCATTCAGGGATTTGTTGCTAAACAGGACCTGGTGGTGGGACAGTTTATTGAACCCCAGGCAACGGTTATGGAACTGATCGATCCAGATCAATTTCAGCTTAACATACATGTTTTCGAGAAAGACCTGAAAAATTTGGTGGTCGGGCAATCAGTGCTCTATTATAACCCGGATGATATGGAAAGGGTGTTTGAGGCGAAACTGAGCCATATCGGAAAATCGATCGACCCGGATTCTAAAACGGTGCTGTGCATTGCTCAGATCAAAGCTGAAGACCGGAGTACTCTTGTGAACCGGTTGTTTGTCGAAACCGAAATCATAACCTGCCAGCGTGAAGCACCCGCCATTCCAAGCCAGGCTTTGATCAGGGAAAATAACCGCTATTATGTGCTGTCCCTGGTTGATGAGAAGGGAGAAAATTTAATATTTCGTAAGATCCCGGTCAATATAGGTGTTGTACTCCAGGAATATGCCGAAGTACTCGATGAAGGATTAAAGAATATTTTAATTGAAGGCGGATACAATATGTTACCGGGGGAATAAACATCCTTACCCTTCCCAATCATCAGGAAAGAAATTGTTTAGATAAACGGGGTGACTCCTAATCCCCTCCAGAGTTTTGAAAATACGTTACGAATAAAGATGAACCAGTGGAGGGGCTGTCAAAAGTCATTCAAGGAAAATCTTACCATTGACCTTAACCCGGATTATTCATGCATTCAGCATGAATAATGACGATACATAATTGAAATCTATTGATTATCAATTATATATGTCAGGGTTAACACACCAGGCGATGAATAGGAAAGTCAGTGGGCAATAATCCCCATCCGTCAGACCCGGAATGGGTCAGACGGTACCGTGGAATCCGGTCTGACCGATAAAAAAACAAACCTCCTATCCTTCACAATCCAAAAGGATATCACTCCTGGTATGTTATTTTATAACCTACCCTACCATTGTAGGGATCATTGTGAACATGAAATTGATCCCCTTCTTTTACCAGCGTAATCTCTTTTAACACATCTTCAGACGGCAGACACAGTTTCCCTGTAACTGCTGTTGCGGAAACAGCATATACTTTCAGTTCCAGTTCAGACCAATCCATGAACCGGGTTGACTGTGCCAGTTTGATATGGGGAATTACCGATCCGTCACGAACCATTATAACGATGGGTATCTCACCGGCTTCGATATGATGCCATCCGGTGGAATAGGTTTCTCCTGTCTGGTAATCGATCCATTCTCCCGGGGGCAGGTAAACATCGCGTGAACTACCCTCTTCCAGCAGTGGAGCCACAAGCATGTCGCTTCCAAAAAGGTACTGGTTATCAATCAGCCAGCTTCCCGGATCGTCAGGGAATTCAACAAATAGTGCCCGAAGCATAGGCCATCCGTTTTCGGTACACTCTTTGGCCTGTGAATAAATATAGGGCATCAGTTTATACCGCATCTCATCAGCTATACGGAATGCATCCATAAAATCTTCCCCGTATTCCCAGGGTTCTTTAGGAGGAGCACCATGACTCCTGACATGGGAGGTCAGCATACCGAACGGAGTCCACCGGCGATAAATCTCCTCGGGGGTTTTTAATACGAACCCTCCGATGTCGTGGCTCCAGAAGGAAAATCCGGATACCCCGAGTGACAATCCACCGCGCAGGGTAGCTGCCATGGCTGTATTGGTATTGGCAGGATCTCCTCCCCAATGCACCGGGTAGCGCTGACTTCCTGCCCACGTGCTGCGTGCCCAGATGATGCGCTCCCCGTTTACTTCCTTAGTAATATCGGAAACGGCTTTATTATACCGCAGCGGATAGAGGTTGTGCTCATAGAAACCGGTACGCCCTGAAGCATACACACCGTTGGCGGGAGCAGCTTCGCCAAAATCAACCTTGATCACTCCTACTCCCAGGTCAAGTAATCCTTTGATTTTCCCCTGGTACCAGCTGACTGCTTCAGGATTTGAAAAATCCAGAACGGCATCTTCGTATGGAAGCTTCCCTTTCGCATTTTTTACATACAGCTCCTTTTCAATAATTTCCGGGAATAACGAATTTTTGGGAACGAAATAGGGTAGCTGCCATAAACAGGTCCGCAAACCCTTCTCCTTTAATTCCCGGATCATGCCCTCCGGATCTTCAAAACGCGAGGGAGAAAACCGATAATCGCATCGCCAATCGGTTTCGAACCAGCCAGTATCGAAATGAAGTACATCGGCCGGAATCCGGTACACACGAAGTTTATCCGCCACAGCAAGGCCCTCTTCCTGCGAGAAATAGGTAATTCGGCTCATCCAGAAACCAAACGACCAGAGTGGTGGCATTTCGGGTTTTCCGGTCAGGTTGGTGTACTCATCCAGGATATCTTTTGGTTCACCAATAAAAATGAAAAGGTCAAGCGCTTCATCACCGATCATCATGGCATTGGCTCCACTGAAATATTTCCCGAAATCGCATGTGATGGGAGTGGAAGTATGCATAAAGACACCGTATCCCCGACTGCTGATATAAAACGGAACCGGTTTATACATCGTTTCGTTCTGCACACCGTTTGCATCATCAACCCATAATACCACTTTTTGTCCCCGCTTGTCGAATGACTGGAACGACTCACCGCATCCGAAGATTTTCTCGTTCGCTGACAAGGTAAATACTGCTGAGAAACTCCTTGAGTAATCACTGGCACGTCGCACAAAGGAGAAGGGCAGGACAGGTGTAAACGTCGTTGAAGCATCGGTATAATGCATTGTCGACGTTAACAATTTGTTGCCGGTATCGTAAAACACTACATGCCAGGGATCTGTCTCAATGACGACCTTCCCGTATTTCGACGTGTACTGGTGCCCTTTATCGGTTTTGGAATACTTCCAGGAATTGTCAACCGGTGCCTTGCCATTTATCAGCATGAGGGATTCCTCCCGGTTTGAGGGTTCAAAACCGGATTTGGCCCTGATGCGTATGGTACGGGGGGATGAAAATTCAATAATAAAAGGTAACTCCGGGGCAGCCTCATACTCATTTTGGGGAAACTCATTAGCCGGGACCGGTCGTAAACCACCCATCATGTTGTCGAACGCCATACGGGTGGCATATTCGTACCGTTCATAGGATAATTTCCCATGCCCCGTTTCAGGATCAAAACTGACCAGTTTGTTGGCAAGGTAATAGGTGTTTTTGAAATCCTGGAAATCGGGACTGATGTCAATGGGTTCGTTGACCAGCTGAAATCCCTGTAACTGGGCAAACGTACTGCCTGCCGTCAGCAGGGAGAAAAACAAACAGACTGCGGCTTTGAGAAACAGGTTTGTCTTATTCATAATAGATGTATTTAAGATCGTTTTGTGGTTGGATTTATAAATATACTTCAACCCATATTCAAATCCAATTGTTTCTAATCATAGGGTGACAAATCTGCTCACGGGGTGACTCGGAGGGGCACACCCAGTGTCATCCCGTGAGTTTTTTAGGGACAGGCTAAACTGGCCACGTCTTGGTGACCATGCCCAGGCTCACCAAGTGAGTTTCAAAGCCCGACTGGCTTACAGGTAGGAAGGCTTTTCCATTCAATCCGTTTGTGAAAATGAAAAAAAATAGTAACATATAATGGATAAATGGATGATGCTAAGGACATGCTGCTCCTGGTAAGAAAAAACCGGGAGATAAGGGCAAAAAAACTGGGTTTTATCGAATGATAATCCATGTTGTTATGTTCGTCATAACGACATCAGGTTGTTCATTATATACATCAGCATATTGAATGATAAACAGGAATATCCTACCTTTATAAAAAGAACTGCAGGAATACGACCATGAACAAAACTCGAACTGTATATTCAATGTTATTTCTCTTTCTGGCCTGCGGATTGCTTTCAGCACAAACCAGGGAATTTACACGACAGGATACCCTGCGGGGTTCAATAACACCAGAAAGAGCCTGGTGGAAACTAACCTATTACCACCTGGATGTAACGGTAGATCCTTCAGACAGTAGTCTTACCGGAAGTGTTACTGTACATTACAAGGTGCTTGAAGAGAATAACCGGATGCAAATTGATCTGCAGCCGCCTATGTCGATCCAAAAAATCCTTCAAAATGATAAAGAGCAGAAGTTCACTCAGGATGGGAATGCCTGGTTTATTGATCTGGCAGAGAAACAACCGGTTGGTGCTATAAAAAAAATTACCGTCTTTTATGGTGGCAAACCAAAAGTCAGTAAGAGACCACCATGGGACGGAGGAATCGCCTGGAAACACGATAACCGGGGGAATCCGTTTGTGGCTTCTGCCTGCCAGGGAGCAGGAGCAAGCCTCTGGTGGCCGTGTAAAGACCATATGTATGAAGAGCCGGATAGTATGCTGATTACTGTAACTACTCCCGGTAACCTTATAGATGTATCGAATGGTCGTTTTCGCGGTATGACAGAAAATAAAGACGGTACCAAAACATGGAGCTGGTTCGTTGCCAATCCCATCAGCAACTATGCCGTGAATATTAATGTGGGTGATTATGTTCATTTTGGAGAGATCTACCAGGGTGAGCTGGGAAAACTCAATTGCGATTACTATGTCCTCCGGGATAACCTGAAAAAAGCAAAAGAACATTTTAAACAGGCTCCCATGATGCTGAAGGCCTTTGAACATTGGTTCGGTCCCTATCCATTCTATGAAGACGGATATAAACTGGTTGAGGTACCCTATCCCGGAATGGAGCACCAAAGTTCGGTAACGTATGGGAATGGCTATAAAAACGGTTATGGCGGAAGGGATGTGAGTCAAACCGGCTGGGGCGATCAATTCGATTTTATCATCATCCATGAATCGGGCCATGAATGGTTCGCCAATAACATCACCTACAAGGACATTGCGGATATGTGGATCCATGAGAGCTTCATCGCCTATTCCGAAGGTCTTTATGTCGATTACTTCTTCGGGAAGGAAGCAGGGGGTGAATACCTTCGCGGCGTACGATCCAATATCCGGAATGACCGCCCAATTATCGGAAAATATGATGTGAATTATTCAGGATCGGGGGATATGTACCCCAAAGGAGCTAATATGCTACATACCTTGCGCCAGATTATTGATGACGACGAACAGTGGAGGAAGATTCTCAGAGGCTTGAACAAAACCTTCTGGCATCAGACAGTAACAACTGAACAAATCGAAAGGTATATGAACGAGCACACCGAATATGATCTGAATCACTTCTTTGACCAGTATCTACGTGATGTGCGCATTCCTACCCTGGAATACCGGTTTGTGAATAACCAGCTGGCATACCGGTGGGGAAACTCTGTCCGGGGATTTGATATGCCGGTAAAAGTTATCCTCAATGGAAATAAGACTTGCCTGAAACCCAAAACCAGATGGTCTTTTCTTGAAAATATAAAGCCAGGATCTCTGGAAATCGATAAGGATTTTTATGTAGCCGGTTTCAATATTACCGGCCAACCTCAATAATCCGTTCTGCACTTATCATTATTATTCAGCATTTCCAATTCTTCGAAAAAAATGGTGACAGCTTCCTATTTAAATTTTTCAAAAGATATTCTTATTTAATTGATTATACGTTGTTTACATAAGATTTTATTTCATTCGAAATTACCTCTAAATTCACTAAAATACAGTAAATCAATATGTTAGATTTTAATAAAATAGGAAGCTGTCACTAGTTTTTTGAGGTATCACTCTGTTTTCCAAATCGCCCTTGACATCTTTCAGGGAAAGACTTAACTTGTCCCTAAATCTGAGGATAACCTAAACCTAACAACCATGCAAAACCGTCGAAAATTTTTGCGAAATAGTTTGCTGACTGTAACCGGTGCCGGCTTGATTTCCAAATCTTTCCCGCAATCCCTGGCTAGCTATAAATCCACTGAAAAAGAAAACAGATTTTTATACCGCACCCTTGGAAGAACCGGGATCAAACTGCCCGTTGTCAGTATGGGAACCGCATACACCAACAATCAAAACCTGGTCAGGCTTGCTCTGGATGAAGGGGTAACGCTTTTTGCCACCGCAGAAGCCTATACTCATGGGAACAATCAAATCATGCTGGGGAATGCAATGAAAGAGCGGCCCAGAAATTCTTTCACAATGTTAACAAGCGTTGGAGAACATCACTATTATGAGCAGCAGGATGGCAGATTCAGACTGGATATGGATCCGAAGATCTTTCTGGATCATGCTGAAAGCAGTCTTGAACGATTGCAGGTGGACTATGTTGATATTTTGATTTTACCCTTTGCAGCCCGCAGAGAATCCGTATTGTTTAAACCGCTGTTAAAAGCAATGGAGAAATTGAAGCAGGAGGGAAAAGCAAAATTCCTTGGGATAGCCACACATTCGTATCAGGATGAAGCCATTCGTGCAGCGGTGGATGCGGGAATCTTTGATGTAGTTATGACAGCTTATAATTTCCGCATAAAAAACAGGGAGGCCATTGAAGAAGCAATCCAGCATGCAGCCCATGCGGATCTCGGTATCATTGCCATGAAAACCATGGCCGGTACCTATTGGGACAAAGAAAGAACGAAACCGATTAACCCGAAAGCGGCACTGAAATGGGTACTCCAGAATGAAAATATACATACAACCGTACCGGGTTGTACTAACTACGATCAGTTATACCAGAATCTATCCATAATGGAAGACCTGGAATTAACCGAAGAAGAAGAAGAGGACCTGAAACCACCCTCGGGGGAAGTATCATCCGGCCTCTATTGCCAGCAATGTAGTAAATGCATAACACAATGCCCCGAAGGTTTAGACATACCAACCATCATGAGGAGCTACATGTACGCTTATGGTTACAGGAACCTGGAGCACGCCCGGAAAACACTCTGCTCTACCGGCATCCATTCTTTTCCATGTACCGATTGTAGCAGTTGCACTGTCCGTTGTCAGATGGGTTTTGATGTCAGGACAAAGATCCTCGATATAGCCAGGCTGCAGGACGTCCCGGAAGACTTTATCCGGCAGGTGTAGCATCTTTTTGTGATACGATGACTTTCGTTCATCGTATCACTAAAGTTTACATGTACGGTCTGACCGCTGGAATTTGTTTTGGACTGTGGCGAGCCGGTCTGACCGAGCGTGTCTGACCAATTTCATTTCACCACGATTTCAAGTCGCCTTTCAGTCGACTCTTCCATGGGAATGCCTTCGGCAAGAGAGTCGACCTACATGGTTACTATTTTAACAAGAATTAACCCCGTCAGATAAAGCAATATGGCTAAACAAGTAAAAACGCATATTTTTTTGAATAAATAATTTTTAGTTTAAATAGCAACATTAAGTTCTTTGACGTATTGAT
>Ga0315547_1001635_pt1 | contig 17318 bp, 12 predicted proteins | sample SalMarSW160240MG_2_FD_202542 | JGI IMG/M metagenome (GOLD analysis project Ga0315547, IMG submission 202542) | Salt marsh sediment microbial communities from the Plum Island Ecosystem LTER, Massachusetts, United States - Salt Marsh Sediment SW1601-240 ...
AACATATCTCAAGGAAGACCCAAGTATATTCTGCACGATGGCCCGCCTTATGCAAATGGCAATATTCATATGGGGACTGCATTTAATAAGATTTTAAAGGATATAATTATTAAGTCAAAGCAGATGGATGGATATGATGTTCCCTATGTACCTGGATGGGACTGTCATGGTCTTCCTATAGAATGGCAGGTAGACCATGAACTTGGAGATAAAAAGCTTGAGATGACTCAGTCAGAGGTCAGAAAAAGATGTCGAGATTTTGCTGATCATTTCATAAAGATTCAAAGGGACGAATTTAAGAGACTTGGAGTTTTAGGTGAGTGGGATAATCCCTATTTGACTATGAACTATAAATATGAAGCTACTATTGTTAGAGAGTTTGGCAAATTTGCACTTAATGGCAGCCTTCTTAAAAACAAAAAGCCTGTCTACTGGTGTAATTCTTGTAGTACTGCCCTGGCAGAAGCAGAGGTTGAATACGAGGATGATACATCTTCCTCTATCTTTGTAAGATTTCCTTTTATTTCTGATCTAACAACAAAATACCCATCCCTTGCTGGAAAAGACATTTTCATCGCTATATGGACTACAACTCCTTGGACTATACCGGCTAATCTGGCAGTGGCCCTTCATCCTGATTTGGAATATGTTGCGGTTGATACAGAGAAATATGGTGTTTTGATATTGGCTGAAGGCCTTTTAGAGAATTTCTTGAAGAAAGTGGGTATCGAAAAACACACTCTTCTGGAACGGTTTAATGCCCGCGAGTTAGAAGGTCTCAAGGCCAGGCATCCTATTTATGATAGAGAGTCAGTAATTATTCTCGCCGATTACGTTACCCTCGATGCGGGCACTGGCTGTGTTCACACTGCACCCGGGCACGGGCAGGAGGACTATGAAAGTGGCCTAAAATATAATCTTGAAATATATTCCCCTGTTGACGCGAGAGGGAGATTTACAAAAGATGTTGAATTTTTTGCTGGTCAAGAGGTCTTTGAGGCCAATAGAAACGTTATTGAGAAGTTGAATGAGTTAGGGGCATTGCTTAAAGAAGAAACGATTACCCATTCATACCCCCACTGCTGGAGATGTAAAAAGCCTGTTATATTTAGGGCCACAGAGCAATGGTTTATCTCAATGGACAAGAAGGAGTTAAGAAAAAAAGCCCTTAAGGCCATAAGGGCTGTGGATTGGATCCCAAGCTGGGGGGAGGAGAGGATTTTTGGTCTGGTTAAGAATAGACCTGATTGGTGTATCTCCAGGCAGCGTTTGTGGGGTGTGCCGATAACTATTTTTTACTGCCTCACATGCGGAAATTACGTAATCACACAGGAGATCGTTGATCATGTAGCAGACCTTGTAGAAAAACATGGCACAGATATCTGGTTTGATTTGCCTGCCCATGAGCTTTTACCAGAAGGGACAACCTGCCCTCTCTGCCACGGAGATACGTTCAGGAAGGAAACAGATATCCTGGATGTCTGGTTTGACTCTGGTGTAAGCTTTACTGTTCTTGAGCGTAGGGCAGACTATCTGAGGTATCCTGCCGATTTATATTTGGAGGGAAGTGATCAGCATAGAGGCTGGTTCCACAGTTCCCTTTTATGTTCAGTGGGTACAAGGGATAAAGCCCCTTTTAAATCTGTCCTAACACATGGATTTGTGGTTGACGGAAACGGAAGAAAGATGTCTAAATCTCGGGGTAATGTTATCTCTCCGGAAGAGGTCATTAATAAATATGGTGTTGAGATATTAAGGCTCTGGGTAGCCTCTGAGGACTATAGGGGTGATATACGGCTATCGCAGGAAATTTTAGACAGGTTGACAGAGGCGTACCGGAGGCTTAGAAATACCTTCAGGTATTTGCTCGGGAATCTTTATGATTTTGATCCCTTAAAAGATGCCGTCCCTTATCAGGATTTACTCGAGCTTGATAGATGGGCCCTTCACCAACTTCAGGAATTAACGGAAAAGGTAATAGAATCATACCAAAGATTTGAGTATCATTCTATATACCAGGCTGTATATAATTTCTGTGTTCTTACCCTCTCTTCCTTTTACCTGGATATATTAAAAGACAGGCTTTATACGACTCCTTTTAATTCAAAAGAGAGAAGATCTGCGCAGACAGCCTTAAATGAGATCTTAGAATGTCTTGTCAGGCTTGTGGCTCCCATCATCCCGTTTACAGCTGATGAGGTATGGGGACATACTCATAATAAAGAGAAGTCTATCAGCATTCATACAGATTTATTTATACCCGTCAGAGAGGAGCTTAAAGATAACGCACTGATTGAGCGCTGGGAGGTAATATTAAATGTTCGTAAAGAGATTGCCAAGGCACTGGAGTTAGCCAGAAATGAAAAGATTATTGGTCATTCCCTGGATGCGGTGGTAAGTTTGTCTCTTCCCCACAATCTTTTACAGGGATTGAAAAATTACAGGGATGAATTGAGGTCTATCTGTATTATCTCTGCTGTTGAATTTGTAGGTGAAGGAAAAATTGAGGGAGGTTACGAAAGCAAGGAATACCCTGGTTTAGCAATCAAGGTAATGCCATCCCCTTTTAATAAATGCGAGAGGTGCTGGATTCATGATTCTACGGTAGGACATGATAAAGATCACCCTGCATTATGCAAAAGATGCGTGCAGGCGATTAAATTAAGCACTAAAAATGCGTAAATTCTTAAAGTTAAGGAATTGTAACTTGGTAAATCATGTAATTGCACAAACTTACGCATGCTTCAGGGCTCCAAATCTCTGATGCTTGATAATTGCTAATTTTTAATTGCTAATTTTTAATTGAAAAGAGATTATCTCTTATTTATGGGTGTAGCCCTGATCATTTTGTTCCTTGATCAGGCCTCCAAATGGATGGCCGTTACTCACATAGAGGCGAATCAAACCCTTTCTGTAATCCCCGGATTTTTTAGTTTAGTTTTGGTTAAAAACAGAGGGATGGCCTTTGGTATCTTTAGCCAAACACGAAGCGGATTTTACTACTATTTTTTATTAGCAACAACAATAGGTGCAATAGGTGTAATCCTTTTCTTCTTTTTTTGGATAAAGAGGAACAAAAAATGGTTGACGGTAGGGCTTTCGCTTATTCTTGGAGGGGCCTTGGGCAACTTTGTGGACAGGGTACGATTGGGATATGTAATTGATTTTTTGGATTTTTTTTTAAAAGGCTATCACTGGCCCGCATTTAATGTAGCTGACTCTGCAGTTACTGTAGGCACATTCTGGCTTCTTTTTAACATCATACAAGGAAGGAAGATCATAGAAGCTACATGATAAATCCTTTTCACTTAGGCTTATCAGTTCAATTCTAACCCTAAAATCTCTTTCATCCTTTTTGCATTCTTAATAGCATATCCGCCATAATCATTATCAAAATAAAGGTAGGTTTCCTTGGACCAATCCCTGATTTTTCTAGCATATGCCTGCAATTCCTCCTCAGAATATTCGCTCGAATAGAGCTTTTTGGAGCCATGAAGCCTGATATATAAGAAAGTGGCTGTGTCTTCCTCGATATAGGGGTAGCGTCCGGCTGTATCAGAAACACAAAGTGCGATATTGTTATCCCTGAGTATGTCTACTGCCTTTTTTTCTTGTGCCCAGCTTGGATGCCTCACCTCCAAGGTATAGAGATGATTTTTCTTTAGTTTTTGACAAAAATGGCTCAAAATCGCTTCATCAAACGTGAGATTAGGCGGTAGTTGAAAGAGGATTGGTCCCAATTTTTCCTTTAAAAACTCAGCAGAGCTGAAAAACCTTTCCAAAGGCTCTCGGACATCCTTTATCCTCTTTATGTGGGTGATGTACTTACTGGCCTTTACCGACCAAATGAAATTACCAGGTGTTCTTTTTCTCCAGTTTTCAAAGGTCTGGGGTTTAGGGAGCCGATAGAAGCTGGCGTTTAGCTCAACTGTTCTAAAATGGTTGACATAGAATTCCAGCCATTTTGTTTTCGGGGAATCCGTCGGATAGAATATCTCCTTCCAATGATTATAATTCCAGCCCGAGGTACCGATGTAGATTTTTGGATTCATTAATTTATCGTAACCGTTCACAGGTTCAGGGTTTAGGGTTCAGCGTTAAGGATAAAGAAGGCATTGAAGACCCGAAGTCCTCGTTAAAAATGCTCATTTTCCCAAGTAATTGCCAATTTGGCTCCACATTTTGGATTAGGCCTTACAGAAGATAATGCTTTTCTCGTAAATACGCATTCTAAATGGAGTCCGGGGTCGAGAATGGAACCTTGAACCTTTTAACCCGTGAACGCCTACAATTTATCTTATAGAGATTAAGATTTTTCGTCAACCTTTTGCCTGCCACTTATTTCCTTACGGAAACTAAGAGAATTTCTGGTTCACATTCAAACAAAATAATTTTTGAGAAAGCTGGAAAATTTAATGGTAAAATGAGATTGTAAATTTACCTTGTAATTTTGCTATAAAAAAGCAATGAAAAGGTAATGAAAGCAATGATTGGGAAAAGGAAACAGATCAAAAGGCAGCAAGGAATGGAAAAACCAATTACTCTCAAGAGCCAAGAAGGTCATAGGAGGCGATTGCGAGAAAAATTTATAAAATCCGGTATTTCAGGATTTCATGACTATGAGATAGTCGAGTTGCTATTAACCCTTGGAACCCCTCGAAAAGACTGTAAACAGCATGCAAAAGCCGCTATAAAAAAATTTAAAACCTTAAGGGGTGTTCTTGAAGCTCCACCGGAGGAACTTCAGGAGATTAAGGGAATTGGGCCACATAATGCCTTTGGAATAAAACTTGTTCAGGAAGTAGCCAGGGAATTTCTTAAAGAGAAAATTCTTAAAAAACCTATATGCAAATCGTCAAAAGAGGTCTTTGATTATCTTTACCATTCCATGCGCGGTCTCAAAAAAGAAGTCTTTAAGGTTTTATTCCTGGATGGGAAGAATCAGCCTATAGATGTAGAAGACCTCTTTGAAGGCACATTAAATTTGAGTTCAGTTTACCCAAGGGAGATTATAAAGAGCGCCATCAAACATAACGCCGCCTCCCTTATCTTTGTCCACAATCACCCATCAGGCAGTCCAGAGCCTTCCACGAGCGACAAAGAGATTACAAAGGAATTGATCGCAGCCTCAAATACTATGCAAATTAAGGTATTAGATCACATCATTATAGGCGACAACAAATATTTCAGCTTTGCAGACGAGGGGCTGACTGAGGAATATAATTTGAACCTTTTAAGTAAAAAGGGAGCCAAGGGGAGATAATGAAGACAACATTAGGTTTTCTAAATAGTATAGAGAAAAAAGTTATTAAGGCCTTTGTTAAGGAATTAAAAGAGAAATTGGGTAATGAAATTATTACTATTCGAATATTTGGTTCTAAGGTGAGGGGAGACTTTGAAAAGGACTCAGATATAGATATCTTTATTCTGGTCAAAAGTAAAACAGATATAAGAGATAAGATAAGCGATATAGCAGCAGATTATTTCTTTAAATTTAACGTCCCGTTAGCCCCAGTAGTATATAGCTTGCTTGAATATGAGAAGAATAAAGAGTTAGGTTCATTTTTCTTTGAGCAAGTGGAAAAAGAGGGAGTTGCATTATGAGTAGAATAAACCTGGCCATGTATAGAATAAGGAAAGCAAAAGATATCTTAATCGAAGCAAAAGATAACTTTGATCAGAAGCACTATGGGTTATCGATCAATAGAAGTTATTACGCAATGTTTACCTCAGCAAGGGCCATTCTGGCGCTAAAAGAGATGGATTCAAGTAAACATTCTGGTGTAATTGCACTATTCAACCAGCATATTGTCAAAGAAGGATTTTTCTCCAAGGAGATTAGTAAATTTTTACCAAAGGCTAAAGACATAAGAGAAGATGCCGATTATGCCGATTAGTTGGCATTTACTTGGCGATTTTGGCAAATATTTGGTTTTTGGAAAGAAGACCAAAGCAGACAGAATGACGCCACAAAGACGCCAAACAATCAGAGGACCCGAAATAAACCCGAAAAAGTTCCAGAAGGCTTGAGATACGTAAGGGGCTGTATATATTTTAAAAAAGTATCAAATGCATCGTAATTGCATCAATGGTCTAATAAAGGGCTTACAAAGGGCTCATAAAGCACTCAAACAAAGGGGCAAAAGTCGCAAGAAAAGTGTAGAGCGAAGAGGAGATGTTCAACCTTAAAAATGTTTTATAGTAACATCCCAGTTAATCGTTTATGTGTCAATTATGCTTCAAAAATGGCTACACCCGCAACCAATTGACAAATTGGCTTAATTTAAACATACTTGATTAATATCGGTACTGGCTCGCCGGTATCATTTAAACCATTATAGCCTCATTTTTAGTAAGCTTGTATCAACCAACACCTGGCCAATGTTAAGGGATTTTCAATGGCGCAGAATAACAACGAAATCGAAAAGAGACTCTGGGACGCAGCAGATGAGTTAAGGGCCAATTCCAAGTTGAAGGCCTCTGAATATTCGGTCCCGGTGCTGGGTTTGATTTTTCTTCGTTATGCTGACCACAAGTTTATCCAGGCTGAGAAGGGACTTGAGGGAAAAGGCACCGGACGGAAGAAGATCGGCAAGTCTGATTACCAGGCATTAGGCGTGCTTTATCTGCCGGAGGAGGCTCGTTATAAGAACCTGCTTGATTTACCGGAAGGAGAAAACATCGGCAAGGCAATCAACGAAGCCATGAAGGCAATTGAGGCAGACAATCCGGACCTTAAGGACGTTCTGCCCAAGTCTTACAACCGCCTGGACAACGCCACGTTAGTCGAACTACTCAAGCTTATGGCGTCAATCCACATGGACATCAAGGGCGATGCCTTCGGGAAGATCTATGAATACTTCCTTGGCAATTTTGCCATGAGCGAGGGACAGAAGGGCGGGGAGTTCTTCACGCCAACCTCGATTGTCCAGCTCATAGTGAATATCATCGAGCCGTACCACGGTCGCATCTATGATCCTGCCTGCGGTTCAGGAGGCATGTTTGTCCAGAGCGCGCGGTTTGTGGGAGAACACAAGAGGAATCCGAGCGCCGAGATTAGTGTGTATGGCGAAGAGCGCGTATCCGAGACCGTTCGGTTATGCAAGATGAACCTTGCGGTCAATGGTCTGGCAGGTGATATCCGCCAAGGCAATACCTATTACGAAGACCTGCACACTAGCCCGGGCAAGTTTGATTTCGTCATGGCCAATCCGCCTTTTAATGTGAACCGGGTGGACAAGGAGCGTCTTAAGGATGATCCTCGCTTTCCTTTTGGCATGCCGAGGGTGGATAACGCCAACTACCTCTGGATTCAGATTTTTTACAGCACCCTGAACGAAAAAGGTCGGGCCGGTTTTGTAATGGCCAATTCCGCGAGCGATGCCCGGGCATCTGAACTGGAGATCCGTCAAAAGCTCATCGAAGATCAGGCCGTGGATGTGATGGTGGCTATCGGCCCTAATTTTTTCTACACGGTAACTTTGCCTTGCACCCTCTTTTTTCTGGAAAAGGGAAAGAAGGACACGAATCGTAAAGACAAAGTCCTCTTCATAGACGCACGTCACATCTTCCGTCAGATCGACCGCGCCCACCGCGATTTTACACCTCAGCAGATTGAATTTCTGGCCAATATTGTGCGGCTCTATCGTGGTGAGGAGACCGAAAACCGGCACAAGAGCGCTGAAATGCTTGAACAGAAGTTTCCAGACGGCAAATACATGGATGTGCCCGGCTTATGCAAAGTGGCAACCATTGATGAGATAAAGGTCCAGGGCTGGAGCCTGAATCCGGGTCGCTATGTGGGAGTGGCAGACCGAAAGGATGATGACTTCGACTTCCGTGAGAGGCTGGGAGAGATGAACGAGGAGCTGGAATTGCTCAATGCAGAGGCAAGGGGGTTGGAAGAGCGGATTGTGGAGAATGTGGGGAAGTTGTTGGGGGGTTTTCTTTGATGAAAAATATGCTTCAACTTCAATTCAAGAATTTCATCACTCTGCAAAGGGGATTCGATCTTCCTAAAAAAGACCGCGTTTTAGGGGACTATCCTGTAGTAGCCTCCACTGCCATCAATGGCTATCATGCTGAGCATAAAGTTCAACCTCCAGGTGTCGTAACTGGGCGAAGTGGCTCCCTTGGAGAAGTACTTTACATAGATAAACCATTTTGGCCTTTGAACACAACACTATGGGTAAAAGACTTCATAGGCAATCTGCCTTTGTATGTCTATTATTTCCTTAAGACTCTCGATCTAAAGCAATACAATTCTGGAGCAGGCGTTCCAACGCTAAACAGAAACCATCTTGACACCCTTGAAATTGCTATTCACGATTTTCAAAGTCAACGAAAAATCGCCTTCATCCTTTCCGCCTATGATGACCTGATCGAGAACAATCTGAGGCGGATCAAGATCTTAGAGGAGATGGCCCAGGCCATATATCGTGAGTGGTTTGTCAAGTTCCGTTTTCCCGGCCATGAAAAGACCCGAATGGTTGATTCTCCGCTTGGCAAAATCCCGGAAGGGTGGGAGATTGTTCCCTTCAAGACTTTAATTAATTGTGTGCGTGACAACACGAATGCTGGCGATCACCTATCAGATCGATTATATGTGCCGATTGACTGTATCCCGCGGCATAGCCTAACCCTTCTCGAAGCAAAACATTGGAAGGAAGCAAAGAGTAGCCTCATACTATTTGAAGAGGGCGACATACTTTTTGGTGCTATGCGTCCATACTTCCACAAAGTAGTGGTGGCCCCCTTCAAAGGTGTTACGCGAACGACCTGCTTTGTCCTGCGACCCAAAACACAGCTATTTCTTGCTTACGCAACTATGACAGCATTTCAGGATGAGACGATCGGATTTGCATCCGCTCACAGCCGAGGAGCTACTATTCCATATGCTGTTTGGGATGGTTCCCTGGCAGAAATGGATGTTCTGCTACCATCGGAGTTGGTGATCACAAAATTCAGTGATATCTTGTCACCGATACTCAGATTATTCCAAGCGGCATATTACAAGGTTTTCAACCTCCGCCGCACCCGCGACCTCCTCCTTCCCAAGCTCATATCCGGCGAGCTGGACGTCTCGGAGCTCGATATAAAAACAGGAGGACATATGCAATGAGACAGGTGTTTAATGTTTATTGTGATGAATCCTGCCACCTTGAGAATGATCACCAGCCGGCTATGGTGCTGGGTGCGGTCTGGTGCCCTTTAGAGAAAACCCGTGATATTTCCGAAAACATTCGAGGTATAAAAACGCGCAACGGCCTTAAACCCAAGTTCGAGATCAAATGGGCTAAGGTGTCACCGGCCAAAATTGAATTTTATCGTGACCTTATCGAGTACTTTTTCGATGATCCCAATTTGCATTTCAGGGCATTAATTGTTCCGGATAAGTCTAAACTGAAACATGATGCATTTAGTGGTCAAGATCACGATATCTGGTATTACAAGATGTATTTTGACATGCTAAAGGTTATTTTCAATCCTGAGGCCCATTATCGTGTTTATCTCGATATCAAAGACACCCATGGAGGTGCCAAGATTGCTAAGCTTCACGATGTGCTTTGCAATAATATGTATGATTTTTCCCGCGAGATCATTGACCGCATTCAACTTGTACGCTCCCATGAAGTGGAACTTCTCCAGTTAGCTGATCTTCTTATCGGTGCGGTTTCTTATGTCAATCGTGGGCTTGCGGGAAGTTCCGCCAAACGTGCTTTGGTTGGACTTATAAGACAAAAATCCAGCTACGATCTTACAAAAACTACCTTATTGCGCGAGGACAAGGTAAATCTTTTCAGGTGGCATGCAACGGAGGTTCAAGGATGACCGACCTGCCGAAATGGTTGCCACCTATGGTAACGGTCAACCCATGGACAAAGGACACGTTTGACACACTATATTCTATTTTCAAACGCGATTTCAAGGATACCCAGCCGAAATATAAAGGGCATACGGTTTGGTTTTTCCCTGAAATAGAGGACGGGAAAGAAGTAATCTTTTGGAATTTGACCCATCGAGAGGACAGGGAGACGGGGGAACGTTTGCCTGATCCTCGGCGTTGTGAACGATTATCATGGGTCAAAAGCATTCTAGAAAACCCGGATAAACCTTCGGTGTTGGCATGGGACAATAAAGAGGGTGATGGTTCAATAAAGACCTATCTCTGGCTAAAAAGTTTCAATTTTCTTGTGTTAATGAAAAAATATCGCGATGGCAGGAGACGGTTGGTTACATCATATTATGTCAATTATCCCCACAAACGAAGGAATCTGGAAAAGAAATACAAGCGCAGGATCTCTTAGACATGAAAAGGCCGACGCTGAAGGTCGGCCCAACTCCTTTTACACATGGCAAATGAGCTAATAATATTTTCGGCAGTTATACCGAAAAAGTCAAGATATTTTTTTAAATTTTTTTAAAAACTTTCTAAATCGCTCGACAAAAGGAGCCTAAGTGGCGGATTTTTCAGAAAATACTTTGGTTGAGCAACCAGCAATTGCTTTGTTTGAGGAACTCGGCTGGGAGACGGCCAATTGCTTCCATGAGCTCGACCAGGCGGGTGGAAGCCCACTGGGTCGTGAAACCAAGGCAGAGGTCGTTTTGGTATCCCGGCTTCGTCCTATCCTGGAGGAACTGAATCCTGACCTGCCTGCTGAGGCATTCGATCTGGCAATCGAGGATTTAGTCCGCGATCGCTCACGCATGAGCACGGCACAGGCCAACCGTGAGATCTACCAGCTCATCAAAAACGGCATAAAAGTGAAGATTCCTGATGCAGAGGGCGATGGGGACACCACCGAGATCGTTAAGGTGATTGACTGGAATGATCCGGCGAACAACGACTATTTTTTAGCCTCCCAGTTCTGGATTACCGGCGAGATGTATACCCGGCGCGCCGATCTCGTCGGTTTCGTCAATGGGCTGCCCTTGGTGTTCATGGAGCTTAAGGCAACTCACCGGAGATTGAAAACGGCCTACACGGACAATCTGACCGACTACAAAAGTACTATCCCTCAGCTTTTCTGGTATAATGCCCTGATTATCCTTTCCAATGGTAGTAAGAGTAAGGTTGGAAGCGTGTCGGCCGAGTGGGAACATTTTGCAGACTGGAAGAAGATCAACAGTGAAGGTGAGGAAGGGATAATTTCGCTTGAGACCATGATCCGCGGGACTTGCGAACCGGCGCATCTTTTGGACCTGTTGGAAAATTACACGCTCTTCATGGAGGCCAAGGGAGGCTTGATCAAGCTGGTGGCCAAGAACCACCAGTATCTCGGGGTTATCCAGGCGATGGAAGCGCTGGCACAGATCGAGCACAAAGCCGGGCGACTCGGCGTGTTCTGGCACACGCAGGGCAGCGGCAAAAGCATTTCCATGATTTTTTTCTCCCAGAAGGTCCTTCGCAAAATCCCGGGCAACTGGACATTTGTTATTGTTACTGACCGCCAGGAGTTAGATCATCAGATTTACAAGAATTTCGCCAATGCGGGCGTGGTTACTGAAAAACAGGCCCAGGCCACGAGTTCCGTTCATCTGCGTAAATTACTCCGAGAAGACCATCGGTATGTCTTCACGCTGATCCACAAGTTCCGCACAGAAAAAGGAGAAGAACATCCTGTGCTTTCGGAACGTTCGGATATCATTGTCATTACCGATGAAGCCCACCGGAGTCAGTACGATACCTTAGCCATGAACATGAGAACGGCCCTGCCCAATGCATCCTTTATAGCCTTTACCGGCACTCCGCTGATCGTGGGTGAGGAGAGGACAAAACAGGTCTTCGGTGATTATGTGAGCGTTTATAACTTCAAGCAATCTGTAGATGATGGGGCTACGGTCCCGCTATATTATGAAAACCGCATCCCTGAATTACAGTTGACCAATGAAAACCTTAACGAGGATATGGAGCGGCTGCTTGAGGAGGCCGAACTGGATGAGGAGCAGGAAAACAAGGTAGAGCGGGAGTTTGCCAGGGAGTACCACCTGATATCCCGGGATGATCGGCTGGAGACCGTGGCTAAGGATATCGTAGAACATTTCACCGGACGGGGATTTGCCGGCAAGGCCATGGTGGTTTGTATAGACAAGGCGACGGCAGTGAGGATGTATGACAAGGTCAGCAAGTATTGGAAGCAGGAAATAGAGGTGCTTAAGAAGGAGCTTGCTATTACACATGAGGAAAAGCGAGCCGAGATCGAGTCTAAGATCCATTACATGAAAGAAACTGATATGGCGGTCGTGGTCTCCCAATCACAGAATGAAATAGATGAGATGCAGAAAAAGGGACTCGATATTGTCCCGCACCGCAAACGTATTGTTAAAGAAGATCTGGATACCAAGTTCAAAGACCCTGATGATCTTTTCCGTATCGTCTTTGTCTGCGCCATGTGGATGACCGGCTTTGATGTCCCCTGCTGCTCGACCATATATCTCGACAAGCCTATGCGAAACCATACCCTGATGCAGACCATCGCGAGGGCCAACCGCGTCTTCCGGGACAAGGTAAACGGCCTGATCGTTGATTACGTTGGGGTCTTCCGCAACCTGCAGAAGGCGCTGGCAATATATGGCTCCGGATCTGGCGGTGGCGTGAAGGAGGGCGACACACCGGTTAAAGATAAGTCGGCTCTGGTTGAACAACTGAGGCTGGCGATTGCCGAGGCAACAGCCTTCTGTGTGAAACAAGGGATTGACTTAGATGCCATCCAGTGCTCGGAGAAGGGCTTCGAACGAATAAAAATGCTTGATAATGCCGTAGACGCCATCCTAGTCAACGATGATTCCAAAAGAGACTATCTCTTGCTTGCAGGCAATGTGAATAAGCTCTATAAGGCGATCCTTCCTGATCCGGCAGCAAAGGATTTGGCTCCGAAATGCATTCTCTTCGATGTTATTGCTCAGAAAATCCGTTCTCTAACGCCACCTGCCGATATTTCCGGTGTTATGGGAGAGGTGGAGAAGCTCCTCGATGACTCGATTGCTGCTGAGGGGTATGTCATTCGAGACCCGGCAGGGGCATGGACTACAGAGCATGTGGTGGACTTAAGCAAAATCGATTTTGAAGCGCTTAAGGCCAGATTCGAGCAGGGGCAAAAGCGTACTGAGGCACAAAAACTCAAGGGGAAAATAAGCAGCAAGCTTAAAAAGATGGTTCGCCTCAACCGCACCCGAATGGATTATCTGGAGCGCTTCCAGAGAATGATCGACGAATATAACGCTGGAAGTATGAACATTAATGAATTTTTCAAACGGCTTGTTTCCTTTGCGCAGGGCCTAAATGAAGAGGAAAAACGGGGTATTTCAGAACAGCTCACAGAAGAGGAGCTTGCCATATTTGATCTTTTGACCAAGCCGGAAATGTCCCTCACCAAAATGGAGAAACACCATGTAAAGAAGGTGGGGCGTGAACTGCTTGATACACTAAAGCGGGAGAAGCTGGTGCTTGATTGTCGTAAGCGGCAGCAGTCAAGGGCGCAGGTCCGTGTGACCATTGAGGATATTTTTGATCGCGGATTGCCGCAGGCTTACACCCCTGAGTTATATCAGAAGAAATGTGATGCTGTGTACCACCACGTCTATGAGTCGTATTATGGGGCAGGGAAGAGTGTATATGCCCTTGCGGCTTGATGTGGGGTTGAAAAAAGTGGGGGGGGGTGGAAGCAGAAATAGATGCCCGCGTGGTTCATCTTTGAAAATAGGGTCACCTTAGCTATTAACTAAAAATTTGTAAAAGGGAACGTAGTTTCTAAAAAAACTTAAAAGTGGAGGTTGATCTGAATTTGCGGCTCAAATTTTTATTCTTGAAGAATCATCCCCTCGCTTGGGGCTTAAGGATCTCTAAAACAGCACTCAAGGGAAGGTTTGTGCTACCGGGATGTCCGCATTAAATATGTCACCCAGCGTGGTTACGGGATCGATGCCAATATTTTAATTTTCTCTGATGAGGTCTGGCATAAATTCATCCCGTTTGCTTTGTGAACAAAACAGACCTTTGATGCCCGGTTTCTATCCCGTTGCCTCACTACTAATCGTGTGCAGCTGATTTCGTTGCAGAAAGAGGAAAAAATTATGTCACTATCTGTTAAAGAAAGATTTTGTTATTGCAGGATTGTTAATTTTGAGGCGAATGAATTGAAATCCTAAGATCTTTACAAGAATTACATAGGTTTGGGTTTTGAGACTCTTATACGTTTATGCAAGGGCTTAAGAAGTAGGATTCCTGCTCAGGCAGAGGGCAAGGGGGCTTGTTTTAAAGGTTGATTTGTGGTATTTTTTATGATACCACTTTTATACGAAAGTGGTATCATAAAGGGAACCATATGAATAAAAGAATAGTGAAAGAAGTCATAAAGGAATTTCAGGAATGGGAACTGCCTGAAGTGCTTACCCGGGAAATTGATATCCCTTCATCTTCACAGAAAATTATTTTGCTGCCTTAAATTTCAACTAACATTATCCCACCTTTAAATAATCTGGAAAATATTATGGCTTTAAGAATTAATAAGGAAAAAATTCCAGATATAGTCTTTGATATCTCCCGGAGGCTTATTAAGAATGGCTACCAGGCCTTTATTGTAGGAGGGGCAATAAGGGATTCTTTGCTTGGGTGCCAGGCAAAAGATTGGGATGTGGCTACCGACGCAACACCGGATAGTATCCATGATCTTTTTCCTGAAATGACAAGCTTTAATCTGAAGCATGGAACCGTTACCCTGGTCTCTAAAGGCAAGCATTTCGAAGTAACCACCTTTCGAGGTATAGGCGGATCTTCCTTAAGCATTGAGGAAGATCTTGCCCACAGGGATTTTACCTTTAATGCGATGGCATATGACATTACCAATAAAAGGATTATAGATCCTTTTGAAGGTAAACAAGATATTAAAAAGAAGCTCGTCAGAGCAGTGCTCAATCCAATTGAGAGGTTTGATGAGGACCCTTTAAGAATGATGAGGGCTATTAGGTTCTCTTTAGAGCTTGGATATGCCATTGAACCTGAAACGCTCATGGCTATAAAAACTCTGGCACAAGCTATTGATAAGGTAGCTCAAGAACGGATACGGGATGAGCTTCTGAAGATTTTAATGGTAAGAAGACCATCAGCAGGTTTTAATGTGATGAGAAAGTCAGGTCTTCTCAAGGGGATTTTGCCAGAACTTGTTGAAGGTTACAGAAAACGGCAAAACAATTATCACAAATATACTATCTACCGGCATATTATGGAGACGGTTGATTCTATTAAAGGTGATCCTGTTTTGCGACTCTCTGCCCTGTTTCACGATATTGCCAAGCCACGGGTAAGGAAAAAAATTAATGGGAGATGGAGATTTCTTGGTCATGCTACAGCCAGCGCAGGGCTTACAAAAGAGATTATGATGAGGCTGAAATTTAGCAATGATAGGATCACTCGAGTGACACACCTGATTGCCCATCATATGTTTGACTTCAAACAAGAGTTGAGCGACAAGGCGGTGAGACGATTTATTAAGGGGATAGGAGCAGACAACGTTGATGACCTTATAGCCCTTAGAAAGGCAGATGATCTGGCCCATGGTTGGGGAAGGGATTTTCAAAAAGATATCGAGAAATTTGAGAATAGAATTGATTCCCAGATTAAAAAATCACACCCTTTCACAATCTCTGATCTGGCAGTCAATGGTCATGATGTAATGAAGATAGTAGGTTTACAGCCTGGTCCCAGGGTTGGGCAAATCCTCAATCAGCTTCTTGAAGCAGTCATCGAAAAACCAGAGTACAACCAAAAGGATAGGCTTATAAAAATTTTAAAGGATACGACTGGGCAGTAAAAGATTTTGCTAATGATTTGGGGGCAAGGTTTTACATTAATGTTCTTCTGATGAAAAAGGAGGATTTCCTCTAATCCCTATGTCAATGACACAGTGTTTTTTCGAGGAAGAAATAACAGTGCCCGCTTTTGAGATGCAAAAGAATTATACAATGCAGTTGACGGATTTACGTGCCTCATCTTGAGATAAGCTATTTTAATTGAGGCGAAATGATAATTTCCACCCGCCTGTTCTGAGCACGTCCTCCGCTCGTTTCGTTGCTGGCAATGGGCTTATAAAAAGAACGACCTACTGCTTCAAGGTTTCTGGGATCGAGGTGAATATTTTTTTGGAAATAACGAATCACTGCTGAAGAACGACTGGCTGAAAGCTCCCAATTTGTCGGGAACTTATATCGGTATTCTGGCATAATGGGGATATTGTCAGTATGTCCAACAATCCGGATCTGTTTCCCCTGAACATTTTTCAAGATTCCCCCAACCTTTTTTAAAACCTTTCCCCCTCCCGGAGTAATGGTCGCCTTACCAAATTCGAACAGAATGCGATCCACAAAAGTGACGGAGATCCGATCTTTAAATGCCTTGATGGTTATTTCCTGATTTTTAATCTCTTTTTTGAGGTCTGTGATAAGGGCTTCATATGTGGATTTTAGCTGGCCCTCTTTGGTCTCGGCTAAAGACTTTTGTCCTTTAACATCTATAAGTTGACCTTGGAACTCTTGGATTTTGTTGTGCCCTTTTGCAACTTTTTCCTTAAGATAGCGGATATGTGATTGAGAGCCTTGAAGCTTTTCCTGAAGATCTGTCATTATAGAATCCTTGGACGAAAGTTCAGCCCTAAGGGCCTCATTGGCCTTCCTTTCTTCTTCAACGTCTTTTTCTGATGTGTGAATTTTTTTATTGAATTCAGAAAGTTTTTGATCCTTCATTTTTATCGCATTCTCAAGCTTAGAGATATACTCTTTAGCGCTTTCCAGTTCCATTAACTGTTTGGCATTCTTGCGGATTTGATCTTGAAGGGTAGAGGTTTCTTGATTCATTTGAGTGACTTTTTCCTTTAACTCAGATAAATTTTTCTCACTTATTAGAAGACTATCTTTGGTACCAAGATGTCTCTGATAAAGGATTAATCCAGAGATGATGGCCGCAGCCAATACGACTGACAAAACTATAATAGTAATATTTCTCATTTTTCCCTCCGATTATTAAACAATCTGATAATATTAAAAGAATGGAGCAAATTGTAAAATCAATTAAATCACAACCTTTATTTAATAAAAAAGATAATGGTAACGGAAGAAATCTTGATTAAATAGATGATTATTATATCACTCCAATTTGATTTGGCAACATTGAAAGGCAACTTTAATAAAATAAGCTGAAGACTAGTGCCCTGTCTCAGAAATCTTTTCCTGGATATTGGCAATTTAAGATACCTCGAGGTTTCTACGGAGTAGGTTGTTAAGGTTTAAGAATTGGGTACTCAGATCTTCATCGGCTCCTATGATGC
>Ga0315547_1001639_pt1 | contig 17283 bp, 13 predicted proteins | sample SalMarSW160240MG_2_FD_202542 | JGI IMG/M metagenome (GOLD analysis project Ga0315547, IMG submission 202542) | Salt marsh sediment microbial communities from the Plum Island Ecosystem LTER, Massachusetts, United States - Salt Marsh Sediment SW1601-240 ...
TCTTGCTCATAGAAGCATTCTACCCTCTCTATTCCTTCCTAACAACGAGATTTATGCCAGGTAGCAAATGGGGTGACCTTTGCCGGGGGGCGGTGGGAATGGGTGCGATTGAAAAGCAACACCCCCCTAAAGCGCTAAGCCTGGGGAAGCTGATCGGATAGGATCACCTTGGTGAAAAAAGGGGATCAAAGCGAAAAAGAAGGGGGAGAGATGGTTCCTCCAGTTTCAGCTTCAGGATCTGTGGAGCCTAGGGGATTCGAACCTGCTGCGGTACTCTCTCACCTGGCGTCTCAGCATCGGACGGAGCATCGTCGGCGACAAGTCTGAGTGAGACGCCTCCAGGAAGTCTTGTTTCCCATCGGCGATCCGTGCGCGCCGCATCGCGAGACATACCAAGAATGAAGGCCCGACCCCGGGATTGCCTCGCAGGAGGTGCACCGAGAGTATTCCCCTTGACAAGCAGCGCGCTTTCAGAGATGTCCCCCGGACTACTAGCGGCTCGGGGGGAAGACATGGGACTCCAGTTCGCGGTATGCGTCCGTATCGGGTGTGATTAATGGTGCGAGCGTGTCCCGCATGAAAGCGTCGAGTGTGTTCCCTCTCTGCCTGAGGTCTAGTTCCTTCTTGATGGCGACGTATGCTCGTCCGGCAGCAGACTTCATGTCATCGCTCGGCTTGCCTTGTGCCGCGCTCTCTTCCAAGGCGATCTTCTTGCATTGCAGGACCCTCTCGACTGCGTCCGGTTTCTCCTCATTCGCACACAGATGCCTGAGAACCTCGTCCGCAAACAGGTAGCTTTCGATATGGCGCCTTTCCAGGACACGGATGCCCTTCCCTCGTGACTCAGCTACCTCTTCTGGGCTCTTGTCATCGCGATCTACGAGGCGCACCACCTTTGCGTCAGGTAGTGCCTTCCGAAGGAAGGAAACGGCGACATGGAACTCCTTCTCAATATCGCTGGCAGATCCCAGCGACAAGAACAGAGTATCAGGATGACGAGTCCCGAATACCTTTGAATACACGGCACTATCGAAATCCTTGACCTTCCGCCCAACCGGCGATCCCTCGCAGATGATGATCTCACTTGGTCCCAACGGAGGTCGGTTCTCACCGAGGACTAGGCCGAGGAACTTGCGCCAAAGCGCTAGATTGAGAGGAACAGGTTGGAGTGTACATGTGGAATCGAAATCTGCATCGCTGAAATCGATGACAGCTATGCTGTCAGGATTCCGCTGGGCAATCTGTCGAGCCTGAAGCATCATCCCAAGAGAGTGAGTCGCCATCCACAGCTGACTCTTCTCCGGGACCAGGCGATACAACTCTGTCAGGAGGCGGCCCTGAAGGGAGTCGTACATGTGAGCTTCGGGCTCGTCGATACAGTAGATGGCGTCAGGGAAGTGGTCTCGCATTAGCACCAGGTCCAGGACCAGATCAAACACCGATTTTTCTCCACCGGACAGGTTCTTGTAGTGAAACCGAGAGGTTTCCCCCTTGGAGAAGAAGAAGGATCCATCCACGAAGGGATCGCCAGGGCCTTCGAGGATCAGGTCACCGAACACGTTCTCCAACGACTGCTGGATAGTTCCGATGAGTTCCTCGCGCAGCTGTGGTACTGAGAGCTGGTCCTTGCCGCCGCTATACAGCCCCTTTACTGAGCGAGATACCAAGCGTTCGTAGTTCTTGGCGACGGTCTGATCCGCTTGGATCAATTTCCGTATGCGAGCTCTGCTTGTCGGGTCAGTCTGATGTGCGAAGCTCGCGACAGTGAAGTCGGGATCATGACGATATGCTCCTCGGAAGTAGAACCTTGCGCCAAGAGCAGAACGGTCGACAAGCTCGAAGTCATGGAACTCGACAGAGATCGTGTTCTGTGGTTCGAAGTCAGTTCCAGCACCCTTTGGGTAGTACTGCTTGTCCCTATCCCAGCCCCACCCGGACATGGATTGATGCCACACATTCAGCGCTTCGAGCAAACAAGTCTTTCCTGACCCGTTTGGGCCGATGAGAAACACAAGCTTTGCATCCTGGGGGATCGATGTGATTCGCAGGTCAGTGAATCGCTTAAACTCCGACAGATGGATCTCCTTGATTTTCATTCTGTCTACCTCCTGCAACTAGATGGTAGAAGAAGCGCGCATCCTTGTCCAAGAGCTTGGCGAAGAACAGCTCGGGAGTTCGCGGGAGTTCGGGGGGAGTTCAGGGGGGAGTTGGGGGGAGTTCGGGGGACACATACCGTAATTCGAACCGTCCAGAGAGCCTCTGACTGTGATCTCAGAGAAGAAAGCACCGGTGACGTTGTCTTATCTGTTCTCGTATGACACAATGTGTTCTTCTCGGACGAAGATCGTACAACCTACCTTGACGTGCTTGCTGAGCAAGGCGGGCGATACGGCATCCAGTTCTTGGCGTGGTGTCTGATGACAAACCACGTCCATTTGATTGTCGTTCCCCTCCTGTCCGCTGTTCGCTATGTCTTGGGGAATCCGGTTCGTGCTGGTCTGGTGGCTCAGCCGTGGGACTATCAATGGTCAAGCGCACGGTGGTCGATGGGACTCATGGAGAAAGATCCTCTTGTGCACAGTCTGGGCCCACTTGCGGAAATCGATGACTGGAAAGCGTTCCTTTCCTCCCAACCTGATGGGATCGAGGAACTACGGCTCCACACGAGCACTGGTCGGCCGTTGGGAGGTGAGTCCTTCGTGAATCTGGCCGAGGCGCTAACAGGTCGCTTCCTCCGCAAGCGAAAGCCAGGCCCCAAGACCCGGAGATAAGGTATGTGTCCCCCGAATTTACCCTTGTATGCGCTTTCTGAAGGCAGTATGCTGTTGTTAGGTGAGAATTGTTGACTAGGAATAAGATCCAAGGTTTTGTCGCGTATCCATCTGAGCCTCACAATCTCGTTGAAGCGATCGAGGATGCTGCTCGCCGGATCAGCGAAGGAAAAGTAGTTGATCTGAAGCCATGGAAGTCTTTCTCTCAGTCGGGACGTACCATCATGCGGAATATCTGTGAGGCCATCGACAAGTCACAGCTCTTCGTGTGCGATTTGACGCACTTCAATCGTAACGTCCTCTTCGAGCTCGGTTACGCAATCGCGCGGTACAAGCGCATCTGGGTTCTTCTGAATGAAGGGATCGCGAGAGCGACAAGCGACTACAGGGCCTTCCGAGTGGTGACCACGATCACCTACATAACCTACGTGAACACACATGAGATTGTAGACGCGTTCTACCGTGAGGAACCATACAAAAGCTTGGAGGATACGCTCTTCAAGGACTTGCGTGACATCCACGGAGACCGTCGGATCCTCCCCGGCCTCCTCTACCTCAAGTCACCAATCAATACCAACGAGTCCATCAGTCTCACGCGACTCTTGCAGGATTGCATACTTCCACTGCGAGTGGACGATCCGAGAGAGGCCCCGGATCAGCCTCTAAGCTGGTATCTACAGGAACTGACCAATGCCTATGCCGCTGTCGTCCATCTGCTTGCTTCCGATCAGGAGGACTCAGGTCTCCACAACGCCAAGTCCTCCCTGGTTGCTGGACTAGCCTATGGTCTCGGGAAGCGCACTCTGATCCTGGCTCACGCCCCCTACAAGGAAGTTGTGGATTACGATGCCCTTCGGCGAGTTCATACGACTGCGAGGGAGTGCAGTACGTATGCCAAGGAGTGGCTAGGTGCTGTTGTGCCGGACTACCGGCACTTCAAGAAGACACTGCGATCTGACGAGGAAGACCGCAGATCAGAGGCAGCTCTGCGATCGCTTTCGATAGGCGACTGGCAAGCGGAACGAGAGGCTGAGTCGCTTAGCCACTATTTCGTGCAAACGGCGCCCTTCTTGGAAGTCATGAGCGCACAACAGGAATCCCTTTTCGTGGGGGAGATAGGATCAGGCAAGACAGCAATTGTGCTTCAGGCAGCATCGGAACTAGCAGTCACAAGGCGTAATCTCGTCTGCTTGATCCAACCCAGTGAATATGAATGGGAGGGTTTGCTTAAGGTCCTTTCCAGCGTCAAACAGATCTCAGAGCAGGGCTTCCTTGCTGAGAGTCTTTGGAAGTTCCTCGTATACACAGAGCTAGCCAAGAGCCTGTATGAAGAACTCGTTGGGGAGGAGTCACACCCATGCAGCGCCCAAGAGCTGGGGTTCCTAAGGCTTGTCGAGGACAACAGGGATCTCATCCTTGGTGACTTCACACTCCGTCTTGAGGCTGCTGTCAATCGGCTCGATGGGATGGGTCATGAGCCGGACATCCCGAAGCAACGAATACGCATGAGCGAGCTCTTGCATAACTCGCTACTTCGGGACTTAAGAAAGTCTCTTGGGCTTTGCCTGGAGGACCGCGAGCGAGTCGCAATTCTCATCGACAACCTCGATAAAGGCTGGACGCACCAACAAAATCTTAGACTTCTAGGGCGTTTTCTGCTAGCAATCATTGGATTGGGGCATAGAATCTGGTTGGATTTCCGCAAGCAAGATCATTGGCGGCGCGACGTGAACCTCACCATTGCACTATTCCTGCGATCTGACATCTTCAACGAGATTCTCCAGCATGCGTCAGAACCTCACAAGCTCGTGCCTACTCGGATCTCCTGGGATGATAGCGCCAGCCTGCTCAGAGTGCTGGAAAAGAGGCTTAGCTTCTCTCTCAGGCGCGATCTACCACGGGATGAGCTATGGAACAGCCTCTTCTGTTCTGAGGTAGATAGCATGCCGACACGAGACTTCTTGTTCAAGAGCATCCTCCCCCGCCCGCGAGACCTCATTTGGCTTGCCCGAACGGCTATAGCTGAGGCGCAGAACAGGGGACACTCCTCGGTCGAAGAGGAGGACATTCTGTCGGCCCGGATGCAGTATTCTCACTACGCTCTCCGGCAGGTAATCGAAGAGGGATCTCAAACCGTCCCCGCGCTCTCTTCAATCATGGCATGTTTCTTAGGTGCTCACGCCGTTGTCACCCGCAGCTTCATCCTGGACGCCGCGAAAGAGTGTGGAGCATCAGAGCAAGGTGCCGATCAGGTAATCACTCTGCTCGTTGCCATGGGCTTTCTAGGTGTCGAATTGGAGTCAGGGCGTTTCGAGCATGCCCTTTCGCGGGACAGACGCGACCAATTGGCAGCGAGAGCGTCTCGCCTGACCAAATCTGCTTCTGGCAAGCCAATCCGCTACCGTATAAACGATCCATTCCACGCTTATCTTGAGGTGAGGGAGCAGTAGTCGTTCGAGGCCAGTAGACAAACGGTCAAGTCATCCGAATACGCATCAGTAGCAGAAGATCACGTTCAGCGAGTCTTGCGACGCGACAGTCATATCGGTGTTTCTTAATCCTTTGCGCGGAGTAGATAGAAGTCTTGGAGCCGGGGTGACTGTAGGCAGAACTTTCGTGCTATCCACAGTCTGGTAGTCTGGAGTCTATGTGGCTGCAGGCAGGGCTTTTGTTCTCTCTACAGTCTGGTAGTGTGGAGCCTGGGGGACTGAATGTAGAACGCGTTCGTTGGCCGTATCTTGGTGACGGACGTCCCATTCACGCGCTTGTGCCTATTGCGCTAGCACCCAGAACGCAGACTACTTCAACGCATCGCTTGCCGCCCAGCGAGGTGTGCCCGGAACCCACACGGCTGTCCTCATCAACTGTTCCGGATAGGCCCTCCAGGATGCGTTTGAGTCCTCAACGACCTATGCCGGTCTGAGGAAGATCGTGTCTCCAACGCGGATGCCTGCCTGTTCAAGCGTGATCTCGGGATCAGTCCGGTACGGGCTGTAGACGATAGTTCCATCAGCTTTCTCAAGGTTCAGGCGCTCGAAGAAGCTGAGCACCTCGATGAACTCCTCGCCGATTCTGCTCTTACGACCCCAATGAGTCTCAGGATGGAGGTACCAATATACCTCGGTCAGGATGCCGCTGAGACGGACAGAGCTATCATAGAGCAGAACCAGCGGCCTTCTATCCGATACTTCTTCAGAGAACTCCACTCTCAGGAACTGCCGCGGCATCAGCTCCTCGTACAGCTCAGCACCTGTGACTCCAATTGCCTCAGGATACTCCTGCTGGCCTGGACCAATGGGGCCTTCCCCTCTCTTCTGAGCTAACACCGTGTCTATTGCTTCCTGGAGCTGCTCCGCCAGATCTAGCGGTACAGGTGCTGTTCCTGACCGCCCCAGAAGGGCGCCGTACGCTTTCATGTGCTCCGGCGTGTCGTATGCCTCTGGAGGGTATAGAGTTTCAGGCTTGCGCCAAAGCGTATAGAAGAAGCTGCCGACGATTCCGAACGCCAGGACTATCGCGCTGGATGCCATGAACCACTGAAGTGCACCCGAGGCGAAGGCGGAGGAAATCGAGAGAGCTGCGTCGACAAGAGCGAGTGCCCCACCAATGATGGCGAGGGGAGTCCACTGTACGTTTCGCCGACCTGTCCTCATAGGTGTAACCTACTCCATTCAAAGGATGGAGGCAATTGGAGCCTGTGCCTCTGAGTGCGGGCCGGAGTTACGCTACCGGCAGATCATGGCGCGCCAAGCACGGTGTACCTGACCGGCGTCGAAGGAAGAGATAGGAGGACAAGTGGCCCATCTTCGGCTATGGAGCAGACCGTACAGCAAACGGAACCTTCGTTCTCTCGTTCGCGTGGTAAGAGATTGACGGCCAATCGAGAGTTAGTCCCCAGAGCCACTCAAAGGGCGGTTAGTTCTAGTCCTCTCAGGTGAGTACTGCGGTCTCCCCCGAATCAAGCCCCAGGAGGGAAGGACGCCTGACGTCACCATGACAGGAAGCTTCGTGAGGAAGTTCTCGGTGCGGTGGTAGCTGGTACGCTGAGTGGCCTCAATCTCTGGATGGCCACACGGCTATGGCGACTCAGGTGGTACCTGGTCTCGAGGAGAATAGATAGGATCTGACCATTCAAGACAAGCATCACAATCATAATTCCCACAGATCTGATAGTGGAAGTCGTCTAACCAACGTCTTTGTCCGTAGTAACTGCACGCATCGGTGCAACTCGACAAGACGATCTCACCCACTCTAAGACGCTGCGCGGTCTCGGGACTCAAGGGGATCGGCGCATATGCCTGAAGAACATCAACTGCCCAGGCACGAAGTTCTTGATCAACTTCATCCTCTTCTCCAGTCAACATAGTCACCGCAAGCTCAACGTATTTCAGCCGAACGTCCATCGTTGCCACTGAGTGGTTGATCTGGGCCCCGATGACCACGATGACAACAGGAATCGCCACCTGGGCCAGGATTCTCACGATTCGTTCAAACCAAGACTCCCCTCTTGGCTCAGCCATCATTCTCTGCAATCTCCCTATTGCGTCTGACGATAACTAGTATAGCGGATCTTCGGCCCGCGTGACGCCATTAGCACCGCTCTCGGGATCTCCAGGAACTGTTCACCGTGAGCGAATCGCACCATCGCTGACCAGTGACCTTCACCCCGAGAACTGGACCAAGGACAAGATGAGAATCGAAGCTGAGTCGCGTTTGCGAGGAGGAGAACCGACAGTCTTTCAAGGCAAAAGAGCCTGGGAGACTCGTACCCCAAAGTGCTGACGACGGGGGCCTTCCGGGATTCCTCCATTCTTGGATCGCTGGAGGCAGGCGCGGAAGTTCTTACTGCAACAAGGCGTCCGTATTCCTTTGGAGTCTATGTGACTGTAGGCAGAACTTTTGTTCTTTCTGCAGAGTGGTAGCCTGTAGCCTGTCTGACTGAACGGAGAAACTCGACGGGCACGATTCTGGTGAGATTGCAGACCCTAACTGCTTTTCCCAAGCGCTTCGAGGTTGGATCGCACTGTGTGGGTCTTGGGGTGCTCATGACCCAGGAAGCGTTCGAAGATTCGGAGCGCCCGCTCGTAAGCTGCCTTTGCCTCCTTTAGCTGACCAAGGTCTTTCAGCACCGCGCCGAGGTTGTTCACGCTTCTGGCTACCTTGAGATGCTCCGGGCCGTAGACCTTCTCATCGATCTTCAGCGCCCGCTTGAAAGCTGCCTTTGCCTCCTTTAGCTGACCAAGGTCTTGCAGCACCGAGCCGAGGTTGTTCACCATTGTTGCCACCTTGAGATGCTCCGGGCCGTACACCGTCTCATCGATCTTCAGCGCCCGCTCGAAAGCTGCCTTTGCCTCCTTTAGCTGACCAAGGTCTTGCAGCACCGAGCCGAGGTTGTTCACCATTGTTGCCACCTTGGGATGGTCCGGGCCGTACACGGTCTCATCGATCTTCAGCGCCCGCGCGAAGTACTGTAGTGCAAGCTGCAGGTTCGCCCCATTGAGCAGACACAAGCCGGCATCATTCAGAAGATAGCCACATTGCTGCAGAACGATACCATGTTCCTCAGCATGGCCAACTGCCGCTGCAACATGCGGTAACAGCCTTGTGCATATCGTCCACGAGGAAGGGTCATCCTTACGGAAGTCGTGCACCTTTACAAGAACTCGAACTGCCGACGTGAGCCAGGCAGCGTATGACTTCTTGTCTAGCCCATCCCGAACCACCGTCTGAACGAGAGGGTGCACCGAGTAGCCTGCATCGGAGACCTCGATCAACCCGTAGCGCCTGAGTCCTGCCAACGCTTCGGAGAGCGCCACCTCTTCGGCAGCCGCTTCTGCTAGCGGAGCGGGAAGCTCCTCTGCACCGTCATGTAACAAGAACGCGGGGATCTCCTCTGCGGCCAGGAACGAGCTCAGCTGAAGTAATGCAATACTAGCCGGAGATTGTGCCTGCAGCTTCTCTAGCGACAGTGACCACGTTGTCGAAACTGTTGCATGGTAGTTGTTGGGAGCTTCCTGACCTTTCCACAGATCTGTATGCCGCTTCTCGAACAGAGTGGCGTAGCGCCGGAAGTCCATTGCTGTTTGCTCCATGTACCCACCCGCCTGTTCCAGTGCAAGGGGAAGATCTCCCAGTGCTTCTGCGACAGCATCCGCTCCATCGTCCTCTGTTCTTCCCGTCCGCTTGAGGAGGAACGCAATGGATTCGTGCCGCTCAAACGGGTTGACGTCAATTGGATTTGCGAGGCTGCGCCAGTTTGGATTGCGAGAGGTGATGATCACATGCCCGGAACCGCTCTTTGGTAAGTACTTCCTGAGTGTCCCTGGTCCTCCAGCGTTATCGAACACAAGCAGCCAATCGTTGCGTTCGGCTAACGCCCTGTGCAGTCGACCGAGCATGTCTTCCGGTGATGTTGCGGCGGCAAGCTTCAGCCCCATCGCTCTCGCGACACTGAACAGATCTACAATGAGGGACTCTTCTTCCTCAGCGCGCATCCACCCGATGAGTTCGTACTGATCCTCATGTCTGTACGCGTACTCGATCGCCAATTGTGTCTTCCCCACACCACCAAGCCCAATGACAGCCTGGGGCAGGGTCGCTTCTTGCTCTTCTTTCAGCGCAGCGTGAAGTGCTTCAAGAGCGCTCTCTCGTCCTGTGAAGTTGCGGTTTCGCCGCGGTACATTCACCAACCGTGCACCATCTGAGGGATAAGGTGGCTGTGCTGGCACCTGCCGCTCAGGCGCCCCCGGGAAACCTGGGCGAGTTGACGGCTTCAAACGTTCCCCTTTCGCTGCTGTAGCCAACCTGTGCTGTGCCTCTTCAGCATCGCAGTCAACCAGATCGACCCACACAATCTGAGCAAGTATTCCATCTACATTGCATTTCGCCACGCGCACTGGCAAGAGCTTCCGGGCGAGACCTTTTGCATCCTTCGCAACCGCCACTGCCCACTCAAGCGCCGTGAAGTCCGATCTCATGTATTCGGGGGACAACACGGCAATCGTCCGCCCCGCTTCGCGGACTGCTCTATCCATCTCTATGACGAAGTTCGATCCCGCCACAAAGTCCCATGCCTGGAGGATTGTGCTGTAGCCCTCTTCCTCCAGGACCCATGCTATCCACTCAGCCCAGGCTTGATCCTCATGTGCATAGCTGATGAAGAAGTCGGAAGTAGGTCTGTCCACGAATGCTCCTCTGTGTCAGGGAGATCTCATACAGTATAGCGGGGGTGATGAGGAGAACCAAGGTTGAAGGAGGAGCAGGGGCACAGCCTAGGATGTGCAGGAAGCGAGAGATGATATGGACTTCCGTGCTGGGGCCTATACGACTATAGGCAGGACTTTCGTGCTCTCGGCTGCGTGGTAGACGATCTGCTTAGCGTGAGATCAACCTCCTGATTCGATCAGAGGGTGGTTAGTTCAAGTCCTTTCGGGCGCACCGCCTTCCGTAGGATGCGTGGTACTGCTTTACGAATTCCAGTTCGTAGGGCTCAAGCTCGAAACAGCTTCCGAGCAGGTCGTCGGCTTCGTCGATTCTGCTTTTCAGGTCACCGATGCCACGCATTTCTCCTCTATCCAGATCGAAACGGGACTTCATAGCCGCCCAAAGCTGCTCAGCTTGCTTACAAATGCTCGCTTGCATTGACTCCAAGGAATCTTGTTGTGGAAAAGGGAATGCCTCAATCTCTCCCCAATTCAAGTCACGCTCGTTGCCGTAGACCATCCAGAAGAGGTAGAAGAGGGAGGATTGCAGAATGAGGAATGCTGCATCCCTTTCAAGTCGGCTTGCAAAGTACATCGGTTGGAAGTCCTGGGGGATGTTTCCTGAGCCATGCAGGTTCTCAAGAAACGGGTTAATCCAGTATCGAGGATGACGTTTCCTCCAGACGATATGTTCCGTAGCTTCAGCCTCGCTACGAGAGATGACATCTCGAAAGCTCCTCTTCCGTGACGCCTGCTTGAGCTTGATGACGATCTTTCGAATAGTCTCGTTGCCCAACTTCGGGAGAGACTTGTCCTTCCCATCCCCGATTCTGTCACCAAGCGTTAGCTCCGAAGTGCTTTGGTACGTGATTCCCTTCAGTGTCCGCGCTCTTTCCTCAGGATTGAAGCGTATGAACTCGCTCGTCCAGAGGATACTCTGCCCAGCCTGCTTGCGGCCCGTTACGATTCCGATTCTGGGATCGGAGGAACTGAAGAGCTTCGACGGGCGGCTCGTGAAACATGCGATTTGGGCGTCTTCGAGCTCATCCCTCATTAGTTCTCGTACAACAGCAGCGGTCGTCTGATACACCAACCGTAGTGTGATCACGTTGCCGAAGTATCCACCCGGAGCCAGAAGACTCACTTCACGCTCTACGAACTGAGCAGCGATCTCGTTGACGGTTCCTGTCTTGTACATGGCTTTGACAAGGGCTTTCTCCACTTCACCCATGATGTCGCCATATGGTGGGTTCCCCAGGACGACATCAAACTTCGAAGCGCTGCCATCAGTCTCAATCGTCGCAAACTCAGCAGGCCAGTGAAAAGGTCTTCCCCGGATCGACTCAAGATCCGCTAGCGTTGGCCTGCGATTGACCTCGACAGAACAGCCCCGTTCTAGAGCAAGAACAAGCGCAGCACGGATACTCTGAAGATCGAGGCTCCTAGCCGACTTAAACCGAATCGGGAGTCGAGCAGACCTAGTGTGCACCCGAAATCCTGCTCCGCTCAGTAGAGAACCAAGGTCCTCATCAATCTCCCTGGGAGCTTTCACCAACAAACTCCCAAGCCGTGGATAAAGCGAACCCTCATTGTCAAGAACTTCACTTAGTTCAATAGCAGCCCGAACTTTAATGGGTATCTTGAAGTCCAGGCGATTCACGTACGCGGCATCTGCAACAAGAGCCAGGCGTTGCCTCGCCTCGAGCACGTTGCTCTTCGTTGCAATACCGGATTTATAGCGCTCACGCTGGTTTGTGAATTCCTCCAGCGTATCGCCGTAAATATCCAGCGCAATGTTCCTGTCTGCTCCGGGAATGGGAAGGCCGAAAAGAGAGTTGCCCGCAACTATGTTGAAATCAATGTTTGGAAGCTCGCCATAGGACTCTGCCCATCCTTCTTCGATGATCTTCAACCAGATCCTAAGCTTTGCGATCTCGACCGCGATCGGAACGACATCGACTCCGTAGATGCAGTTTAGTGCGAGTTCCTTCTTGGACTCGTAGTAGTCCTCTGGATTGCTCTTACCAAGTGCATTAATCAGCGGTAGCCGCGTCCTGTGCACTTCCTCCATCACGGTCGTGAGGAAGTGACCAGATCCACAAGCTGGATCGAGAACTCGAATCCTACCTAGCTTTTCGTAGGCTTCCTCAATTGCGGAAGGATCCCCGAACCAACCTTGACGTCGCGCGATCCTCAGAAGCATGTCCTGAAGACTCAGTGACCTCAGAACGTCTTCGGATTCTGGGTATCTGCTAGCGAAAACCTCAGCTATAATGTCACGCATTTTTAGGTCGACCGTCTGTGAGGTGACGAGTCGCGTGACGTCACTGGGCGTGTAGAAGGCACCGAGATCTTCCTGCATACCCACCTCGCTACTGATAAAGTTGATTGTCTTCTCGAACACGTGGCCCAGCACTGCTGGGTCCAAACTAGTTCTACCCTTCGATCGAAGCTCGTGCCCTTCGATTAGATCGGTGATGAGCGTTGGGAGAATGCGATCTCGCACGTCATACTCGAGTTCCGAAGGGATGTTTGGACGGAACAGTCCTCCGTTCAGGTATGGTACGACATCGAAGAACGTCCCGAGGTACTTCGGCTCTCTCTCTTGCTTCGGAGTATTGAACAGTTTGTAGAACAGCGGCTTGATCTGGCTTTCATACAGACTGCTTGCAAGTTGGCCAGATGCTTCGTTGTACTTCCTGACGATTTCGCTTAGGAATCCTTCAGGAAGAACGCGTCCCTCGAGGAAACGGATGAAAAAGAGACGGTTCACCAAGCAAATCGCGAAAAGGTGCTTCTCTTCCTCCGTGGCCTGTGCCGGAGCAAGAAGATCGTCAAGGAGTCGCGTATCATACTGGTGGGTGCGGCCCTTTCCGAAGAGTAGTTCGCTGTATAGGTCGTAAAAGTCCTCTACATCCCTGTTCTTGTCCTCCTGTAATTTCTGTGGAGACACAAGCAGGAGCCGATCAAGCCGATCCCGTGCGAAGACATCAATGAACTGCTTGGCTGACTGATCGACTAGGGAGGCATCCACATTCGCGTCCACCAGGTTCAGCCGGACACAGAGAACTCTGATCGCGTCACGAAGGCATACTCTAGCGATCTCCGAGTAGACCGGGAAATCGCTTCCCAGGTCAATTCGATACAGGCCCCAGGTCAGCCCATCTGTCGCGATGCCGAATTCGGACTTGAAAGCCTTGTCCCGAAGGTACCTCTTGATGTCTCGAAGTGCAGATGCAAAGTCATTTGGGGGCTTGTTCTCGCCGATCACGTATTCATGCAACCCCCGGACCTCGAAGTCGGGCACATCCGCGTTCCTTGAGGGACGAGGGTCCCAATCCAGCTCGCATGCCGAGAGAACAGGGAATATCAGATTCTGCTCGGTCCATGCCTCAGGCTCATTACCCAGGTCGCGAACTGATAGACGCCGAGTTCCGTCCAGCAGCGCCTCGAGATCGTGAGTATCCAGTGCTCTTCCGACCTTCAAGACGTAGTTCTCAAGTATTCCTATAATACTCTCCGCCATAGCCATGGTTTCATCATACATTTCGCGGGACGTTACTGCGAACACAGGAAACCCTTTAGTGGATTAAACAAGTCTCGAGGCAGCGCCTGGCCTCACCCTTAGCGGCATTCGAGTGATCTCAGATGCTGATCGGAGATTCATCCATTTCGAACGAGGACTTTTCCATTCTCGGAGACTGTCCTCGTGTTTGACATCTCCTCGCCTTGAATGCTAACTTGTGTGCGGAGGTTGGTAATATGTTTTGGGATTCCTGCGTTGCTGGTAGCTACTGTTTTTTTCGTGACATCATGCAATGACAAAAGCAGCACAAACGGAACCAATGGCACAAGCAGTGCTCAAGAATTGACGGTGATTGGCTGGAATGTTGAGTCCGGTGGTGCACAAACGCCAAGCATTGTTGCATGGATAGAGGAGATTGATGACTGCGATATCTGGGGATTCAGCGAGGTTCTGGATCGCAATTGAGCCTGTTGCCTAAACCTCTTGGCTGGCCATTGACCAGGTTTCTCAGGACCGTCATCCATGGGGAAAGCCCTCTTCTTCGTCCAGCCTTAGATACAGGAGGCTCTCCCGCATATGTGGCCCCTTTCAAACACAGTCCGAGCCTGGGAACAAGTGGACTCCCAGTGGTCTCTAAGCCCAACAGCCCTGTCTTTGCTGCATAGCCAGGTGGAGCTTGCCACTCCGCCACAGCTTGAGCAGGTTGTGCGCTGCACAGATGAGTCGCCATTCGCTCCTCGCCGCTGATACCCCTCGTCGCATGAACCTTCCGCATGAGCGACATTCCTTGATCTGCCCGAAGACCGGTTCCACTGTCTGTGAACGCCACTTGTACAGTTTCTTACCCTGTTTCGTGAGAAGCTTCCGCTCCATCCGTTCCTTCACCGTCGCTGATCCACCACCCTCCAAGATCGGCTGGCTCGGACCCGGCATTGCGAAGTGTGATACATTCCGCGACTGCTTCGACTCTATAGATTTCGAATCCCGTATGTGGGGGCTGTACCGGAGGTGCCGACGAACTGCAACCCGCGACGATTGGGTCGACTCCCTTCTCTGTGGTGTAGTACGCTTTCCCTTCATCGTCAACGCTGATGATGACAGTTCCGTGCACGTCCGTTCGGAAGATCCAGCTTCCCTCAGCCGCACAGCCAATGCGGTTGAGTACGTCCACTACTGGATGTCCGTACTGGTTAGTTGCACCTACAGAGATGACGGAGATCCGCGGAGAGATCGCTTCCAGAAAGGTTGACGCGGATGATGCATTCGACCCGTGATGTGCCACCTTGAGTATGTCCGCGTTTGGTAGTATCCCCTGCAATCGAAGATCGTTCTCGACGCTCTGATCTATGTCGCCTGTGAAGAGGAAACTCCATCCGTATACAGCTAATGCTGTCACGATGGAGTTTTCGTTCTCCTCCGCCGAAAGCGCAGCGGGATGCAGTATCTCAAGACGCAGATCGCCAAGCTCGATAGTCTCTGCGCGGCGGGCCGTGTGAACCACACATCCCTCGGCAACATAGGCAGTCCTGAATGAGTCGTAAACATTCGTGGTGGCTGAGCTTCCGTTCACCCACAAGTCTTGAACTACGAAGTCATCGAACACCTCGTCCAGCCCTCCGATGTGATCTGCATCCATGTGAGTAGCTACAACCACATCCAGGACGCCGTTGACATACCTTTCGACGTAACCGGCTACAGTACTCCCCTCAGGGCCCCCGTCGATAAGTAGTTCGTACTGGCCGTAGTCGATGAGGATCGCGTCTCCTTGCCCGACGTCGATGAAGTGCACGCTGACGACTGTCTTTCCGATGATTGCCTGAGTCATCAAGCAGACTGTCGCGACAGTCAAGAGCGCCACTGCGAGTGTCCGCATTGTTTACTTCCCCTCCTCCCTTTTCAGATATTCTAGGATTGCCTCTACCACGAGGTAGTTGATCGAGCGATCGTTTTTGTCTCCCAGCCTAATCAACCGCTGAACGGGTTTCTGATCTATCTTCGATTGCGGAATGTAGATCGACAGCTTGTCGGAGATTACCTTCTTAGCCATCCGTCACCCCCTTATCACTGTGATTGTGTCATACTGTATAATACAACGTGAGGGAAAAGGCGTCAAACCTTGGCTTTAGGTTCCGTTTACTGAGCCAGGCGTCAACAGTGATTAAAATGTAAAGGAGGTAGCGAAGATGTTGAAACGAGTAGCTGTGGCGTTGTTGCTTGTGGCGCTTCTAACTGTGGGGGCTGCTTTCAGTGGCAGCCAGTCCGAGGAGACGATAACTCCGGAGGAATTTGCAGCGTTCTTCCAGATCTGCCATAGACCGCCTGTAATTATAGAAGATCATCTGCCCTATATCGAGGAGCTCGTAATGTTTGAGGGCGCTACAATGGCGGCTCTCCGAGAAGCTGTCCCTATTACGACTGTAGAGCAGCTGAAAGTCGTTGTAGGGCTTAAGAGAAGCTTCATCCTTCAAGTGCTCTTTGATCTAAGTGGTGAAACTGAGCCATCCGAGACTGGTCTGGGGGAAGTGACCGCGAAGGTTGAAGCCCTCGGAACCCAGCTGGAGAAGCTGTTAAGGGCGATAGATGATCTTGAGGGCGATATAGAGGACCTGGAATACGAGCTCTATGAGCTTGAGGACCGGGTAGAACAATTGGAGCTGCAAGCTGAGTCCGGGGAGTAGTCTGCCCACTTGCCTCTCTTCTCTACACAGCCTTTGAGCAGCCACGTCGTTTTTTTGTCAATGTTTTCCGGTTCTGCTATCTCTTGCTGCGTATAGCACGCCATCCACATATCGAAGATCCGGCGGTCGCGCGCTTCCTTGGCGTCCTTGTCGATGCGTGAAAGCCACCCACGGATGGTTCGGTCACTTGGAATTCCGGGACAGGATACCTATTCTCTCATCTAGACAAGGCTTGGCACTTCAATCATGGGAGTGTCACGAAGGTCCTTGGAGCCTATAGGTCCGCTTGGAGAACTTTCATTTTGACGTGCGCGTGGGCTTGAAGTGTACTTTTGAACATCATTTTCTCGTTACGTGGTGTTCCGGCGGTAGGTTCTGGAGGGAGAGCCTAGGGGACTCATTGTAGAACCACTAAGTGCTGTCAGGAAGGGCACTTCCGAGAAAACCCAATCCCGGGCTCGTGATCGCATCTCCGAAAACACTGACCGGAAGACCTTTTCCGGATTCCTGTGGAGCCTAGGGGATTCGAACCCCTGACCTCTTGCATGCCATGCAAGCGCTCTCCCAACTGAGCTAAGGCCCCTTTACTGCCTTCTTCTTATCCTATTTGACGGTTCTTTTCAAGGAAGCAGCGTGATGAATCCGTTGGCGGCAGGTTACTTTAAAACGATGCTCACCATCTTCTCGGGGATGGCGATCACCTTGATCAGCTCTTTGCCCGCGATTCGCTTAATGACCGATTGGGCAGCCAATGCCGCTTTTTTTAGGGCATCGGAATCGCGGGCCGTGTCGATGGGAACGGTTACGCGGGCGCGCACCTTGCCGTTTATCTGCACCGGAATCTCGATCGACTCCTCCTCGAGCGCGTCGACTTGGTAGGACGGCCACGGCTGCTCCAAGATCGCATCGCTGTGTCCGATTCGCCGCCACATCTCCTCGCATACGAAAGGGACAAACGGCGAGAGGATAAGGATCAGCTCCTCGACGACTGCGCGCACGAGCGCGTCATCCCCCTCCTTCTCGAGGTAAGGGCTCAGCTCGTTGACGAGCTCCATGATCGATGAGACGGCCGTATTGAAGTTGAACCGGCCTTCGATGTCCTCGGT
>Ga0315547_1001640_pt1 | contig 17257 bp, 13 predicted proteins | sample SalMarSW160240MG_2_FD_202542 | JGI IMG/M metagenome (GOLD analysis project Ga0315547, IMG submission 202542) | Salt marsh sediment microbial communities from the Plum Island Ecosystem LTER, Massachusetts, United States - Salt Marsh Sediment SW1601-240 ...
TACCAAGTCCATTTGTACTAGACAATTATATGCCTCTAACTTCTCAAAATGATAAAAGAAATTAAGGATTTTAGCCTTATAAGAACTTTCTTTGTCACCGGAAAACTGCTACATCCTGTAGCGAGTGTGGATTACCCGCTACGGAAACGCGTCAGATCTGCGCCTGAAACGGGTCAAAAATGCGCTTTTTGGCCAAAATGCACTCCTGATAATCAATTACTTATGCCCTCAAAAAGCCCTGTAGCAAGTCCTGTCCCCGCTACTAAGAAAAAGCCCAGTGCCGCTGTAAGCGGCAGGCTTTTCTTCCATTTTTACGAGACGTGTACTTGACAAAGATGAAGAAAAATCTTACCTTGACAGGACGAATTGAAATCGTTCCTTTCGCGAAAGATCGGGATGACCGGTTGAAGGGGTCCGAACGCCGGGATCCTGAGAAAAATAATCAGTATTTCAAAACCGGGCGCAGATCAGGCAGCTTAGGGTGTATCACGGTAGTCCCCCCGGAATTACTACGCAGGTTTCGTAAAAATTGAATAAATAATGACATTGATATTATCTACTTGTTATAAACAAGTTGGTAAAATAGAATAATTAAATACTTGACATAATGAAAATTAAATTAAGAAATTTAGGCTTTTTGGGATTCTTGGGACTTTTAGGAGTTCTAGGCACTATATTGGACCATCCGGGATTATATGGCCTTTATGGTTTTTTTGGCTTTTACGGATTCTTTGGATTAGATAATGATCATCATGATGATGAAAAACAGCAACATAATGATGAGTGAATCTAAGGAAATCAGAAATCTTTTGTTTGACAGTAACGACATATCATATTGGTTAGAGTCGGCTTGTCTTTTTGAAAAGCATTAGAATTTAATAACTTCTATTCCAACAGCTTATAATAAAAGTGCATAAACCATTAAAACGTCTCATGAACCAAACGTTATGATTTATTACAGAAGTAAAAAATTTTATTTTTCTAACAAACCGAACCTTTAGAAAATGCATACAATATCAGACCTGGATAAGCAGGTTGAACTGGCGGACTTCATTACGGAAATGAACGGCCTGATCGATATCGGGAAAATCCGCGAATCGTCCGATTACCTTCTTTGGCTTGAAAATATAAAGAATGATTGCTTCAATTGTTACGAGGAGATCGAAGCGATCGTTAAAATATATATCGACAATCTGTAGTACTCTCCGGTAATCCGGGGCAGAATACTATTCAACATATCCTTCTCATTTGCTCCGGGAGTCTTTTTCAGAATTATTTAGATCCTCTATTGAAGATTTAGCTGATGATGATGGATGGGCATTTCTTGCCACAGTTGGAGCGTTAATTATTAAAAAGAAACCAGATTTTGACCCCCGAAATTATGGATTTCAAAAACTAACTCCATTGATAAAATCGTTAAATGAGTATTTTGATGTTGATGAAAGAGAAGTTGAAAAAACTCACATAAAACATATTTATGTAAAAATCAGAAAATAACTATTTGGAGTGTTCGATCATGATATTCCTTTAAATAATAAAAGTGGAATCACAATCATGATAGGAGAGAATGGGTGCAAAATCCGGACAGACTGAGCACTTCATACCGGAGCAAACAGACTGCTCACTTTCCCATAGGGATACCTCCGGTATAAACCGGAATAGGGTGCTCATTAACACCGGAATTTGCACCAGAAGAAGATTAGGCCTTCACTTAAGAATAAATTGATGTCATCGTGCCCCTCAAAATCCCGGAAACCTGTAGCGAGTGTGGATTACCCGCTACGGAAACGCGCCGGATCTGCGCCGGAAACGGGTCAAAAATGTTTAGATGATCGCCTGGTGTTTACCGGTCCATGAATCGTTTTCCCACTGAAGGAGGATCGTAGTTGGACCGGTATTCCTATGAATACATTTTCCCAGGGCGCTGCCCTGGGCTGATTGATATCGCTCCGATGGAGCTTGTAAACGTTCAACACCGAACATCGAACGCTCAACGTTCAATTAACCAAAGCCATACGCAAGGTGGCAGGCAGAGGATTCCGGGAATTGGATATTCGTCATGGGATGTCTTTGAATCACAGGCCCCGTAGGGGTCGGACGTTGGTAGGTTCAGGCAGCTTGTGGTGTAAATTTTTCTCCGCGCATTCGGCTGCAATGAAAAACCGGACATTTCTGCCGGAGAATTGCACGAACCTAATCCAGGGGAATGAAGGCATGACAGTATCGGAGATCGGTGCATTCCGGTCCGTGAAGCGATTTCCCGGTGAATAGCCTGGCAGTCGGACCGTGATTTTAGCTGATCACGTTTACCCCAGGTGCAACCTGGGGCTATTCATATTTCGACCCTTTCAGGGTCTGACAACTCATTAAATTTCACTGTAAATAGGTACTGTAACCGAAACCATTCATCTGTTTTTCTTATTTACAATTGTGATCCAATTTCAGTATTTTGCTATAAAATAAATCGGTAGCTGTCCCTATTTATAAAATAGTCATTCTATAACCGACCAGGAACAATCAAACCAGCATTCTCATATAATTATACCGAATTACAATATGAAGTGAAAATTGAGATTTTTAATCGGGATGCTGAAAAGTTATGCGAGAAGCGAATTGAGGGCTTTTTTATATCCCTACCCTTTTCGTGTTGCTTCTTTTAATCGCTGGATATGTCCACGACCAAGGCCTTTGACTTCGCAACCAAGTTCAAAATAACGTTTTATCTTATCGTCTGTCAGTATTCCAAAGCAGTCAATTACAGCAGCTGGATGCCCTATTAATTTCACTACCCTGTCAGGATCCAGATCCAGGTATTTTTCGTGAGGTACAGCAAAGATTACAGCTTCAGCATCATGCAGTGCGTTATCCAGGTTATGTTCAACACGCAGGTCTTTCAGCTTCTCCTGATTCCGGAAGAACTGTGCCTTGCTCTGTCCCTCTCCCGGGTAGGTGTCTTGTTGTTCAAACTCCCACCAGTGTTCCACATAAGGATCATGAACCTTTATTTCAGCTCCCATTTCAGCCAGTTTTCTAATGACTATCTCCGAGCCGCTGTACCGTGTGTCACCCACATTCTGACGATATGCCGCGCCAAGCACCAGCACGTCAGCGCCGGCTATCGGCTGCCCCATATTACGTAGTGCATCACGGGTAAGCTGACCCACATGTAAGCCGCGTGTGTCATTGATTTCAATTGCCAAGGGGGTGATTTTGAAGATATCATCCTCAAAGCCAAGGATATGTTTGTAAGCCCATACCCCCAGCGCGCCATCTTTAGGCAGACAATATCCTCCAATCCCAGGTCCCGGAAAGATTATGTTACTATGTGTCGGCCTGACCTTGATTGCCTGTATTACTTTGATAAGATCCACTCCATTGCGTTCGGCAAACAGGCTCCATTCATCCATGAAGGCCAGTATTGTAGCCCTGTAACTGTTCTCAACAATTTTTGCCGTTTCTGACTCAATAGGCCTGTCCATCACTGTCAGGGGATATTCATCGGTATTCAGCACTTCATTAAGAAACTTCACCGCCCGCTTCCTGGCTTTATCATTGATGCCGCTGCATACCCTCCAGAAATCACGTATGCTTGCTACATAATTACGCCCCGGCATAACTCTTTCATAGCTGTGAGCCAGCAGGGGCTCGGATCCTATGCCCCTTCTCTTGAAGATCTTTTTCATTATGGGATACGCCACCTGCTCTGTTGTCCCCGGAGCTACTGTTGTTTCTATTAATACCAGTGCTTCGGGAGGGATATGTTCCGCTATCAAGGCCAGGGATGATTCCAGCGCAGCCATATCAGTCCGACCCGAACGGACATTACTCAGCTCCTTTTTGATATAATCACACTGCACATCCACCACCACAACATCTGCCAGTTTCAGTACATCGTAGGTGTAAGTTGCCATCAGGGTTTTCTTCTCATTTACGCAACGTGCTATCATAGGATCCACTTCAGGATCCTCCGCTTTCACGGGTGAGACGCCACGGTTAAGCAACGGGATCTTCCAGTAACTTCGTACGCTGGGACGCTGCATTCCAATGACAAATTTTGAGGGTTCCCCCTTCTCGTTTACCGTATCGGCTACAATAGCAGCCATAACGGCTCCCACGAAGCCGACCCCCATAACCACTACTATCTCACGGCCCCTGGCACGCTCCTGGTCAACACGGTTTTTAATTCTTTCAAATTCAGCTTTGTATTCAGAGGGTTCCGGTAATGAAAATTTTTCGCCGCCGGGACTGATGGAAAAGGTTTCATTCATCTTGGTATCTCAGTTTATTCCTTTCAGACAGGATGGTTAGACTTATAATTTTATTATTTCTAATAAATCTACAAATAATTAACAAAACCTGGTAAATTAACTCATTTTAAAGGGAGGTCGAGCTGGCTGAGCCAAGGTTACGTCAGCTTCGTAACCTTGTTTAATTCTTAACAGAATTTCTCCAATTCTTACCACCTAACTGCCTGATATTTTGTAAATAGGGACAGCTACCAATTTAAATAAATAGGGACAGCAACCTATTTAGAAGCGATCTTGAGATGCAGATCCGGGAATCATGCAGCGTCCCCCTCTGGACCTTAGATTTACTGGCAGATTATATTCTTAAATTAGAAAAAAGAAAAGGAATGGCAAAAGCAAAATGTAATGCCATAGGCCTGTCTGGTGCGAGCAGGGATCTTTACGGGAAAAGCAGATATTTACGAAAGTGATACGATGACTTGCTATCGCCTGGGTGGTTTCGCTCAGTCATCGTATCACTGTATCTTACTCGTACGGTCTGACGGCTATTGTCCGTCTGACCGATAGGAAGAAACGAAAACACCATCCGTCAGACCCAATATGGGTCAGACGGTACCGTGTAAAAGTCTTTCAGTCCCTTACGGGATGGTTTATGATAACACTCACGGGGTGACCCTGGGCGGGCCCCTCAGAGTCACCCCGTGAGTTTGTTTAAAAATGGATTCGTAGAGACGCCCTCGAACAAATTACACTTTACTCCTCCTCAATCTCCAGGGTATAGAGAATGCTTTCCACCTGGCGGAGGAATTCCCGTTTAGCCAGGCCGGCAAAACCGGATAAGGAAGAAGATAGTCCGCAGAAGGAGGAAGAACCCGCTGAAACAAAGAAAACCCGGAAATGATCCGGGCTCTCCACTAACGTTTGGTGCATGAGCCGTTAATATGGCTTATGCACTATATTATAGGCAGTTATTCATCTACTATCCTAAGATATAGCAATGGTTCTTCATCACCCGTTAAAAGATGCATTCTCTTGGCAACTATATCCATGTCGTAAGCTATTACCAATTTTACTACAGACTGAGGAGGATAAGATTCAAGGCAAGCATAGCAAACCTTAGTAGCTACAATGCAATTACATTGATTCAATCTTTCAATTAGTATATCAAGATTTTCTGACTGACCCCACTTATCATCATCCGATGGTTTTGGCAATAAATCAGAGGCCAACCTGGCAATCTCCTCTTGAATTAGGCTATCATTCTCATAAAGGATATACTCGCATATTTCTTCATGACAAATAGATTCTTTCTCTTTTGAACAGCTGAGAAGGAATATAATTATTAACGTTGATATAAATATCCAGGATTTCATAAGGTTTTTACATAATTGCCTACAACTATTAGGTGCTGAATATTGAAAAAAGATCAAAAAGTATGCCAGATTGATAATTTACAAAAAAATCCCGAAGAATATCCGGGATTTTTCGTTGGAACCTATCATTAACCGTCGGGAGAGGGACTTCAATTATGCAGTCTGTACCCTGGAACCGGGAATTTCAATATAGGTATATGAACTGGACCCGGTTTTCTTTATCTTGAACGAGATCCTGCTGCCTGCATTGGCGGTCCAGGTTACCCCCCCTTCAAGCAGGAAGTCGTTCACATCGGTTATGGTGGAAGGATAAGTGCCTCCGGATCCCAGGATGTCGACTACCCTTCCGATATCACTGTCGCTGACGCTCGTAAACCCGGTAATAGTTGCTGCCGATGATGTGCCGTCGGTAAGCTGGTACTGATGATTTGAGGTCAATGTAATCGTTGTTGCATCCGCAGGAACCGTATCGGGCGCCTGGGTGTAAAATCCGGACAGACTGAGCACTTCATTCCGGAGCAAACTGAGCCTATGATTCCGGGAATGGCTGAGCACCTGAAACCGGAAGGTAAACATCACAATATCAATTATTATATTCTCGTTAGGTGACTTCCTGATAACATACTTCTAATATTGGTCAAAAGAATATGAAGATTATGGAAATTATGAAAACTGTAACAATACATGATCTAAAAACTATTAACTTAAAAACTTTAATATCATTAATTTGACATTCAATAATTTAATGCGTAATTTTATTTCTCTTCCCCAACAACTGACTAACAATGGATCGTATAATACCTCATTGCTATGGGTAATTTAAATAATTAAACGTAAACATTGATTTTTCAACAAATCTTAAGTTAAGCAGATAGTACGCATATCATTCACAATTCTTTAAATATGAACCCAATAAGAATGAAAAGAAATCACAGAGTTATGAGAAGTATTTTCAGAATATGTTGGATTAGTTTCTTTGTCATTTTCATTCATTTTTTCAACAATATCTCTTTGAAATCTCAGCAGCTTCAGCGTCCAAGATTGTTTCAAAATTTTTTGGATACTTCAACCTCTCCCACTCCCCAAACTATGGAAATTCATAGAATCTTTAAGGGGCAAATAGAATCATCTAATGTTAGATTAGATACTGTTGTCTTGGGTCGAGATGAAGACTTTATTGTAATCTCTCAAGGTGAGTCTATTAATCATTATTCCCCAAGTGAATTAGTCCAGCTCGAACCCAAATGGGAAAATAGTTTAGCAATACCTGAATTATATTGGGCAAGAGAAAGTGGCACAGATAATATACTTCAGTTTCAAATTCTAGCCATGATCCAAAGAACAATGAAATATGATAAAGAAAGAAATACTTTTAACGGAACTATCGCAATAATTCTATTAGATAACTCAAGAAATCTATCTGAAGGGAATAATCTTAATGTGTAAGTATCATGTGAAATATTTGCACAAATAGATTCTGTCCAACCAAATACGGTTACAATTGATCATGTCAATATTCCAAGTACTACCATAAATCTATATGACGAAGACCCAAAGGATTCAATAAAATTTAGTATTAGAACAACCTTAAATCAAAAAGGCTATGAAGAGTTTATTGAAGTAGATCCAGAACTTATAATGTATGCGAATAGAAGTACAATTCAGGGATACGGTGTACAGTCTGCACAAATAAGTGTATTCGTTAAAGGTATAGCTTATTCAGACTCAATTCAAGTGATTGTGCAACCAACTTTAGGTTCATTTAAGCAGGATAAAATCTTTATTAATAGTGACAGAGGTGAATCAATTTATTTAAGGTCTGAAGGTTTTGGTTCAGCAAAAGTAATTGCACAATCAGCAATGATTGGATCTACAGAAGTCCAAATTCAATATATTTTTCCATGGATATTTATAATTACCTCTCTCTTAGGTGGTTTGATTGGATCTTTAATTAAATTGTGGCGACATGAAAATAAAAGGAAAAATACTTATTATTTCTTTGGTGGAATATTATCTGGAATTGTAGTTGCAGGTGCCTATTTCATTCTAGGTATAGATATACTTAAGTTACAAATAGACATTCAATATTTCAATGAAGCTGCAGTATTTACTCTAAGTGCACTTGGCGCAGTAATAGGGATTAGAGAAGGTAAAAAATAGTCAGGCTTGAGTATATCGCTATTAATACACCAATAAAGCTACTCAAGATTAATTTATGACAATTATTTGACATATTTTGAAATACCTATCAACAAACCTAAAACCATAAAATTATGCCGATTCCAAATGATACTCAAACAGAAGCCCAAGAACGGCTAGACTTAATGAAGTTAATGGACGAAGGAGAATTTAGAATCCCAAGACGCGAGGTAGATGAAAATCTTTTAATTGCCACATGGAATATTCAACAATTTTCTGAAAAGAAAAGTTGGCGTGCATTAAAATATATAGCAGATATCATCGAAAGATTTGATATCGTTGCAATACAAGAGATAAAATCTGATCTTAGAGGATTAAGTAAACTACAAGAAATCCTCCCTGGGAAATATCGTACACTGGTTTCAGATGTTACAGGTAACACTGAAAGATTTGCATTCATCTACGATGAGAGAACAGTTGAAGCAACTGGATTAGTAGCAGAAATTGTACTAGACATTGAAACATCGACACATGCCGGGTTTCAGATTCACAGAATACCTTACTGTGCTTCATTTCGGGCTGGTAGATTCGATTTCACAATAGTTACTGTTCATATTTTTGAGAGCAGTACCAAATTCAGATTAAAAGAAATTGAACTATTATCTGAAGAAATTTATACTCTTTCAAATCGTGAGAAAACTAAAGTATTTGATCGAGATTTCTTTGTAGTGGGGGATTTCAATATTCAAAAAGAGGGTGATAAGTTTTTTAATGCATTGAAAGCAAAGGGATTCAAAGTGCCCGATGTATTAGATACCTTAAACACTAACTTTCTACGTACTGGTACTTACGATAAAATCGCCTGGGTCCCTAGGGAAAGTTTTCATTTCAATAATAAGTGCAATATAGTTCCATTTTATGATGCAGTGTATCAGGAGAAGAACCCACCTGGAGGGAAAAGTGAAATAAGTGATCACTTACCACTTTGGGCAGAGTTTAGAATTAATGTGTTAACCCAACAACTTGATCAAATTATAAATCGATAAAACATTTAGGGATATAAATAGGGACAGCAACCTATAAATAGGGACAGCAACCTATTTAAACCGATCTTCAGATGTAGATCCGGGAATTATGCATTGTCCCCCTTGTGCGGCTGGTTTTGCTTGCCCTGTGAAATAGACTTTTCTATTTGACGAAGCATGAATGTTAAACTTTATTTCACAGGGTGGAAGAGAAGGGGGGTGGGGTGGGTTGTGGGAAGGCAGGGGGATGAATTGAAATGCAATGAAATCAGACCCGGTACCACGGTCCATGGGAGCGATTTCCAGGAGGAAATCGCAATTCCAAGTTCTCAGTTTATGGTTCTCTGTTTTAAAAGATTTTGTTCTGTTAGGCGTTTGGCGACCAACGGTCCATGCAGCGTTTTGCTGTTAGATAACCGGTTGCAGTTGGACCGGTTGTTTTGGTTTCCGGCCAACCCCGGGTTACCCCTGTGAAATAGTGGTATTTACAGGCGAACTGCTAAAGCGAAACACAAATTAAATTCCAGACCCCAGCACTACAATAATGCATTATTTCACAGGGTCACCCGGGGCTATCTATTATTGATCCCCTCCGGGGATATTAGTGTCAATCAACGTTTGTACTCCATTGCAATCTACCAAACGCATGGCTATGCCACCTACACCTATGGGACGTTTTTTATGTTTACTTCTCACGTCTCATCACATATCTTAATCCCCGTAACCCGTAACTTGTATCCTAACCTCGAAATTCATTATTATCCAGGGTTGCACCCTGGGCTATTATCTTTCGCTCCTGCCTCCGGCAGGCAGGCCGTTGGAGCTTTTGTTAAAAACCAAGGGATTTTGTAGATGTTTTCAACCTCAAGACGCCCAGGTTGGGCTACTCAACATTGGGTCCATTTCCCTAATCCTTTTTGAGACATTTAAGGCATTCAAGGCAATTAAGACATTCCTCCTGGTGAGCGTCTGACACATTCCGGTCCATGAAAGAATTTCCCGGTGAATGGCAGGGCAGTTGGACCGGGATTTTTGTAGTCATCTATTCCAGGGGCTCAAGCCCCTGGCTACCAACCTGTGGCCCCGATGGGGCCAAATACCCCGGAGGGGTAGAATAATAATATTCCCGGGTGATCACGCGTAAGCGTGAGTAACCCGGGGTATGGATGAGTAATAAGAAACCGCTGAAACTGCCGACCCTGTTTTAGGTAAACAGTTCCTTTCAGCGGAATAAACTGTCGCTAATAAGAACTTTTTTGTATTCCGGTCCATGCAGCGTTTTGCTGTTAGATAACCGGTTGCAGTTGGACCGGTTGAGTTGGCGTCCTAACAACCCCGGGGCTATTTATTGTTTATCCCCTGCCTGTCCCTGCCCGGCAGGCAAAGCGGCAGGCAGGCCTCCCGGGGATTTAAACCGAAGAAGGTAAATCGGGACACCAATTGCATTAAAAATTCATTTGTTCTTCTTTACAATTGCAATCTGATTTCTGTAATTTTAAATAGGTAGCTGTCCCTATTTACTAGGACAAATAAAGAAAAAGTAAACCGGTAGCTGTTCCCAATTGACACTTTTTAGTTTTACCTTTACTGTGCAGCTTTCATTGAAATAGGCCGTCATTACTATAGTTTATTAAAAAAACCAATCTATGAAAAAGTTATTATTCTTGATAATAATAGCACAGCTGCTTTTTGTTTCATGTGTCCCAAAACCGGGGAAGGACCAGAATCTATCCATCATTGACAAAGTTGAAAACAGCCTCCTCCCTCCGATTATTATTGAGGGAGAAGAGTTAGAGACTTATAATATCTATGACAGGATGAAATATTATAATGTTCCTGCTGTAAGCATCGCCTTCATTGATGGAGGCGAAATCGTATGGGCAAAGGGTTATGGTTATACCAGTTTTGACAGTCTTAATGCCGTTGATGAAAATACAATGTTTCAGGCCGCATCAATTAGTAAACCAGTTGCGGCAATGGCTGCTCTTTCGCTGGTCGAAGAAGGAATGCTGGAACTGGATAATAATGTAAATGAATATCTTAAAGGATGGCAGGTAATTGATAATGAATTCACCACTATAGAAAAAGTTACCTTGAGGAGATTACTTACACACTCTGCTGGATTAACCGTTCACGGCTTTGGCGGGTATGCCAGTAAAGACAGTGTTCCTACACTACTTCAGATATTGAGTGGCGAAGCACCTGCCAATTCAGATGCTGTGTTACCTGATATTGTACCTGGAACAATGAATCGATATTCCGGAGGAGGCTATACTGTTATGCAAAAAATGCTTATTGATATAAGTGGTGAGACCTTCCCTTCGCTCATGGAAGAAAGGGTCCTCTCAAAAATTGGAATGGGAAACAGCACTTATATTCAGCCCTTGCCAGAGAAGTTTCATTCACGTGCTGCAATAGCTCACAGGTCAAACGGGGAAATGATAGAAGGCAGATGGCATACCTACCCCGAGATGGCTGCTGCAGGATTATGGACTACACCAACAGATTTATTGAAATATGCGATAGAAGTACAAAACTCCCTGGCTGGGACATCAAATTCAATACTTTCTCAAAAGATGACAGAAGAGATGCTCACAAGACAAATAGCCTCTCAGGGTCTGGGCCCGGGGCTGAGTGGTGAAGGTGATTCCCTGATCTTTAGACATGGTGGCGCAAATGAGGGATACAGGTGCGAGTTATTAGCCTTTGCCAGGCTCGGTCAGGGTGTTGCAATTATGACAAACAGCGATAATGGAGGTGCGCTGATGAATGAAATAATAAGGTCGTTCTCCAGGGTCTATGGATGGTCCTTCCAAAAACCTCGTTCAAAATCAATCTACCCAATTGAACCCGACAAATTGAATGATTTTGCAGGAAGATTCAAATGGGATCAGGACGAATTAATTGCTGAGATTACTGTTAAAAATAATCATCTTGAGGGCTTTCAAACCTGGGACGGTATGCGCTTTGAAATATATCCTGAATCAGAGCTGAAATTTTTCAATAAGGAAGATGGTGCCACATTTGAGTTCAAGAAAAATGAGGATGGCAAAATAACAGAAATATTAATTCAGAGAGAGTATAGATTTGTAAAGATTGATTAAGAAGATTGTACTAGCCCCTTAAATAGTTGGACAAAAAAAGTAAAAACAGATTTGCATGCTGTTCAATATATCCCCATGCTCCTTGCTCCATGCCTAATCAACCGAATCCGCCGGCTGGCCATGTAAAATAGCTATATTCCTGCACAAAGTCCTTTTGAAAGGTATTATTTCACATGGCTGGCGGATGAGCTCATGAGACATGACGATTGTCTCATGTCGAATAGTCCTGCCCTTGCTACTAAGTATTCTTAAAAAGCCCTGAATTATCGGGGCTTTTGTTTTTATAAGTAACAAAATGGTAACAAAATACATTTATCAGCAGGATTATTCTTGCAACTCTTTTCTTTGAGATCCCGATAAAGGAACATATAATTAAATTCATCTTGCTGAATCTTTAGGAATCACTAATTTTATTCATATAAACCAAACAGCTTTTGTATACATAAGGCATATAATAACATTTTTATTATCAAATAGTTAGTGATATTTAATAACTAAAACTATACTTATGACATTTATTGATTTCAATGCCAGAAAAAGAATTCAAATATGGGAAGGTATTAGTGGACCAGTATTTCATTCAGATCAAGCTACTTTTGGTCATTTTATTTTAGAAGCAGGATGTGTCTTACCTGCACACAGTCATCCACATGAACAATGGACACATTTGATAGAAGGTGAGCTGGAATTTAATATCGGTGGAGAATCAAAAGTGATGAGAGCCGGAATGACAGCTTATATACCTTCAAACGTTGTTCATTCGGCAAAGGTAATTACCAAATGTAAAGTCATTGATTGTTTTATACCGGTACGGGAAGACTTTATAGAATTGGAAAACAGAACTCCATAAATGCTTTGTTGGATGGTTTAGTAATAAATTTTGACACTCAACTTAGTGCAAAATCCGGACAGACTGAGCAGTTTCCCATAGGGATACCTCCGGTATAAACCGGAATAGGGTGCTCATTAACACCGGAATTTGCAATCTATTGTAGTACAAATACTATGGGAAATGTATAAGCAACACTTACTTTATGTCCTTTCTGGACACCTGGTTTCCAATCTGCAGAACTGGCTTTAATTACTCTAATTGCTTCAGCATCTAGCTCAGGAGACACTCCTTTTAAAACCTTTACTTCGTCTACACTACCATCTGGTCGAACGATGAATTGAACAAATACTCGACCACTAATTCCATTTTCAGCTGCATTTTCAGGATACCTCAGATTCTTTGCAACCCACTCCCTGAATACTTCCTGTCCTTTCCCTTGAAAGCTTGGCATTTCTTCCACAATAAAAAATATTGCTTCCCCTTCCGGCACATCCCCAGTAGTATTGTCTGTCTCGACTGTGGTTGGTTCAACAGCTATAATCTCCTCTTTAGTTGTATTATCTAACTCTTCTTGTGGATTTTCTGATTTTGAACAAGCTAAAACCAGAATCAATAAAAAAATCATTGGCAGCAAAATCAAAATCCTCAAAAGTGTCAATTTGGTTGATTGCTTCTTTGTCATCATGGCTATTCGTTTTTTTATTAATGATCTATTAAAATTGTTTGTTAATTCAATCGCTTTAAGTCCTTTGATATATTTTAACAACAAGGTCTGATAACTGGTTTGATTATATCCTTGGTTAATGACAGTGTTATCTGCCAGGTATTCATGGGTTTCTTTTAACGATCTTCTATAAAGCCACATTACTGGATTGAACCACTGTATCGTTAGAAAAAACTCTATGATTAGAACATCAATAGTATGTTTCTGTTCTATATGGGCACGCTCATGAGCGATTATTTCATCAAGCTGGTTTTCTTGAATTAGGGATTTATTTAAGAATATTTTATTCAAAAAGGAAAAAGGTGCAAAAGCCTTATTCGTAAATACTAAAGAATATTTCGGGTACAGCTTGACATTCTTCGTTCTTGACATCAGATAGACTTTTAGAATCCCGCTGAACAGGTTTAATGCCAGGATAATGACTCCCAATAAGTAACCTAAAAGGAGCATTTCTCTCCAGGTAAATGATTGAAAGAGTGATTGATTTTCATTCGCATTTATTGTCGCTGCTGGAAGATTTGTAATACTGCCAATTCTCGAGGTGATATCAAATAGAGTTGTTTCAGTATTATTTGAACCTTGGATTGAGATATTGATTAGTGGGAGTAAAAAAGAAAATATTACAGCACCCAATAAGATTAGTCGGTTAAGAGAAAAGAAAGTTATTTTTCTTAACAAAATCCAATAGAAAAAATAAAGTACAATCAAACTTATACCTGATTCGATTAGATAACTAAGTATCCAGTTCTTCATCCTTTGGTTTTTTCTGTTGTGAACTCTGTTGAATCAATTTTTCAAGTTCCTTAATATCTTCCTGACTCAGCTTTTCTTCTTTTGCAATAAATGAAACAACTTTCCCAAAAGAATTATCGAAATAGTTATATAGCAGTTCTTTGAAGGTTCTTTTCTTATAATCCCCTTTAGAAACAAGAGGGAAATATTCATGAGTTTTTCCATAGGCTTTATGCCCAACAAATCCTTTTCTTTCCAATCTCCTCACAACTGAAGATATTGTGGAATGTGGGGGTTTGGGATCAGGCAACCTGGTAATTATGTTACTTACTAATCCTTTTTCTATTTCCCATAGAATTTGCATGACTTCCTCTTCTTTAATAGCTAGTTTTTCCATAATATAAATATACAACGTCTCGATACGTTATCCAACTATTTAGAGCGTTAATTGACTTTCTATAGCGTTATTTATTGTAATTCTAAATAATACTACTTAGTAAATAGGGACAGCAACCTATTTAAAAAATAAACCTGTAGCTGCTCCTGTATACTAATTGTAGCTATAAGCGGAAGCCTGCTTACGGCCTATTTCCCTGAGGTTAGCTACAGGGCAACCTGATTAAAAATCTGATGGAATCTTGAATTTTATTATTAATAGATGTAACTTACATCAATTAATTGGTCACTAAATCCAAACAATCACTATTAAAAAAGGGGGGGTAAAGTCATGAAAATAATAAGGTTCTTTCAATTTCTTCTATTGATTTTCCTGCTATTAGTATTGAATTGTTCAAAAGATTCAGAAAAAACTAAATTAAAACCGGTTCTCACAACCACAGCTGTTTCATCCATTACTACAAACTCTGCCAGCAGTGGAGGGAATATTACAAAAGATGGTGGAGCAACTGTTACCACCCGTGGAGTATGCTGGAACACTTCTGGTAATCCAACAACGGCAAATAGTAAAACTTCAAATGGCTCCGGAACGGGAAGCTTTAGCAGCAGCATTACAGGACTTTCATCCAGTACAACCTATTATGTTCGTGCATATGCAACAAATAGTGAAGGTACGGCATATGGTAACCAGGTTTCTTTTACTACATTAGCACCTGCTAATGTAATACCAACCCTCACAACGACAGCTGTTTCATCAATTACTACAAACTCTGCAAGCAGTGGAGGGAATATTACAAGTGATGGGGGAGCAACAGTAACTGCCCGTGGCGTATGCTGGAACACCACTGGTAATCCAACAACAGCAAATAGTAAAACCACAGATGGTTCCGGAACGGGAAGCTTTAGCAGCAGCATTACAGGACTGTCAGCCAATACAACCTATTATGTACGTGCTTATGCAACAAATAGTGCAGGTACGGCATATGGCAACCAGGTTCCCTTTACCACATCATCCCCTGCTATCGTAGTACCGATCCTCACAACGACAGCTGTTTCATCAATTACTACAAATTCTGCCAGCAGTGGGGGGAATATTACAAGTGACGGAGGAGCAACAGTAACTGCCCGTGGCGTATGCTGGAACACTTCTGGTAATCCAACAACAGCAAATAGTAAAACCACAGATGGTTCCGGAACGGGAAGCTTTAGCAGCAGCATTACCGGACTTTCAGCCAGTACAACCTATTATGTCCATGCGTATGCAACCAACTCTGCAGGAACGGCTTATGGGGATCAACTTAGTTTTACAACCAGCGCGGCTGCGACAGTACCCAATGCCCCTTCAAATCTTACCGCAAATGCCACGAATCCTTCTACGGTTCATTTATCCTGGAACGATAATTCAAACAATGAAACGGGATTTGAGATCAAGCGTTTTTATGAACCTCTGTCTGCCTATTTAACTGTGACCACAGTTGGTGCTAATGTGACATCCTATACCCATTCCGGTCTCAATGAAACATGGCAGGCATACATAGTATGTGCTTATAATGCAGCAGGTTCATCTTCCTTCTCAAATAGTGCTGCTGCCCCGGCAAAGATTAGAATAATCAATGACCTGTACAGCTCTACACCAACTTCGGGAAACGATTGGTATAAGCTGAATAAAATAGTTCGTATCAGGATTGGTCCTACGTCATCAGCAGTTGAAAATGATGCAAACAACACGTATGAAAGATTATGCCCATACGATAATTTATCTGAATCAATGTTTCTTACTTATGCCGACTGGATCGATCCTTCCTATCAATCTACAAGCAAGTATGAAGATTTCCCGGTAAGTACCTATGGTTATGGGTCTACCTATTATGTATATGCTCAATGTGGTTGGTGGGAATACGTTGTTATTAGTCCACCCTATTACTGGACAAAGAGGGTTTCGCAAGTATTGTGTACGAATGGAACATGTTGCTGTTATAAGTGGGCCTGGGTCCAGATTATAAATCATGAATCCGGCTACTTTGTATTAAAAGCAAGTGAAATGGGATTGCCCTGGGGTAGTTGGAATGGTACGGTGAAAGGCACAAACGAAGGTACAGTTTTTGATGCAAAAGCACCACGATTGAAATATTAATCACCCCGTTCTTTCAGGAGTTTGTTTAATGATTAAAAAGTGATATGATGACTAACCAGCGACCGGGTGGCTTTGCTCAGTCATCGTATCACTCCATTTTTCCTAATAAATGTTTGGTTGTTTCCGGTCCATGGAAGAATTTCCCGGTGGGAAATTCAGTTCTTGGTTCCAAGTTCTCAGTTTTGTCCTATTATGCGTATGGAATTATGCGGTCCATGAAGCGTTTTCCCAGGAATGTCAGTTGCAGTTGGACCGGTTGATTTGGATTATCAACCCTTGACTACCAACGTTTTGCTCCGCTGGAGCAAAAAAATGAATAGTATTATATTTCGCTCCGGCCGGCAGGCTTTCAGAGCTCGAAACATTGTAACTCTGTACTCTAAAGATATGAGTTAACGCTTTCCCTTTTTCAATATTTCTAAAGGGCAATTTTTAAAATTCACAATCCGCAATTCGCAATACCTTCACCTATCACCGTTTTTCACTCTCATTTCTCGTCACGCGTCACTGGTCACTATTTTATCCAGCACCGGGCACCGGGCACCCAGGAC
>Ga0315547_1001641_pt1 | contig 17257 bp, 20 predicted proteins | sample SalMarSW160240MG_2_FD_202542 | JGI IMG/M metagenome (GOLD analysis project Ga0315547, IMG submission 202542) | Salt marsh sediment microbial communities from the Plum Island Ecosystem LTER, Massachusetts, United States - Salt Marsh Sediment SW1601-240 ...
TCTGGGTGATCAGCCACTTTGGAAGCAGACTATTTCACAAGAAATCGTTCATTCCTATGCTGCAGCAACTCCTCAATACCAACGTTTAACCAAACAGCATGAAGCCCGGTTCGAGTCCCCACAGCTGGACCCGAGATCTGGGAATTTGATAAGAATAACAAAAAAAGAAAAAACTGATAAAATTGAAATCGGTGCAATTCGTAATAGTTAACTAGAATTGGAGAAAAAGCAATGGATAGAGTCGAGAAGCAAGAATCCCCGATAGTACGGTTGACCCGATGGTCAATGATATTGTCTTTGCCAGAGAAGGGAATCAATGATCCTAAGAAGGACGGTGATACGACGATATATGGAGTAGATGCAGAAGGGAACGAGAAGGTTTACGCGCAGGTACCATCTGAGCAGTGGGAAGAATGGTCGAAAACAGACCCATTGTGGGACCAAGCTCAAAAGGCGATGTTCCAACATCTATTGTCCGATCCAAAGACTAGAGATATTGTGATCAAGATTAATGTGCAAGAAGCTTTGGAAAAAGGTGATGAGGAGGCGGCGATTAAGCTCTGGAATGCCTTATCTGAATCTGCCAAAGCAGAACTCATGGCTAAACCAGAAACTTAACCAATGGTAGCGTTAATAATCAAATGCTTAGGTTAACAATCAGGTCGAAGTACTTGTCAGTACTACCTATTGATACTCAGCTCCACTTAAGGGGACGATACCTAGAACCTTTCACAATTGTCGCCGTCTGTTTTCAGAAAGAGTTTTTTCGGTAACCTTTCCGTGGTCTACTCAAAAATAGAAGCCACAGTGGATGATAGTAATAGCTCCGTAAGCTTTAATTCAAGTCCAGTATCGTGGGCCTTGGGCGACAGTCCCCGAACTCCTGTTTGAGAAAAAGGGGCTGATTCCGAAAGTACAAGCATTGCTGGTTTCCTACCATTTTTCAGGTTGACTGTTTATTGTCTCCATACGCTTTATTGAATCAATATTGAGTGAAAGAAGCATGTCTATGTTAAGCGGTTGATAATCCAATAACTCCACTGATACGTTTATAGTTTTTCGCTCGCCATTGATAAAGGGAAAGTTTTTCAAATCGTTATTATGCTTATGCCCATGTATTACCCAGTTATGCCAGTTATTTACCTGACTTGGGTCATGAATGAGTAAAAAGGTATGTTTTTTATAATGTAACACCTTACTACTTGCGAATTTTATACATCCACCATTACGGTCGTGATTACCTAAAATGGATATCTTGTTACCCTTTAATTGGCTAGTCCAGTATCTTAGTTTTTTATAATACATAGTCAACCTGCTTGGTGGTGGTCCAGTGTAGTCACCCAAGAAATACACCATATCATTTTCACCTACGCTTTTATTCCAATTGTTCTTTATTACCTCATTCATTTCCTGGACATTGCGGAAAGGTCTACCATTGTGTTCTCTATGACAGTATTCCATGATGTTTTTATGGTCGAAATGGATGTCTCCAATAAGATAAACCGTTTTCTTAGTCCAGATTCTCTTTATAAAATTGAGGATTTTACTAATGATGGACTGTTTTCTTTCTTGAGGCAAGCTACGCACCCGTCCTAATCTGTTTAGAGTTTTCCGCCACCAATACCCCCTTACCCCCGGGGTTGTCACTTGCCAACGGTTCAACCATCGTTTGAGTAGCAGGTCATATTCTCCTATGATTTTTTGCTTCTTGTTGAGAACAGTGATTCTGAGCAAATGTTGTTCAATGGATAGTTCTTCATTTTCATTGAGATGACGCCATATTTGGTCAAATTTTTGGTCAATATCTTTAAACGCTATGGTTGAGTGAAACCAAAATTCGGGTTGGGTATCAAAACGATGCGGCGTGCATATTTTGCTTAGTTCTTCTGCTAATCTCTGGCGCAACTCCTTCAACTTAGGAGAAGCAGTTATATAAGCAGCTATCACTTTTCCTTTCTCTCCGTTGCTCTGGTCAAAACCCTCTACCCTAAATGGTATGAGCTTGTGTTTCCTTCCTACTTTTTCGACTGCTGCAAGAACTTTTCGTGTATTAACCGGTCCGGGAGTACCGTAAAACAGTGCTATGTGGGGGACTGGCCTTTCCTTGATGGCACCTCTTACTCTGAATTTTCGGGCCACCTCCCATACCAGTCCTTTCAGACGACGTTTGGCGTAGCCATGAAACCGAAATTCTATAAAAAATTCAGCCAATTGTCATCCTTTATTAGTCTTGCTTTATTATGGCGTCCCAGATTTTCTTGATAGGATTATAACAGACAAATCGGGCGAGTTAAAAAGTATTATTGGGGGGAAGTTAGCGGATTGGGAAATGTGATTACCACTATTCAGGTTCAAAATCTGTGGCTCTTGAAAAATGAAGGGGTCGGCTAAAGCTAAACAGTGGTAATATTATTACCTGTGTGGTGGGCCTTGGGCGACAGTTCCCGAACTTATGTTTGAGAAGAAGGAACTGATTCCGGCGTTGCAACAAATGCTAGTCTCTCCTTAAGCTTTCACATGGATTGTGTCTCTTTGTCCAGATGCATTACAATAACTGATATATACGGGGTAGTTGGCTAAACGAAGAGAGGCACGATGAGTATTGTATTTTTTGGGGCCGGTGTATCAAGGGAATTTGGCATCCCAACGACCAGGGAAATGGTGTTCGAATTTCGAGACTCACTAAAAACCACCACCAGCGATGACTACATTGACAAAGACTTATGTGACCGCATTTTTTCTAGGCTCAAGGGGTATTCTGATTTCGACATTGAGACTCTGGTTACGATTTTAGAGCATATCATAGATCCATCCAAGACAATACAGCATGTGTTAACCCATCCTGCTATTCGATATTTTCCGGTCATGGGAGCGTCCTGGAATATTGTAACAAAGGCTATAACTGAACAAAGCAGCCGCGAAAAGGAGTCGGCAAAGAGAGTTCTAAGCAAAGTGAAGGATTTCATAATTGACAAGTGCGGTGTGGTTTTACTTCGCGATGACAAGCGGCTTGGAGTTCTCGATCGTTTCTTCTCGGGTGTGTTTGGTGGCAGTATCGATTTTACTATTCTACGGCAAAGCGATTACGGAACGGACAGCGTGTTGGATCTTTTTTCTACGAACTATGATCGGATTGTGGAGCTATACTGTATGTACTGTCGGTGGATTATGAATAGTGGGGAAGGTGAGGTTCGAGATGGTGTATTTAGCGCGAGAGCTGGCGAACTGGATCTGAAGACACTCACCGAGATTGAAAAGGGTTGCAAGATATATAAGTTGCATGGAACGGTCAACTGGTACGTAGATGACGATACTGGGAAGGCAATGTTCTCTCCGACTGTGCCAGAGGTAGGGAAGCGGGATCTGTATGGAAGCCGAGTGCGAACAAACATGCTTATATTTCCTATGAAGGATTGGTATACGTTTAGAGAACCATATTACCCTCTTTTTCATACCCTCAAGGCTAAACTGCTACACTGTGAAAAATGCTATGTCGTTGGCTATTCATTCCGGGACGATGACATCGCTGGTTTGTTCACGGATGCCATGGACTTAAACAAAAAGCTGTTCCTTTGCTTGGTGAACCCAGCCGCTCAAGAAATTGTATATACAAGGTTTGCACACTATCAAGAGAGAGTGTCACTGATACCCTACGAACTGAGTGACGAAAGAACGACAACCCTGATTCAAGACTATCGGAGAGAGCATTAATCCTCAAACTAAAAGGGACGACACCTCTATAACAGTTCGTGACTGTCGCCATTCGTTTTCGGAAAGAGTTTTTAAAATCACCTTTACTTGGCCAGGAGCCAATAACAAAGTAGGAATACGCCAGAAGGATCCAGATCTAGTAAAGTGGCTTATACTTTCAATATGTTATTGACTAGGTCATCTATTGATAGAATATCTATATCCTTGTATCGACTAATTAAAGGTGTGTGTTTGGTAACTAAGTAGCCGCTAACCTCATAACTACTCATTGTATTAGTAGGTTTCAGGTGCTGCTTAAAGAGTCCGAGATTATCTTTAAAATAGTCTACTCGCATCTTATGTCTTTCCGCTTCATAGTAGAGTCCTTCTCCTGGTTCCATTATCTCCTGCTCGAATAATGTATGAGCCGATATGGAGGAAGGCGCTATATCACGGAATTTTGCATCGATTAAGATTATCCTGTTCTTTTCTTCGGAAATCCCCATTACGTCATACTCATACTTTATCTTTACTGCCGAAGTAGGGCCTTTATAGCCAGACTTGTTCAATTCGTTCCGAACCTTTTCTTCGAAGATGTTGGCCGCCTCCTTCTTCATTAAGGAAATATTTCTACCATTGCGTAGTTTGTCATTTTCGATGGCTTGACCGTTTAGGTGGATTACAAAGTAGAGAAGCGTCAACGGGTCTACAATGACCTTGTCTCCAACAGAAAACATTAAAGGTACCCTCTCACGACTCTCAGCATACTCAGCTATAAACTTTTCAAAGGTTTGTCCTTCTGCATACTCCTCATATTTTGAGAAATGTCGACTTAAATTCTGCTTAGAAACGAAGATGGGTTCCTCGGATTTAAGGCTATAAAAGACACCTAGGATATACGGTATATCTACTCGCGCCGCAGTATAGCGGTATTGAAGTGCCGTTCGGTAGTATAACCCGAATCCGTAACGCAGAGTGATAACATAGGGCCAAAGACTATTGAAGAAATCCGCCATATCAACACCCGGCTTAAGGTCAACATCACTGATAACAAGTTCGTCTATATCTTGAAACTTGAACAGTTCAGATTCATCCACTAGGTTTCCTGAAGATGCAAGACCGTACACTTTAAGCATGTCGTGAATAGGTATAAGATATTTCATCATTATGACTTGCATTTTCCCACTGGTGCCTTGTACTATCTTGTATCTCCCGTTTTCTACATCTTCAATAAAATTCAAGTGTTTACTGCGTTGGTAGCTCAACTTAATTATTGAATCAAATGTGGTCTTTGATTGCTCATAACCCATTGGTGGATAAGCATTCATTATGATCAGCAGGTCACCTATTGCATGCCACATTGGGATCGAAGGCATTACTCTCTTTGTAATAGCGCTTTTGATCAGCTCCAGTCGCATGCTATAGACATACATGGCTAGAGCTTCACGGTCACATGAATTGATTAGAGCTAATAATATAGCTTCTTCCTCTGCTAACTCCTTATGTAACTGAGGAGATGTCTTGACAGACGGATCAAGAATAGAAAAAGTATGGTTACATCGTTGACAAGATGGATTGATACAGAATTGGCGTGTTGCATCGTCTACGTCGCAATATATGATCTCGCCACAAGTATCACATAAATAATCGGACTTGAAATCGTTTATTGGGATAGGCGTGTCCATTATGGACATTCAGACTCCTATATCAAATAATGACTGCGATCTGCGTTTGTTTCAATAATTGCTGGTATGCAAGTGGAACATTACATTTGCTAAGATTTGAAATAAGGTCATTGAAATCCCAGAGCTTGATATTTCCTGGAATGTGGTACCTCGGTTTTCTATAACTAAAGGGGCCTAGGTCTACGGGTTCTTCGATTCCAGTTTTCAATTCAGCCATTGAGACAAAAACGGCTTCCAAGTCGGGCGTTTTTGTGGAAGGTAATTGCAGTTCATTACAAAACGTTTTAAGTTGACTCCTTATGATTTCAACGTTATCTGAAAAACGATTGATTTCTTTTTGTAATTCCCGCTCATCAGTTGCTTGCCCTTTCGACTCGAAAATCAAGATATGAGAAGGTGCCTCATCTTTAAACTTAATTCCAACTACATCCAGTTCCCCCTTTAATTTCTTGAGAATGTTAGGCTTATATCTGTTTAAGACCTTTGCGTATCCCATATTCGTTAACATATTAGCTAGGAGCAACTCTGGAAAAGTCCCGCGAATATCACCGACAACCTTGTTCGATAAGGTAATCGCTTTCTCAAGACGTACGTAGCCCGGGTCTTCGCAGTACTCATAGAACTCGTTTCTATCTGCTTTAACTATCATGACGTCTAAATTACTTCTATTACGTTTGATTTTTTCTAATACTTGTTTCATTCTACTTGACGAGCCACCCGAGTGGTTGTTTCCAATATAATAAAAGACCCACCACATTGAAGCATTTGATAATAAACCATAGGAGGGCATGAAAATGGCCGCACTATAGTCCTCTTGACCTCGTTCTAATTTATGTACTACGAGCGCTATTTTCGCCTTTTCTTTTGTACGATGGCTTCTTTTTATCGCTCCATCTAAAAGACAGCAAAAACTTAAATAGGCCGTAGTAGAAGCACCTTCTACGATTCTCGCTCTGTTTCCCAAGATTGACAGGAGCCTTTCCGGCGAAGTTGATGATTCCACTTCTTTCGTCAGAGGTTTTCGATCTTTATCGGTAATTGTGCTGCGTCTCTTATAATCGTACCCACTGTATACGCTTGGTATTCCATACACGTCATCTAGTTTTCGTGAATACTTGGCGATACCAAGCCAGTTTTTGATATTTAATACTTGGTCATCCATTAGTTCTAATTGCCGCTCTTGCTTTTTATTACGAGCGAGCTGTTTTAGACTTTCGTGGAGACTGAATGCATATCCTAAAGCCCAATGTGGAGGTAGAGGTCTCGGCATATTATGTTCTGATACTTCTGAGTAATCTAGCCTTGTTACTCCTGATTTAGGATCACACTCCTCTGCCATATCTTCTAATAATCGCAGGTCAACATCATCTGTTTTACGGCTGATAAAGTAATCGGTATACATATGGGCAATTGGCGTCGGATCACCAGAAGTAGACCAAAGAATTCTATTTGAGGCTTCTCGTAAAGTCGTTCCTATTGGAATTTCCTTACCATTCTTAGAAACTGAGTAGCCCTTTTCAGAAATAGCTTTCAAGCAATTCCTGAAAGCTCTTGTTTGTTCCTCGAAAGCCGTGATGCCATCCCATGTTCTTAAGCCAATCAAGCTCTTGATCAATGAATTAGCTTTCTCAACAAATTGAGATATGTAATGATTACTTCTTGCCGCTGATCTAGTTACTTCTCTCCCACGCCCTTTTGTAAAAGACCAGTAGTCATGATAGTCAGGATCTGGTTCAATTCCAAGGATATCCGGTGATCTGACAATACTATTGATATAACTATCTATTGTAGCAACAATAATAAGTTTATAGCCCTGCAATAATCCTTCTCGCGTCCGCTTGCTATTTGTTTTATTATGAAGCGTTTTTGCTTTGGTGATAATGTCTGGTGACAAATATGTGTCCAATAAAATGAACGTTGAAAAAAGTGACTCTACGGTGATTGTATTCAGCATTTCATCCAAGTGATTTTGATCTACCTTAGGGTCAAAGGGTTTTTTCATTCTAGGACCTTTATTCCTTGCATGCTATAGTACACTTACTGTGAACAGGACAAACATGATACCAAGTGCCATTATGGCATATAAGATACTACGATAGGCAGAGTAAACATAATTATTTCGAATAATATTGAGGTATACGTTTAGCTCGGTATTAAAGGCTAGCTTCTCAGCTTTTTCTCTTTCTGGCAATCGTTGTTGTTTAGGGAATAACTGATATACTTTATTTTTTCCGCCTAAAACTTCTAAGGACATACAGCCTGACATGATGAAATAGCTCAGTGATATTATCCCGAAGGCAATGACCCATGATAGCAATGGGCTGGTATTAAGCTCTTCATTGCCTAGCAGAGAGCCCCCTATGCCAATCATTAAAGAGACAGCAATTGTTAAACCGACTATACTGATTCGTGCTTTGCTTTCCAAAGATTTCATTTGTTCGATGGAATTATTAAAAAACTCTTGTATATCCCCAAGTGTTAAGGTATCCCATCCAGCCATATATTCAACGTCTGTCTCCCGGTTTTCTAATGATTGTATCTTTTTATCTAAGATTCGGTTCGCATGTTTGCAGCTGAGAATTGGAAAAAGGAAACAGAGAGCCATGAACACTTTGTTCCATGCTGATTTAATAAAGCTAGACATTTCCTAGCTCCAATAAATTACAGAGCGTTTCATGTAAAGGAATCCCGGCCGCATGGACTAACCAACCCCATTCACCTGTCGGGTTGATCTCAAGAAAATACATCTTATCGTCCGATTCTATCAAGTCGATAGCACCGAAGGATAAACCTAGCGAATGTACCAAGTTCACGCATGCCTGAGATACTTCTTTAGGCAATGTACATTCAATGAATTGAACCCCTTCTTTAATTCTTCTCCAATCTCCTTCAACCCCACATCCGTTTAATAGGATCTTTACAGGGAATATTGAATTTCCTATAACGGTGACTCTAATATCGGTCTTTGGGTAAAGATAATCTTGGATTATAACTGGCGCTATCGATAATTCCGCATGTTTAAGTTCACTTCCTTTCACCACATTTGAATAGACAAAGGCTTCCTTGTCTTCAATCCTCAGTACAGCCGTATCTATCGACTTGATGATGTAATCGGCATTATTCTTGATAATCTCAGGGCATTTGTTGGCTACAAGAGTCCGCGGTAATCGAAATCCCGCGTCTCTTGCATACTTTAATTGTACCAGCTTGTTTTCTGCTTTGAATGTAGCTATCGGATTATTGATCCATAATGGCTTTTCAAAGATTGCCAAGTTTCGAACGAAGGCAGCCCATTGTGTACGGTACAGCTGTGTTTGTTCGGGAATATTGGGTTGATAAATATCTCTTAAATATATGGGAGCACGAAAATATATAGCCTTAAGATTGAGTTCCGAAATAGAGAAGGGCACATCACTTCGTTCAATAAATAAAGTTGCAGAATCTATATCGAATGTCACTGAGTAGTCCGTAAATTCATCTCTATTTATCCTAAGGTAATTTTGTTTTCGATTGTGGAGTTCAACGGTTATATAGTCTGTAGTATAATCCACTTTATCCGAAATAATTAATATCTCGGGCTCATTCACCTTTACGATCCTCACCTGTTTCTACATCACATTTCTTTGTTTCTAATTTTGGATGGTCTGTTAATGTCACTAACGGCTTAGCATTTTCGTCTGAGATCCAAAATCCCTTGTCAGCATCGAAAGTGCATCCAACTGGAGGAGTCGGGTCCTTAGGAAGAGGGTAGATGTAAGCTTTGTCTAGAAGTAAATGCTTGTTCATAGTTTGCCTCCCATTTAATTCAATTTGTAAACATAGTGGCCGTCCCGCATATTCCAACAGTTCAAGATTGGATGGTCCTTAAAATCAGGATAATTCTTTAACGAACCCCATTCAATCTTGTATGAATCACGTATTCTATATGGTAATATCCCAAACCTATATTTGACCTGGATCTCTAATATCAAGGTCAAAGTTTCTGTAGGTATCTTTTTTGATTCATTCCCCTTACTGTGTTCTTCAAATAATTTCGGATATTTCGTTATTATTTCGCCAATACCTAGGGGTTCCCGGGTCGCTTCATTGGGACTGAGGTAACTGAGGGTTCTATGGACTTGAAGGAGTTTCTTCTCTGTTTGTAAGAATGTGTATTCAATGCTTACATTTGATGCCAGATTAGGGGATACGTTGCTTACCACCGAATATAGCTCTCCAAATTCGAGCACGCTGGGATCACCTTTCACCCCCTTTTCTCTTGAAAGAATTTTAGTTGTGAGAATTGGGCGGTAAGCATGTTTGACTTGTAAGAAGACAAAAATAACGAGGACAATATTGACTATGGCGATGACCCATTCAGTCCATTCCATTGTACTTCCTACAGTTCAACCTTATCATAGGTACGTTTATGACGGATAAGGTCCCAGGAACCTTTCTCCATTAAAATGAATAAGATGCGAAGGAGCCTCAGCGACCCAAACCTCTGTCTCCCAAGAAATTTCACTTAAGTACTGAACCATGGCTTTCCTCGTAAGGAATGCTGTCACATAAACAAGACCTGCAGTACTACTGCCGAATAGCTCTTGTAGTTCCTCTTTTCTCTTAGGATTAACCGGGCCATGACTGGTTACCGCCTCAATTAAAACTAGCCAGTTCCTTCTTTCATAATATACTACAAGGTCAGGCATCTTGCCGTGTGTGTCGATTTCAACACCCAAGCGACGTAATAGGGCCTCGTCAAATGACGTGAATTTCTCATCGGTGTCACCTAAGTACACCAATTGGCCACCGGGAATAAATCGAGGGCAGAATTCCTCAATGATTTCCTTAACTAATACGTTCTGACCTCCAGGTGATAAATAGATATCATGCTGCCCTTCGATTTTAACTGGTATTAGTTTCATTTTCCTTTCCTGAGCGTATCGCTGCTTGAGGGTCTGTGTTGTTGTTAGATAAGTTTGAAGGCTACTCTTCCATTCTGGGGTTTTATACGTCCTCATTAATTCAAGTGCCCCATTCTCAATCTGGTACACTACCTTAGGACTGTTAATTGGTCGTTCAGGTTCATCAGGGTTCTCTACAATGATTCCAGCTGCAAGAAACTGATGCACGGTTTGCCGCCTTACAGTCTCCCGTGTATTGGGTTTATAAGTCTTTCCATAGTATTCTGCAAAAAAATCCATCATCGGGGTAATACCGCGAAGAGGATTAGCTGCGTCTTTCCACTTATCAGAAGGCTTCAAATCCAATAAGGCAAGCAGGGTCAAGGCAGACCGTTCATTCTGTTGTGCGCGGGGTAGTCCAATTGCCTTGAGTATAGCTAAGGCCTCTTGAATTTTCTCTTTGGCTGCAACTGGTCCGTTCTGAAGTTCTTCTCCACTCATTTCTAACAATACCTCCTGCACAATCTGGTCTAATTCTTCTTGTATAGGAAAGGATTCCCCAATACGATTACCAAGCACCTCTAGTTTGCTTCGTGTTGGATATTTCATTCTTCTAAGGTCACTAGCGTTAACCTGAGTATGACCGCTAAACTGCCTAAATGCGGAGTCTGCCATTGTCGAATTAAGGAAAGCTGCTAATCCTCTGGCTAGGCTTATATCAAAGCCATTTCGATTACTGTGAAAGTAATTTAAGTGATTCTCAAAGCCAACATATTCAGCAGTCGTTTCTTCGGGATTATATATTGCTGCTACGAGCCTCCTTTTTTCTTCCTTCGAAGAGAATCTCTTTACCAGGACGTAGCATTGCGATTTGAGTAATATACCTTTTTCTTGAGCGGATCGCAGAATACCGTCAGGCTTCTTATTTTGTGTGGCTGGCCAGTTAACATACCCGTTCTCAAAGTGATGAGGGTAGATTAGGGGAAGTGCCTCTGAGTTATGTGAGGAAACAATATATTTCTTGGCTCGGAAATCAACTACTGGACCTGTAGATACTTGGAGTCCGAGCGCATCCAGTGGTTCAGTGAAACGCTTTGCCAATTGAACAATGCGATTCTCCAATACGTTAACGGGCACATGTATAATCAAGTCGTCATCATTTGGTGAAACCACCTCCGATACATCCACCGATACCTGATTTACATCGTCTTCCACCCCGAAACTGGAAGAAATGACGACTTTGCCTGGTCGTTTATCGTGTTTCCGTGCTTTCATGATGATATTTTCCTGTAAGACATCATCATCACTAAATGCTTCTGATCTTGATTCAAAAAGGTGCAATCTCTCAATATAAACGTTTTCTAAAAGCTTTTTTCGAAATGGTTTGAAGTAAACGCCATTGCAGAAACTCCTGGGAGTGATCGATACCATTTCACCGCCGTAGGCCAACAATATTGCGTTAAGAGCCATAAAGGCAGTGTAAACGTTGCTTGTTTCGATATTACTACTTCTCAACAATTTGCGTGTGCGCGAGTTTGCCCCAAGTTTATGATATGGCGGATTTAGGATAGCATGAGTATATCTTTCACCTTGGCCAGAGAAAAGATCCTGTCTGGTCATTGATACAGCCGATTCGATAAAATCTTCATTTATAACAACGCCTTCAAATTTGATCTCACGCTGACTGCATGTGCTTTCACAAATATGCATAGTATCTTTGAGGTATTCAACAAACACCGGTTCTATCTCGTAAGCCGTTACAGTTATACTCCGTGGGACCGATCGCTTTGTAGATAATGTCTCTACTAATGCTGAAAATAGAGTCCCAATACCAGCCCCCGGATCCAAAATGTGAATGTCCTCAAAACTATTCTTACTAAACATCGACGCCATAAAACGAGCGACCGAACCTGGTGTGAGGAATTGCCCCAGCGCTGCACGCTTTGTCTTCTCCAGACGACTGGTGGCCTCAATTCTACAAATGTCCAAGTACCCCAAAATATCTGACTGGTTATTAGGCAATAAACAAGGTGACCGAAAGCCGACGTCCACTGTTCTAGAGGTAATATCAGATCGGTTTTTTTGACTAGGTATTGTAATTTGCTTAGTCACTTTGTATTCTCGTTTCTCTTGAGAAAATAGATTCGAGCCGGGCCCACTTTACGATGAAATACTTCACCTCGTTCCTCTAACGCTGATAGAAAGCCAGCCATAAATTGCCTGTTTAGGTTTAGCGCTGTTGCTAATCCCTTAATAGTCATCCCGGGCTCCTCATCGAGTGATCTGGCTACTTGTTGGGTAATATTGGCTACAATCTTCTCTGTTATCATAGGAGAAACCTTTCTGATAGCACTATTGTTATCAATATAATATTCACTCGATTACATGTCAATAATACTTAGCGTTATTCCATTAATCTTCTAAATAAAAGGAGGCTGGATATCCCGATGCCGGGAATACCCAGCCCTATCTATTTCTAATGTCTGGCGGCTATTGTCAGCACATACTAGCTTTTACCGATTCGGAACATCTTGGTCCCGCATACGGGACACACACCCTGAGTTGCCGGCTTTCCATTCTTCATGGTTATGGCCTTAGGATTCTTCATTTCCCTCTTAGTCCGGCATTTCATACAATAGGCTTGCATCTATCACCTCCTTCATGGTCATTGTATTGAGGCTAACCTATTCACCCAAATATGTCAATATACAGTCGAGGTGGGTTCTGTTCGGTTGAAGTTGAAGGCAATTTTAGTTTAGTTCTAAGTCATTTAAATCTCTTAACCAGTCTTCTAACAAACCTTTGCATGAAACTTCCAGTACAATCTGGACACAACTTAGAACGCCGAGGCTCAAATTCTCCCTTATTTCCGTAGGCTATCTCATCTCTCTCAATAACTACTATGTCAAACTCTCCCTCATATCTATAAGAACCAATTTTCAAAGGGCAGTTTACAGAATAATGTACCACATTGGCGGAATCTATAAGAAACCTTTTTCTAGGCATTGCACCATCCTGACTTCCCTTTTATTGCAATGAATAGACAGTCTCCATGATAGAAAGTGTTCGTAGTCTGCTCCTTAGCTTGCTTAGTCCTATTATACACCATCTGAAATTCTTGCCATAAGACGCCCTCGTGGTGTAAGCGGATAACACAGCGAAGTGACTTATCGCTTAATGCGGGTTCAAGCCCCGCCGAGGGCGTCCATATGGGGGCTTAGTGTAGCGTCAGCACTTCCGTCTCTAAAACGGATGGGATGGGTTAGAATCCTATAGCCCCCAACCCGTTAATTTTAACTTATAGCCATAAAAGGCTGTTTGTCAATACGAATTAAACCAAGACTCAGCCATTATCTTTATTATTTTGAATATACCGAGGAACCACTTTCTTGTTGTGAAATACGAATGTTTTTATTGTTAGCTTTATTGAAGGTGACTTACCATTTCTTTGAGGGATTATGAATTGCCTCTCCTTTAGCACATCCATTTTACTCCTCCTTCCCCTTTACATCTCCTTGATTAAATTCTCCTAAATCTACGTCCTCTAGCCACTTCTCTTCATAGCTATCATTCTCAAGGTCAAGTATCATCACCTTGTCAGCAAGAACGTGGAGCGGGATATATTGTTTTCTATCATCGTTTACCAAAACATTTAACTCATATACCCCAGGTTCCCGTATTTCCACACCCTTTAGTTCATAGGTCTCATACCACATTAGTTCGTCCATTGTAGGTACTTGTATTTGTTCATTTTGGGAAAATATAGGGGTCATGTCCAAATCAAGCATTTTCAAAGTAACCTTAAAGACCTGCTGATACTCAATCGGATATGTGCGATATGCCACTATTGCTAGTAGGTCTACTGTAAATGGGAAATCCTTCTTGCCACTTTTTCTTATTGTATCGTATATGCTTAAAATGCTAATTTCATCTGAATTAGGCTTTTTAATAACATCTCTAGCCCAAGCTCCCCACAAAACATCCACTATCTCTACCCCTTCAGAGTCCGTTCTAATATTTGGCATTCTAACAGTATCCATCATGTCTACGCAACCTGAGAATTCTCATCATTTTGACTTTCCACTAGAACCGAAGAGAACCTCGAGTTGGAGATAAAAAAATAGGCCGTGGATTTACCCACGGCCTATTTTCGCTGATATTGGATGGGCTAGAATTCAAACAGCGCTGGCTGCTCAGCTTCCCGCCGGTTTTTGGCTTCTTCCCTCTCCTGTCTCCGCTCCGCTCTGTCTTTCTCCTGCCTCGCTTTAACCCTCTGGTTATAGAGCCACGATTTAAGCCTGTTTAGCTCTCCTGCTTGGTAATCGCTGATGGAGTCTACGACAATATCGGCTGGCATTTCACCCTTTTCCCATCGTTTGTAAGTCTGACTGGCTACATACAAGTAAATTTGGGTCCAGTCGCTATCCATCGGCTGGGTAAGGGATACCGTCATCAGATAGGCACAGGCTTCGGCATCGGTACCGGTTGGCTCTTTCCCCTTCAACACTTTCATGTTCCCCATCATCCTCTCCAGGGTAATCGCCGTCTTAAGCCATTCAGGAATGGTATCTCCCCAGCCCCCGGGAAAGACAATGACGGGGTCAGTCAAGGCGCCAACTATATCGGAGACGCCTTTCTCAACTGATTGGGTCTTATTCAATTGTTACCTCCTTTCTTTTTTAAGTTCGGGTATCCGCCGGCCCCGCTTGCTCCTGAAGCAACACCGGTCGGCTTTACGCCAGTAGCAGGTTGGATAGCAGTACTCCTGTCCGATTGGGCACCTGGCCACTTTGACGCCTTTGTCTTCGGTCATAAAATCACCTCCCCTCTCTGATTTTTGGGTATAGTTGTCCCTTGAAACCGTGTGGAATTTTGCCTAGTCCTTAAACCTGGTTATGTGCAGGCAGGCATAGTGAGACTTAAACTCGTCGAGTCGGCTTTTGTAAAAGCCGTTGCGGAAGTCCAACAGGTAGTGATAGTAGCCCTGGTACTCCTGCTCCCGAACCGCCACCAGGTAATCGGTGAATATCCGAACACAGGCCGACCTGCTTCCCCAGAGCACGATGACGCTGGGAATATAGTTTTGGTCGCTTTTGAGCCTGATAGGATGCCACTCCAGCTGAAGCCTGGGCAGCTTGAGGTTATCCAGCCAGAAGTGTCTACCGCCGGCATCATAGGAGCCGATATGGATATCCTTACCCTCTAGCTCTTCCAGTATCTCTGTCAGGCGCTTGATGGCTTCCCGACGTTTCTTTCGAAGTGGTATCTGGACAGTCCGTCGACCCACTCTTAAGGTGGTGGTCGGCTCAGGCTCATCCAGCTTCACACCTTCAAACAAGCCAAGCTGACCTGTCATACTATCACCCCCTTTCATTCAGATTTTGGGCGCAGTAACCCCTCTGGGTATGACCGGTTATTAAGCCACCAGGCTTAGCTGGCTACCGCCTTCGAGCCTCTTCTGCTCTTCTTCTACCGCTCCCTCGGGTAGAGATTCGCGGACGGACTTTATCCCTGCCTTAAGTCGGCCTTCTGGTTCCCACTGGCTGCCGCCGATTGCTCTATCTATCTCCCCGATAATCCGTAACAGGTACTGGTCGACATACTGGGGCAGGTTCGGGATATTCCTGGCTTCTCTGGCAACAATCCTGGCCTGCTCCAGCGGTTCAACAGCCTAGTTAACAAACTCCTCCGCCATATCCATCGCCTCACTGACCTTGAGAGCGCTCCACTTGACTGGCATAGTCATTCCTCCTTTCCTTCAGTTTTCAGGCACAGTAATCCCTTTAGAAATGAGCCTGGATAATCTTGTCTAGCTCTTGAGAGCCATATTGATGGCTTCTTTCATTACCTCAGACCAGCACTCCAGTCCCCAGTCAACTCCCTTCCTCACCTGGGCGAGAATGTCATCGGTTATGCTTTCCTCGGGTATTCCCATCTCCCGGGCGCACTCGACGACATCTTCCCTGGTAAGGACAAAGATAGTGTCCTTATCCGCCATAGACGGCTTCCTCCTCTCTCGCTTATTCAGGATTTGCTTACTCCTCCCAGACGGCTACCTGCCTGATGGTGAACTCCAGCCCGCAGGTCAGGCACTTTGCCTTATCGGGAGCCTCGTCGCAGTCAAGGTCATCACCACCACACCTGGGACAGTCGATGATTTCGCTCTCGGCGTACTCTTTGCGTTTCTCCACCGGTATCACCCCCCTTTCGAAAATCAATCCCTCTTGCCCCTGAAAGCCAACAAAAAGGGGGCACTCCTACCCCCGCAATCGGGGCAGGAATACCCCCATCCCTTGAAGAAAGCAAAAAAGCGGGGTCATCCCCCGCTTTCCTGCGTTGGCTGTTTTCTGAGTTCAAGCGTTCAATTTCAGGCTATACGGCGACTGGTTCTTTTGCCTTGTGCTTACGCTTCGGCTTCTCGGCTTTGGCGATTGCCTCGGCTTCGGCTACCGCTTGGGCTTTCTCGGCTTCTGCCTCGGCGGGTTCGGCTTCCGCCTGCTCTGGCTCGGCTGTCTCAACCTTCGGCTTCTGGCTCTCACTGGTGAGCATAGGCATTACCACCAGCTCATAGTCGGGAGAGGTAAAGAGCATCGGCGACTTGCCATCGGTGAGCTTCAGCTCTACCATACCCCCGCAAGCCCTCAAAGCATCGGCAAGGTAACTGCCATCCAGTCTTACCTTACCCTCGCCCTGTGTATCGGCGGGTATCTCGGCTTGTCCCTTATCATCAGGATTGGACATTATCACCTTGCCGTTGCCGATGGTGAGGTCTATCGGGTATGCCTTGCTGTCGGATAGGACTTTGAGTGAGCTTACCGCTTTCAACGCCTCGTTAGTGTCAAAGCTGGTAAGGGTGTTGAAGTCGGCGGGTATGAGCTTCTCGTATTCGGGGAAGTTGCCGTCAGCACCCCGCCACTTATAGCGGATTAGCTCGGTATCAAGAGTTAGGCTCATACCGTCAAGGCTGTCCCCGCTTTTCTCAAAGCTCACCCTTACCCT
>Ga0315547_1001644_pt1 | contig 17240 bp, 19 predicted proteins | sample SalMarSW160240MG_2_FD_202542 | JGI IMG/M metagenome (GOLD analysis project Ga0315547, IMG submission 202542) | Salt marsh sediment microbial communities from the Plum Island Ecosystem LTER, Massachusetts, United States - Salt Marsh Sediment SW1601-240 ...
TATCACTTTAATAGGCTTCATTGCCGGCGTTATAGTCATATTGAATTGGGCGGCCAGCCCGCTCGGTGAGCCCGTAACCAACGGGCTTTACCGATATTCAAGACACCCCATGTACGTAACCGCTTTTTTATTTTTCCTGGGGGTGAGCATAGCCACGGCTTCTTGGGTTTTCTTGTTGTTCACCATTTTGCTGATAGCCGCTTCGTTTTATTTTGCTCCCCTTGAAGAACAGAGTTGCCTTGAGAAGTACGGCGATGCCTACCGTGAATATATGAACAAGACCCCCAAATATCTGGGAATACCCAAATCATAAGGAGAGAAAAATGTCGCTTATACCAGCTTTTGACATAGGTTTATGGAACGCCTGGATTTTCATGGTTTGCAGTCTAATACCTGTTATTTTTCTTTTTATGCCTTTAGTCTCCAGAGGCCAAAAGGGGGAAACCGCTTTTACTGCTTATTTTAGCAAGATGCAAAAAAATGCGTTTTCTACTACCCAATTAATCTTTTTTATACTTATCATATACTCTATCTTCGTACCGTTAAAATTAGGTACGGTATGGTTCTACGTTGGCCTTTCTGTTTTTCTGATAGGATTCATTCCGTATGCAATGTTGGCTGCGAATTTTGTGACAACACCACTTGACAAGCCCGTTACCAGGGGAATATATCGCTATTCAAGGCATCCCATGTACCTCACTATGTTTCTAATGTTATTAGGAGTGGGCATAGCTTCAGCCTCATGGATTTTCCTATTACTTTCCGTTGTAGATATAATTATGCCGCCTTTATTCGTAGAGGCCGAAGAACGCTACTGCCTTGATAAATACGGCGACGCCTATCGTGAATACATGAACCGGACTCCAAGGTGGATAGGAATACCGAAATCTTAATATACTAGAATGGGAGCCCAAGGTCGCAGAATTAGATAATATTAAATTTGGGAGGGAATATGAAAGTAGAAAAGTCTATTGACGTTAATACGTCACCTGAAAAGCTTTGGCCATTGTTATTTAAGAAGGAAAACTTAATGAAATGGCATCCTAATGCCCAAGAGTTTGATTTTATTGGAGACAAAAACAGCGGCGTGGGGGCAAAGTTCTACATGGTAGGCAAGAGGGGTGGAAGACCTATGAGGTCTGTCTGTGAGATTACAGAATGGCAGGAGAACAAGCGACTCGCTTTCCGTGAGATATGGGGCATGACGAAAAAGTTTGAGACGAGATTTACTATAGAGCCTACCCAAACTGGCAGCAGACTAACAATGTTCTGGGATACCGTGATGCCTTACTGGATTATAGGCCAAATCATGCTGTTGTTGATGGGTAAGCAGTGGGTGGAGATGTCTGAAAAAATGCTAGAGAATATCAAGAAGCTAGCAGAGACATAGGACTCCAAGATAGATAAGGATAACTAAATCCTAATAAAGGCGGCTGCGAAGATTATGAGAGCTGATCCCAAGACAGAAGCCGTAGTGGTGAACATTGTCAAACAGGGCCTTGAAGCATTCATAAAAAGAGACTTGGATGCAGTCCTAGCATTCTTCGCGCCAGACCCTGACGTAATTGTCATTGGTACGGGAGGGGATGAGAAAGGTGTCGGCCTTGCTGAGATTAGGAACATACTCGCACGTGCTATTGCGCAATTCGAGGAAGCATCTTTCGACTTCGGTTGGCATTCAGTCTCAACGGCAGGTTCAGTGGCAATGCTGACAGCTGATGTTACCCTCTATGTGAAGACCGGTGACCGCCAAATAACTGAGCAAATACGACTAACGGTTGTTCTTGAGCAGCGGGGAGACAGGTGGCTCGTCATACAGTGGCATGATTCCTTGCCGGCTGCTGGGCAGAAAGAGGGTCAAGCATTCGCAACATAGTCTTTCTAGAAACAATAGTCCGTTAGATTACAACGCGCATATTTTTATTCGGAAGGTGAAGAAAAGGAAGTAAAACATCATGTCGCTTGTACCCGCTTTTCAAATAGGTTTATGGAACGCCTGGCTTTTTATGATTTGGCCGTGGGTAGATATGCTCGCAATAAGGCTTGTTGGGTTAGATGTATACCGGAGAGCGTCGGGGCTACCTTCTGAAATGAAAACCAGCCATCGATACAGGGTAGTCAGCTATGTATCTATGGCGGTAGATACTATGGCTATCGCCTATTCTATTTTTTTACCACTAAAATTAGGCACGATATGGTTCTACGCTGGTCTTGCCATTTTCTTAACAGGCCTGGTAGTGCTTACGGCTGCTACGGTGAATTTCGCTACTACACCGATGGATGTACCGATTACCAGAGGGGTATACCATTATTCGAGACACCCATTGTACTTAGCCTCATTGTTGATATATTTGAGCGTTGGCATAGCTTCAGCCTCGTGGGTCTTCCTGTTGCTTTTCGTTGTACAGTCAGTCTCGATAAGAATTGCGGCAGTTGGAGAGGAACGCTTCTGCCTTGATAAATACGGCGACGCCTATCGTGAATATATGAATAAGACGCCGAGATGGTTAGGATTGCCGAAATCGGGGAGGCTGTGAACATGACCATGGCAAAGTTCTTTATGATTCTCCCTTCTTGGCGGGAGAGGGATCGAATCCTAAATAAACCCGTCTACCAAATTCTAATATCTAAACTCTAAATCCTAAACAAATCGTAATTTCAAAGGCTCGAAATTCAAAACCCTCTCGTTTTGGTCATTGGGATTTTGGATTTTGATATTGTTTAGGGTTTCGGATTTAGGATTTCGAATTTTAACACAGAGGTGGGGATTTATTTCCCCCAGAGGGGGTGGCAAATCCCCCCTCCCCAATCCGGCAGGCAATGCAGGGCGGAGCCATAGTATAATAAGGCTGTGGCGAAGGGAGAGAAACCGCTTTTACTGCTTTTTGACGGCAATGCCTTGATTCACCGCGCCTTTCACGCCCTGCCCCCGCTGACCCAACCCAAGACCGGGGAGATGGTAAATGCCGTCTATGGCTTTGCCAGTACTTTGCTCAAAGTATTTGCTGATTTTAAGCCCACTCACTGGGCTGTCGCCTTTGACCGTCCCACACCGACCTTCCGGCATGAAATGTTCGAGGAATACAAAGCACAGCGCCCGGCCACGCCGGAAGAGTTGAAAAGCCAGATAAAAAAGGTTCACCAGTTGGTGGAAGCCTTCCATATTCCCGTTTTTGAAATCGACGGCTTCGAGGCCGACGATGTCCTGGGCACCTTGAGCCAGCAGGCTGATGAGCAGGGCATTGAGACCATCATTGTTACCGGGGACAATGATATGCTGCAAGCTGTCTTGCCTCGAGTGAAAACTCTTGCCCCCCGGCGGAGCTTCACTGATACCATCCTTTACGATGAACAGGCGGTGGAGCAAAAATATGGCATCAAACCAGAACAACTCGCTGACCTTAAGGCACTGGCTGGCGATGTCTCGGACAATATACCCGGCCTGCCAGGTGTCGGTGAGAAAACAGCCACTAAATTACTTCAGCAATATGGCAGCCTCCAGGGAATCTACGACCATATTGAAGATATAACGCCGGGCAAGTTGCAGGACACGCTACGCGAATATCGCGCTCAGGCTTTCCGGAATAAAGAATTGTCCACTATAGTCAAAGATGTTTCCATCAAACTGGACTTGAAGACCTGCCAGGTAAGCCACTACGACCGGAACGAGGTAGCAAAGCTTTTCCAGGAGCTTGAGTTCATTAAATTGCTTCCCAGGCTGCCCCAAATGAAAGCCGAGGGCTATCCCTCCGTAGGGGCGGGCCTTGTACCCGCCCATCCATCGGCGGTCAAGTGCCACACGGTGAACACTGAGACAGCCTTGGAACAGCTTATAGGTGAGCTGGAAAAGGCACCAGGCTTCGTCATCGGGGTTGAAACTACCGGCGAAAAGGCTGTGATGGCGGATTTAGTCGGCATAGCAATATCACCAGCCCGGGGGAAGGCATTTTATATACCTCTGGGACACCTTGGTCTAAATCAGCCGCAGCAATTGCCGCTGGCTCAGGTCACTGCCAAGCTCGAAGCAATTTTAGAAAACGCCGGCATAGGCAAGATTGCCTATAAAGGCAAGCATGTTATGGCGGTATTAGCTGGTTGTGGGGTGAAACTTGAGAATCTGAATTTCGACCCCATGCTTGCTGCTTATCTCCTTGGCGAAAAAAGCCTGGGGCTTAAGGCGCTGGCCTTTAATAAGCTGGGCATCGAGATAGCGACCCCCGCTGAATTAACCGGTGCAGGGAGGAAACAAAGCTCCCTGTCCCTGCTGGAGGTAAGCCGAATTGCCGATTATGCCTGTGCCAGCGTGGACATCGTCTGGAGTTTAAGGGAGAGTTCGGAAACCGAGCTACGAAAGCAGGGACTGTGGCAGCTCTTCACCGAAGTGGAAATGGCTTTGATTCCAGTTTTGGTGGCTATGGAGAGAAATGGCATTCTTTTAGATACCGACCTGCTCCGTGAGATGTCTCTGGAGATGGGGAAGGAACTGATGAGGCTAGAGAAGGAAATCTACGGCAGCGTCGGGCACCAATTTAATATCAACTCTCCCCAGCAACTAGGCAAGGTGCTTTTCGGGGAGCTCAGGCTACCCCAGTCTCGCAGGACGAAAACCGGCTACTCAACTGAAGCCTCAGTCATGGAAGCGTTGAGAGGCGTTCATCCCGTAATTGAATTTATATTGGAATATCGCCAGCTTAGTAAGCTCAAGTCAACCTATGTTGACGCCCTGCCCGCGCTTATTAACCATAAGACGGGGAGGGTGCATACCAATTTCAACCAGACGGGCACGGCTACCGGCCGGCTCTCCTCCAGCGACCCCAACCTCCAGAACATACCTATAAGGAGCGAGGTGGGGAATAAGATAAGGAAAGCCATCATAGCTCCGCCCGGGACATACCTTTTAAGCGCCGACTATTCCCAGATTGACCTGCGAGTCCTGGCTCACCTCTCTCAAGACCCCGGCCTCATCGCCGCCTTTGCCCACGACGAGGATATCCATGCCACGACCGCCTCTAAACTCTTTGGCATCCCTGCTGATGAGGTAACCACTGAGATGCGCCGGAATGCCAAAACGGTCAACTTCGGAGTTGTTTATGGCATGAGCGATTATGGATTGGAGCAAGCCACCAATCTCAGCCGGGAGGAAGCCTCTCAATTTATTGCCCTGTATTTTGAGAGATATCCCAAAGTGAAGGAATATCTTGAGGCAACCAAAGAGCGAGCCCGGAAGCTGGGCTATGTCCAGACGGTGTTGGGGAGGAGGCGGTTCCTGCCCGAAATTAATTCTTACAACCGGATGGTCAGGGAGGCTGCGGAGCGCATGGCTATAAATGCCCCGGTGCAGGGCAGCTCTGCCGATATCATTAAAATCGCCATGATAAATCTACATCGAGAAATGGAGAAACGGAATCTTAGGAGTAAGATGCTGTTACAAATACACGACGAATTGCTCTTCGAGGTGCCCGAGGAGGAAGTGGAGGAAATGAAATCCCTGGTTTCTGAACTTATGCCCCGGGCTGTCGAGCTTTGCGTCCCTGTGAAAATAGACATCAAGCTGGGCAAAAACTGGGGCGAGATGGGATAGATTAATAAATCCTAAACAAATTCAAAACTCAAAGGCCAAAACAAGGCACACATCCACAAAAGTTCAGTTTTCCGCCGGTTCGGATAAAGGAATTGTCGGTATATTTTGTGTTATGATGTAAGGGAGGCAGGTAATGAAGGCAGTTGAATCGAGGGCTGAAGTTTATTTGATGGCTTTGCAATCCCTTTCTGAAGTGGAAAGGGAGGCGGTAATTACCCGTTTGTTGGAAGACCCTCAGCTCAGGGAAGATATTCTCGATTTAGCCGTTATCAAGCAGCGGCAAGGAGAACCATCCAGGCCTTTTACAGAATACCTAGCTGACAGAAAAGAGCGGGCTCGTAAGGCGTGAAGTACCAGGTCCGAATCATCCCTTCCGCTGAGAAGGAGATGGATAAGCTTCCAGCACTAATTTATAGACGCATCAGTAGAAAAATCCTCTTGTTGGAAGACAATCCCAGGCCCACAGGCGCAAAGAAGCTTAGCGATCGTGAAGAATACCGTCTCAGAGCGGGCGATTATAGGGTCTTATACACTATCGATGACAAGGGACATGTGGTTACAGTCTTTGCTGTAGGCCATCGACGGGAAGTGTATCGATAAACCGGTCTCGGTAGAAGGACCTAAGGAAATGCCTGAGCTACCTGAGGTAGAGACGATTAAGAACGAGCTTTCGCCCTGCGTCATCGGGCAAAGCTTCACTGAAGTCACAATCCTGGATGCCAGGCTGGTGTGCGGTGGTTCTGCTGAAGAAGTCCGTCGCGGGTTGATCGGGCAAAGGGTAGAAAGCCTAGACCGCCGGGGAAAGTATCTCATCTTTCACTTATCGAATTGCAGGGCACTGATTATGCATCTCAGGATGACCGGCAGCTTGCTCTTAAATCACGAGGAAGTTGACCGCTATGCCCGGGCGGTCTTTCATCTTTCCAACGGGCACCGCCTTGTTTTCAATGACCGTCGCAGGCTGGGGTTGATATGGCTGGTAGACGATGCCAAGGCTGTGGTCTGCAAGCTGGGCCCCGAGCCTCTGGACGAAAGCTTTACCTCAGACAGTCTGGGTCAAAGATTAAGCCGGCATCACATCCCCGTAAAAGCAGCGCTACTAAACCAGTGTATCATCGCCGGAATCGGCAATATGTATGCCGATGAAGCCCTCTTTGCTGCCCGGATTCACCCCCTGAGGAAAGCAGACGCCCTGTCGCCCGAAGAAGTGCAAACTCTATATCAAAGCATCCGTGGAGTTCTTGGGGCGGCCATCGGCAGCAAAGGCGCCAGCGTGGATACCTACGTCCGTCCCGAGGGCGAGCTGGGCACAGCCCATTTCAATTTTACAGTTGCTCATAAGGGGGGCGAACCCTGCCCCGTTTGCGGTAGCACCATCGAGCGGGTCCCGGTGCAGAACCGCGGCACCTGCTTCTGCCCCAGATGCCAGCCCCCCGGCTGAGGGTCTCTAATATAAAAGCTGGCCGCCGGATTTGCACCAGCGGCGCCATATTTCTTGGTATCTTCGTAATCTGAGTGCCTTGTCTACCCTCAAAGTCCGTCCTTGTCTTCCTGGAGTGTAGTTTCGAGGAGGACTTCGAGGCCTGACTAGATGTATCTGCCTACCGATTCGGCAACTGGCCTGAGCTCCTTCATCAATCTGGCGAAGTCCGATGGAGTAAGGGACTGAAGGCCATCTATGAGAGCTTCCTTGGGGTTGGGGTGAACCTCGATGAGGAGCCCATCGGCACCTGCAGCTATGGCTGCCTTGGCTATCGCTGGAACCAGGGCGTAGTGACCGGCAGCATGGCTGGGATCGACGATTAGAGGCAGATGGCTGAATCTCTTAATCACGGGTATGGAGCATACATCGAGAGAAAAGCGAGCACTGGTCTCAAAGGTCCTGATACCTCTCTCGCATAAAATAACCTGGCTGTTCCCCTCTGCTAGCAGATAGTCGGCCGCTGTAAGCCATTCAGCAACGGTGCATGAGAACCCCCGTTTCAGCAAGACGGGGTGCTTACTTCTCCCAATCTCGGTTAGCAGGGCGAAGTTTTGCATATTTCGGGACCCGACTTGAAGGATATCCGCATACTTGGACACCATGCTCACATCGTGGGGGTCCACCACCTCGGTAACTACAGGTATGTTGAACTGCTCTCTAGCTCTCGCCAGCAACTCCAAGCCGGCCTTCTCCAGCCCCTGAAAGCTGAAGGGGGAGGTGCGTGGTTTGAAGGCACCACCGCGCGCAATACAGGCTCCGCCCTTTTTCACAGCCCTGACTGCCTCCTTGAGCTGTTCTTCGTTTTCCACAGCACAGGGCCCTGCCATAACTACAATATGCTTGCCCCCGATCTCGATCCCATTAATGGTAACTATGCTGTCCTGCGACTTGAATTCGCGGGAGGCGAGCTTGTAGGGTTTCATAATCCGGGCTACGCTCTCTACTCCAGGGAGCAGGGCGAAGATGTCGGTAGGTAGCTGTCCTGTGTTGCTTCCCAGTAAAGCCACCACTGTCTTGTCGGTGCCCAGATTCAATTGGGTGCCCAGTCCCAGCGATTTAGCCTTCTCCACCACCCCGTTTATCTCCTCTGGAGTGGCACCTTTTCTCATCCCCACTATCATAGCGCCCTAAGATGATATATATATTCTGCCCCTTTGTCTAGGCTTCTAATGGGCATTTGAATGAGCAACGGCGCCATAAGTGTTAGCTATCCTTTGACGCCGTGAGCAACTCCTTCTGGGATACCGAAACCAGCGGACAAGCTACTTCGGACGGCGGGACAGGCAAGACTACTGTGCAAATGTGTCCTTGAGTCGTATTGACTAGTCCAGCTCATTCCCATATGATATATTTGAACAAGAGAAATAAGAATGGGATGATGATACTTATAGTAGTTGGTATGAAATAGGTTAAAGGTGAAGCTATGCTATTTTGTCCTAGTTGCGGAAAGGCAGGAGTCGAAGGAATGAAATTCTGCCCCCGGTGCGGGCAAAGGCTTACGGGCTTTGATTTGGAAGAAAAGCAAAGGTATGTCCACCAGCCTGCAGCGCCCCTTGAGGAAAGGAACTGGTTTGAACGTCACTTAAACTGGACCATGGTTCTGGCAGGGGTAGGGGTTTACGTGGTCAATTTTACCATTTATATCTCTTATCGTGAATTGGTTGGTGGTGAATTGGTTGGAATAGGTTATCCAATAGTAGACGTGGCAATACTCGCATTAGTTTGGGGATGGACATTAAGGAAGAAGAATAGAAGTCTATGGTGGTTGCCGTTGGGTCTGTTTGTGCCTTTTGGTTTTATTGTCCTCTTGTGTCTGAAAAACAAGAGCCCCACCCATGATGCAAGCGGCAGCTCCATAGCTGAAATACAAGAAGGCCATAGAATTGGACCCAGATAATACAGCTGCCTACGGTGAAATGGGTGAATATGGCCAGGCGATAGCTGACTATGGTAAGGCAATTGAGTTGGACCCCAGTGATGCCCAGGCTTACTACAACCGAGGTTGTGCCTACGGTGAGAAAGGTGAGGTAGATAAAGCGCTAGGTGCCCTGAAAAGGTGCATTGAACTGGCGACTGACCCTGAACTTACGGAGGCTGCGCAACAAGCACTGTACGAAATAAAGAACTCTCCTTGAGATGGTCGGCCGTCTATGACCTGCAAAGCCTCAAGCTATCCTGAAACTTCGCTGAAGATGTTGACGGGTGTGATACAATGTGAGACAGGAGATTATAGAGGTCGCTCACGGATGTTTTTGGGCGACGATGAGGTGGAAGATGAATAAAGGGCACGGGAATCGCTGTTTGATGGTGATTGTCGGTGCCCTTTTTGATTGAGGAGCGTATTAGGAAAAGCCTGGGTCTGTATATTTGAATGTCGGAAAGCATCAAACATGAAGGAGGTCGGCATGAGCACTGAACTTAACCCAAGGAATATTGGAGACATTCTCGGCGATACCTTTCGAATCTACGGGAGGAATTTCTGGGATCTATTGGCTATTTCGGCTATTGTACTGGGGGTCCTGGGAGTCATTGGGATTATTGCCGATCTTGGTTCGCTGTCTCTGATTATGACTTGGTGGGAGATTGAAGCCTTGGCTGGATGGATAATTGCAGGATTGATAATTCTGGTGGTGGCTAATATTTTAGGTAGTATTCTTGTGGTAGGGGCTCTGATTCACGCTGTATCAGAGCAATATCTTCGGCAGAGGATAAGCATTGGTCAAGCTTATGGTTTTGCATGGAGAAGACTATGGGACATGCTAGGAGCAGGTATTTTAGCTTTTTTGGCCATCGGTGGCATAATTGCAGTCTCTGTAGTTGTCGCCGCCTTCTCTTGGGTCGGCTGGATTCTTTTGGTGGTTGGCTCTTGTGCAAGTATTTACCTTATGATCCGCTGGATTTTTATCTTACCGGCAGCACTGCTGGAAGGTCTTGGCCCAACAGCCGCCCTCTCACGGAGCTCAGCTCTGGTCAAGAAGAACTGGTGGCGGGTTCTGGGCATTACGTTAGTAGTGGCTATCATTTCGGGAGTGATTAGCTTGATTTTGGGAATGATACCAGTGGTAGGTGCACTACTCGGGACTATCCTGGTAACACCCATTTATACAATTGCGAGCACTCTGCTTTATTACGACTTGCGTGTGAGGAAAGAGGGATATAGTCTTGAGGCACTAGCATCAGAACTACACATCAAAATTGACAGCGACGTTACCTAAGACAGTGAGGATAAAGAAGGGGCACCTGCTTCTGCCCCAGATGCCAACCCTCCGGTTCCGGCCCTCTGATATAAAAGTGGCAGCGGCTGGATTTGAACCAGCGACCAAGAGCTTCCTGAACCATTTTGCTAAGCAAATGTTAGCCTAGTAAAGGTGTATATCATCCATTTTCTCTATCAGGTACTTGACAAAACAAACTATTAGTGTTAATATTGCTAATAGTACTATTATTTATTCTAAGGATTCAGGAGGGAATGCAATGAAAATGTATAAAATTGAGATTGACGAAGAGGTATACAACCTCTTAAAGGAAAAGGCAGACCCATTTGTTGATATTAATCCTAATATTGTATTAAGACGTTTATTATTGAATAACTCTAAAATAAACAGGGGTGATAAACCAAATGTGCTTCCAGAATTCCCTGCTAGCGTACCACACGCTTTAGCGGAAACACTCGAAATGATATTTCTTGTGACAAAGGAGGGATTCAATAGAGTTGAAGCTACCCATAAAGTTGCAGATATCCGAGGAATTAGCATACAAGCGGTACTCGATAAATATTGTAGGCAGTTAAATAAGAGAGCATATGAGGTTGATGAGCTTCTAACGCCAGCAAACTTTGATAAATTTAAAGCATTATTAATTAGGAAATATCCGTATCATAAAGCGTTTATAGAAGGAATTTTTAGCGACATTTCGGCATGACGTTATTAACAATGGCATAACGAACTGCTTACTAAGCCCTTGGTTCGTCTAGCCGTATCTTTACCATATTATGTTTTATATATAAGACTGGAGCACAACAAATAGAGCAAAGGAGGCACGTACTACTCCCTTTTCTTATTTCCATACATCTTAGGGAGACAAAGATGTATAATTATGGTAACCACATAAACCCGTAACACACTTCGGGGATGCCTAGATGAAAATAAGGAGGTTGCATATTGAAAATTATAAGAGTCTGAAGACAGTAGCCTTCGACTTGAATAAGGATATTAATATTTTTATTGGCAAGAACAATAGCGGAAAATCCAATTTGATTGACTCATTGCTCTTTTTATCCACATTGATGGAGTCAAATGTAAACAATGCCATATCAAACTACGGGGGTTACAAGGAACTTGTTTTTGGCAAGGTTACGCGCTCTAAGATGACTTTCAAGATATGGTTTGCACTATCACAAAATGACATGTCAACTTGGTATTCAGAACTGGGATTAGAGCCAGAAATATCGGTTGATGAGTTCAAGAAAAGGGTTAGTGAGGAAGTGGGTTACGGAATAGTGATAGAAGAAAGACAAATGCTTCAGGAGGAAATAGAAATAAAGCTAAATGGGAATGCCCTTTTATACGCTAAGGGTAAAATGGAGCGAGGGATGTATTACCACCACGCTTTGCACAGCTTCAAGGACTATATCCTAAATGGTAACCAACAATACGACCGAACAGAAGGAAGTTCACCGGGAACTCCACTTTTAGTAATTACACATTCTCCAACCAGACCCGAAGAGGATCTTAACAGAATGCTTTATAAATTCATCAAATCATTTACACCTATGTCTGCGGTGAGAAATAGCCCAATACAACTATCGGTTAAGGGAACAAGCAAATTGAATCCTGATGCCAGTAATTTGCCACAAGTTCTTAATTCAATAGCATCTTCTAACAGAAAATTATTTGAGAAGATTATAAACAATACAGGAATGATAGTTGATGAAGTACAGGAAATCCGCGCACCTCTCATAGAAGGAACAAACAATACTTATGTAGCAACAGTAGAGAAATCCTTCGAAAGCGAGGAATTCTCCTGGAAACACATTGCTTCTGGAACAAAGGAAATCCTTTACCTTGTAACCCTTTTGCACACAACACCCAAAGGTAGCTTTCTGATGGTTGAAGAACCAGAAATCCATCTTCATTCAGATGCAATATGGAAACTACTTTCGTTAATTGAAACAGTATGCAAATCGGATGACAAGCAAGTATTGATCACGACCCATTCACCAACTCTCGTTGACCAATTGCCTTTCGACAAGATATATGCGGTGACTAAAGAAGCGGGGCAAACAGCAGTAATACCCCTTAAAAATCAAAAGCAGGTAAAGAATATGCTGTTTCAAGCGGGTATACCTAATAGCTGGCTTTTACAGCGTAAGTCACCTTCATACTTACTTATAGTCGAAGGGAGGGATGATGTTAAGGTATGGGCTAAGTTTCTAGAACGAGCGGACATAGACCCCATCAGGGTTCGAGTCGCTAGTTCAGGTGAACCATCAGGAGGTCACACTAAAGCTCTCGAAATTGGGAAATTTATTAAAAGAGCAAGAATACCCACACCATTCAAAATCATCGTGGACTCAGATAATAAACATCAAGAAAAGGAAGATACTCTGAAACAGGAGGGATTCAAACCTAATGAGTATCACATACTATCTGAGAAAGAAATCGAAAGTTATCTAATAGATGCCAAAGCAATATCCAACGTTACGGCAAAATCAATAGAAGAAGTTAGTAAAGCAATCGAGAACTCAAAGGGTTCAGGTAAAGAAAAACTGAATAACATTTTTACCCAACTCGGATTTAGCGAACCTAATGATTGCACTAAAGAATATCTAGCGGCACAGATTGATATACCAGATGAGATTTCATTGCTAATAAAGGAAATCAAAGAAAGCTCTGAATAGAACTTCATCGACACCCACTATTTCAATGAATAGAATTTTGGTTAAGAGTTAAACTACCGAATGAAAGTAGATAAACAAACCATTCCCATATATATTAGCGTAGCTCTATCATTAATTACTTTCTTCACAATTTGGGGATTTGGTGGAGTGGCTTTGCCAATAATACAAAAGCTACTCCATGTAGTATTTGTATTATGGATACTCACGTTTCTTCTAGTATTGTCTGTGCCAAAGTTAAGGGAAAAGGTATCATCATCAGCTATAACTAATGCCTTCATAATTTACTTGGGAGTTTTATTTATATCGCTATCCCGCTTCAAGTCAGAAATCGCCGAAGTGGATATTGATATAAGCATGCTTGGTGTTGGGCTAGCATTGATTGCCATAGGTACAGGATTAACAATGCAACGAAAGGAACAAAAGTCTGAGGCTGAAAACTCAGTGGAAAACTCAACTCCAGAAGTCTCAGACGAAACTAAGGAAACAATGATGGAACAAGAATTGCCAAGCATAGATATAGTCTTAGACGAGGTGAGACGGACTCTAGATTTCCAATTTAAGCAACTTGATGGTCTTGTTACGAAGTCTGGTGTAGTTCTTGGTGTTTCTGGTGTAATTCTCACCCTTTTAGTCACTAGTTTCTTAGGGAAATCCGATTTAGCTAATTCGCTATTAATCAAAGTCGCACTTGCACCTATACTTCTATCTCTGATTCTCTCTCTTATATCAATATCTATAGGCAAATGGGCTAAGCCACCGCAATTGGAACGTCTACGGTCACACTATATTACTCAGCCAGCAAATGAGACAACATTGAAAATCATTGATATAGTGATGGAAGCCATAAAAAATAATGATAAACGTATCAAGACGAGAATCTGCCTTTGGAAAAGCTCCTACTTTATTCTTGGAATCGGTTTAGTATTTCTAGCCATCTGGCTAGGAATAGTTGTTTGGTAATGAATAAAGGTGTAATATGGTAATAGGGGCAGGAGGTATGAGAGAAAAGCGGGACAAGCAAAATAAAACTAAGAAAAAGGTTGGACCGCCACCAAAGATGATTGACCCTAAACTTACGAAGAATGTCGAGTTTGGCGAGAAACCATGTAATAAGAAGACTTACTGATTTGATAGTAGGAACTATGCCAGATAAACCAACCCAAGAACCACAACTTGAGCCTAATCCACCCGAACCAAAACCCAAACCGCCACCTATTGAAATTGACCCTTTGCTTGGGGACTACATTCAGAAGGACTTAAAACCTAGCAGGGAAACAAGAGAAAAATAGGGACAACTGTAAAAGCTGTGCCCTAATTACTACTCCCCTATCCCTTGGACTCAGCGGGACTAGCTGTGTAGTCTATCCACCGGCGAATAACGTTTGTGACCCTCTATCGCGTCATAACATCCAATCACCTGCTTGAAAACCGTTTTGGTGGACACTATAATCCTGCTATGCGAAGGCGTATCGTGAAGGGATCAGGTTGTGGATAAAGAAGAAGTTCATAAAGCTATTAAGAGGCACCAATTGCAGGATAATCTAGAGCAAGATTTTCTTGCCAGTATAAATGACCGAATATCACGTTATCTAGAGCTTGATTTTATTCAAGTCGTTCCCAAAACCCATTTTGCTCCAATTACTATTGAGTGTATCCTGCTTTATCGTGATGGTTATTTCTTTGCCTGCATAGCTTTGTGTCAAGCGGTGGCGGAAGCTCTGCTTCGTTTTATTTGCGAAAGAAATGACAGGGGAAGTAAAGGCTTCGTGAAATTCGAAACGAATATTCGTAAACTCAGAGAACTCAAGGACAAGATTCCTCTTGATTGGATAGAAACGCTTGAGAGGGTCTGGGAGAACCGCAATGATTATCATCATCTCAATCCTGACGTATCAACTCAAAAAGAAAAACTTAGAGAAATTGCCAAGGATAAAATAGTTGCACTTCTTGATATTGAGTCAAAGGTTTTCGCATTCGAATGGATAGATGGCGCTATCAAACGCACACACCCTGAATATTGGCTTGAAACCGATAGCGGACATCTTAACTCATATCTTAGATTTGAGCTTTGATAGTTACCTGGTTCCTAAATTATCAATTGAGCTATATTTCTTGTGGCTTTCCACTGCATCATAGCATCCTACTGCCTGGCAATATCGGTTAGTCACCATTAACGTTGACAGAAAGCCTACCTCAAATTATTGTTTTCTGTTTCTAATAGCATCGATTACTGAAAGAAGAACTCCGACACCTATGAATACCGACTAAGACTTGCTCAAAAAACTACGCTCATTGCTCTCGAAACATAATTTCTTTTTAATGATGCTCTTCCGCTTCAGCTTTCTCAGCCTCAGCCTTAGTCTTGTGCACAGTCTTGTCGGGATGGTTAGGAGGAGAATATATTGTGTATAACTTGAGTTTCGTCTTCTTTGAAGCGTTAATGACGTTGTGGTATGTGCCTGCTGGGACCACTACAGCATCGCCATCTTTTACTGTATGTTTTTCCGTCCCGCCGAAAACGAATGTTGCCTCACCTTGCTCGATACGAAAGAACTGGTCGACATTCGTATGCACCTCGTTACCGATTTCTTCTCCAGGCTGCAGGCACATCACCACGAGCTGGGCATATTTCCCAGTGAACAATACTTGCCTGAAATAGTCATTTTCCAAGGTCTTCTTTTCAATGGATACAATATATCCTGCCATTGTTTCACCTCCTTCGTATTACCTTTAGTTGCCCGATTATGCTAGTGTCTCTCCTCTCCTAATCTCTTATAGTTTTAAACCCTTTGCTACAGTCCGACCCAGCTCTGCGTCAGCCTTAGTCAGGTTATCAATCACCCGCTTCTGGATTGGTTTGTCAATGTGCATCAGGTCTGCAATGAGATTATCTATGAGATGTTCCCGGTCCACCTTGCTTAAGGAATGATATCTCTCACCAGCTTGAACGAAATCATTTGTTAAACTTATTTTCTGACGAGTTACTTCACCCTCAAGCTGGTATAGCCGTGGCTTACCTTCCTCGGAAGCCTCTTTAGGCATACCATCGGCCAGGCTATTAGGCTCGTAGTTGACGGGACCGCTGAATTGTCCAATCTGCATCGCACCATCCCGCTGGTTATTGTCGACCGGCACTATCGGCCGGTTGACCGGAAGCTCGAGATAATTTGCCCCCAGTCGGTGGCGCTGAGTATCTGCATAGGAGAACGTTCTGCCCTGTAGCAATTTGTCAGCCGAAAACTCAATCCCCGGAACAATGCTCGCAGGACAGAAAGCCGCTTGCTCCACTTCGGAGAAGAAATTATCGGGATTGCGGTTAAGTATCATTTTGCCCACCGGCATCAGGAGGAATTTACTCTCAGGCCAGGTCTTGGTGGGGTCCAATGGGTCAAAATCCTGCTTCAGTTCATCAGCAATTTTCATCAATTGTACGTTAAGTTCGTACTCCACCTCTTCTCCTCTGGCGATAGCCTCGCGGAGGTCACGGGTAAGGTAATCAGGGTCGACTCCAGCTAACCGAGTTGCTTCATGGCGGTCGAGGTTCTGCACACCCAGTTTCGGTTTCCAGTGGTATTTCACATATACCGCCTTACCCTCAGTATTAACCCAGACATAGGTATTGACACCGAAACCCTCCTGCATACGGTAACTTTTCGGCGTGCCACGGTCAGAAAAGAGCCAGGTTATCATATGCGTCGACTCTGGAGTCAGAGAGATAAAATCCCAAAAACGATTATGTGCCGAGGAGGCTGATGGCATGTTGGTATCTGGTGCACCTTTGAAAGCGTGAACCATGTCCGGGAATTTAATAGCATCTCGAATGAAAAACACGGGGAGATTATTCCCTACCAGGTCATAGTTGCCATCCTCCGTATAGAACTTGACGGCAAAACCCCTGGGGTCTCGCACCGTATCCGCGGAGCCCCTGCCCCCGGTGACAGTGGAGAAGCGTACGAACACAGGGGTCTTTTTCGCCGGGTCTTGAAGGAATTTTGCCTTGGTGTAGGGCTTCATGCTCTTGTAAACCTGGAAATAGCCATGTGCTCCCGCTCCTTTGGCATGGACAACTCTCTCGGGAATACGTTCCCTGTCAAAATGAGCCATCTTTTCAATAAACTGGACGTCCTGTAGAAGTACCGGGCCACGCTCGCCAACGGTCAGTGAGGTTTGATTATCAGTAACTGGTACGCCTTGATTGGTTGTCAGGTGCCTTTTTCTTTTTGCCACGACATCCTCCTTTCTATGGACAATATTGGTGATAATGCAACTTAATTATA
>Ga0315547_1001648_pt1 | contig 17191 bp, 14 predicted proteins | sample SalMarSW160240MG_2_FD_202542 | JGI IMG/M metagenome (GOLD analysis project Ga0315547, IMG submission 202542) | Salt marsh sediment microbial communities from the Plum Island Ecosystem LTER, Massachusetts, United States - Salt Marsh Sediment SW1601-240 ...
AGTGAAAATCACCAGACGGCAGGAGAATTTGCTGAAACAGACCTTCCTCGACTACCGGCAAATCAGCGATTTTATCCGGCACCCGCTGATCATAGATCGGGCCGAAGGCCTGTATTATTGGGACACCGAGGGTAAACGTTATTTTGACGGCATCGGCGGAATCTTCGTAGCTACGCTCGGGCATCGTCATCCCCGCGTCATGGAGGCGATGTACAAGCAGATGGAAAAGGTCACCTTCACGCCGCCGCTGCACGGGATTTCCGATATTACTCTAGATTTTATCGAGAAGCTCTCCGCAGTCACTCCTGAAAACCTCGATTTCATCAAGCCTTTCAGCGGCGGTTCTGAGTCGATTGAATCCGGGCTCAAGTTTGTCAGGCAGTATTTCAAACAGTCCGGCCATCCCGGCAAGTACAAGTTTATCAGCCGCTACTTTGGCTACCACGGCGCCACCTTTGGAGGAATGTCAGCCAGCGGCACCGGCAGCCGGAAAACCAAGTTTGAACCCCAGATGGCGGGGTTCCTCAAGGTCTGGCCTCCGAACTACTACCGAGATCAGTTTTCCACCTGGGATGAGTGCAATCGCTTCTGCGCCCGCATGTTCGAAGATGTGATCGTCAACGAGGATCCCGAAACCATAGCCGGTATCATCGTCGAGCCGATCGGCAATACCGGCGGCATCATCACGCCGACTGAGGAGTACTACCGCATCCTTAGGGATATCTGCGATCGGCATCACGTGATTTTGATCTTCGATGAGATCATTACCGGCTTCGGCAGAACAGGAGCGATGTTTGCCGCCCAGAGCTACGGCGTGACACCGGATATTATTTGCAGCGGCAAAGGCCTATCCAGCGGAGCAATTCCACTGGGCGCCATGATCACCAGACAGGATATGGCCGCTGCCTTCTACGGCAAGCCCGAGGACAATATCCAATTCGCTCACGGGCATACCTTTGCCGGCAATCCTTTGGCCAGTGCCGCGGGAATCGCAGTGCTGGATGAGATCGTCGAGAACCGGTTGGACCAGCGAGCTGCGGAAATGGGCGAGTTGTTAGCTGCCCGGCTCGAGAAATTGAAGACCTACGGAGTGGTGCGGGAAGTAAGGGGCCGTGGGTTGCTGCGCGGCGTGGAGTTGGTTCGGGACACACAAAGCATGGAACCCTTTCCCGAGCTGGGAAAAGTCTTGAAGCGAACAGCCCTGAAAAACGGCTTGATTATGCGCATCGACCCAAGCTGGTTCGCTCTGGCGCCGGCGTTGATCTGTACGGAGTCGGACATCGAAGAGCTGGGCGACCTGGTGGAGCGAAGCCTGCAGGAGGCACTCGAGGAGGTGAACAAATGAAGGCTGAAACCAATAGTACACACATTGCGTTTCTAGCGCGCATCCAGCCCGAGCGTTTGGCAGAAGACCTTTGGCGGTTGGTGGGTGTTCCCAGTCCCACGCGGCGGGAGCGGGAGGTGGCCTTGCTGTTCGCCAAGATGCTTATAGCAGCTGGCGCAGAGGTAGAAGTCGATGAAACCCTGCCGAACAGCCCCAATGTCGTCGGTCGGTTGTCAGGCAAGCGCCCGGGGAAAGTGCTTCAGCTTGCCGGGCACCTCGACCACATCGATGTCGATCATGCAGAGCCGAAACGGACGGCCCAGATCATCAGCGGCCGCGGGTCGGCGGACATGAAATGCGGGCTGGCCGGAATTCTCGAGATCGTACGCATTCTCAACGAGTCGGGTTGCGACTTTCCCGGACAGATCTTGGTAACAGCCTACGGTCTACACGAGGCGCCGCTGGGGGATTCTAGGGGACTCTTGAATCTGATCGACAGGAAAATCCTGGGGGATGCGGCTATCGTATTCGAAGGATTTCAGGACCGAGCGATCGTCATGGGCAAGGGGCAGAGCATTTGGAATATCAATGTAACTCGGCAGGGGGATGTTTGCCACGAATTGAGGCGCGAGCCGGAGACGGACAACCTTTTGGAAACGGTGGTTCGGATCGTACAGCAGTTGCGAGAGAAAAACAGCGAGTTTCTGCAAGCCCGGCATCAATATCCTTTGCTCGGACCGCAGTCGGTGTTTGTGGGCCAGGTCCACTATGGCGATTTCTACAACCGGGTACCGAGTCAGGCGTTTCTCCAAGGAACTTGGCGCTGGCACCCCAGCCGTTCTTTTAAGGACGTACAGAAGGAGTTGAAAAAATTGGTGGCCAAGATTCCACGGGCTAACAACATCACGATCGAGGATTCCTGGATCTTCGTCGGGGAGGCCTTTACCTTTGATCCGGAAGAGCGGATCGTACACGCCCTGAAAGAGGCGTATGCCACGGTGACGGGCAAAACGATGGAGCTGGCGGGTAGCTCCGCCATCCTCGATGTGAACCGGCTGGTTCCGTTTGGTAAGATACCGGCTGTGTCGATCAGCCTGGACGGAGCGCGAGCCCATGCGGACTACGAATATGTCCAACTGGATCATATGGAAACGAGCTGCCGGGTGGCGCTGCTCACCGTGCTCAACTATCTGAACATGGAGCGCTGAAGTGAAATCCATCCTCTGGCACGGCCGGCATGATTTCGAACTCGAAGAGCGACCGGAACCGGTTCCGGGTCCCGACCAGGTTGTTGTGCAGATACAAGTCACGACAATTTGTGCTTCGGATTTTCATCTCGAAGAATTCGGAACGCCCCCGCCCCTGATCCCGGGCCACGAAGCTGCGGGTATTGTCGTCGAACTGGGGTCGAATGTGACGAGCGTCCGGACCGGAGCGCGGGTTACCATGAACCCCGTGCAGTACTGTGGCAGCTGCCATAGCTGTAAACGAGGGATCGAGCACTTGTGCCTCAATATTCGGCATCTCGGCGGTGGTGGTATACCCGGTACGTGGGCAGAGAGAGTGGCTGTTGACGCACGGAATGTACACACAATCCCGGAAGAGGTGAGTTTCACCGCTGCTGCATTGACCGAGCCGACAGCAGTATGCTACCAAAGCTTCCAGCGCGCGGGGCTGAGGAAAGGTGATGTAGTTCTCGTGCTTGGCGACGGCCCTTTCGGATTTCTTCACGCCCAGATCGCCTCAAGCCTCGGGGCGGGAAAGGTCATCTGCGCCGGACATTACGACCAAAGATTGAACAGAATTCGGAACAGTGCGGATGTGTTGACCTGCAACACCCAGCGGGATGATCTTGAGAAGTTGGTACGGGACCAATTGTCGCCGGAAGGCGTTGATATCGCGATCGAAGCGACCGGCAACGGTTCAGTCCCGTCTTTAGGTCTTCGGGTGCTCCGACCCCAAGGAACTCTGGTTGTGTTCAGTTATATATGGAATCCGGAAATATTGGACATGGGTCTGATTCACACCAAGGAGCTAAACATTGTAGGTTCCTGCCGATCTCACAGGGCTTTCGATCTTTGTCTGAAATTGATGGCCGACGGTCTAATAGACACAGAGTCGCTGGTGGATCTTGCGGTACCGCTGCAGCACTACAAAGAAGCCCTAACGAAGCTCAAAGATGACAAAGCCAATACCTTCAAAACGGCGTTTACACCACCAGCCTGAGAAACAGAACCGGGAACAGCGAGTCCTGTGCTCACATGGGCATCCGATTGCAACGCCGGCGGACAAGCCCAAAAAAAAGCTTGACCGTAGAAACCAAACGTGGTTAAATAGCTTTATAGTTACCGGTATATAACCGGAAATATTAGAGCTGTTTCAAGGACTTGCGGAAGCGCATAAGTACAATCTTACTATCTGATAAAAATAGGGGTAGATCGAGATGGACACTCAAGAAAAACTGCGATTCGGATTGATCGGCACCGGCTGGATCGGGCAGCATCATGGAATGAACGTAATAGCAAACAAGCATGCCGAGCTGGTGGCTGTTTCCAATCCAACCGAAGCCAAGGCCAAGGCTTTTGTGCAGCGGAGCGGCTCAAAAGCAACGGTGCACAAGAGCTACGAAGAGCTGCTCAAACGGGAAGATATCGATGCGGTGGTCATCGCCTCACCCAACGCGGCCCACGCCGAACAGGCGGTGGCTTCAGCGGAGGCTGGCAAGCACATCTATCTAGAAAAGCCCATGGCGATCACCCTGGAAGATTGCCGGCGGGTGGTCAAAGCGGTGCAGATGGCGAAGGTTAAATGCGACATGGGCTACCATCGACGGCTCAGTCCGTTGCCCCAGTACGCCAAGGGGCTGATCAAGGACGGCAAGCTCGGCGATCTGGTTCTGGTCGAATCGGACTATTTTCATCACGTCCCCGGGGATTGGGATATCTGGGCCTGGTCTGGAAAAAAGGCCATTGCGGGCACCCCGATCCACGGGGGCACCGGGCACAACATCGATCTGCTGCGCTACTTCTGCGGGGAGGTGACCGAGGTGACCTGCTTCCGGGACATCAAGATGCCCCGGAAGATCCAGACAGAGACCGAAGATATCGCGATCATCAACCTGCGCTTCGAAAATGGCGCCATGGGCAGGGTAGGATTGTTTCTCGGGCCGATCCTCCCTTTCCACTTCACCTTTCGCCTGTTCGGGACACGAGGGACCGTCGACAACAACCGGGTCTGGCTGGACACCATTCCCCGCTTCTACGATTTCGGCCATGAGCAGGACTGCATCAGGCTCCCCGACTCCTGGGTGTGGGATAATGTTCAAGGCGGAGTCTCGGAAACCTGGAAGGCCTGCATCGATACCTTCATCGACGATGTACGCCTGGACCGCAAACCCTTCAACGACACAGTGAGCGGTTTCAATACCGCGGCGGTCTGTTTTGCTGCGCTGCAATCCGCGGCTGACAAGAAGACGGTAAAACCGGAAAAGTTATAAGGAGCGACATAAATATGAGCAAGCAGGAAGAAGTCGGAAAAAGAGCCCACCATCTGATCGATACGGAGTTCGGAGCCCGGGAGCTGCGCAAGCTCGGGGAACCGGAGCTGACCTACCTGGCCGAGGTGATGCGGGGCGATACGCTGAGCAATTATATCAGCGAGCACAGCATGACCCGGCGTTTCGAAGAGGCCTTTGCCAAGAAGGTGGGAGTCAAGAAGGCCATGGCCAAGAACAGCGCCATGGCCGGCCTGGTCGAGGGAGTCAGCGTGTCCGGAGCCGGACCCGGGTTCGAGGTGATCGTAGACCCGATCGTGCACTTCGGCGGTCTGGCGGCCATCTACTTCAACGCGGTTCCGCGTTTCGCGGATGTAAAACGGGATACCTACAACATGGATCCAGAATCGCTTCTGGCCAACATCACCCCGCTGACCAAGGCGGTGATCGTTACCCATATGTGGGGTCAAAGCGCGGAAATCGACACCATAGTCCAGATCTGCCGCGACAAGGGGCTGTTCCTGATCGAAGACTGCGCCCACGCCATCAACACCACCTGGAACGGACAGCACGTAGGTTCATTCGGTGACCTCGGGGTGTTCAGCTTCCAGGAGTTCAAGCAGCTATCCACCGGGGACGGGGGGATGTCGGTCACTAACAATGAGGAGCTGTTCGACCAGATGCGGGGTGCCTGGTGGTTTTCAGGGGAATCGCCCAAGTTCGTGTACATCAACTACCGGATGAACGAGGTAACCGCCGCGGTCGGCCTGGCCCAGCTGGAGAAGGTGGACAACATCATCAACGGCACCTACAACAAGACCCTGGCGATCCTCGACAAGGCCATCGAGGGCTGCGAGTGGCTCAAAGCCCGCCAGGTGCCCAAGCAGGCGAACATGAGCGGCTACTGGTGGGCCTGCACCTGGGAAGGCGACAAGCACGGACTGTCCTATGAAAAGTTCAAGCAGATCGAGCAGGAACTGGGCATCGGGCTCCGCTTCGGCTTCAACTTCTACCCGGCCTATGAGTTCCCCTTCTTCAGGGAATCCACCGCCTATCGGACCGTACCGGACTGCCCCGTGCGTTGTCCGTTCTACACGAGCAAGAGCAACTACCGCTATACGTGGGGACTGACCCCGGTGACCGAAGACCTGATGCAGCGGCTGGTGACGGTGAACCTGATCTTCCTGTCCATCCCCGCTGCCGAGCATATGGCGGAGCTCATCGGCAAAGCCGTCAAAATGATGGAGGCCTGAGCGAGCGCCCAAGAGGGGAAGGGAGGTGATTGCAGACCAGTTTTGTGTGAGTTGAAATCAAGTGCTTTCAAAAAATCTTTGTAAGGAGGAGAAAAAATGAAAAAAGCACTACTCGTTTTAGCGATCCTGCTGCTTATCTCAGGATTCGCCTTTTCTGCAGGGCAGCAGGGAGGGGAAAAGACGGTTGTCCTCACCTGTGCCATGATGGCTGGAGACATCCCGGAAGAAACCCAGGCGTTCCTCGACGTGTTCGCGTCAGAAAACCCCGACATCAAGGTCGATTTCACGAACGTCCCTCAGGACTTGGAGGTGTATCTCCAACCGAAAGCGGCTTCGGGGGAGATGCCTGATTTCATCTCCGTCAACGGAGGATCCTTCGGCGCGGACCTGATGGACCGGGGCATCCTGGTCGATCTCAAGGACACCTTCGCGGCCAAGAACACTATCGATGCGGTGAAGCCCCAGTTCACCTCGCCGAGTGGCAAGCTGTTTGGGATCTGCGGCGGCGTATCGACCAGCCTCATCTACTACCAGGTCCAGGCCTTCAAAGACCTGGGCCTCACGATACCGGAGAACTGGGAAGATTTCCTGGCCCTCTGTGAGAAGATCAAGAAGGCGGGCAAAATCGCGGTCATCATCACCCCCGGCGATGGGACCATGTCCAACACTCTGTGGAGCCACGGATTCGCCAACAACGTGGTTCCCAAGTACCCGGACTACGCGAAGCGCTTCCGCGAAGGCACCATGGTCCTGGACACGCCGGAGTTCGCCGACGTATACGCGAAGGGAAAGCTGCTCTTCGACAAGGGCTACACCCAGCCAGGGGCGGTCAGCACACAGTATATGCCGGGGAACGAGATGTACATTCAGGGTAAGTCGGTCCAGCATTTCGCCGGAAGCTGGCTGGCTGGGATGGTCCTGAAGACTGACTTCGAAACGGGTGTGTACATGCCGCCATGGAACGCCAAGGGCGTAACCAAGATCCCGATCGTGGCCACGGAAACAGGGTGGGGCGTTTCCGAAGGGCCCCACAAGGCGCAGGCGATCAGGCTGCTGGACTGGATCAATGGTAAGGGCTACCACTACTACCAGAACGCGCGGGGAAACATCCCTCACTTGAAGGACCCGATGGGCCCGGTCGTACTGGATGACCGTATAAAGACCTACCTGGAAAAGCTGTACTCATACAAGCAGACCGCCGGGCTGTGGTTTGAGTATATTCCCGCAGAGACTATGACGCTTACCTTCCAGTTGTACCAGGAAGTCCTGACCGACCAGAAGACGCCAAGGGAGGCGGCCGCCGCGTTTGACAAGGCCGCCAGAGATGCGGTAAAGAAATAGGCTGCTGATTGTGCGGCGAAGGATACCGGTAGGCATCCTTCGCCCATTCGTTCATCGGAGGTGCTTATGGTAAAGGCGGGGTTGTCCCAGATTCAGAGGCGGCATCTGGTCTGTTTTCTCTTCACCCTGCCGGCTCTTGCCGTCGTATTTGTCTTCTTTCTGTTCCCCATGCTACGGGCCCTGTTGTTCAGCTTCACGAACTGGGACGGCATTGCGCGCACGTACCAGTGGGTCGGCCTGAAGAACTTCGAAGCCGTGGTAGCCGATAGCGTCTTCAAGCAGATCGTTTTCAATACCTTTTATCTCGCCATCATCTACGTGCCGGTGCTCAACGTGGTCGCCCTCCTCCTGGCAGTGGGGATCTACAACGCGGGCAAGGCGGGGAATGTATACAGAGCGATGCTCTTCTTTCCGAACCTGCTTTCCATGACCGTCATCGGCATGATCTGGAACATAATCTACAGGTACGACGGGCTGTTAAACCAGTTCCTGAATGCCATTGGATTAAAGATCCTAATTCAGGACTGGTTGGGACAGGTCAACACGGTGCTTCCGGCCATGAGCGTCACCATTATCTGGTTCGCCGTCGGCTACTACCTGCTCATCTACCTCGCCGGGCTGAACACGGTCCCCGTGGAGATCTATGAGTCCGCCGAGGTCGAGGGGGTGTCGTCCTGGCAGAAGCTCGTCCGGATCACTATCCCGCTGATCGCGCCGTCGATCACCATCAACGCGGTGCTTTCCACGATCGGGATTATCACCCTTTTCGACCTGCCCTTCGTACTCACCCGGGGCGGGCCTGGCTTCAAGTCCCAGACCATCGCCATGCACGTCTACGCGTATGCGTTCCAGCAGCTTCGAACCAGCTATGCGTTGGCGCTCGCGGTGATCCTCGGAGGATTCGCTATACTGATCACGGCGCTCGAGCTGAATCTCCTCCGGCGGCGAGAGGAGGTAGCCCGGTGAGGTCAAAGCATCTCCTTGGCTACCGGAGACGTGCCCGCGTGGGGGTAAACGTAGTCATGGTGCTCATCGTGCTCCTGCTGGTCATGCCCCTGTGGTACGTGCTCAACAACGCCTTCAAGGTCGAACGGGAGATCCTCCGTCGGCCTCTCGTTCTCCTGCCGTCCGCCATGACTCTGGACAGCGTGGCGCGGTCGTTCGTTGCCATGAAGTATCCGCGGTGCTTCATGAACTCCGCGATTGTCCTCGTGCTTTCCTGCGGGTTCCTCCTCTCACTGGGCTCTCTGGCTGCCTTCGGCATCGCAATGGCGAACACCAGGTTCCTAAATACCGTGTACGTCGTGCTGGTAGCCATGATCACCCTGCCCTTTCAGCTGGCCATGGTGCCCCTGATCTTCCTGCTGAAGGGCCTGGGCCTGATCAACAGCTACCTGGGAATCGCTTTGGTCTACACTGGGTGGTTCATGCCTTTCATCATCTTCCTATACACGGGATTCATCCGCACCGTACCGAAAGAATTGGAGGAGGCGGGCCGGGTGGACGGATGCGGCCTTCTACGCAGCTTCGTCTCGATCTACGCCCCCCTCCTGAAGCCTATCACCGGAACCGTGCTCATCCTCCGGGGCGTGCCGATATGGAACGACCTGCTCGTTCCCATCATCACCATATCGCGCTCAACGATGAGCACCCTCCCCTTGAAGCTGTACTCCTTCATCGGAACGCCCGGATCGACCGCCATCCGCTGGAATCTTGTTTTCGGCAGCACCTTCATCGTGAGCCTGCCCATCCTCCTTGTGTTCCTGTTCCTCCAGCGGTACTTCGTCAGAGGGGTGGCGGCCGGAGCCATCAAAGGATAGGAGAAGAAAATGAATATCGTTCATGTGGCCGCTCACCAGGATGACGAAGGTCACACCCTCGGGACATTGCTCAAATACCGCCAGCAGGGAGGGCACAACCTGACCCTGATCTGCACCACCAATGGTGACAAGGGGATGAGCTGGAATCCGGAGATCCCCTATGAAAAAGCAGCTGCCATCCGGGACAGGGAGATCAGAGCCGTTGCCAAGGCGTTGGAGGCCAACTACATCTGCCTGGGTGCGGAGGATGAGTTTCTCTACGACACGAAGGAGATGCGGCTGCGGCTGATCGATGCTCTTAGAGCCTGCCGGGCGGAGCTGGTCTTCACCCACTGGATCCACGACTACAACCTCGATCACACCACCACTGCTCAGATCGTGTTCCAGGCTACCATGAACTCGATCATCGACTCGATGGCGACCGAGCATCCCGCCCTCCAGGACACGCCGAAGATCTTCTACTGGGATGTGGGGGACGGCTTCGGATTCGAGGGGACGCACTTCGTGGAGATCAGTGAGGAGCTGATCGAGGAGAAGGTGCGGATCATCCGCCTGCATGAAAGCCAGATGGAGGTGATGCGCAAGATCGGCCCCGATTTCGCCGACATGCTGTATGAGCGGGCCAAAGCCGTCGGGCAGAGGGTCGGCGTGCCCTTTGCCGAGGTCTTCCGCCCCTGCTTGGCCAGCCGCAGGACGCCCCTCGCCAATATGCTCCCTTGAGCTCCCTATCGATGGAGCTCACTCCCCGGGCGCGGGTCCGAGCCGTGCTGCGCGGTGAAACGGCCGATCGCGTTCCCTTCACGATATACTGGCTGATGTTCCCCCGGGGCCAGGCGGAACGGAGCTTGAGGAACGCTGGTGTGACCGTCGTGGAGCGGGTACCTCTGTTCCAGGTCCAGATGCCCAACGTCGAGGCGGTGACCCGTGAATATGTCCAGGATGGGGAATTGCAGCAGCGCAGAGAACTCAGGACCCCGGTGGGCACGGTCTACGCGACCTACAAACGTGAGAAAACCTTCGGCACCAGCCGGTGGCAGACAGACTACTATGTGAAGAACGAAGCGGACTACGACGTCCTGGAGTTCATCCTCAAGAATCGCAGCTACACACCTGCTTTCGAAGAGTATCGTCTCCAAGTCAAGCACTATGGAGAGGACGGCTACATCGTGGGAAACACCGAATACTCTCCGATGAATCTACTGATCTACGAGTTCCTGGGTTTGGAGCGCTTCAGCATCGATCTGCTCGATCAGCCGGAGCGGATTCTTGGTCTCTACGAGATTCTTAGGGAGAAGCAGCGGCAGATGTTCGACATCTGCGCGGCTTCTCCTGCGGAGTTCATCCTGTATGGAGGAAACATCAGTCAGGAGGCGATCGGTATCGAGCGCTTTCGCAAGTACTTTCTTCCTTCCATTGACGAGTTCTGCGACACGATGCATCAAAGCGGCAAGCTGGCCGGCTGCCACCTGGATGCACCGATGGCGACGCTGGTTGACGCGGTGGCGGAATCCCATCTCGATGTGATCGAAGCCTTTACCCCCAAACCTACCTGCGATGTAACGGTTGCCGAAGCTCGAAAGGCGTGGAAGGATAAAATACTCTGGATCAATTTCCCTTCTTCTGTTCATCTGGAGACAGAAGATAGGATTCAAGCGGAGTTGAACCGCATCCTTCGCGAGGCAATTCCCGGAGATCGTTTCCTCATCGGGATTACCGAGGATGTACCAGAGGAAATCTGGCCACGGAGCTTCAAGATCTTGAACGACGGACTGAGGAGGTGGGGCAGACTCCCTCTATCAGAAGCTGATTTCGGAAGCCAAGCAAGCGCCGATTTCACCTGATCCGATGACGGATTGCCAGCTGACTAGAGCTTCAACAGTCTTCTGGCATTTTCCCCGAAAATGAGTTTTCGTTCCTCCGAACCAGCACCCATCAGTCTCAGATAGTTGGCCAATCGAGCCATGTGCTGGGCCTGCGGCAATGTGTTGTCGCAGCCCCAAACCACGCGATTAAAATCTATCGGGATATAACTGTGGCCTCCCAGAGCGTTGAAGACCAGGGGAATACCGTCAGTCCACGGCCCGGAACCGGAAACGTCCAGGTACACGTTCGGGTTTGCCTGAGCCACACTCATGGCCTCTACAAAAAATGGATAACCCATGTGGGCCAGCACGAAGATGACGTCGGGAAACAATCGCGCCAACTGGTCGAAGTTCATGGGATGACCAAGACGCGAGTCGGTTGCTTTCCTGACTTTGGGATCATCGCTGATCAGCTTGATATTCGTCTGACCGGCATGGGACAGCACGGGTACTCCGCGCCGTTCGACCTCTTCGTAAACCGGGAACATCCGCTCATCATCCGGTGTAAACCCGACCGGCGGGAAGATTTTCATGGCTCGAAATCCCCGGTCCAGGTAGCGTTTCAAGGTATCCAGCATGTCCGCTTCCCGGGCATCGATGTACACATTTCCGATCAGCCGATCCGGATGAGCCTTGACCGCTTCGGCAACCCGTTCATTGCCGGCGAAACCGGTCTTTTTGTACTCCCAGTATCCATCGGTTGGTCCGCCCATCAGCACAGTTTTTTCCACTCCGGATGTATCCATGTCTCTCAACAGCTCATCTACCGCATCTACCGCATCGGCCAGGTGATAATGGAAATCGATCAGCATATCGTCCTCCGTCAAAAAGTTATCGAATAGTCTACACGACCCTTGTGTTGTTCACCAGGTCCAACCGTCTTCAACCCTGATTCCCGCTTGAATCCGCGATCGAAGAGGTTGTGCGCATCGGTCGAACAGGTTTGATTTTCCAAACAGAAGAATTCTTCATCCCGCGGAGAGTACAACACAGCATGAGTAAAGTCCGCTGTCGCTTCGAGGCTGACAGTGATGCCGAGATCGGGGTATTTGATTCGAGCGTGGGATTCCGACGGAATCCCGGTAAAGACGTGATCAAGGTCCAAATCACTGATCGCCTTCGCTGCGTTCAAATCAAAAGCCGTGCCCTTCACGTTCAGGAGCTTGCCGGTCGGTAGCAGATCGGGGGTGGTTTCCATCACCGCATTCGCCGGCAAGGTAACGAAGGTGCCCTCATCTCCCGAAAGCTTCATGAAGTAGGGATGCAGCCCGAATCCGAAAGGGATTTCCTCACTTCCCTGGTTTTCGATGGTGTAGGTGATCGAAATCCCCTGGGCAGTCAGTCGGAAGTCCAAAGTCAATCTGTGGGGAAAGGGAAAAGCCTCGAAAAGGGGGCCGCCCTCCCGAAACTCGATCCATGTCTGCAGGCTGGCACAATCTGCCGCGACCACCGGTTTGCCGTGCATCCATTTTTCGTTGTGCACCAAGCCGTGTTCAACGATCGGTGTGCCCCTCTTGATCTGCCGGTAGGATCGGTTCCGCCAACGAAACACGCCGTTTCGTACCCGGTTCGGGGTGGGATAAAGCACCGGAGTACCGGTGTAATCGTGTTCGAGAAGCAGCTTGTGGTTGAAATCGATAACATTTCTCCCGCCCACGGAGAAGCGGCAGAGATTGCTTCCGTAATCGGGAGCGATCCAGGCCTCAATCGCTCTATGCGTATCCCCACCGCCATAATGGCTAAGTATCAAAAAACTCAGTGGGGGATCGTTACGAGAAAGAGCGTCGAATTGAAAGTTTTGATTCATTTGATTTCCAGCGTTCCGGCTCCCGGCGATGGCTCTGTGACGTATACGATCGGCTCGACCCCGGAATTCTTCGTGTAGGTTTTCCTGACATGTTCAGCAAAGGGCTCTACCTGATCTGCCTGCACGTAGGCGACCATACACCCGCCGAAACCGCCGCCGGATTGCCGCGCCGCGATCACACCGGGACCGCTGCTCATCGCTTCGAACATATGCTCCATAGCGGGAACAGTTTTCTCATACAGATCCCGCAGACCGGCGAAGGAGGCCGCACAGTAACGACGCATCTGCTCCCGGTCATTGCGCACGACCGCGGCGGTAAAATCCATGACCCGCTGGTTCTCTTCGACGATGAACCGGCAGCGCCGCTGTAGTAACTCCGGCAGAGCGTTCTGCAGGCTTTCGAACATCGATATATTCACGTCCCGTAGGGTTTGGATTTCCGGCTCCTGCTCCCGCAGCAAAGCGGTTCCATCATAGCATTCCTTTCGGCGCTGGGCATACCCGGAAGCGGCAAGGGTGCGAGGCACGTTGGTGTCGCAGATGACGATGCGGATATCCGACGGGATCTTGATCTGGATGTGGGTCAAACTGCGGCAGTCCAGCAGCATCGCCGTACCTTGCTTGCCGAACACCGATGAGTACTGGTCGAGGATGCCGCAGTTCACCCCGACGCATTGATTCTCCGCCTGTTGACAGATTTGGGCGGTTTGCTTCGGATCCGCGCTGAATGATCCCGCAGCCTGGAACATCAGCGCAGCGGCTACCTCCAACGATGCCGAGGAGCTCAAGCCGCCGCCTATGGGAACGGTGCTGTGAATCACCGCTTCCGCTCCGCCGGGCTGATACCCATGAAGCCGCAGGACCTTGGACACACCGCTTATATACCGATCCCAGCTGGCAGCCGGTTCGGAGGGCTCCTCACCGATGCGGAACCCCATGCTCTCGCCGAGGTTCAAGGAATGGACTTTTACGTCGGTGGACCCGGTGCGACGATAGGCGATCCAGGTATCCAGGTGAATGGACATGGTCAACACGTAGCCCTGGTGATCATCGGTATCAGTACCCAGGAGTTCCGCCCTTCCCGGGGCACGGACCCAGCCCTCAGGCTCGCTTCCGTAGAGTTCCCGGAACTTGGCGAGAACCTGATCTCTTCGCGTTTTTTGATCGATCATCCCATTGCTCCTTACAGGATTTCAGCCGCCGGAACCTCCGAGCTCGGCGATGCAGCTTGCCATGTAATCGACAGCCTCATCGGTCAACCGCGGATGGATCGGTAAGCTTATGTATTGATTAAAAATCCCCTCCGCCACGGGACACTCTCCCTCTCCGTGGCCTTCAACCCGATAGGGTGCGGTAAGATGGATAAGCATGTAGTGCGACCAGGCTTTGATACCCTTTTTAGTATACAACTCCCACATGAAGTCTGATTTTTTCAAGGGAAAATCATTTTGCAGCAGTATCACATAGAGGTGAAATACGTGTTTTCCCTTCGGGTCAATGTAGGGTGTTGTGATCCCTTTTACCTTTGCGAGCTTTTCGGTCAGCCGTCCAGCCAGATCGATGCGCCGTTGATTGTGACGGTCTAATTTCTTCAGCTGCTCGATGCCGACCGCCGCCTGGGCATCGGTCATACGGAAGTTGTAGCCCACCGCATCGAACTGCAGCCGCCAGTAATCCTTACCCATGGGGTATTGCTTTTCGTCGATCGACAGGTATTTGAAACTCTCGCCGTAGATGCGGGCACACAGGGATCGGTACGAAAGAGCTTTGTCGCGTAACTCCCGATTGCTGGTCGTCAGCATCCCCCCCTCGCCCAGGGTCCCCATGTTTTTCTGCTGATGGAAGCTGAACACGCTCATGTGCGCAAGGGATCCGGCTTTTTTCCCGTTGTATTCTGCCCCGGGAGCGTGGGCGCAGTCGTCGATCACCACCAGGCCGTGCTTCTCGGCAATTTCCATGATCTGGCCCATAGCACAGCACTGTCCATATAGATGCACGGGTACGATGGCCTTGGTTTTCGGACCGATCAAGGCTTCGATCTTTTCCGGATCAAGGTTCAATGTGCGGGGATCTACATCGCAAAACTTGAGCTCCGCGCCGAGAGCGGAAAAAGCGGTTGCCGTGGCGATCCAGCTGATGGGGGTGGTGATAACTTCATCCCCGCGAGTAATGCCGGCGGCAAGTCCGGCCAGGGTCAATCCCGTTGTAGCGGAAGTGACCGCCAGGGCGTAGTCGCAGCCGCAGTATGCGGCAAAGGCTTCCTCGAACTCTTGAACCTTTGGCCCGCAGGAAGGTGCGCGGTTCCTCAGTACCTCCAGGAGAGCCTGCTCCTCCTCCTTGCCATAGATGCTCCCGTGAGCAACTTCCAACTCGTACAGGATCTTTGGTTTTTCCATATCGATCACCTCTTCTACATTCTCTCTTTTACTGCCCGGCGGACTCCCCGATCTACCGGAAGCATCGGAGTTCTAAGCAGACTCTGCGCCTTTTTCACGCAGATAATCCCGTTTCGGTGGCGCGGTGCCCGCCCGGGAACCGGAGCGGAGGGTTCTTTCGGTTTGACCAGTTCGGGATTGTACCCCATCTCGGCCGCAACCTTGCAGGCCAGTTCGTACCGGGTGATGCTGTCGGTCGCGCCGATATGCAGAATACCCTGATAGTCGTTATCCGCCAACTCGAGCACCGATTCGGCCAGGGTCAGAACGTCCACGGGTGTTCGCACTTCATCGGTGGGGAAGGTCACATTCTCGTCGTTTTTCAATTTCTGTTCCAGCGGCGGAAAGAAGGCATTGCCCCCGGTGACCGGATAGCCCATGACCAGGGATATGCGGATGATTACAGTATTGGGATTGGTCTTGAGGACCGCCGCCTCCGCCTCCGCTTTGCTTCGGCCATAATAGTTCACGGGATTCGGCGGATCCTCTTCGTAGTACATATCCTTGGTGCCGTCAAAAACCGCATCGCTGGAGAAGTAGATGTACTTCGCCCCAGCCAGCCGACAGCCCTCTGCTATGTTCGCCGCTCCCACAACGTTAATATTCCGAGTGAGCTCCTGATTCTTCTCAGCGAAATCGATGTTGGACACGGCCGCGACATTGATTGCGGCATCTATGCCGATTTCCTCCATGGCCGTCAGCACCGCCTGTCGGTCGGTAATGTCGACTTTCCTTATCGTCGCTTGGTTGATGTCGTAGCTGCTTTCGGTGTCGAATATGTGGACCTGCCAGTTGCGTCGGGCCAGAGTGGATATTACTCCCCCGACAAAGCCCAAGCCGCCGACTACGAGTATCTTCTTCGTCATCCCTTCCTCCAATTGCCATTGGAATATGCCACCACTATCATACCAATTCCCTGTCTGTGATGCATTAATCCTTTTTAGATATCTATTTGGTTTTTTTTGATCCCAGGCTCTTTCTGTACTGTCCAGGGTTCTTACCGGTAATCCGTTTGAAAGATGTGTAGAAGCTGGGCAGGTTCTTAAATCCCACGGTGAAGGCGATTTCTGTAGTGTTTAAACGGTTCTCATTCAACAACCGTACGGCTTCAGTGATCCGTGTACGGGTCAGATAATCCGTGAAGTTGATCCCGATGTTCTTCTTGAAGAAGTCGGAAAAATAAGCGGGGTTCATGCAAAACCTTTGAGCTGTGGAACCCAGGCCTGTTTCCTCGGAGAAATTCGAGTTTATGAATTTCAGAATATCTTCAAGCCGTTCGATGTTTCTCTTCCTGTACAGGTATTCATCGCGGCTGGAAGAGCTGATGCCGCATGATCGAATCAGGTGAGTGATGAGGGTCAACAGTTTTGACTTGATCATCAGCTCGAAGTACGGACGCTTTGCCAAGTATTCTTCGACAATCTCATCGATAATGGCGGCAATTACCGGCTTGATTTCCAGCTGCAGTTCCGGCCTGTTGTTGAACCGAGCACCGTTGTACAGAAACAGCTCCAGATATGTGTGATCGAAGTAACTGTTCTCCTTTGACCAGATCAGTGAAGGAGCGAAGTGCAAAATCGTCTCATACAACGGTTTTTTCGGATCGTAGGTGACGCGATGCCGCTCGATGTTGTTGATGATCAGGATTTCTCCTCTTTCGACCTCGAACAGCTTGTCCTCGATTTCGTACAGACCACGGCCTTCCTGAATGTAGGACAGCTCCATGAACTCATGCCAGTGAAAGAAAGCCATGTTGTTTGCCGGTTCATTGATATGAACGATTTCAAAGGGAAATAGCTTTTGACTCAAATCGCTATCGCGTTTTTTAGTGATCTGGGGAGTTTTAAGGACCGGCA
>Ga0315547_1001650_pt1 | contig 17188 bp, 12 predicted proteins | sample SalMarSW160240MG_2_FD_202542 | JGI IMG/M metagenome (GOLD analysis project Ga0315547, IMG submission 202542) | Salt marsh sediment microbial communities from the Plum Island Ecosystem LTER, Massachusetts, United States - Salt Marsh Sediment SW1601-240 ...
ATACAGGAATCGAGGACCTTTTGGGTCTGCCTGACCATATGCCAAGCGCCTTCTTCTCATGTACTCACTGGCGAATGGCGAGAAGAAGACATAGAGCAATGCTTCGAACATGCTTGCTTTAGCAAACTTGGAGTCAGGGCTTTTCGCTAGGTCAACCGTTTGAACATAATCCTCGAGGTGCTCAAGTGCCTTGTTGACTGTCAATTTATCCGCTAATGGCTCGGAGAGACGGAGTATAGACCCCTTCAGTCCAAGCCGTAGCTCCTGCCTTTCTAGGTCAAGGCGCATTAAAGGTATCCCATACGTGACATGTACGTGTTTGACAAATGCCGAGGCCCGAAGTGTAGCTGTATTGCCCGCCATCGCTGGAGCTAACGGTTTTAGAAAACGTTCAAGTTCTTTTCTCGCGGCCGGTGCCTCCGGTAACTTCACAGTCACGACACTCGCTTCGGTTCCGTCGGGCACTAACAAAGATTGCACTGACATCTCTTGGAATACCTTTGCCGTCTCCAATTCAGAAGCAGGTACAACCTCTCCCTTCAGCCATACCTCAATCAACTCCCGTTTAGAATCGCCGTTATGTTCCTTGAACAACTTGGTGAGGTCGTCCATAAATAACGTGCAATTCTTAGTGTGGGAACGATAATCCTGTAACACTTTGTCGATGAATTCGTGACCATGAGGAAGATCAGCATACCACGCGTAATTCACCTGAGTTGCCTTACGAGCTGTTTCAGTAAGGTTAGCGGAGGTTTGGATTACTCGCGAAGTGTTGGGACCTTGGAGTATATATAGTTTGGTATGTATACTGCGCCGCGGAATCAGTATGCGCAAAGACCCAGCCTCCACACGAGTGGCCAGTAATTCGAGCATTTCCAACGGTTTATCTTGAAGCTCTTGGCGCAGGGCAGGCTCTGTCATATCCTCCCCCACGACTATTTCGATGTCCTCGTAACCACGCTTTTCGAAAAACTCTCGCAGAAGGTCGGAAGAAACTACATAGGCGATGCCGCGCATATTTTTGAACCCGTCAAAAAGGGACTCGAAATCGTCACGGCGCGAGATTACCTGTGTCTCTACATGACCAAGGCTCTCAAACAGGCTACCTTGCACAGTTCTACCCCTCATTTATCCAGTCCGTTAATAACCCTACTCCGCTCTACTCCGTTGGATAACATCTCAATCATTCAACATTGATAGCATCTTGGCTACGTAAGTTGTTTTATCATCCTTCTGGAAAAGGATATGCCGTTCTTCGAATTGTGCGTCAGTCAATCCCCAATGGGATAATTCCGAACGGCGGGTGTTGGCGACAATAAATGAGTTCATGGTAACTAATGGGTCCTGAATTCGTAAGTCATCTTCTATTGACTTGATTGTCTTGTAGAAAGCCATCTTCATATCATCTGGACCTCTCACATTTAGAAGCCCCTTTGGGTCGACAAAGTTGATGTATTGTCGCCCGTTAAACAGAAGCCACAGGATGAAATCAGGATAAAAATTACCCGCCTCGAAGAAACCAATTCCATGCCCTCGTGTCATGTTCCGGAGAAGATAAAGCTCTTTATCTTTGAAAAAGCCCCGCTCATTTACGCAGAAATCTTTCAAATCCAACACGAAATCCCGCTCTCCTTCATTGAGCGGAACGGGTTTGACATCAATTAGGTCACTGTTCACATAGATAAGAGGCTGGTAAAGGTGACCCTGAAATCCGATGGCTGTAAGCCCTTGAAACTCCACTGTATCCAGCTTATGCTCTTCGACCAGTTTCTTTATCTCTTCCAGCTTGCTAATAATATCCTTCCGGGATTGGTCAATAAGGAACCTGTAATTCTCAATAAAATTACCGTCTTCCTCCGTGAGAGATAAATACTCCAAATGGTCATTCTCAAATTCAGCCCGGCGTGTCTTGTAGAAACGGTCGCAGTAACGCTGCACGAGTACACCGGCTATCTCTTGCCAGTGACGCACCTGGTCGAAAGAGCGGATCTCCATCATTTCCTCCGGGACTCTGAGAACATACCAGCCAGAATCTGTAAGAAGGTCTGCCAGTTGGTCTTTAGACAGGTTCAAGTTATACCAAGCACGGTCATTCTTGAATTGCTGAAGATTGAAATAGATATCGTCCAGGTCAATAAACGAGAGATGTTTTTCTGTGAATTGGGTTTCGTTTACCACAGCTCTATCAACGGGTGCCTCTCCAGTCAGTCTGGCCATTGACTGAATTTTCGGATACCAGTCTACTATCACCTTATGTGTTTTCAAATATTTGTCCGGTAAACCGAGTAGAGGTTTTGGCACGTGCCTCTTGAAATCTATTCCTGTCTTAACACAGATGGTCTTTAATGCTTTACCTCCGAGATTCTTGATGACAGGCAAGACAAACTCGATACGGTTCTCGTTTGATGGTAAGCCTTCATCTTCAAGATACTCCTTAAACTGCCGCATGTAATCGGCACGTATGCCGAATACATTAAGGGTCTCTACGTGCTCCAACTCTCCGGGGACTGGAACGCCTGTAATTCTCCGACTGCGTTTTAAGCAATAATCAAAACCTTTAAGCCTTACACCGCGACCAAAGAGTTGGATAATTTGTGAGCCCTCGTTCTTGCCCACATTCATGAGACCCATCGTACTGACTCGCCAGCTTGACCAACCTTCGGAAAATTTTTTAGCCCCTATAAGAATGTTGATGTGTGAATCAGCCTGGTCCAGACGGCGGAAAAGAGACTCGGCGAATTCACTATCTGATACCGCTATATCCTCCGGATGCCTCTCGCATAACTGGCGAAGGCCAGACGGGTCGCCAACATTTATCAGGCCGAAGGGTTCGTTGTCCTCGCTAATATGAAGAGACAGTTCGCCTTCTGCTTCACCGTTTGCCTTGATTTGCCGGACATGCAGTGCCGCCGGTACCTCAGCGTTAAACAGCCTCTTCAATATGTCAGTAAAAACATCATTGGCAGAATATCCAAGCTGCCCAAGGTATTTGAACGCTCCTGCAAAAAGTTCCAGGCCTTTGGCATGCAGCCCTGATTTTCCTGACAGAAGCATATCCAAATAGTCGATGCTCTCTGTTCGATTCTTTACGAAGCGTGCCAGGAATAGCAATATATTCACAACGTCCGAAATATCCTTTTTGCTTGGTGCCTTGGTGACGCTACTGCCAACAAATATCCATAAGGGATTCTCGATGAGAAACGGGCGGAAATCAGTCTTCTTATCACTGAAGACCTTCTGCTGTTGATAAAAGGTGAGCAGGCAGGCGGTAAGATACCGCTGCCGATACTCTTCGTTCGAATCATCCTCAAGATTGAGAATCCGGTAATCTTTCCCGTAGCCATCGCCGTAGAAGAACTTGTATGAATAATCGAACAGGATGCATTTGGCATACTCATGAGCAAGCTGCCTATTACCGCTTGCTTTCATAGCCTGACCAAAGGTGGCCGAGTACTCGAAGGAGAATCCCTTCTCGCACAGCCGGTTACGCATGTCGAGCCAGTGCCCCACTTCGGCGCCGCTAGTGCCGCGGTGCCCTTCATCAACCAGGACCAGGTTGTTTCCTTCAAAAGCATCGATGGCGACCGTTTTTTCGCCGGTGGTCTCCCGGAGCTTATGCACATCAAGTATCTGGATGCTCTGCCCTCTGAATAGGCCACCGGCATCTTTATCAAAGAGTTCCGCGTCCATGCCGGAAAGAAGAAATTCATCCCGGTGCTGACGGCTCAATCCATCATTGGGAGTGAGCAGGATGGTACGATTCAACTCTTTTCCCCTCCTATTGAGTTCCAGGTAATGCCGGTATTGGAGAATGTTGATATGCATTATAAGCGTTTTCCCCGACCCAGTGGCACTCCAGAAAGCAAGTTTGTGAAGGTCTTCGGCGGTATAAGGTCGGATGCGGATATCTTCTGGTAAACCTGTGGCAAGAAGTAGTCCCTGCCCTTTTTGCTGGGGCGTCTGGGACGCATTGAATTGCTCAGCATAGGTGTTGAGGTCTATCAGAAGCTGGTCAGGGGCCCGGAAGTAGCGGTCAAGGTATATCTCCACGAAAAGAAGGCACAGGTACTGGAAGTACTTAGGGCAGAGATTCTTCCCGTCTGCGTTTCTTTTCTCGGTGATTTTTTTCCAGTGCCGGACGATGTTTTCGTCATAGGCAAGGAGGATGTCATGCGGTAGTTCCGGGCTATTAACCACCAGCCGCAGGCACTGGTGAAACTTTGAGATGCCCTCCTCGGTGAAGCCTTCGTATTCCGGCTCGCGGATATGCCTTGCCAAGTCTTCGAAAGTTTCCTTTCCGAAAAGGCTGAGCATCCAATTCACCAGCACCAGCCGGTGCTCGAACTTTACTTTGGCCTTGCCTGCCATGGTCTCTCCTTAAACATCCTTCACGTCAAACATCAGGCGCTTGAACTCCTCTTCAATGAGCCGCACCCGATATGGCGGCTCACCGCCCCCGGGCTCAACCGGAATGTTCATCAGGTTGTTATCGCCGTTGACATAGATAATATCGAAGTAACTTTCAGCTTTATTGTATTGCTGCTCCTGGAAGAAGGTATCCAGGTCATCATTTGCCTTCTGGCGTGCTTCGGCAATTTTCTCCGGGTCTGTCTCATCCAGGTCGCGAATTTTCCGCCAGATGACGAGTACCTTTTCCACTTTAGGGTTAGTCCCCTCCACGATGTGGTATCCCTGTATTGACATTATGCTCTGCACGCGGATGCCTAATAGCCAGTTAAAAGTCTCAACCAGGTCCACGTTAACAGGCTTGGTCTCACCGACGCTCCCTGTGCCCACAAGTAGCTGATAGCTAAAGGGGTCTTCAAACCGGTCAATGCTAAGGAGGGATGGACTGCCCTTGGACTCTGCCTCCAGCATATATTTGAGCATGTAGGACTCAAGAAAAGAGGCAGAGCTTTCCAGCAGCTCCCGCTGGGCATCCGTGCGGGTGAGTTGGATATTAGCTAGGGCATCTTCATACGATTCTAGGTGGAGGTACTTGAACATGTGGCTGATGCCATTACGCGAAACTGGCTTACCACCTTTCCAATCAACGGAATAAGTAACCTTTTTTAAGCGTGTTAAAAGTATGTCATCAAAGTATTGCCCCATTTCCACAAGAATATATTTGACGGGTTGTCCGGTTAGTCTTTTCCTGTTGAGCAAGCTATGTCCTGTGGTACCTGACCCTGCAAAGAAATCCATTACTAAATCTGATGGGCTTTTGGTTCCCAATACACAAAGATCGTATAGTAATTTCGGGGCTTTAGGTGTATATTCACTTATCCTAAAACCAAAAATTTCAGTGGCGATATTACCTCCAGTAGTGCTACTGTACTCAGGCGAATATAGGAATGATTTTGCTTTTCGACTGGGTATTCCAGATAGTCCAGGACGCTGTTTCTTGTATATTGTTAATTTGTCACCTTTTTGCTTGACAAACAGGTTATGCGATTCAGAGGATATCTTCGTCTTGCTCCAAGTCCACGAAAGTTCATCTCCGTCATCATTTATAGGCCAGATAATTAAATCATTCTTGTCTAGCGGCTCATCATTTTCTGTTACATACAATTTGCCATCTTTGGTGAAAAATATCGGGAACCATCCTTTAGGTCTTTCTGCTCTTGGTGCTGCTTCTCCAGTTCTTCGAAGACCATCACCCTGTTTCCACAAACCGTAATCGTCCTCGTTCCACTCTTCCTCTACCTTCTCTTCATCAATTGGTAGTTCTCCAATGATACTTAAACCTGGTTTTGCTATAGCACAAACATATTCATGGGTTGCAACGAAGCCTTCAGCATCATAATTGCCCTTCAAGTTTGTAATTGCCGGCAACATTTTTAATCCGTGGAAAAATCCGTCTTGCTCTGCACATCGCATCAGGTTTAGAATTTCATGGTCATCAATACTTGAAAATAAAACCCCCTCATCATTAAGTAGCTGATGAGCTAAGTTCAGCCGATCACTCATCATCGCTAACCAGCTAGAATGGGCAAAATTATCTTTGTAAGCAAAACTGTGGTCATTTTCTTTGTTGTAGGGAGGATCAATATAGGTACACTTAATTTGTTTTCTATAACGTTGCTGAATTAGGTTAAGGGCTTGGAAGTTCTCGCTATGAATAATTATTCCTTCGCACCGGGCATCAATATTATCTACGGTTTCAAGCAACTTAGCCTTGAAGCTGGCATCAAAGAGCCTGGTATCCAGCACCAGATAAGGATTCGCTTTCAGGAACTCCACAGTTAATGGAATGGCATATGGATGTGTAACGACGTCCCCCTTGATTTCATCGATGGCAAAAAGGCGTACCCACTCCTCTCGCTGGGCTTCATTGGAGGCAATATCCGGGTACAGCTCCTCCGGCACACGGTCAAGCGTGATGCAGTAATTCGTCTCCACCACAAACTTCTTCTTTAGCCAGAGCTTCTTCTGAAAGTCTTCGATTTGCGCCAGGAAGTCAATAATCTTGTGGGCAATCCTGCGGATGACCTTTATCTTAGAAAGATATTGCTCGACACGCGGAACAGACTCGCTTTCAACATCATCAAGGCGCATAACCTCGTTCTTGATATAGAAGTCCAGCTCCCGCCGCAGGAACTCACCCAGATTCTTGTGGATGAAATAGTCAAAGGTATTTCGCCGGGTGTAGTCGGAAAGATGCTTTGCGAGAACAGTCTTATCAGTTGCGGTGCCGTCTGCCCTCTTCCAGTTAGTAGTCAAGTTTGGCTCCCAGGATTCAAGTCCCTCTGTTTTCAGGAGCCCCATGACACGGTGCACTATCTCCTGATTAATCTGCGGTTCTTGCTTGCGTTTTTGCTCATCTGGCTTGTACTCAAAGTGAATAATCAGTTCGCCGTTGTCTTCTGTTACCGGGTTTTCTTCAACGAGGGAAAAGCGCCGGTCTTTACCGTTAGTCGATTTGATATTGTCTTTCTCCGTGTCCGCCTCGACGATCTTGAAGTGGACGCGGCTGCCGTCAGTTAGTTTGAAGGCATAGTCCCGGAAATTCTCAGTAGTCTTGATATAGTACTGGTCATGGTTTGCCCAATAAAGCTTTACCTCTTCGCCTTCGTAGGGGATAGCATAGACTCCTTCTTTGTAGCGCCGCAATGAGATGAAGTCACCTTCATCATAATAGCGCTTGAAGAAACTATAGAGATGGTCGTAGACTTCGTTCTCCAGCCCTGCAACATCTACAGATGATGCTTCATACTTTTCCCGGAGTTCCTTCACCTTCGGCGCGGTATCCGGGTCATACCCCAAAGCTTTAGCGCCATCGATCGCCTTATCCAGTTCCTGCTTCAGTAATGCCTTATCAGCGGACTTATACTCGCTAAAAGCCTCACGGACCTGGGGCAAGAGGTCTTGTGTCAGAAAGCGGTTAATCTCATCCCGCCGGGCGTTCATAATACGGTAGATACCAAAATCCAGGTCAGCCTGGTCAAGCTGAAAGAGCTCCCGTAGAAGGTCAGTCAATTTGCTGAGGTTATCTTTCATTCCGCCACCTCCTCGTCTTCTGTATCGAGGTACACTTCTTCCTTCAGCTCCCGGGCAATGATTTCATCTGTCTCTCGGGCTATCTTCTTGCCGGTAGCATTTTCAATGCGCTGGAGCAGTGCCTCCCGTCTTAATTTGAAGAAAGTTTCATAATCATTTGCTTTGAGTGCTGCAGGATCGATTACGTGTGAAGCCAGGATGGTATCCAGACGTTCCTCTTTAATTCCCCTCTCTTGAATCAACTTCCTGATATAGACGTTCGGTGCATTACCGCCGATGATTCTATTCGTTTCTGCAGAAATAGGTGTTTTATTGATTATTGAGTCGAAATCGTGAGCTCCACTATCCGGTTTTTTACAATAATTCTTAGGAAAGATATGATGTATATCAATTTTCTGGTCGAAGTAGGTAGAAACGTTAATCGGGACGCCCGAAAGAAAATCAAGTCCCCCATCTCTCATAAGAAGAGCGTATAGTCCTTTATAGGCGGCACTGAGCCGGCTCTTCAGTGTATAAAGTCGACCTGGAGTAAAATTGCATTTGGTTACAGCACTGGCCTCTTCACCACCATCGATCCATCGTAAAACCTCCGGTACATCATTAGCAAACTGCGATTCAACAGCGCTCCCATAAAGTTCGCCGAAGACACCGCACCAGTACCAGCGGATAAGCTTTTCCCGGACTGTGTCATTGTTAGCCCTTTCCCGCAGGATAGCGAATAAAGTAGCAAGAGGAACCAGTTGCGTATCGTAAGGTATGTCCCTATCTGAGAAAATCGTCTGTTGAGCAAGAAACATAGCCGCCTTGTCAAAGCCATACATCGCAGACTCAGACCATCTTTTATAATCATCAAGCGTCAGATTAAGGATGTCATCTTTCTTACAGCTGATAGCAGCCTCTGGCTTCTCCCGCTTTCGTGTATAGGTAGTCAGGAGTGATATAACCTGCAGGAAGCTCGTATCAGCTACCGATTTCAGCACCCTTTGCTTTCTCAGAATATCGATTCGTCCCTCTCCAGTCTTTCTCCCCAAAGGGTCACGCCTACCTTCCCAATCTTCGCGTAAATTGAACCCATCTGCAGCAAAAGTAGCTGTGAGAAGCTCGAATACGCTAAGCTTTACACCACCAGTGTTGACCTTTTCAAATACTTGGCAGACAGCAACCTTTGGGGTCTGTTTCAACAGTATGATTACTGGTATGGAGTACTGCTTGAAGCTTTCAATTACTTTCTCCTCAAATTTGTCAAAAAGGTCACTCTTCTCTTCATCGTGATTCCAATACCTATTGTAGCCTCTTCGCCAACCGGAGGAATTGAAGATGTTGGTCATAGGAAACAAATCGTTTTGAAATTCTAATTCTTGGCTTGAATAGTCTTCCAAGACCTCTTTTCTAAAGGATATGATTACGCGGTCCTCCGGGAGTCCAATGATAGCGTCTTCTCTATCCTTAGTTGGATCAAGCGCAGCCGTCATCTTGATGTAGTACCATCTCTGGATCCTTTTTCCTCGACCGTCACTTGTGACTACTGCCTTGTCTAGCGACAGTGCCTGAAAGAGGGAGGTTAGCCGCTGTTGTCCATCCAAGATGTAGCGCTCGGGATCAATTTGAAGTGGCAATTCTACCCCCTCTACGGGTCTGGGCTTGAAGCGAACTTCTGGATTTCCGTTTTCGAGCACCATTATTGCACCGATCGGATAGGATAATGAGACGCTTGTTAGCAGACTACGTATGTGTTCATCATCCCAAATCCATCCCCGTTGAAACTCCGGTAACTGTATTTTCCCTTCGGCAATCTCGTTCAGAAGCTTCAGCAAAGGTTCTTTATCACTCGTAAATGTAGTTTTTTCATCCATCTTTTACTCTCCAGCCAAGTTCTTTATAAGCGAGCTTTCGCGTTCGGCCGGCGTTTATCTGTCAACTCATACCTCCAGCCAAGCTCATCATGCACAGACCGAACCGAATAGCCACGTTGTCTGAGTTCGGTAATAATGCGCTGCACCGTAGGTCGAGATACTCCTAATTCTGTAGCTAATTGCTCGGCATTCAGATGTTTCCTCTTAATTAGGCTGACTGTTTCTTGAAATCGCTCTTCAATTTTCCGGCTACGTTCATAAGGCATGGGATTAAATTCCTCCCTGGATTTGTTAGAGTATATGCCTTTGAAGTAATAAATGTCAATCATATTTTGATATAGGTGTTCCAGCAGGTCATTATAATTTTGAGGGCACAGGTAAACACAAAGCGTCACATGATTTATCCATTAGCCGTCCTCATTCTTCGCCAGGAGCACAGCGACGAGTGGAAGAAAACCGCAGCCACTGCCCAGCCATAAGTCAGGATATCTGTAGGTGAAAGGAAGACCATGGCGCCGATGATATAGGCGACGTGGTAGCGCCCCTCCAGGTATCCCGTGGCGAACTGCATAGCAGATAGCATCAGGGTAACTGCCCCCAATGACCAGGTAAAGAAGCTGGGATTGCGACGGTACTTCCGCATCCAGTAACCGAGGTAGAAGATCAAGAAGATGGTCCCCACTGCCAGTCCGCCGACATAGTGGACCACAGTCTGTCGTGTCCCAGTAAACCACTCCGGCAGGGTTACCGACGGATTTATCCCCATGAACCCAAGCTTTAACTCACCAAACCGGGCACCGAAGGCCATTGCGGTTAATATATGGGCCGCCTCGTGGATGATAATCAGAGCGACAACCAAGGCCAGCGCATAGAGTATCAGATAGACACACTGCCGCCAAGTCAGCTTGAATTCCTTTGGTCGTTTGAGACGAAACAACGTTGCTCCTTCTAGCCAAACTTAATGGTTGCAGTCAGGTCCGGTTTGTTGCCGTTGTGATTACCACCGGTGAAGCCTAACCGGCTTCTATTCTTATCATTTATGCGTGATATAGCCCGGTCAATATCGGCTTTATTCACCAGTAGTTCGGAATGTTCAGCAGAGTATTGTATGACCAGGCTGTATATTATTTCCTGTAGCTGCGCCGGGGTGCAGTTCTCCGTTTTCCCAGCGATATATTCCTGGGTCTCATCATCAAGCGGTATCTTCTCGCAGAGGCGGCGGACGAGCTCTATACGCTGCTCTATTGACGGGCGGGAGAGCTTTATTACCCGGTCAAAGCGTGACGGGCGTTCGCTCAGTGCCTTGTCCAGGGTATCAAGGCAGTTGGTAGTGGCGATAGTAACTACCTCTCGCTGCTCTTCAACCCCGTCCATCACGGAAAGAAGTGAGAGCAACGCCGGTCCTCTCTGGTAGCCGAACTCCATGCGGTTCTGCCCAATGAGGTCGATGTCCTCTATAAAGACGATGCAGGGGCTGAGGTCTTCTGCCAGCTCATAAAGCTCAGTGATGTAATCGTCATCATCTAGGGTGTAGCTGCTGGTGGTAATGCAGGTTATGCCTTCGGCCACGGCCATGAGCGCCCGGCAGATAATCGTCTTGCCCGTACCCGGCTCACCAGCCAGCAATATGCCTCTCCTCAAGGGTATACCGTATTTGCTCCACTCATCGCTCCGCCTGAGGAAGTCTACGGTGTTGGCCTTGATTTCTTTTTTGGTCTCAGCGTCCAGAACAATACTGCCCCACGACCTGTCCTTGACATCAAGGAAGCGTATGCGTCCGGAGAACTCTATCTCCTTGCCTTGGTAGAAGTTTTCCTTTTCGGCGATGGCGAGGACCCCGATAATGAAGTCCGCCATTTCCTTTTTCTTCTTTGCCCGGCCCTCCAGCTGGATTGAGCCGCGCCACCTCGGGTTAACGTCCACCGTAACTATGTAGCGAATATCTCCCTTCTCGATGAGTATCTGGCCGTCCATGATAAGGTTTTCGGTTTCACCACCGGTATCAACATCGACGTAGACCGGCTCCGGCCCGCGATAGCCGAGGGTGGCGGATATTTTCCACCCTTCTCTTTCCAAGTAATGGTGGAGCGCCCAGGTCAGTAGCCCACCGTAATACCTGGGCAGTATGGCCACATGGTTGGTGCGCTTGACCTTCCCGAGAAACCGGTTAATGGCCGCCCGATTCTTTTGCCCAAGCCGCCGACGCTGCTTCTCCCGCCAAGCCGGAGATCCTACTATTTCACTGTCCTCTTCATCCTCCTCGATCGCCTCAAGAAGCTGTTCTTCTGCGCTCATTTTCCCCCTCGATTAGTTAATGGCCTATGTTGATACTCATGGAAGTCAGGGTATCAACTAGCGTATCCAGATGGCTCCAGGACTGTTCCATGTCCCGGGACAGCTGCTCCATCCTGGGTAGGTCCTGCGTGAACAGGGATAATGCATCATTGATATCTCTTTGCAGCTTCAGCAGGTTCAGTCCTTCCCGGAATAATATTGCCGAGCTTTCGATGACGCTGAGAAAGCTGTCAATTCTTTGCTGAACTACTAACGTTTCATCTCTAATTTGTTTTTCGGTACTGTAGAACTCGCTCCACAGCTGTAGCTGCATGTCGATATACTTGATAGCCTGTGTCAGTGCCGCCTTTCTGGTCCTCACGATTTCCGGGTCGGGGTCGTTGAATGTCTTCAGCGTGTTCGAGTATGAGTTCCGCAGCTCATTCAGCCTGGCTGTTTCTTTTTGCACCTTCCCCTGGAGATCTTCTATGGCGTTTATCTTCTTCAGTAGGGTTTTTCTGATTTCCTCTCTTTTCCCGGAAAGGTCTTCATAGGAGATGGTCACTTTTTCAAGTTCATCAACGACATGGTTGAGTAATTTCTGCTTATTAGATTCCCTGGAGTTTTCAATATCAGACTTTAACTCACTCACCATGTCTATATTCCGCTGTATCTCTTCAAATACGGAGTTATCCTGCTCCTTTACTTGGTTCACAATCTTCTGTGTTGCCGTTGCCAGTTCCTGTGGTGCGGCTTTCGCTTCGGAGCAACCACAACCTGTAACAAAGAGGGATGCAATTATGAATATGCTGACGGCTGTAATTATCATTTTCATGGCATCTCAGACCTCCCCGATTTTATCTTCATGGCCTAAGTCTAGCAGGCGGCTTTGACATCATTCTGTCAAAATATTGAGTAAAATAATGCGATTTCAATAAATTTTTGACATCACCTACTGGTGGTGCCATAATGCGAATTAATCCAGCTTATGGAGGAATATATGGAAAGGCTTAAGAAAACCGAGCGAATGCTCAGGATATGGCTTCTCCTCCTCCGCAACCCTCTGCATTTCACGACCAAAGATCTTGCCGAGAAATTCGAGGTAAACGTCCGGACAATCTATCGCGACTTGGTCACCCTCGGCAACGAACTGAGAGTCCCTGTCTATGAAGAGAAGGCAAGGTGGGCAGTAGATGACAGCTACTTCTTGCCGCCGATACGGTTCACAGTTTCAGAAGCCCTTAATATCTTTTTGGCCGCCCGCCTTATGATGGGCTATAGTCACCGCTATGATCCTAATGTGGATTCTACCTTTAGCGTATTGGCTTCGGTGCTACCCGTGCCGCTGAGGGAGCAGGTACAGAAGACGCTCGACTGGATGGAGAAGCTTCCAAGAGATGAAAGACTCTTGCGTGTCCTAGCGCAACTGGCGGAGGCTTGGACTTCTCTGCACTGTGCGAAGATAACCTATCGCTCTCTGCCGTCAGCTAAAGCTACCGAGCGAATCATCGAGCCGTATTTCATTGAGCCGGCGGCACCTGGTCACTCTAGCTATGTCATCGCTTACTGCCACCGAGCTAGAGAAATGCGTATCTTCAAAGTAGAGCGCATTGAAGCGATAGAGCTTACCGATGAAACGTACACTATTCCGGCGGACTTTGATGCCAATAAGTACTTCAGCGCCGCATGGGGGATCGTCGTGGAGGGGGAAGAACAAACCGTCAGGCTCAAATTCAGCCCAGAAATCGCCAGGCTAATGGAAGAAACCATCTGGCATCCATCACAGGTTCTTGAGAAGCACGTAGACGGTTCGGCTGTCATGACGCTGAAAGTCTTTTACACCTACGAACTGGTCACCTGGATTCTAGGGTGGGGAGAGAAGGTGGAAGTTCTGGAGCCCGCAGAGTTGCGAAAAGAGGTGCTACAAACTGCCAAGGCTATGATTAAAATCTACCAGAAGAAATGAAATTTTGACATAGGGATGTCACGCTAAGTCGGCAGAATAATATCAAAGGAAATGGCATGACCGTAATTCAAAAGCTCAGGCACTATTATAATCAGAATGGTATCGCTGCAAACTATTTTACATGTACCCACTATGCAAATTGCAGGGGCAAAAACAAGTCATTCAAGAAGGCTCGAGAGGCATACGTGGGACGCTACTATGAGAACACGTGTCCTCGATTGCTGTTCCTATCGTTAGATCCTGGTTCTGATGGGGAAAGGCGGAACGCTTCCCGCGGTATGAAGCAGCTTCAGAAAGACATTGAAAAATGGACGCCAAATGCACCTAAGAAGGGCCATTGGCATTGGACTTTAATGTTGGCAGTTGAGCTTCTTCAGTCGTTCATACCAGGGATTACCCGCGACAGCGTCGTGAAGTATTTTGCACACACTAATAGCGCCAAGTGCTGTCAAAATAAAAGACACGGAGCAGAGGCTGACTCGCGATTATTTAAATACTGCATCAGTTTCGTACCTGATGAATTGGAGAGACTTGCGCCGGATGTGATCATTACGCAGGGTGATAAGGCTAAACGCGTATTGCAGTTGGCATACCAAGATACCGGAGAGGTAATCCCTGGAAGGCGAAAATCTTGGAATACGAAACTGGTGCCAATATCTGGTCAAACGGTACTGTGGATACACACTTACCATCCGACACAGCCACAGAGCTTCTTCAAAAAGTACGACTGGACCAGAAGAGGATACTATTCGAACTTAGTTTTGAGTTTTGTCAATGAATACAGATAATAAAACGACTCCTGTTTTTGACGCCTATCTTGATATTGAGACTACCGGCTTATCCTGGCTAGATGCGGATATTACCGTTGTCGGCATCTACTTGGTTAACGGCAGAGAGAGCAGGCTTGTGCAGCTGGTCGGCAGAGATGTAACCGTAGGTAACCTGCGTGAAACTATTGATGGTGTAAGTACCATCTACACCTACAACGGCAGCCGTTTCGACCTGCCCTTTATTCATGGGGCACTGGGCATTAACCTTGTTAATGTTTTTCACCATCACGACCTGATGTATGACTGCTGGCGGTGCAACCTGAAAGGTGGTTTTAAAGCTGTGGAGCAGCAACTAGGCATTCCCCGGCAGCTTCAGGGTATTAGTGGATGGGATGCTGTACTGCTCTGGCAGAGATATCAATATTACGGTGACCACAAAGCCCTAGATACGCTGCTGAAGTACAACGAAGAAGATGTGATGAATCTCAAAGTGTTAAGGGAGAAATTGGGTCTTTCTGAAGACTCAGCAATTAATATAGAGGAGGTTTCATAACTAATGCCTCCACTAATGCTATCAAAATCACGCTATCTTAATGGTTTGCAGTGCCCTCGGTTACTATGGATTGCCACTAATGAGCCAGAGCGGATACCCGAACCAGACGCCGCCACGCAACATATCTTTGACCAGGGTCATTTAGTTGGCGAACTGGCTAAGAAACTATTTCCTGGAGGAACAGACATGCCAACCAATGACTTCATGGGTAATATCGCTATAACGAAAGAGCTTCTACAGCAGCGACGACCGTTGTTCGAAGCTGGTGTGCTTTCGGGACAGATTTATTCGCGGGCAGATATCCTTAATCCGGTGAATGATGAAGAATGGGATATCGTCGAGGTTAAAAGCTCCACCTCAGTGAAAGAGGTGAATATCCATGACGTCTCTTTTCAGAAGCTGTGCTTGGAAAATGCTGGGCTGAAGATACGGAAGTGCTTTCTTGCCTGCATTAACAACCAGTACGTCAGAAATGGTGAAATTGACCCACAGGGGATTTTCATCATCCAAGACGTAACTGATGAAACCGCCGCTGCCAGCGAAGGCATAAGGGATAGAATCAACGATATGCTTGCGGTCATTAGATCTCCTATTTGCCCGAAAGTGGCGATCGGCCCGCATTGCAGCGACCCATATGACTGTGCTCTTGCTGAGTGCTGGGAGGGACTACCGGAGCATAGTGTATTCACCATGTATTATGGCGGTAAAAAGTCCCATGAGCTGTATGGCCAAGGCGTACTAGGTATCACGGACATACCTGCTGGCTATAAACTAAATGACAAGCAGCGTATTCAGTGCGCTTGTGTGATGAACGGCCAACCTTATATCGATGCCGTTTCGATCAAACAGTTTCTATCTTCCCTTGAATATCCACTCTATTTTCTGGATTTTGAAACAATTAACCCGGCGGTACCCCTATTTGACGGCACAAGGCCCTACCAGAACACACCCTTCCAGTTTTCCCTGCATGTCCAAGCTTCACCAGACGCGGAAGCACAGCATTACTGGCACCTTGCTGACGGTCCGCAAGACCCGCGACCGGAACTGCTGGTGCGTTTACATGAGTCAATCGGTAATGAAGGAAGCATTATTGTTTATAACCAGTCTTTTGAACAAGGAGTACTCCGGGATCTGGGCACAGCCTTTCCTGAATACCGCGAATGGAGCGATGCGGTCATAAGTCGGCTTGTTGACCTTATCGTCCCGTTCCGCAGCTTTCATTACTATCATCCAACGCAAAAAGGTAGCGCGTCTATCAAGGCTGTGCTGCCCGCCATTACAGGCCAGGGATATGAAGGGCTGGCAATAGCTGAAGGTGGAGAAGCAAGCTTGAGATATCTGGATATTACTTACGGAGATGTTTCTCAAGAGGAACGATTGAGAACCAGGGAAGAATTACTTGCCTACTGTGGGCTTGATACGGAGGGGATGGTTAGGATCGTTAAACGGCTAGAGGAAGTAGCCAGGTAGACGGAGAAAAGAGGGATTCATGATTGGCGCCATCGCCGGTGACATTATAGGTTCTACATATGAATGGCATTACACCAAGTCAACGGACTTTGAGCTTTTTACGCCGCAATCGACCCCTACAGATGATACCGTGCTGACCGTCGCTGTCGCTGACTGTATTTTGCATAACAAGGATTACGCTCTGACTTTTAAGGAATACGGACGAAGATATCCTTATGCAGGTTATGGCGGCATGTTTCTCAAATGGCTGGGGAGTAATAGCCTCGCTCCATACAATAGCTTTGGAAACGGCTCTGCCATGCGGGTTAGCCCGGTTGGCTTTGCTTTCTCCAGTCTGGATATGGTCCTGCGGGAAGCTGAGAAAACTGCTGCTGTTACCCATAACCATCCGGAAGGAATCAAAGGCGCCCAAGCTATTGCGGTAGTTATCTTTCTGGCCAGGTCGGGAGAAAGCAAAGAGCAGATACGTAAATGGGTCGAGGACAATTTCGGCTATAACCTGCACCAGACTTTGGATGAGATTCGTCCCTCGTACAGATTTGATGAGACGTGCCAGGGTTCAGTACCACAATCTATCATTGCTTTTCTTGAATCAAACGATTATGAAGATGCTATCAGAAAGGCGGTGTCGCTCGGCGGCGACAGTGATACGTTGGCTTGCATGGCCGGTGGAATCGCTCAAGCATTTTACAAAGATGTTCCTGGTTACATTGCACATCTTTGAAACCAAAAGTCAAGAAAAATACTCCCCCCTACCCACGGAAATCAATTTTCCCTGACGACTGGGTATCCCGAATAACCA
>Ga0315547_1001653_pt1 | contig 17128 bp, 15 predicted proteins | sample SalMarSW160240MG_2_FD_202542 | JGI IMG/M metagenome (GOLD analysis project Ga0315547, IMG submission 202542) | Salt marsh sediment microbial communities from the Plum Island Ecosystem LTER, Massachusetts, United States - Salt Marsh Sediment SW1601-240 ...
GTGTTCTTGAAAAAGAGCAAAAAATGGTTGGTCATGCAAAGAAAATGGGGCTTCTGGCTGCTGGTGCGGCAACCCAAAAATATATGGATAAGCTCGCAAACGAGCAAGAAGTCGTTGCCTTAATAGCCGATATTATCATTGAGATCTTTGCTATGGAAAGCGCCCTTCTGAGGGCGTTAAAAAAATTTCAAAAGGAGGGCGAAGAAAAATCCAAAATACATATCGCTGCTACCCGGGTTTATATTAATGATTCATTTCAGCGGGTGGATATAATGGCAAAACAGGTTTTTGCTGCTATCTCTGAGGGCGAAGAACTCAGGACCCAGTTAATGGGCCTAAAAAAATTCGCACGTTTCACCCCAATAAATACCATTGCATTAAGGAGAGAGGTTGCAGATAGCATTATTCCAGTTGCCCGCTATAACCTGACGAAGATATAAAATTTGTCATTTGTTTGCGATATTCCTAACGAAGCTTCGCCTAAAACAAATGAGGCATGAAGGTGGTAAGAATTCCGAAATTCTCATATCGAAATCCCTGGTCCAGACCCACCTGCTGCGCGCCGGATGCCTGGCAGGGATGGCGGGCAGGCCTAAACCACTTCTAATGACCAAAATCATAATGTTTGAAACCAAGAGCTCTTTGCCCAGTGTAACTGAGCTTTAAGCTGGTTAGGTTTTGAAAATTCAAAGAAAATTCAAAGACCTTGACATTATTTGCTATTATATGGTAGTAATAAAATGCAATAAGATTTTTGCCTTAGATAAGCATAAATAGGGGGATTGTCATGGCCAAGGATAATAACGATTTAAAAGATAAAAATGAGAGTGAGGATGAAGATCTCCTTGAGTTTGAATTTGATGAAGTTTTTTTAGGTAAAGAGGAAGAAGCAAAAAAGAAAGAAGCTGAAATTGAGACAGAAATCATAGATCTGGTTGATGTAGTCGAAGAAGGCCATGTACCCGAATCACTGGATGAAGATATAGAAGGTTTGGAAGATCTTTTATTGGATGAAGAGGAGGAAGGAGAAGAGGAGATATCTGAAGAGGAGAAAGATGTCGTAGAGGATGTGGTATCAGAAGAAGGCGAGACGAAGGAAGGGGTCGATGAATCGGTTGAGGAAGAGAGCTTATTCTCTGAATACCCATCTGGTCAGGAAAATATAAGCGATGAAGAAACAGTTTTAATGGAAGAGGCTACCGAAGGGGTTTTTAAAGAGAAATCAGAACCCACTCTAGAGACAGAGGAAGAGTTCAAACTAGATGAGGAACTTGAAGAATTTGAGGAGCTCCCATCGTTAGAAGAGGAAAAGGCTGAAGAGGAAGTCGAAGGGGAAGCAGAACCCTTTCTCGAAGAAGAAGAGAGCAAACTGGATGAAGAACTTGAAGAGAGAGTCTCTGAACAGGAGACAGAAAGATTAGAAGAGCCATTATTGGAGGAGTTAGTTAAAGAGGAGGAGCTTGCCGAAGAAGAAGTGGAAGAAGAGGAAATAGAGGAGCTTGAAGAGCCATTGGTGGAGGAAATAGTTAAAGAGGAAGAGCTTGCCGAAGAAGCACTGGAAGAAGAGGTAGTTAAAGAGGAGATTCCATCAATCTCAGAAGAAAAAATCGAAGCCATCTTAACAAAGGTAGCAAGCGATGTCATAGAAAAGGTAGCCAGAGAAGTTATACCTGAGGTTGCTGAAAAAATTATCAAGGAGGAGATAGATGCGTTAAAACAACGTATCATGTCAGAAGATTAATACACATCAATTTTGTTTGAAATACGTGGGCACAAGGGCAAATAACCGAGGAAACCGTGAATGTCATTGTGCCCATTTAATTATCTTTATCTATTTATCTTACGTTAAAACCGGCATAGAAATAAAAAGGAGCACTCTTAGATGGAAAATAATGTCTTGGCCAAAACCTACAACCCTAAGGAAGTGGAAGAGAGATGGTATAAGTACTGGGAAGAAAATGATCTATTTAAGGCCAATGTAAGATCAGACAAACCCCCGTTTTCTATTGTCATTCCTCCCCCAAATGTAACTGGAAGCCTCCATATGGGCCATGCCCTCAACAATACCCTACAGGATATTCTATGCAGATACAAACGAATGAAAGGATACAATGTTCTATGGCAACCCGGTACAGACCATGCAGGTATTGCTACCCAAAATGTTGTAGAAAAAGACCTAGCCTTAAAAAAAACTGATCGCCATCAAATTGGTCGGGAACAATTCATTAAATTGGTGTGGGAGTGGCGGGAAAAATATGGGGGGATAATTATCAATCAGCTCAAAAGGTTGGGAAGTTCCTGTGACTGGAGTCGCGAGAGGTTTACAATGGATGAGGGACTTTCCAGGGCTGTGAGAGAGGTTTTTGTTGGTCTGCATGAAGAAAACTTAATCTACCAGGGAGACTATATCATAAACTGGTGTCCCCGGTGCCATACAGCACTGGCTGACATTGAGGTAGAACATGAAGATACAGATAGCTTCCTCTATTATATCCGGTATCCCTTTGAAAACCAAAAAGGCTCCCTGACTGTAGCCACTACCCGGCCTGAAACACTTTTAGGCGATACTGCAGTGGCAGTGAACCCGGAAGATGAACGGTATAAAAACCTTTCTGGCTTGAATGTGCTTTTACCAGTCCTCAATAAGCCCATACCAGTTATTTTTGATAAATATGTGGACAAAGAATTTGGTACCGGTGCCTTAAAGATTACTCCTGCCCATGATCTCAACGATTTTGAAATTGGAAATGCCCATAACCTCGAACGAATAAAGGTTATTGACGAGAACGGCAGAATGAACGAACTGTCCGGACCGTACCAGGGCATGGACAGGTTTGAATGCCGGGAAAAGATTCTGGACGATCTGAAAAATTCTGGCTTACTTGAAAAGATCGAGCCCTACCGTAACGCAATAGGGCACTGTTATCGTTGTAAGACCATGATCGAACCCCTTCTCTCAAAGCAATGGTTTGTCAGAGCAGCCCCCCTTGCTGAAAAGGCCATTGCTGCAGTCAAGAGTGGTAAAACAAGGATAGTCCCTGCCAACTGGGAACGTGTGTATTTTGACTGGATGAACAATATAAAAGATTGGTGTATATCACGGCAGATTTGGTGGGGTCACCGTATTCCAGCATGGTATTGTCAGGAATGTGGGGAAGTTATGGTAGCCAAAGAGGAGCCCAAAATATGCACTCGATGCAAAAGTAAAAATCTCCAGCAGGAAACAGACGTATTAGATACGTGGTTCAGTTCAGCGCTCTGGCCATTTTCCACATTGGGGTGGCCGGATTCCACTGATGAATTAAAAACCTTTTATCCTACATCGGTATTAGTGACCGGTTTCGATATCCTTTTTTTCTGGGTGGCACGAATGATGATGATGGGTCTCCACTTCATGGGAGATGTCCCTTTTAGAGATGTGTATATCCATGCCCTTGTGAAAGATGAGCAGGGCCAGAAAATGAGCAAGAGCAAAGGAAACATAATTGATCCCTTAGTGATTTTAGATAGCTTTGGCACTGATTCTTTCAGATTTACCCTTTCTATATTGGCTGCCCAGGGAAGAGACATCAGGCTCTCAGAAGAAAGGATAGCAGGATACAGAAATTTTATGAATAAAATCTGGAATGCTGCCAGATTTTCCTTGATTAACCTAAAAGATTGTAAATCTCCAGCTATAGATGCGGATAACCTTACCCTGGCCGATCGCTGGATTATGAGCAGGATAGGCAATGTTGCAGATGAGATAAGCAGCAATATAGATGAGTACAAATTTAATGATGCCGCTAACATCTGTTACCAGTTTATCTGGCATGAATTCTGTGATTGGTATCTGGAAATGGTGAAACTGGAGCTCTACAGTAATGATCAAAAGAGAAGGGAAGCAGCCCAGTCTGCAATGCAAATTCTCTTGAGTGGTGTACTGAGGCTTCTCCATCCATTTGTGCCATTTATTACCGAGGAAATCTGGCAACGAATGCCTCATACAGAAGGAAGCATTATGGCAACTCAATTTCCCCAGCGAACTGATTTCATCTATTATGAGGAATCAATCAAAGAAATGGATCTCATCAAAGAGGTGATAACAGGTGTCAGAAATATAAGGGGAGAGATGAATATTCCTCCAAAAAAGGCCGTAAAGATAATTATAGATGTAAAAGGGGATAAAGAAAGAGAGATTTTTAAAAATAATCTTTCATATATTACAAGCCTTGCAAAGGTGGAATCTATTGATTTTGTTTCCGATACAAAAAAACCCGATTCCTCTGCTACGTATGTTTTTAGCGATATTCAGGTCCACGTTCTTCTCAAGGGATTGATCAATTACGATGATGAAAAAAAGAGGATATATAAAGGAATAAAAAAGATAGAGAAGGAAATGGAAATATCACAAAAGAAATTGGCAAACAGGGATTTTTTGAACCAGGCCCCCCCCGATATAGTGGAAAATGTCAAGGAAAAAGCACAGCGTATGAATATGAAGTTAGATAAATTAAACCAAAACCTTACCATTCTTGAGGGCATCAATTAAAAATGGGCTATCTTTCCCACATTGACAAAATAATTGATACTGCTTTAGATGAAGATTTAGGGCCAGGGGATATAACTACCTGGGCTATTATAGATTCATCCCTTAAAGGAAAGGCGCAACTCTTAGCCAAGGAAGAGATAACACTTGCTGGAATAGAAGTTTTTTCAAGGGTTTTTTCTCGGCTTGATCCTGAAATAGTGGTTGAATGCACATATCACGATGGAGATGTAATACCCAAGGGGTCAAATATCGGTACAGTGACAGGATCAATGAGGGGAATACTGGGTGGAGAAAGAACCGCCCTCAATTTCTTACAGCACCTCTCCGGGATAGCTACCCTTACCAGAGATTATGTTGAAAAGACAGATCCTTCCACAGTTCGAGTAATCGATACCAGAAAGACAACTCCTGGGTTACGAATACTTGAGAAATATGCCGTCAGAATGGGTGGCGGATTTAATCATCGGTTTGGCCTCTTTGATGGGATCTTAATCAAAGATAACCATATTGCGGCCGCTGGTTCTATATCCGAGGCTGTGAAAAAAATTAGAGCGACCGTGCCTCATACGTTAAAGATTGAGGTAGAAGTGGAAGATATCAAGGGGCTTGAAGAGGCTATAGGGGCAGGGGTAGATGCAATTCTTTTGGATAATATGTCTGTCAAAGAAATGAAAGAGGCAGTTTCTATAGCCGGGGGAAGGGTTCTTTTAGAGGCCTCTGGTGGGATTACCTTAGAGAAAATAGAAGAGATATCCAAAACAGGTGTCAACCTAATTTCAGTTGGTGCCATTACTCATTCTGCACGGTCTGTTGATATCAGCCTCGAGGTGATTTAGAAGGATAAATTTATAAAAAAGGAATTTCATTTTGGACGCGGATGGGCGCAGATTATCAAGATTTTACATATATATTTTTCTGCGGATATCTGCGAGAACCTGCCCGCCGTCCGGCAGGCGGGTCTGCGTCCTAATTTGGTTTTATGGATGAATTAATTGATAAGGCTGCCAGGATTATTCTGGATTCTAATTCAACCATTGCCCTTACCGGTGCCGGTATCTCAGTAGAATCGGGTATCCCGGATTTTAGAAGCAGGGATGGACTATGGGGCAGGTTTGACCCGGAGGAATACGCCACTATTTATGCCTTTAAAGATAATCCGGAAAAGGTCTGGCGAATGTTAAAAGAAATGGAACAGATTGTTGATAACGCAAGGCCTAATGCGGCCCACACAGGGCTTGCTGAGTTAGAAGAAATGGGTTTGCTGAAGAGCGTATTTACTCAGAATGTAGACAATCTCCACCAGGAGGCTGGCTCCAAAGATGTGATCGAATATCATGGAAACTCCAAGTCACTTACCTGTATGTGGTGTAACAGGAAATATGATTACAAGGATAAAAGAGGTGAGTATCCACCTCGATGCGAGTGTGGAAAGATACTGAAACCAGATGTCATCTTTTTTGGTGAGGCAATTCCTTCTTTGGCAATGGCAAGGAGTTCCCAGTTAGCCTCTACCTGTCAGGCCCTATTGATAATAGGCACTTCAGCAGTTGTCTCTCCCTTTAATATACTTCCGAGGCAGGCAAAACAGGTGGGAGCCACAATAATTGAGATAAACCTGGAAAAAACAGTGCTCACTGATGGTATTACCGATATCTTTCTCCAGGGCAAGGCCACAGAGCAGGTATCACAGCTTGTCTCGGCTGTAAAAGAGTTAAGAGAGGTTTAAATTGTATTTATCCTGATAAGTCTTACTACGTTATTCCGGCCTGTATTTCCAACAAGCAACTGCCAACTATCAACGGGCAATACCAAATTTGCTACATCTGTTTAAAGATATGAATGTAGCTCCTGCTCACTGTAAGCAATTCTGGCCGATCCTTTAGCTTCACTACGCCGCGTCCGGTCAAGGAACTGCTTACTTTGGCAATGTAACGGGCATTGACAATAGTGCTCCGATGAATGCGCCAGAACTGATTGGGATCCAGTTCATCGACAAGCTCTTTAATGGCCTTCTTGATGAGCAATTCACTCTCTTTTGTTAATACCAACGTGTATTTGTCACTGGCCTTAAAGTAACATACCTCATCCACCGGGATAAGGCGGATACCATCTCCGTGCTGGGCTCTAATCCACCGCAGATAGCCCGGCTTTTCCTTCTTATACAATCTGGCTATTGCCCGCTCCACAATCTCGGGCATATCCGATGGAGGTTTGATAGAGGCGGCAATCTGTTTTTGGAGCCTTTTGACCGTCTTCCCAAGCCTCTCATGGGTTACCGGCTTCAGCAGGTAATCAATGGCTTCATTCTCGAAAGCCTCTACTGCATACTTATCATAAGCGGTAATAAAAACAACCCAACTGGACCCCACAATCCTCTTTGCTACTTCCATCCCGGAAAGGCCAGGCATCCGGATATCAAGAAAGGCGATATCAGGACGGTGCTTCTCTATCAATTCCAGGGCCTCCTGGCCGTTTCTGGCCTCACCACATATAACAAGTTCCGGCCATACCTCAGAAAGCCGTGATTTCAGATAGCTCCTTAATTGATCTTCGTCATCGGCAATGATTGCTTTAATCTCTTGCACGGGGGACCTCAATAATAGCTTTCAGGCCGCATGGCCGGTTTTCTTCTAAGATCAAGCGTCCTTTGTCACCATATAAGGATATTAAACGCTCCCTGATGTTGGAAAGACCCGTACCGAAATTCCCATCTTCGTAAAACCCCACACCGGTATCAGCGATCTCCAACCGGAGGATCTCCTCATTTTTTTCTCCATGTATGAACACCTCCCCACCCTCGATTTTTGGTTCCAGTCCGTGCTTTATGGCATTTTCCACCAATGGTTGAATCAACATTGGGGGAAATGGAATGTCATTTATCTTATCCGGGACATCGATATTGTAACGCAATCTTTCGCCCATGCGAACCTTAAAGATGTTCATATAGGCCCGTATCATCTCCATTTCCTGACCAATAGTGGTTGTGTCTCCCCTTGTTTTGGAGAGTGCCGTTCGCAAATAATGGATCAGATCCTCCAACATGCATTTTCCCTTGTCCAGATCGGTTTCAAGCAGACTCAGCACATTGGAAAGCGTGTTAAACAAAAAGTGAGGCTCGATCTGAGCCTGGAGAAGTCTCAGGTTGCTTTCTACGGCCTTTTTTTCACTGGTGAGCCTCTTTATCCTTTCTTCCTGAACCAGGGTTTTGGTGGCAGAGATGGTTTCCCGGGAGATAAAAAAATAACTGATTATGGATCCGAACAGGAGGCCAAGGGTTATCATCTGGAACAAACTGTATTTTTGAAAAAATATAGAGGGACCTATTCCCGTAGCTACAGCGCCCAATAGGGCTCCAACGACCGAACCTATTGCCATAGCAATAAAGATGACAGCAACTTGGATAAAGGGTTTGGTGGATTTAAAAAGGAAATGGACGATCAAAATACATGAGCAAATAGACATACCGATACATTGCGAAATAATGAAGTTTTTAACAAACCCACCGCCGAATTCCAGAAATGTCAAGAATATGGCAATAATGGTGTTGAACACCGCAGTATAGGAAAAGGCTCTGAGCACATGCATTCGGTTTATCACTGTGAATTTTGGTTCCACGACAATTTCCCTGTAAATTCTCTCCTGATGTAAAAATATTTCCATCAGCATATCAGGCCTGGCTTAAATTTACAAATCCCTGAGTGCAGCTTAGAAGGTATACTCCAATCCAATCATCCATTGATAGTCTAATATGGTTCCGAATTCTGTATCCTCACTCCCCGAATTGACGCTTCCTATGGAGAAAAGCTGGATGTGATCTCCGACAAAGCACTCAACAATAGATATGAATTGGCCTGAGCTATCGTCTATATTCTGGGTCCACCGAAATGTGAGGTTAAGTACATCCCAAATATCATTGTGGTTGTATTGAAACATAATGTAGTTCCGTCTCAGGAATCTCAACTTGGGGTCTGCTGTCTGGCTAAGGGTCAATTTAGATAAACTTTGGATAGGGTCTGCAAGATAATAGGCATCCGCAGCCGCCTGTCTTAGCTGGTAATACGCCTTTGCCTCACCATCACTATATCCAGTTCCGTTATACACATATTCTACTGTCAGGGTAGGCCCCACTTCAAGGGTGTAGGAGCCCCCAGCCAGTATAGTGCCCTTCAAAGATAGATCTTGATCATCTATTTCCTCCATGGACGCTCCAAAAGGATTATTAGCCGTTTCCGGGTAGAGGGCATCTGTGCCCTTAGATATGGTCCCTTCCCCATATATCAAAAGCGCATCTGTGGCAGTCCAGCCTCCAAAGAACCCCAGCCTGTTCCTGTCACTCTCCTGATGTGACAGGATCATGCTCGCATATGCTTCCTGCCCTGAATAATCAAGCTTTACTGTATAGATCTTGTCAAATTCAAAAAAACGAAATTCCTGACGCCCCTCATCTATATTGGCAATAAAAGAGATGGTCCATGACATTGCCGGCAGCCAGACGAGACGGGCAAAATCCATTCCGGGCACTTCCTGTTTTGGGTTGCTCCGGCCGTTATCCCGGAAGAAAGGATTGGAAGGGGAAAAGAGGTATGAAGGGCCCCACTGCAGGTTTTCCCGGCCATACGAGACAAACAGTTTTTCGGTCATCCGTATCCTGGCCAGCCATTCATTAACAAACCAGTCATCATCCCAATCGGTGTCTCCTTCTTTCCTCCCATCTTCCCATGCATTCCATTCAAGGTTCATTCTGGGTTTAGCGCTTAGATCCAATCTCCTGAAGGTTAGACGGAGATCTGGACGGATCTCCAATTCAGTAGAATAGCGTGAGATCTGAAAAAAATCATTATTGGGGTTCTGGGAAGAGTCTGCCGCCTTCTGGCAGGTGCCAAAAGTCAGGAATCTCAGGCTATACTCAAAACCTTCTGACAATTCGTCCCATAATTGTGGGGATTCAGCTTTATTCACTTTCTCCATAACACTGCTTGACTCTTGAGCCATTGAGAAAATCGGCCAGAATAGCAGGTATAGAATAAAAAGGACTCTGATCCTCATAGTGTAGCTTTCCTTGATTTGAGTCCCATATCTTACATCATCTCACTAAAAGATTTAGGTTAAAGGCCGAATCCGGGATTTTCTTGATCCTGACCTTGCTGTAATTCATGGTGGTAACATTGCTTTTTACTACGGCGTCTGTAATGACCATCTTAGAAACAAAGAGTTTAGGTTTCCCCTTTATCAGGATACTGTTTTCATACTTAAAGGTCGCTGATTTGAACATCTTGCCAGATACTGTGAAAAACTCCGATTTGACGCCAATGAGTCGCTCCTTGGAAATCCAGTACCTGATCCGATCATAGGTTACCTTTTTATTGTTAGCGACCAGATTAAAAAGGTAGCACGTCTCTCCATTAACTGTATCTTCGGACACAAGAGTTGCATTATAGTCTCCGGCATAGTTGGTTGAAGCGATATCGCCATTGGAAGCACCACCCATCAGTTTCTGCCTGGGAGAGATGGGAACCGGCTTCCTCAAGCCCGGTTTTATGAACCACATATTCCGATCAATCATCAACAATTTACGCCCCTTCACCTTAGGGGGCGAGAGAAATTCTGCAAGGGAATTGAAGTCGCGAGCCTTTATCTTTAGGATCCTCTTCTGTGTGCGACCATTCTCTACAGATTCAATCTTGATCTCCCACTCCACACCTTCCACATTTCCTCTGGCCTCGTCTGCCTTTGAAAGAACCTCTTTGGGTGTCATTTCTGCGAGCGCCGGTTTTATATGAAACACAATTACAGAAAATAAAATCACAAGCAAGACTGTAAACTTGAAACTTGAAACTTGAAACTTGAAATTCATCATTATCCTCCTGTAATATTATACGCTCGTATGTTGTTTGTTGTCCGTTGTCTGTTGATTGTTTTCAACGGACTACGAATTACTGACAACCAACGTGCTGCGTGAGGTGCTTTGAAAACGCCCCTAACCGAAGGCAACGACCCCTCACACAGCAATACACCTTGAAACGGGCAATGAGCCTGACATTGCCGCGCGTTTTCAAAGTCACCTCCACGCAGATTGTTAGCACTTCGCCCAATTTACAGGCAATCTTAGCGTTATTACCGTTTCAATTTAGCACCTCATGTCTCGACACAGAACAGCATCATTTGTCATGTGTTTGATCGTTCTGCAAACGACTTTCAAGGAAATTCTCCGTATTTGTATGAGTACCTGCGCTATTCTCGACGCTCGTTGTCGCTACTTCATGCTATTCATGAAATCGCTTCAATGAATCCATCAACTGATTGAGGCGTTCGACCAAAATGGGCAATGATTTTCTCTCGCAGTTGAGCGGCGGATTGCGTTCCCACTTCTCTCATGAAGACTCGGGGAAATTCTGAATTACCACGGTTTTTCAACACATTAGTAATTGCCTCAATCCAGACATTATTTCGTTCAACAGCAGCGATGGAAATTTCTTTGTGTGACATGATCACCCTCCTCACATTGACGTATGGTGCAAGACAACGCATTGGATGTCCCTGTTGTCCATCCAGAGCGTTGCCACATGATTTAATGACTGAAAAAAATAGCTCGGTTTCGGTTTGCGGTTTTGGATTGTTGAACCTACCTTTTTGATTGAATAGCCTTCATCACCCTTGGCATCAGTCTAAACGGTTTCGACTTCGATTCTGTCTGATTGATAGATCCTGCCATGTACAGATTCAGGTCCTCGGAATAATAAAGGAATGAGCCGGTAGAACCCGAATGACCCCATAAAGGCGGTACTTTCATTACCATGTTAATGAACCAGGGTAGTTTGAAGTACATCGTTCCGTACCCATATTGAAGCGGAAATTGCAATTTGTGCCAGTTGTGCATCAACTTCAGCGTGTCTCCACTAACAATTCGCCCTTCATTTAGGTCTTTCAGAAAAATGATACATTCTTCTGCTGTAGAAACAATGCCTCCATCAGCCCAGTAGGCCCCATTCGAGCGGGTATTCGTAATGATCATATCTTTATAAAATATGTCCGCTGGAGCAGCGGATGGAGTGAACTGGGGTTCAGAACGGCCAGTCAACCAGGTATGCTTGAGGCCCAGAGGACGAAAGAGGAATTCCTCAAATACGACATAAAGCGGCTTATCGGTTACGGCCTCGATGACCTTTCCCAATAACTGGAAATTGGTATCCGAATAGGATGCATCCGTACCTGGCCGGAAATTAGGTTCCAAGTCGTTTCGTGCCCTTTCGATCGTCTCATCTACCGTCCATGACCGTTCCGGTTCTTCCAGGAACAAGTCAAAAAGGCTTTTCCCCCCTTTCGGTTTCTCGGTATAGTAATCTGCTATGCCTGAAGTATGCGACAACAATTCTTTTATGGTAATTTCGTGGGAATAATCCTTCCCCTTATACACATGAATGCCTTGAATAAGCTCTTCTGGAAGGTATCTTGACATTGGATCATCTAAAGAGAGTACTCCCTTTTCATACAATCGCATGATTGCCGTGGCAGTATATAGCTTAGTGATACTGGCAATATAAATGGGAGTATCTTTACTCATAGGCACCTGACCGTCTTGGCTGGCGATTCCGGCTGCGCCCGACCAAGAGAAAGAGCCATCACCCTTCATCACAGACAGAACACAATTCCTCACCGATTTGTCTTTCTCTATTAATCCTGAAACCAAATATTGCATTTCCTGATTTAAATCGTCAAACGATCGGGTTGAACATCTCAATCGTGTTATGAACAATCCCGCTGCAATAATCATTATAAGTATTGTGGATGCTATTATTATCCGTTTCATCCTGACTATAGCCCTCCTATAATATATAGAATTTTAATCATGGAAAATTACTTCATAAGCTTTGGCTTAGGAGTGGTGAAGTTTTTTGTGCCATCCCTTAGGCCGATTGTTATGGAAATAAGACATTATTTACTACCTATAGTTTTCTCAGAAGACCCCCGGGATCATCCGCCATCGCACCTCTTGCTTGTATCGCATATATTCATGGGGAAATGTCTGCAACAACACGGCTTCTTCTTTTAATACCGTGACAATCCAGTGAATAATTGTCAGCAAAGCCATAACAAAAATTATCATGACGCCAAAGGCAAGGGCAATGCCTATATTCTGGAGTATGAGACTGAGATATAAGGGGTGACGAATTTTCGAATAGACTCCAGTTATTACAATTGTTTCTACATCCTGCGATTCTTTATGGGCCTGTTTATGATCCTTCTCTGTCCATCGGTGAAACGCATAAGCCAAGAGTACAAGAATACCTCCCAGAATATTTGATAACGGGAAAATAGAAAACGTTTTCCAAGAAAAAACCAATCCGCATATTCCCGTTCCAATTAGGATAATTTTCTCAGCCATGCCGCGATAAAAGGGAGTAGAAAGAAAAAAAACATTAAAGAAATTTCCGATCTTCATCTCGTTTACTTTTTCCTGTAATTCAATATTGATACCTATTAGGAGCGCTAACATTATTCATACATGCCCTAATGCATCTACAACATTAAGCCTTGCTGCGCGTCTAGCCGGAAGAATGGCCGCTACTAATGAGAGTAAAATTAGAAAGACCATCAGGGACAGCATGGCCCGGGGCACCAGATTAACGATTAAAGGGACAGATGTTGAGACTCCAGGCGGGATATAACTTGGTTCAATTGCCCGGATGACTGCCCATACTACTACATTTAAGACCAGCCCCAAAATACTCCCCAGAAAGCCTAACAATGCCCCCTCTATTGCAAAAAGGAGACTTACACCCCGGCGCTTCAGACCAAAAGCCCTAAGAGTACCTATCTCTCTGGTTCTCTCCAGCACTGCCATTCCCATGGTATTAACCACGCTCATCACCACAATGATAAACACTATAATAAATATAAACATGAAAATCATGTCAAACATCCCTTTCACCTTGGAATAAAACAGGGAAAGCTCATTCCACGTCTTTATTTCGCACTGCAATCCCGCCTTTGACAAGGCGCTGAGCAACCGGTTACGAGCACACTCCGTCTTTTCCCAACTATCCAGCAATACCACCAACCGGTCTGCCTTCTCCGTGTCATAAAGAGATTGAGCATATGCAAATGGAAAACGCATGTATTTGTCGTTGGTAGCATCTGAACCGGTGTCATAGATGCCCGCCACTTCTATATCCAGCGCATTCATCTGGCCGTCAAGGGTGCTGGCCATAACCACTCCATCCGTCCCCGGTTTCAGATTTAGGTGTTTAGCCAAATCCTCTGCCATCTCCACGCCATAGGGCTTTTTCTTGCTAAGCGCATTCCCTTTTACCGGACGGAAGGCAGCCCAGGCGCCCTTTATTGTCTTATCATCGCTGGGCTTCACGCCTTTTGCCAGAAATATCGTAGAGATATGTCCATTAGAAACAAGGCCTGAGATATGTATCTGAGGTGTGGCCAGAATGACATCATCGTCCTCCTCTACAATATCAATTATCCTTTGAATCTCTTCTTGAGAAAACATGTATCGATCTGGATCTATTTTTCCCTTTTCCAACCATCCCTTTTTATAAATGGTAAGGTGGCCCAGGCCTTCTCCTCTGATAGCGGACTGTCTGAGTCCTTGATAGGTGTTATTTATATACCCCCGAAAGAGGCTCACAGCCGCAAAGCCCATGGCGATAGCCAAAAGAGTTACAAAGGACCTGCGTCTATTTTTCAGTATGTTGCGAAGTGCTATCGTTATCCATTTTTTCATTTTTTTTATCTCCTCCACCTACAATTTTTCCATCCTCCAGCCGAACCAGGCGCTCCACCTGGCCCAGAAGCCTCTGGTCATGGGTGGAAAAAATAAAGGTTGTTTTTTCCTTTTCATTAAGATCGCGCATAAGTCCGATAATTTTATGGGAGGTCTCGGAGTCCAGATTGGCCGTGGGCTCGTCAGCAATAACAATGAATGGGTCTGTAACCAGGGCCCTTGCAATAGCAACCCGCTGCTGTTGCCCGCCAGACAGCTTATCGGGCCTATGATGTACAAAGGCGGACAAGCCGACTTCATCGAGACGAGAAAGCGCATTGTCTCTTGCCTCAGAGGAAGATGTGCCTTTGATCTGAAGGGGCAGCATGACATTTTCCAATGCAGAAAGAACCGGTATCAGGTTAAACCCTTGAAAGATGAAACCAATAGCCCTATTTCTAAGTTCAGCGCGCATATTGTCAGATAATCGGACAACTTCCTGGCCCTCGACAAACAATTGCCCGGAGGATGGTTCATCAATGGCGCCAATAAGGTTTAACAAGGTGGTCTTGCCTGAGCCGGAAGGCCCCCATATAGCTATAAACTCTCCTTTATCAATACTCAAATCAACACCTCTCAGTGCATGTACAGACGTTCCTCCCAGGAGGTAATCTTTTTTAATATCTCTCATTTCAATTAGTGACATGATCCTAACCCTCCTTTCTTACAGATTCTCAGATAGTTTCCGGAATTTTTCCGCCCTGGCCTGATCTCCGGCCTTTATGTATAGCTCAGCAAGGTTTGAGTAAACCTTCTTTTTTATTGATGTTAGAGATTCAGGGTTTTTATCGATCAAGCCGGCCAGATACTCAAAATCTTCCAATGCTATATCTCCCCTGTTCAGAAAAGAAGGGAGACTTTTTGAATTGCTGGCCCTTGTCATTCGCACAGAGACATTGTCAGCATCTCTTTTCACTGCCTTGTCCATTAAGCCGGTCCCCTTATTAACATAAGACATCTTTCTTATAGGATTCCAGGTGGTATTTGCCATCATAGTAGTGGCACTCCCCAGATAACACATGGTTTCGTTATCCTTCTTATTGATCTCATAGGCCCTGGACAGAAACTCTACTGCCCTGGGTGCATACTTTTTGGCGTCTTTTCTCGCCTTAATATGATAGGCGATACCAAGGGCTTTCAGTGCTTCATAATCAGAGGGGTTTTGATCCAGACCCTTTTGAAATTCAGAGATCTTTTCTGATAATTGCACATCGGTTAAATCTTGCAGTTCGTGCCAGTCCGTGGCATATACTGGAATGGCCAAGAAAAGTAGTGCAGCCAAGAAAAGATGAAATATCATCCTATGCCCCAGGAAATATCGCTTACTCATTTTAACTTCCCCCTTTAATTGCTTTCAAAGTATTCATGTTTGTTGATTACAGGATTAGTATAATAATGAATATGTTGCATGCAACGGAGAAGCGATAAACTGGTGCAACAAGTGTATGGAAGGGGTTCATCAAGGATAAAAAGGGATAATAATTCTAATCAGGATTCACTTGAAATGAAATAATCCGGCACCAAAGGGTTAAGGGAGGTTAAAATTGTTTCTTCAGGGATTACACTCTCTTGATCTATCTTAGTTTTTTTCTTGATCTTTATTCAACCATGGCTGCTTATCCGGGCCTACAATCTTGGAAACCCTTTCTTTAATCCAGTCAAATGGGAGATCTTCTTTTGGAGGAAACTTCTCTATATATTCTATATAGGGTGCGCCCTTTAGATCTTTTTCAGGTAAAATCGCATCCCTTTTCCCATCAAATTCCACAGTAGGCAATCCGTTTTTCTCGCAGAGGACTTTGTCAAACGTTGCAGCCCCGCTTACCCACCTTCCATTCAAAAAGAACTGGTTGTATCCATGCCTGGGAAATGTATTGGTTCCCATCATTTCAATAATGTGTGCGGGTAATTTATGGTTTCTGATCTTGGCAAAGACAAGTCTGCTCGGGATGCCTGCAGCCCTTCCAAGTGCTGTAAGGAGCACTGCTTTCTGGACACAGTATGCCTTCCCCCACTCAAGAATCCTGGATGCCTTAAAGTCCTCTATAAATACCGAAATCATATAGATATTGTATCTGATGGAATCCCTCACAAAATAAAAAAGTTCTATCGCCTTTTCCTCATCGCTGGCACAGCCACGTGTTACGTTTATTACTGCTTCAATAATTTTCTTGTGGTTCGCCTCGATAGTTAGGCTCGCTCGTAGATAGTGCGCCATTTCTGAATTCATAAACCATCTCCTTATTGAACTATGATATTCCTTGAGTTGAGAGCCGAATCGCTCAGTTTCCCTCTTAAATAATTTATCTCTACATATCAGCTATCTCTTTGATCTTCAAGGGATTAGCTCTAACCTCCATCTATTGGAAAATCATAACGTAGATAAGAAACCGTAACATTTTAGCTTGTTGAAATTACCCGGTGAATGAGCATGGGGATGTTTTTTTACTCCTGCCATTCAAGGAGCACGTGTATGTCTCACCAAGTATATTTCTGTGGCCTTGAGTAAAGGCCAGAGGGAGTTTTCAAAGAGCTAAAATGGTACAAGAAATCTTAGTTTATTAATTTCAATCAGAATTCAGAATATGGAGGATAAGGCTTTCGGATAAGGCAAATTTGAGAAAGCGAGTGCCAGAAAACGTTCCGTTACTCATGCCTCAGCGCAACAATGGGATCTACCTGGGCGGCGCGGGCTGCGGGATAGAGCCCGAAGACAATGCCGATTACCGCGCTGATACAGAGGGGGAGCACAATACTCCATGGGGTGATGACCGTGGGCATGTCCGAAAAGTAGGTTATCAGAATGGGTATGAGGACCCCGA
>Ga0315547_1001659_pt1 | contig 17049 bp, 11 predicted proteins | sample SalMarSW160240MG_2_FD_202542 | JGI IMG/M metagenome (GOLD analysis project Ga0315547, IMG submission 202542) | Salt marsh sediment microbial communities from the Plum Island Ecosystem LTER, Massachusetts, United States - Salt Marsh Sediment SW1601-240 ...
TTTCTCCATCGCTCTGTTCTTCATTATTTCAACGTACAAGCGGAGATCCCGGCGCATTCGATGGCCACGGTCTGGTCTTTGGATACCGCCACATCGTCCAGTACTTTCTCGTTTCCCTTTCTGTCTGCAATTTTGATGTCGAACATCCCCGCCAAGGTCTGGAAAATGATTGAATCCCCCTGTTCGAGCGCTGTCTCCAGGAGGTTCGTTCCCCAGTAGTCCGGACCTACACGCTGGGTTCCCGTTTTCTCCACAGCCTCTGCGTTCCCCAGATACAGCTCGGTAATCGGGACAGCGCCTTGGTTTGTAAGCTCCACGTTGGCAAAACCAAAGGATGCGCAGGAGACAAGCAAAGCCAAGAGAATCACAGCCGAAAGGATCTCTGCAAACACTTTTTTCACTTTTCACCCCTCGAAAAAAGATTTTTCCTTCGCGCTGACCATTGTTTGTTTAAGTCACAGCATCTCTGTTTTTAAGTATAGGGGTAAAAGGGAGATATCTTGATCGGGTAAATACTCTATATCCAGAGAAAAATAACCTTACTTTGCTGTTTTTTTTACTCGACCAGGCCTATCCGGGAGGCGTGGACAACCAGCTCCGCCGTGCTGTGCGCCTGGAGCTTGTCCATATCCGCACTCTCATGAGCTGCCCTCCGAATGGATTGCTTTCAGATTAGTCCTTGATCTTTCAGGACGCTCTTCAGCTCTTCAAATGTCCGTTCCAGTGCATCGATAAGAGAGGCTGTCTTTTCAAGGTTGCCTACCTCTCTTACGGTCTCTATCTGCAAAGCCAAATCCTGCATAACAGTCGCACCTACACTGCCCGAGGCGCTCTTAAGAGAGTGCGCCTGGCGGGCGATTTGTAAAGCATTACCGCTTCTCTGGGCTTCTTTGAGAGCCTCGATTTGAAGCGGTGTATCCTTCAGATAACCCTTAAGGATCGATACACGGAGCTCTTGATCAGCGCTTAATACATCTCTTAAAACAGAATCGTCGAAAACTCTCCTTTTATCAGGCATCTGTACATGAGATCGTTTTCCCTCTGCAGAGCTCGGCTCTGATAGACATCGCCCGATCGCCTTGAGCAGTTCCTGCGGCTTGATCGGCTTGGCCAAATAGTCATCCATACCTGCCTCCAGGCACTTTTCCCGGTCGCCTTTCAGGGCGTGAGCGGTCATGGCTATGATGGGAATATCGTGGGTTCGAACCTTTGACGCCACATCTCGAATCCTTTGGGTGGCCTCAAATCCATCCATCTCGGGCATCTGTACATCCATCAGTACCAGATCATAGGGCACTTTCGCCAGCGCCTTGAGTGCCTCCCGACCGCTAGCCACGGCATCGGCCCGGTAGCCGAGCTTATCTATAATTGCCAGGGCCACCTTCTGGTTGGTGGGATTATCCTCTGCAAGAAGGATGCGAATCTTGTGCTTCCGTTCCTCTGCAATAGAATGCCTTGTTACTATGGTCCTGGCACTGGAATCAACTCGTCTTCCACTTATGACTGTCACCAGGCAGTCGTAAAACCGGGACGGCTTCAGCGGTTTATTCAGATAGGCGGAGAACCCTATTTCTCGAAGCCGGGCAACATCACCCCGTTTGCCCATCGAAGTCAACAAGACCAGCAGAGTGTCATGCAGGGATTCGTCTTCTTTTATTTTACAGCCCAGCATTTCTCCGTCCATTCCAGGCATCTGCATATCCAGGATGGCCAACTCAAACGGATCACCTTCTTCTACAGCGGCCCGCAGTTTCATCAGGGCTGTTTCCCCATCAAGCGCTTCATCGTACCGGCACTGCCATGAGGTAAGATAATTCTTGAGAAAAAGGCGACATGTCTCATTATCATCCACGACCAGAAGCCGTTTGCCTCTTATAGCCTCATCGGTTCCAACAGCCGTTTCCCTGGCTCTAAGTTGCTTCTGAAACACGGCGGTGAACCAGAAGGTGGAACCTTTTCCCTCCTCACTCTCCACCCCTATCTGACCACCCATTAGCTCCACCATTACCTTGGAAATAGTGAGGCCCAGCCCTGTACCCCCATATCTACGGGTCGTAGAGGTGTCCGCCTGCTTGAAGGGTTGAAACAAGGATTCTATCCGATCCTGGGGAATGCCTATGCCTGTGTCCGACACGGCAAAATGCGTAACAACTCGACTGTTTCGTTCCTCCTGAACGGTCACCCGCAGGGACACCTCTCCCTCTGAAGTGAACTTGGTGGCATTTCCAACCAGATTGGTCAGTATCTGACGCAGACGTCCCGGATCGCCCCGGAGAAGTGAGGGCACTTCAGCATCGATCAGGCAGGTATATTCCAATCCCTTCTCCTGGGGTGTTACCGCCAGCATATCGTTTAGTTCTTCCAGGGTGACTCTTAGATCAAAGTCTATTAACTCAAGATCCAGCTTTCCCGCTTCGATCTTGGAGAAATCCAGGATGTCGTTGATAATGTTCAGCAGGGAGCTTGCGCTGCGGCTTACCGTTTCCGCAAAATCGCGCTGCTCGGCAGTCAGATCAGTATCCAGTAGAAGACCGGTCATGCCGATGATCCCGTTCATCGGTGTGCGGATCTCATGGCTCATGTTGGCCAGAAACTCGCTCTTGGCCCTGTCGGCTTCCTCGGCAGCTGCCTTGGCCTGATGTAGGGCATCTTCCGCCCATTTGCGCTCGGTGATGTCAACGAAGAATCCTACATTGCATTTTCTACCATCTATTGAAACCTGGGCTGAATTGATATCCGTATAGATCAGTGTGCCGTCTTTTCGCAGACAGGGGATGTTCGACGCTAATGTCTTCTCTCCTCTAGCCTGAGCTTCGAATTCTGAAACCACATGGGGCAAAGCTTCTTGGGGATGAATATCTGAAACACTCAGCTCCTTTAGCTCTTCTTCTGTGTAACCCAGCAACTTCCTAATGGCGGGATTTGCATATAGAAAGGCCTTTGTCTCAAGATCCGCCACAAGTATTCCTTCGGCTGCCCCTTCAAACAGCACTCTGTAACGCGCTTCAGATTCTACGATTTCTCTCTCCACCCGCCGCCGCTCGAGAATTTCACCGAGCAGCTTCGTAACGGCGTTGATCACGTTTCGTTCCTCTTTTAAAAAAGGACCCTCATCCCTTTCCGGCTTCTCGTTCAGATAATAGACTTCCAAGCTGCCAGCTTGCTCATTATTTACTATGATATCACTGGCCTGTCCCCATTCAGTTTCTTTAAAGTTATCTGTAGTAAACACCTGACCATTCAGAATGCTTCGAGCGCAAGTGATTTCTGGATACTGCCAGGCAGGCGGAATGAGATTTAAAGTACCCTGGATTATTTCCTCTGAAGTTAGACCGGGCTTAACAACAAGATTTGACACTTCGTAGAGGCAATTCACTTCCTTTATCCGCTCGCCAAGATCATGTGTACGCTGCTCAAGCTCTTCCTCTGTTTGCTTGTGATCGCTGATATCCTGAATTGTCCCGACGGTGCGGTAGGCTTTGCCTGACTCGTCTTTAATGGGAAATCCCTTGGCCCATAACCAACGTACGGAACCATTGGGACGGACTATCCTGAACTCCACATTGAAATCACCTCTACCCTGCATATATTCTTCGAAGACTTGCATGACTTTCCCTCTATCTTCTTCATGTATTGATTCCCACATGACCCTATCGTTTTCATACACTTCTTGTGGTTTGCGCCCCCATATCCTTTCGAAACTGGGGCTCAAATAAGATATCCCCCTTGATTCGCCGGCCTCTCCCGACCAAAAGACATCTTCGATGTTTTCCGCTAGTTGGCGAAATCTCTCTTCGCTCTTCCGCAACGTCTCTTCGACTTGTTTGCGCTCGGTGATGTCGTGTGCCAGACACACGATCCCTTCCATTGCGCCATCCCTGCCCTGCATAACAGATCCTGAAAACAGGACGGGTATCCGGCTGCCATCCTTGGCCAGACAGACCGACTCCCTGTTTGAAAACGAATTTTCTTTGAGGATATCTGCCAAAATCGAGCCATGGGTTTGGCTATGGTCAGAGAATATCATACTGACCGGCTTACCCAATAATTCACTTTCATCATACTTCAACAGATCTAGCGCCGCTTGATTGATGAGTTTTATTTTTCCATTTGGATTTGCAACGATCAGTAAATCGCTCATGGACCTAATGATACTATCCAGGAAGGAGCGAGAGACCACCAATTTATGTAACTCCTCACCCATCATATTCATGCTATTTGCCACCGCATCAATAACATCAAACTTTTCGCTTGTGCTAACTTTCTTCGTGAAGTCAAGGGATGCAAGAGCGTCAACAAGAACTACTATTTCATTCAGCCTCTGTTCCAGGTCAGCGTAGCTAATGTAGTTGGCGGAAATCTTGTCTGAGAGATTACCGAGTCCTGCAGCGATTTTGTCTAGATCGTCACCTTGTGCAGAAGGAATATCGGTTATATCCAGGCTACCTGAGGCTACCTGTTCGATGAGGTCAAGTATTTTTTTGATGCGACTGGCTTGGGAGGGTTCTGCCTTTTCTTTCATTTAAGAAATCTTACCAGCCAAATGACTCCTGGCTTCGGTTTTTGTCCAGAACATTCGCCGTCTTGTGTACCCAGTAGCGTTACCACTTCCTCTTGGGGAACTCCGTGGCCAGGGCAGCCCAGATGTACACAAACTCCTGCTCCCAAACCTTCTTCAATCCTTCGATTCTTGTGGTTGCTTGCAAACGATAGCCGGCTCACGGCAGTCTACCTGCGATCTAATCGCGGGAACGAGCTCATCGGTGATGGTAGCCTTCGCGTTGACCATTGTTTGTTTACGTCACAGCATCTCTGTTTTTAAGTATAGGGGTAAAAGGGAGATATCTCGATCGGGTAAATACTCTATAATCAGTGAAAAATAACCTTACTTTGCTGTTTTTTTTACTCGACCAGGCCTATCCGGGAGGCGTGGACAACCAGCTCCGCCGTACTGTGCGCCTGGAGCTTGTCCATAACATGGGCCCGGTGGGTATCAACTGTCTTGACGCTGAGCTTGAGCAATGCGGCGATTTCTTTGTTCGTTTTTCCCTCGGCGATCAGCTGTAGGACCTCCCGCTCCCGGCTGGTGAGGATCGAAAAATCCTGCACCTCCCCGTCCGGTGTTCTTTGCAGGTATTTTTCGATGATGCCTTTGGAGATTTCGGGGCTTAGATACCTGTGGCCCTTGTTGACGGCCTTGATCGCCGCTAACAGCTCCGTTTCCGCTGCCTGCTTGACCAAATACCCGGATGCTCCAGCCTGCAAGATCCGGTGCACGTACTCTTCGTTGGCGTGCATGGTAAGGATAAGAACATTCACTTCGGGGCAGGCTTTCTTAATTCTAACGGTGGCTTCAAGGCCATTGAGACTGGGCATACTGATATCCATCAGCACGACATCGGGACGGCTTTCCATAACCTTCTCCACCGCCTCTCTACCGTCCTCCGCCTCGCCCACCACTTCTATCTCGTCTTCGGCATCCAATAGTGACCGGATGCCTTCGCGCACGATTGTATGATCATCGACCAGAAACACCTTTATCACGGTCATGACTGGTGCTCAATCGGCATTTTTACGGTGATACGGGTTCCCTGGTTTGGGCTCGAGTGAATGAACAATCGGCCTCCGAGCTCTTCCACGTTCTCCCGGATCCCCAGAAGCCCAAGATGAGGTCTGCCGGAATTCGTGCTGGATATTTCATCCACTTCGAATCCCTTTCCGTCATCTTCCACCTGTGCCAAGAGATCGGCTGCGCCGAACTTCAGAGCGATGCGAACCTTGCTGGCCTGGGCGTGCCGGACCACATTGGTCAATGCTTCCTGCACGGTCCGATAGAACACGGTTCGCATCTCCTCGGGCACTCTCTCTTCTCGGCCCTCCACCTGAAGATCGATTTCGATCCCCGCCCTCTCAGCAAATCTTCCTGCATACCAGCGCAGCGCAGGCTCCAGTCCTAGATCGTCCAGCATACTGGGCCTCAGGCTCAAAGCCAGGTCTCGAACTTGTCTCAACAATTGTTCTGCCAGCTCACCCGTCTCCTGGGCTCTCTTTAACACCTTCAAGGATTCCGAATGTTGAAGCTCTCTTTCCAGCTGGGATACGTTGATCTTTATGGCAGTCAGCGCCTGCCCCAGCTCGTCGTGCAGCTCTCTGGCAATCTTGGCTCGCTCCTGCTCCCGCGCCTGAGTCAGCCGCTTGGACAGCTGCTGTAGCTCTGAGGCACGCCGGACCAGTTCTCTTTCGTTACGTTTATGCTCTGTTATATCCATTGCATAGATACGGAGTCGCTGGAAATCCTTCAAGACATAAGTGTTCTGAGAGTACCACGCCTCTCCAACCTGTACTTCCCGATGGCAACTGTGCCTTCTATTACGATGAAGCTGCCCAATTTGAATCGGAATGCCAGCCAGAAAAGGATGATCGGGCTTCTTGCCCAATTCAGGGAACAACCGCTTTGCCGAAGGATTCATAAAGGTAATCCTTCCGGCAAGATCTAATCCAACAATCGGCATCGGATTTCGTTGTGGAAAAGTGGCAAGCTCTGCAATCTTCTTCTCCGCCCGCGCGCGCTCGGTAATGTCCTGCATAATGCCGAATATTCTATCGACTTTCCCGTCATTGTCACGTGAGGTTTGTGTGGTTTGATGAATGTGCCTTATCTCCCCATCCGGGCGAATAACTCGAAATTTGTGGGAACAAGAAGCGGCGGTCGAAAGCATTTGCTTTACTTTTTTTGCATTTCTCACTCGGTCATCCGGATGAACCATTGCTTCGATTCCCTCGTAGGACAGCACGAATTCCCCTCTCTTAACACCAAATATGCGGAAAACTTCATCAGACCAGGTCAACGTCCTATTTCTAACATCCCATTCCCAGCTACCCAAATGACCGATCTTCTGAGCCCTCGCCAGACTCCTCTCGCTCTGTCTCAATGCTTCATAGGCTCGCTTGTTTCCATACCACACACCCATGGCATCGGCGACAGTATTGAGCAGTTGCTGCTGCACTGGTACTTGGAGATGTTTGTCATCGGGATAATAGATCTCTATATGCCCGTATGTCTCACCCATAGCTTCTATCTCAGCGTGAAGGCTATGCGACAATCCCTTGCGGTAGTGCTCACCTGTAAATCGTCTCCCACCGAGCTCTATGACAGGAACAGTGATCTCCGGGAATTGCATGGCTGAAGTCAGGTTCCGAATAACTCGTTCGCAAAGCTCTTCAACAGATAGGTCCTCTTGCATCGCTCGGTGTACTTGATAAAGGCAGTTCAATTCCTCCAGCCTCTCATGCAACGCCTGCTCTGCCTGTTTGACTGCCGTGATGTCCGTGACCAGGGCAAACAATCCTTTGACCTTTCCCTGCTCGTCGGTATCGGGGAGATAGTCGGCCAACACCCAACGGCTCCCGCCGTGGGTGTTGGGAAGAGCGTCCTCAAAGCGGACATGGCGGCCTTCCAGCGCTTCCTCGACATGCCTTCTGATCTTGCTGTAGGTATTCTTACTCAGAACCTGTCTGAAGTGTTTGCCGATGATTTCGGCACGCGGGATTCCAAACCACTCTTCGTACTGCCTATTGACGAAGCGATATCCGCCTTTTTTATCCACGTATGAGACCAGTGCCGGAACATTATCGGCGATCATCCGAATCTCATTTTCATTTCTCCGTAGCGTTTCCTCCATCTTTTTCAATTCGGTGATGTTCATTAGCATTCCCGATAACACATCGCCATCGAGAGTAGCGCTAAGCAATACATTGAATTCCCTGCCTTCGGCATTCACTAGTTTGCATTCGAAATGATCGAGTTGCCCGTGCTCCTTCAATTGGCCAATCAGGCGTTTCCTATCTTTGGGATTCTTATATATTTCTTGAACGTTTTTTAGCTTAACCTCTTCAATAGATTCATTGAGCATTTCAGCTATGTATTTGTTTGCATAAATGATCTCTCCTTCGATATTCGTCTGGAATACACCCACAAGTGCATTATCAACAAGATCCCGGTATCTCCTCTCTGAATCTTTCAGAGCTTTCTCCGTTCTCTTGCGCTCGGTGATGTCTCTTATGATGCTGACGAAACCCGCTGGATTTCCGTCAGTATCCTTCAGCAGGCCTGCGCTTATCTCTGCCGGAAACTCAGATCCGTCGGACCTCACCAGCGTAAACTCATCAGTATCGGTAATCCCTTGTTGCATGAGCTCCTGCATGCGCTTGGCCGCCTTTTTTCGATCCCGGGAGGCGACAAGTGACAGAACGTTCTTTCCAACAAGGTTCTTTTTGGGGCCTGATCCGTGCATTTGGACTGCTTGTTTGTTTAAATCAGTAATACTACCTTGTAAGTCCGTAACAACCACCCCGTTAGCTACACATTCGAATATGAGCTGCAGTTTTTCGTCGCTTTTTCCAACCTCGTCCAGGCTTTTCCGCAGCTTTTCTTCCGTATTTTTGTTCCGTGCAAGAGTTTGCAGATAATTGTCCAGCTTTGCCTGCTCCAGGTTACCACTCAAGAGGTCGGTTGGTGCCATGTAATAGAAGTTGTTGACGATATTGGTTCCAAGAGCGATAAGCGGGTGTGTATATAATACACCTTGAAGCAACTCGGGGCTGAATCTCCTCTTATCATATTGGCAAAGCGCTAAACACTGGTTTTCCGGAATGAGCTCATTCAGCTTTGCTTCATATTCGATCAGCATTTCGGAGCCCGCCGACCCGTTGAGTGCCCAACTCATTTCTCCCGTTCCTCTCAAGGCGGAGAATCCCTCCTTCAGCGCCCGATGTGTCTCGGTACGAAGCAAAGCGATCAAGCTCTCTGGATCAAAAACACCTTCCCGCAAATACACATCGCTTGAGGACAAAAAAACAATTTGCTTTTTTTCTATATACGGCTCTACCTCCAGCCCGTCTTCCCGCAGATAGTTGATAACAGTCTCTGCAGTGTGAACGTCTGTGATATAAATCACTTTGTCGCCCGCTTCGAGCCCATTTCGGATAAATGGGGTGAGCAGCAACCGATGTTCCTCTTCGGTTTCATACATACAGCAGACATGGTCTCCAGCTTTCAGGCCGTCGATTTGTAACACGTGATTAGATAGGTTCATGGCTTTTTTCCAATCGGGCGAATACAACCTCCCTCACCGTGGTCGTTTGATCGTTGAAAATCGTCCTGCCTGAAGGATTCTCATAGGCGGTGAATCTCCGTCAAAATTCTGACATGTACGGATACGATTCGGTATCAGGAAAACCCTGATTGGTTATCGTATTTTCCCCTAGAGCAAGGAATTGCAGCAAGCTATGAGCTCTTTGCTTCATCGGATCTGCTCCAGGGACTGTAGACTCCAAAAAATCGAGAGCCTGAGCGAATTCAGTGCTCTTGTCGAAGAAGGTTTCGGCGCCCAGCTGCAGGCTTTTTTGCCGGTTGCGCTCCGAGGCGTAGTTGGTCAGAACGATCAACACGGGTAGGGAGACCCTGTTTCCGGATGTGGGCTATGAGCTTTGCCAAGCGCTCTCGAATCAAGGGCGAATCGTCGGCGATCAACACTACCATCGTTATTCTCCCAATTCTTTCTATGGTGAGTTAGTTGTCTTTTCTTCTATTTTAAGTATCGGAAGGACGAGCCATCAGCAATATCGCGAAAGCTGTGATTCTCCTGTCACATCTTCCGTTACAGGTGGATATTTGGCGAGTGTCACCACTGGGTCCCGGATGCCAGTCCCGATGAAGCAGGCTGTTAGTCAATCAGGCCGTAGCGTATGGCGTACAGAGAAAGCTGCGCGTTGTTCTGCTGGTCTAGCTTGCTAAGGATACGGCTGCGATAGGTATAGATGGTGTTCTTGCTCAGGTGGAGCTGCCAGGCGATCTTGGCGGTTGTGCCGCCCTGGGCCAGAAGAAGAAACACCTCGTTCTCCCGATTTGAGAGCTTCGTATGAGGCGCTTCGTCGCCAGGTCGGCTGAGATTGCGGGCCAGCTCCTCGGCCAGCCGCCCGCTCACGTAGCGTCCACCTGCGCTTACCTTGTGGATGGCCGTAATCAGTTCGTCGGAAGCAGCGCTCTTGGTCAGGTAGCCCGCTGCACCTATGCGGAAAGCCCGGACTGCGAAGCGTTCCTCTGGGTATATGCTAAGCATGAGTACGACCACTTGCGGATGGTGAGACTTAAGCTCCTCAAGCAGGGCCAAACCATTCTTGTCCGGCAGACCGATGTCCAGAACAAGCACATCGCAAGGGGTCCGCTCCAGCAGCGCGGCTAACTCACGGCTACTGCCGGCCTGGCCGACGAGTTCAAGGTCGGGCTCCCTCTCAATTATTCGAGACAAACCCTCCAACACCAGGGGATGGTCGTCAACCACCACGATCCGGATCATGTGACGATTTCGAGGGGAACCACGATTGTGATGGTTGTGCCAACCCCGGGCTGGCTGTGTATGTTTGCATGACCGCCGCAAACGGCAGCGCGCTCTTCCATGCTGAGTAAACCGAAGCCAACGCGGTTGTCGATCTTGTCTAGGTCAAAGCCAATGCCATTGTCTCTGACCACGACGACAAAGGCGGCTTTTCGCTTTCGAACCTCTATCTCTACCTTTTCTGCCCGGGAGTGGCGGGCGCAGTTGGTCAAGGCCTCCTGAACGCAGCGGAAGACCCCCAAGGCGCACTCTTCAGGTAGGACCGCAGACTCCAGCCGCAAGCGCAGCTTTGTGGCGATTCCGGAACGTCTACCAAACTCCTCGAGCTGCCATGCCAGGGATTCGACGATCCCGGTCTCCCCCAGAACCGCAGGATGCAGTATATGGGAGAGGTTGCTCACCTTCCCTATCAAATCGTTGAGCAGACTACGCAAGTCTCGAAGTGATTCGGCCGGTTCCGTTGTGGAACCCGGCTGCTTTCTCAGATCCCTCTCCACCAGGGTCAGGTCCATAGCCATGGCGGTGAGCGACTGGCCCAGGTCGTCGTGTAGCTCCCGGGAGATGGCTGCGCTCTGCTCCACCAGAAGGCGATCGGTACGCCGCGCCAGCTGTTGGAAGCGCGCTCGACTTTCACGCACCTCCTCCTCCAACTGCACCCGTTCAGTTATGTCCCGCACGATGCCGCAGAGCATCTTCCGGTCTCCAATAGTGAAGGTGCTGCCCGAGATCTCGACCGGAAAGATTGTGCCGTCCTTTCTCCGATGGTAACGCTTGGGAATGCGTTTGCTCTGACCGGATAGTGTCTCCCTGATGGAGGCGGCAGACTGCTCCGGTTCGGCTGTGATATCGGAATGTCGCAGGCCACAGAATTCCTCCCGGCTATAGCCATACATCTTACAGGCAGCCTGGTTAGCGTCCAGACATCGGAGTGATTCACCGTCGAACAACATGATCGAATCCGCCGCACTTTCGACGACCATGTGGTATCGCTCTTCGATCTCCTGCAGCGACTGTTCCATCTGTTTTCGCTCGATGATGTCGATAATCATCCACAACTTGAACATAGGCGCGCCCTTTTGATCAAAGATCGTAACGACGTTGAGCAGCACGTCGATGATCTTCCCCTCCTTCGTCATTATCTGAAGTTCTTCGTTGTGGAGCTTGCCTTCCTTTTTCGCTTTCTCGAACAGTGTTCTTGCCTTTTTACGCGAGGAGGGGGGGTAGATGGTGGTGAACGGCTTACCGATCAGTTCATCTTTGCTCTCGTATCCAAGTGTTCGCAACGCCAGGTTATTCAGATCGGCGATTTTCCCATCGGACGCAATATTGTAGATCTGCAGGGGCAGATTCTCGAAGGACTGACGGATTTTGAAGTGCTCTGCCTCTACCGCGTCTTCTGCCGTCGCGATCATATACCCCAGCAATGGACTGAACTTCCCGCCCTTTAAAAGCTTGAACGATGGCGATTTCGTGTTTTTTTTCTCATCCATAGTGTCCCTGTATAAAGATTAGAATGACTTTAATATATATCGGCTAGAATTACCTATTTAGATTTACAAATTCTTTCCGGAGGATTACATTTTGGAAAGACTGTGCGCGGCACCGAGCATCGCCGATCTGCGATCGTGGATTTACAAGGGCAGGTGAATACTGAAAAAGGCACCCTTTCCCGCTCGTTTTCAACCCCCCCCTGCCCGCCGTGGGCTTGAAAAATCGCCCGTACCAGGCCGGGTTGGGAACGGCTTTAATCCCCTCGAAACAAACGGTCTCCCAGATATGGGGGATGATTTTACGCTCCCCGGATAAAAGAAAGCGCTTCCAGGCGGCTGAAATTGTATCCGGTCCAATGGGGTGGAACGTACAGATACAGGGTATTGTTTCCCCGGCTGGTAATGCGCAGCATGTAGAGCCTCTCCTCCATGACCAGCCGTTCCAGGGTCAGCGATTTACGAATCAGTTCGATTCTTCCTGTCTGATAAATCGCCCAGAACTCGAGAAGGCGGGATCGTATCTCCGCGTATTCGTCGCAACAAATGGAATTGGCAAGAAACGCGCAGGTGGAAAGGGCGAGAAGGAGAGATCCGACAACAAATATGCCGGCGGTCGGAGTCGAACCGACACGAGGGTCACCCCTCACCAGATTTTGAGACCGATACACTTTTCATTTACGCCATATTAACCACGATTTGAAGTAATTCGCCCCACTTTCAGACCGATTTACCATTTACATCATATACTTCATTATATTTTGTTGTATTTTCTGTTGTACCAAGATATCGCATACACTAGACACTTTTTCTAGTGGCTTTCTTAACTGAGACATTTGTCCCAGTTGATGAGTAAATCGCCCCAACACATTACAGATTTCGCCTACCGGAAGGGGATCTTGCGAAGGGAGAATCACTAAGTAACGACCAACCGGGCTTCATAGTTCTTGGGGGAGGCAAGTTGTCCTTACGTGCGACCGTTGACCTGATGCCCTATGTCCTCGAGGATTGTGGCGATCGCTTCCAGGATCATCTGATCGTCGTCGAAAACGAAAATCCGTTTCGCCAATTTGCCTTTCCTCGATCATGGATCTGCCGCATTGCGCCCACTGTCCTTGTGCAGGCGGACTATGATGCTCTGGCCGGTGTCTTCAAGGTTATGCCTTATCGCGAAAACCTCGTCTCTCACCGCCAGGAAAGCATCGACCAATCGCGGATCGAAGTGTAAGCCCCTGCCATCGGTGATAATTCCAACGGATTGCTCCAGGGTAAACGCCCGCTTGTAGGGACGGTTGGAGCTCAAGGCGTCGAACACGTCGGCCACGGCAGTGATCCGCGCGGGCAGTGGAATCACCTCTCTCTTCAGTCCGTTCGGGTAGCCGTTTCCATCCCACTTCTCATGGTGACTCAAGGCGATGGTGCGAGCGACACCCAGGAAGCCGTTGCTCTCCGCGGCCAGGATCTGCGCGCCGATGACGGTGTGTTGCTGCATCATCTTCCACTCTTCCGCGTCCAGCTTCCCCGGCTTGAGCAGAATGCGATCGGGAATACCGATTTTCCCGATGTCGTGCATCGGGGTCGCATAGAGCAGCATCTCCTGCTCCTCCTCGCTCAAGCCGAGCTTCCTGCTGATGGCCCTTGTAAACTCGCCGATGCGCTGGACGTGAGCCGCTGTATCTTCATCCTTGTACTCGGCGGCTCGGGAGAGGTAGTAGATGGTGTTGAGGGAGTTTTTCTTTAGCCCGTCAATTGGCCCGCCCCAGATCCTCCAGCGTCTGACTCAGCTCCCGGGTCCTGCAGGCCACCCGCTCCTCCAGCTCCTTCTGGTAGTTCAGAAGGTGGTCGTGGTAGGCTTTGACTTGGACCAGCGAACGGACCCGGGCGGACCTGTCCGTCGGGTTTGATAATGCGATATTCATGCTCGTATGCCTTGCAAAGAGCATGATATTCCTCCGCCATGGTAATAAAATCGGCTCTGTCATCGGGGTGAATCGAATCCATAAACAACGCCCGAGGCACGCTTAAAACCTCTTTTACCGGGCGGCCCCATATACGCTCGTATGCCGGACTCACGTAGATCTGTTCGGTCACCCCGGGCGAACTCATCCAGAAAACGTCATCGATGTTCTCGGCAAGCGCCCGGAACCTACGTTCGCTCTTCCGAAGATCCGCTTCGTCTCGTTTTTGTAAAGCGATGTCCTTGAGAATGCAGTGTGTTCGGAGTGAACCTTCGTTATCGTGACTGACTCTTCCATTAATACTGACAACGAGCCGTGAACCATCGGCGCGGATTAGCGTCCGGTCAACGTCTTGCACTTCCCCTTTCACCTTGAAGGCCGCGAACTCTTCCCTGAGCCGTTCGTGTTCTTCCGGCGCAACAAAATCACCAAAGGCAAGGTAAAATGGACAAAGAAAGCACAGGGAATGGCCGAAAGGACAGATTACTAATTGAACGGAGCTGAGTTCAACTATGAACGCGACAATTTTCGTGATGGGGTCCTCCTTGCTCTTTATGCAGTGTTTGTAATGGGCGAAACTCAGCATGTAGATCCAAGAGCGATACCTTACTGGATCATGAATGGTATAATACTAACCGATATGATGAGGTGAAGGCGAACACAAGTGAAGAAATATCGTGTGAACGAAAATAGAGAAGCGACCATCCTGATAGCGGACGACAATACGCGCACCCTGGATGCCTATCGATCCTTTCTAGAACTATATGGACATCGAATCATCACTGAGGAGGACGGATTGAAGGCCGTTGGGCGCGCGATCCAAGAGAAGCCTGATGTGATTATTCTCGATGTCAATATGCCCGGCTTAAATGGATATGAAGCAGCACGAAGACTTAATAGTGATCCCGCCACAAACACCACTCCTATTGTCATTATCTCCGGACGGACAGAGGTTTCGGATCGTGTCCAGGCGCTCAAAGTAGGGGCTGTCGACTATCTGACAAAACCGGTGAATGCAAAAGAACTAAAAGCACGGATAGATTCCCTCATAAGGCTCAAAGACTACAACGATTCCATGATTGGATATCAGAATCAGCTGAAGACTGTTCTCGCCGGAAAGCACAAAGAATTGCAGGCATCCCTTGAGGCTTATTCACGTTTCGTTCCCAAAGAGTTTTTAAGTCTACTGGGTAACGAAAACATCACCGAGGTAAAGGCGGGTGATCAGTGCTTAAAGGATATAGCCATTTTGTTCTCTGATATTCGTTCGTTTACTACATTATCCGAGAAAATGACCCCCCAAGAGAACTTCAATTTCCTGAACTCGTATTTGAATAGGATGGACCCGTTCATCTGGAACAACAATGGTTTTATCGATAAATACATCGGCGATTCCATTATGGCGCTTTTCCCCCAAGGGGAAGAATCGGCGTTGAACGCGGCTATCCAGATGATCCTCTATCTTCCAATTTACAATAATCAACGTCAGAGTTTCAATTATCAACCCATAAATATAGGGATCGGTCTTCATTCGGGAACGGTTATGCTTGGTACAATTGGGAATGAGCGTTTTATGCAGGGCACGGTGATATCCAGTAACGTAAATCTTGCGTCCCGCCTCGAAGAGCTTACAAAAGTATACGATGTTCAAATTATTACCAGTAGCAGCATCATTTTCGGTTTGAAAGATCCAACCCGGTACAACCACCGATTTATTGACAAGATCAAAGTGAGGGGAATGAGTGAACCCATTTCGGTGTTCGAAGTCTTTGATGGAGATCCCGAAGAAAAGAAGGAACAAAAAAGAAAAACCCAATCTGGCTTTGAGAAGGCAGTATATGCATTTCACCGGCATGACATCGAGAGCGCCTACAAAATGTTTCAGGATATTCGAGATGAGAGGATTATAGATAGTTGTATAGAGATCTATTGCCAGCGCTGTGAACAACTGTTGGATTATAGAACTAAAAAGGAAAGAAAACCACACAAAACGGGAGAAGGTAGATCAGCGGTTAACCGGAAAAAAGGTCCATAATTGATTTGAGGGTAAGATCATGGACAGAGAAAGCTCCCGGATCGTTTATATGCCGGCGGTCGGAGTCGAACCGACACGAGGGTCACCCCTCACCAGATTTTGAGTCTGGCACACGTTTCATATACTCCATATTTGTTACGATTTGAGGCAATTTGGCTCAATTTCAGCCCGTTTTGCCATATTCATCATATACTTCATTTCATTTTGTTGTATTTTCTGTTGTACCTGTTAGTTCGCGAACACTAGGCATTTTCTCTTGCGTTCGGCTTAACTGAGACATTGGTCCCAATTGATGAGAGAGAACTGTAGTTTGGCGATCAGGAATTCTTGTTGGGGGATGTTGCGTCTGGGTTTTTCTAATCCTCAAACCGAGTTCTACGAGCTTGCCCTTGGGATTCAACAAGACATGAAGATTGTTTTATAAGAAAGAGAGGTGTCATTCATAGAACAGGAATCAGGGTTCAATTTTACGAACTCGTATAAGAAAGAGCAGTTCGTTATAAAAATCAGGGTGGGAAAATGACACCAGTGAAGCCGTGCCTTTTCAGAGATGATTGCTCATTTTACAAAAAGCAAGCCTGGACAGGAGGAGTCAAAGTGTTGAAGGAGATCTATTGCTATACAGATCCTTCTGCCTGCGAAATTCTGACACGGTATCTGCACGATCTCTTCATACCTGAGAATATGCTGCCGGATGGTACGAGCAAAGAATAGGAGAGGTGGCGCTGGCAATTTCCTCGCAAAATTCTACGAAAATTGCCATCCTATTTCAAATATGTAGATGTTGTGATAAATCGTAGATGGTTGTTATTTATTGTCGAGGAATTTCCCTTGGACAATATATGGCTTCCGTCATACTGGACTAGATTCTCACAGATTCGGGAACAAAGGAGACCTCGTTGTTAACTTTGGTCACACCAGAAACGTCGGCTGCAACCTCTGCGCAACGTTCAACAATTTGACGGTCCCCTGATGTGCCTTTGAGCGTTATCACTCTCTCTTCGCCCTGTATTTCCAGGAAGTGGATTGGTCGTTGTTGCTCGTATAAGATGGCGATTGTAGCCTTCTCAGCAAGATAAAAGTCTTCCAGCTTTCGAGATGTCCATCGTCGTTGAGATTTGGCGGATCTGGGTATGGCACGGATGAGTGCGGATCAAATTCGAAAGTTTGAA
>Ga0315547_1001660_pt1 | contig 17046 bp, 10 predicted proteins | sample SalMarSW160240MG_2_FD_202542 | JGI IMG/M metagenome (GOLD analysis project Ga0315547, IMG submission 202542) | Salt marsh sediment microbial communities from the Plum Island Ecosystem LTER, Massachusetts, United States - Salt Marsh Sediment SW1601-240 ...
GTCGTATATGTTTCGTTTGTCATTGATACTTGCATCTGTCTGCGGGTAACACAGGGTATTCAATAGCCCGAATAATAATAGTAGAATTAATGTTCTCATATTGTCTGTATGTTTTTACCAAATTATTCAATTATTCGAAGAAATGAAAGAGGATTTTCTTTAAAATGCCAAATGCCTGAGAAAATTGCCTTTATTCATTTTCTTTGCATTTGTGCTAAACCTGTCTGCCATGACTTCAAAAAGGCAGTTAAACCTTCGGCAGGTAAAACTGCAGGGATGTTTGGAGCAAATTTTATCAAATTGGATTCAACCCTACAGACACCTGACTTATTAAGATGCCCAACAGACGTGCCTTTTGATGAGAAGGTTTTCCCTGAAAAATAGCTAAATTTGCAAACAGTAAAAGCAGAAGATATTTTTGCTACTTTTCGATAACGGCTGAAAAGAATTGGAGAATGCAGGCTTTATAATTAAACGAGTTTAGATACGGATAAATTCAAATGATTTTGGAAATAAACAGAAAAAGTATTGTTGTTATTCTGATCATTTTATTTGTTATTGCAACAGAGCATCCTTTTGCTAGTGCACAATCCATTGAGGGAAGAATAACCCAGGCTTCCGGTCTCTCCAAAAAAAAACATCAAAACAACGTAAGAGAAAAAATTACATTTCAAACATTGCCCGAGAATTTTGAGCATAATGGTATCAGATGCATTCTCAGGGACCATAAAGGATATATGTGGTTTGGCACTGTTGATGGATTAGTAAGGTATGACGGCATTGATCTTTATGTTTATGAACACGATCCGAATGATTCGACGAGCCTGAGTAATAGCGCAATAAATGCACTGGCAGAGGATGTGAAGGGCAATTTATGGATCGGGACATCCATAGGTTTAAATCTGTATAACAGGGAGAAGGATGATTTTATCCGTGTAGGCAATTTGCATGCGAATATCGAACGATTCAATAATAATTATGTCAGCGATCTTAAGCTGGATAATAATTCCCTTCTCTGGGTGGCTACTTTTGGTGATGGGCTAAGCGTATATGATCCCGAAAAGCAGCTGATTTTTCATTACTCCTATACTGTTGATGACCCCAATACCATTAATTCGAATAGGATTACCAGTATTGCTATTGATGATGAAAATAATGTTTGGTTAGGTTCACTGGATGGTCTGTGTTTTTACTCAGCCAAAGAAAAAAAATTCCGCCATTTTTATAGAGAGCACGGGAATCCCCAGAGTTTAAGCAGCAATAATATTACTTTCATTGAACTCGATCCCGAAGGCAATTTATGGGTTGGAACGAGGGGAGGTGGTTTAGATAAAGTAGTAAAACAAAACGATGATTTTATTATTACCCGGTATGGTAATGAAAACAAACCAGGCAGTCTGTCAAATAATTTTATTCTCTCATTATGTGCGGACCAAAGAGGCTACCTCTGGATCGGTACCGAAAACGGAGGATTGAACCGCCTGTCACTTACTACCGGTCGCTTCGACATCTTTAAGGTGGAAGAAGGTAATACATACAGTATAGTCAGTAATTCGATCTGGTCGTTGTATTATGACAGTGAGGGGAAACTTTGGATTGGCACCGCCACCAAAGGAATTAGTGTTATTGACGAAAAGTACAGCAAGTTTGAATCATACCAGAAGAACATATTCGACAAAACCAGTCTTACTGATAATGATGTAACCGGATTTGCGGAAGACAATGAAGGGTATGTCTGGATTGCCACAGATGGTGGAGGAATTTGCAAATTCGATTCTGAAAAACGGCAAATTATCAAAACCATTCTCCATTCGGAAGAATCCAATCTCCTTGTTAACAATGCAGTGCAGACAATTCTTTGTGATGCTGACGACAATATATGGGTAGGTACCTGGGCTGGCGGGATCGACCGTCTGACCGAAAATAGCAAAAGGATCAGAAATTATAAACTGGAAAATGAAGAAGGAGGTGGTAATAATAACCTGTTGGTTCTTTTTGCCGATGCAAAGGGAAACATATGGGCAGGAACTGCAGGTAGCGGATTGTTTCGATATGATCGTATTGAGGACAGATTCAGGCAGGTAGTTTGTAGAGATCAAACAGTGTTACTCAATCCCTCAGCATATATTACCTCCATGCTGGAAGACCAGGAGGGCAGATTTTGGGTAGGGACATTGAATGGACTCGTCTCATTAACCTTTGAGCAAGACAAAGAGCCTGAGTGTTTTGAATTTGTTCAATCTGAGAATGAGGGAGGATTAAAAAGCAGAACGATTGACATTTTATTTGAAGACAGCAGGGGAAGACTCTGGATTGGTAGTGGGGATTATGGTTTGATATTATTTAATAAACTCGACAGCACATTTCTTACCATCAATCAGCAAGATGGCCTGCCCGGCAACTCGATCAAGGGAATACTGGAGGATGACGAAGGATATTTATGGGTCACCACCAGTAAGGGACTTTGCCGGTTCAATTATGATTCCGCAAGTTTTATAATTTACAACCGGGATGACGGACTCAATTCAAACGAATTTTATGTACGATCGTGTTTGCAAACCAAAAAAGGACTATTTTTCTTAGGAGGGGAAAATGGTTTTAATGTTTTCTATCCCAATGAAATTAAGACAAATGACTTTATACCTCCTGTTTATCTGACAGATCTTAAAATAAATAATGTTTCGGCAGAAATCGGAGCTAAAAACTCACCCCTTAAAAATCATATCGGGGAAACCAGTGAAATCAAGCTGAACTATAAACAAAATTCCTTTACCCTCGAATTTGTTGCACTGAATTATACCCGGTCCCTTAGAAATCAGTTTTTGTATATACTGGAGGATTTTGACGATGATTGGAAGCAGGCAGGCGATACCCGGAGTGCCACGTATACAAACATTAAACCGGGCAAGTATGTTTTTCGGGTGAAAGGTTCAAATAATGACGGTATCTGGAACAATACACCTACAAGTTTACTGATCACCATTAAACCACCCCATTGGAAAACGTGGTGGGCTATACTTACATATATTGTGCTCATTTCAGTATTAATTACTGTTACTCTGAAAATATGGAATGAAAGGATCAGAATAAAACACCAGCTAAGACTGGAACAGTTAGGCAGAGAAAAAGAACATGAGCTTAATGAAGCAAATATTCAATTCTTCACGAACATCTCGCATGAATTCCGTACTCCACTGAGTTTAATCATTGCGCCTCTTGAGAGTATTATCCTTTCTGCCCATTCTAAAATTAAAGAGCAATTGATTGTTGTTTACCACAATGCGCAACGATTGCTTCATCTGACGAATAATCTGATGGATTTCAGAAAACTGGAAGAGGGAATTACCAGTCTCAAGGTAAAACATGGGGATTTGGCAGGTTTTGTTACAGAAGCATCATCCTATTTTAATGCAAATTCAAAACGGCACCACATTCATTTCACTATTGAGACGAAAGAAACTGCGATTCACGCTTATTTTGATCCTGAAAAGCTGGAAACCATACTGCTGAATCTGTTGTCAAATGCATTCAAATACACACCGGATAATGGTAAAATACGAATTGAGCTAAATATTCTGACTTCAGCGGATATTATGGAAAGATATGATGATAAGACAGATAGTACTCAGAAGGATACTCGACATATTGAAATTGCAGTTATTGATAATGGTTCGGGTATCGACTCTGAAGAGCTTCCTTTTATTTTCGATAAATTCTATCAATCCAAATCACAAAAAAATAAAAAAAGTACAGGAACGGGGATTGGTCTGGCATTAACGAAAGGTTTGGTAGAATTGCATCATGGGTTTATTAAAGCCAAAAGTATCCCATACTATGAGACATGTTTTACGTTGGTTCTGCCCATCGATCATACGGCATATAGTGAAGATGAACTCGTCTCTGAACCTGCAAATGTTTTGAAAAGAACTATTTTAAATGATCCTGAAGAGTATCTTTTGCAGAAGAATACTAAAGAAGAGACAGAATCAGATCAAAGTGAAGAAAGATACGATATTTTGATTGTTGAAGACAATTACGAACTCAGAACTTTTCTGGCAAAAGAACTGGGTAAAGAATTTAATATCACTCAGGCAGAGGATGGGAAGCTTGGCATAGAACTTGCCCTTAAGGATATCCCTGATTTAATTGTAAGTGATATTTTGATGCCCCAATGCAATGGAATTGATCTTTGCAAAGTGATCAAAACAGATATAAGGACTTGTCATATTCCTGTTATACTGCTTACAGCAAAAACAACTATCAGTGAACAGATTGAAGGTGTGGAAATAGGGGCAGATGCTTATATAACAAAACCTTTTAATATGCAGTTCCTCTTTGTACAAATTAATCAACTCATTCAATCACGAAGGAAATTGTATGCACATTTTAGCCAGGATGTTTATATAATGCCGAATAAACTCACTGATAATGAAATGGATCAGAAATTTTTAGAAAAAGCAATTGATCATATTGTCCAGAATATAGCAGATAACACGTTGAATGTTGAAAGCATGGCTATAGCTTTGAATCTGAGTCGCAGCAACGTATATAGAAAAATAAAGGCACTTACGGGTCAAACGATCATCGAATTTATTCGAATAGTTCGCTTGAAGCAGGCAATCAAACTCATGGAAACTAAAAAGTATTCCCTGGCTGAGATTGCTTATCTGACAGGTTTTACTTCACCCTCTTACTTTACCAAAAGTTTTAAAGATCAATATGGTAAACCACCTTCTGAATACCTTACATAAGAAATATCAGAATAGCATCGTACTATGAACTAAGTTCTTTTATTCAATAAATATGTTCAAAGCAACAATTTTATAAGATAAATCTTAATTTATTATACCCTTTGGAAGATAAGGTGATTAATTTAACCATCCGGGTTTTAATTACAATATGTTTGAGGTTTATTTTATTTTTTGTTTTGATTTCTGATAACAGATGAACAGGTTTGATTGGAAAGAATCTGTATATTGCAAACGCATGATCGGGCATTCATGCAGGCGAATATATCATTATAATTTCAGCCAATGTATTTAACATAAACCACAAAACACTGTATGAATAATTAATACTCTGATTGCAAAACTCAATACAAAACAAATACTATAAATATAGCATTATGCAGAAATTAGTTAAAGGTCTGATATATTCCGGAGTCCTAACAATACTGATATCCGGATGTCAACAAAAAGATGTTCCTGATAGCAACTTAAAACTGAATAATAAGCCGGTTCAAATTCCTCATTTGCAAAAACAGGGGAAAACCACTCAATTAATTGTCGACAACAAACCCTTTCTGATCCTTGGTGGTGAACTTGGCAATTCATCGTTTACCAGTGTGGAATATATGGAGCCAATATGGCCCAAACTAAAAACAATGAATTTGAATACGGTGTTAGCACCTGTTTATTGGGAACTGATTGAACCCATTGAAGGAAAATTTGATTTTAAACTACTGGATCAATTGATCAATAAAGCCCGGGAATATGATCTGAAATTGGTTTTACTCTGGTTTGGCTCCTGGAAAAACAGCATGTCGAGCCATGCACCTGCCTGGGTTAAAAAGGATCAAAAAAGATTTCCACGGATAAAAGATAAAGAAGGCAGTAGCCACGAGATATTAACTCCTTTCAGCGACAACAATTTGCAGGCAGATCTAAAAGCATTCAAGGCACTAATGAAACATATTAAGGAATTTGATGGCAGGAAACATACCATAATAATGATTCAACCCGAAAATGAGATTGGAATGTTACCTTCAGCAAGGGATTATCACCCATTAGCCAATGAAAAATTTCAGGAAAATGTGCCGCAGGAATTCATACAATATTTAAATAATAATAAGGATAATTTAGTGCCTGAATTTAAGGAAATATGGGGAGGAAACGGATATAAAGATTCAGGAACCTGGGAGGAAATTTTCGGGAAAGGTTCACATACTGATGAGATCTTTATGGCCTGGTACTACGCAATATTTACCAATACACTTGTAGAAGCGGGCAAAAATATTTATCCATTACCAATGTTTGTAAATGCAGCTTTAAATCGTCCTGAACGAGAACCCGGATCAGGTTATCCAAGCGCCGGCCCTTTGCCTCATTTAATGGATGTATGGAAAGCGGGAGGGCCTTCTATTGATTTTTTATCACCCGATTTTTATTTCCCGAATTTGAAGCACTGGTGCGATCTGTACACACGGCAGGAAAATCCTTTGTTTATTCCCGAACATCGTTTTGATAACACCGTGGCAGCCAAAGCAGCGTATTCTATCGGACACTATGAAGGAATAGGGTTTTCTCCTTTTTCTGTTGAAAATGCCAACGATCTGGAGAATGAACCTTTGGGTAAAATGTATAATGTTATACATCAACTGACACCTGTCATTACAAATCATCATGGTCAGGATAAAATTGAAGGCGTGCTTTTTGACAGGGAGAATCAGGAAAGTGTTTTTCAAATGGGAAATTACGAATTTACTATGCGACACAGTTATACCCTGGGATATGAGCCCAATTCAGGAAATGATACCTGGGATATGGCAGGCGCTATAATCATTCAAACTGACGAAAACGAATTTTATTTAGCAGGATCAGGTATAGTAACGACCTTTAAAAACTTGAATAATCCTACTTTACATGTTGGAATTCTAAAAGCCGAGGAGGGGAGGTTTGAAAATAAGGAGTGGAAAATTATCAGGCACTTAAATGGAGACCAGATACATCAGGGAAGACATATACGAATACTATTAGGTAATTATTCAATTGTCAGATTTGAACTGTATAATTACGAATAAACATATCTGATAAATAACTTATACAGACAGTAAGTTCAGTATAGTATAGAATTGCTTAAACAGAAAGAGTTTGAAAGGGATTTGCTTTTTCATTCAGCAATAGGTTGAGTATACTAAATTCTTTTTTGATCTTATAAATACATCCAATGCTTTATTGGATCAAACAATCAATACATATTTTTTCTGATTGCAATAGAAATTATCTTCCGGTCACCCTTAAGAATTCCTTCGGATTGTTGTAACATAGCACAAGTGCAATTCATCATCCAAACTATTTTTCCCCATTCTGAATCTTTAAATCATTTTATTTATAAAAACCTGCATCAATTTTTACAGCGATTGGCCGAAATCTTATAGACTGATGCTCGTTATCTTTCTAAATTCAATATGGAATCATTCAATTTCAATGATCAGGAAAACAGGCAATTGAATTATCAGATAGATCGTTTGAATACACTAAAACATGAAATGCTCCTTCAAGCCTATTTATGTGTAAAAATCGGATCAATGAAAAATGAGTAAAGCGAATTTAACGAGCCTGGGATAATTGACTAAAAATACGGTAATGAAACAGGAAATTAATGTATTTGCCAATTCATCTAACAGCAAACTAACAATTCATCTGTCCGAAGTACCGAAAAACAATTGTACCGTTGATATTTACAATGTATCCGGAAGCTTTATAAAACAGGTTAAACTGTGTGAACAGAATACATCCATTGAAATTGATTCGTTTGCACCTGGTTTATATGTATTGATCTTTATTTCCGGAAAGAAAGTTGAAGCTGTTCGGTTTTTTAAGGAGTAAGCCATGTATTCGATGTATAATCAGTATGTCCGATTTATACTACATACAAACAAGTAAATTAATACAAATGGTAATCTTCAATTGGTTCTTAAAGGTATCCGTACAGATATGAAATTATTCAAAATGATTCCGTAAGACACTTACGAATACTGATATTTCTGATTTGCATCAATTTTATAAGAGAATTTTAAAATTCTGATAGAAGTATTAAGCATAAATCAATTATTTCAATGATTAAAGAAATTAAATTCTTGCTTATGAAATTCACGACTATTCTTTTTGCGATTTTGGTTCTGATCAGTAATACATTGCTGTTTGCTCAGCAAAGCGATAACGGAGATGGTACCTATACAAATCCCCTCATATTTGCGGATTTCCCTGATCCGGATGTGATCAGGATTGATACAACTTATTATATGGTTACCACAACCATGTTTGTTTTTCCTGGTGTAACTATTCTTAAATCATACGACCTGGTTAATTGGGAGTATTGCAGCAATGCGGTTGAACGTATGGATTACAGTCCTTGTTACAATCTTGACGGGTGTAACAGGTACAGCCATGGTCAGTGGGCAACCAGTATGAGATACTACAACGGAAAATGTTACCTGATATTCATTACACTTGATGAAGGAGGTTTTGTATGCGAAGCAACAAATCCGGAAGGGCCATGGGAATTAAAAGCATTGCCAAGGGGATTCTATGATCCGGGACTTTTTTTTGATGATGACGACAGAATATATGTGGCACACGGTTACAGTGACATCTATATAACCGAGCTCAATTCGGATTTTGTGGCAATTGACAATGATGTTCACGTATTTACCGGAGATATCAGACCGGGACTGGAAGGAAGTCATGTATATAAGATCAATGGTTATTATTATTTGTATGCGACTTATGGGGGCGGTGACGGATTTCAGGTTGCTCTCCGTTCTGAAACTATTTATGGTCCTTATGAACAAAAGATTGTAATACAGGATAACGGAAATCTGGGTACCGGTCTGCACCAGGGAGCACTTATACAAACACAGAAAGGAGATTGGTGGACCATTATTTTTCAGGACGGAGGTGCTTTTGGACGATTTCCAACCCTGCAACCTGTCACATGGGAAGATGACTGGCCCATGGTTGGCGTGGACGGTAAAGGAGTTGATACGTATCCCAAACCTGATGTTGGACGGAAATATCCGATCAGTATTCTTCCAACGTCAGATGAATTTGAAAGCGATGAATTAGGAATGCAATGGGGCTGGAACCATAATCCGGATTCAATAAAATGGTCACTAACCGCTAAGCCGGGATATTTAAGGCTGAAAACAGTAAAACCTGTTACCAGTTTGCCTGAAGCGCAAAACACACTGACACAACGAATTTTTGCCTATTATTCCAATACAGTGGCCTCAACAGGAGCCGTCCGGATGAATACGGATAATATGAAAGACGGAGACATTGCAGGAATTGCAGTCTTCCAGGATCCCTATGCATACCTGGGGGTAAAACAAGTGAATGGTGCGAAATACCTGGTAATGGTCAATAATGGAAATGCGATCGATTCAATAGCCACAGATTCTACAGAATTTTATCTGAGAGCACATGCAGATTATAAAACCAGCAAAGCAACTTTTGCCTATAGTTACGACAATCAATCCTATTCACTTCTGGGCAATGATCTTGCCATGCGGTTCAATCTTTCGGTTTTTACTGGCAACAAGTTTTGTATTTTTAACTATGCAACTGTTGATACAGGTGGATTTGTGGATTTTGACTGGTTCAGGACCGATTCATGCGGTAAGTCGGCAGCCATGTATCATTTGAGGGTGAATGATGGAATTGTCATGAATACAAACGAAGTTACGGTTAATGCAGGGGATAAGGTAACCTTGATTCCTGAAGCTGATGCCGATGGAACCTGGATATGGAGTGGTTGCGGAGTATCCTCTAATGCCGATTCGGTGGTCGTTCATCCTGTAAACTCATGTGTGGTTTATGGTACTTTCACAAATGCCTGTGGGGCAAAATCCAATCTCAGATACCAGATAAACGTAAATCCCAGCAGTATAGAAGAAAGGAACAATGACAATCCTGATATAGTGATAATACCTAATCCGGTTCGATCGGAATTACGGGTTCTTTGGGAACCTGCTTTTAATAAACTTGCTATTTATAGTCTTGATGGCAAACAAATAGCCAACTATAGTTATAAAAACCCGTTAAGTTCGGTTTCATTTTCTCTGTCACTTGATTCTGGTATTTACTTATTAGTTCTGGCAAATAATAAGACATCGGCAACAACAAAATTATCATATTGGTAACGTTTATGAGAAGATAAGCAAGAAATTTAATAATAATATTAACTAAAAACATTATGCATATGAAAGTATTGATCTTTAGCGGTCTGATATGCATTATATCACACCTGAATAGTATTGCACAAACTGATACTACCTATATGAATCCTGTAATCCCGGGAGACCATCCCGATGCAACATTGACACGTATAGGAAATGATTTTTACACTACAGGATCGTCTTTTAATGTAACACCGGTAATCTACCATTCAACCGATCTGGTACATTGGGAAGCCATTGCCCAGCCGGTAAAAGCATCGTGGTCAAATTATGGCGATACACCCGGTGGCGGATGCTGGGGTGGACATATGGTTTATTACAATGGTCAATACTGGGATTTCTTTTCACGGTCCAATACGATGTACTTCGTGACAGCCGATGATCCTGCGGGACCCTGGTCGGACCCCGTCAGGGTTAATGATCCTCCTGAATTACCTTACGGATTGGGCTATGACAATTCCATTTTTATTGATGATGACGGGAAATGGTATCTTGTGGTAAAAAACGGACAACCCAACGGAGGTATTGTTGAACTGGGAACTGATGGCCAACCCACAGGGGTAGTTTATAACCTGGACTGGTTAAACCCTGCTCCTGAATATCCGTATAGTTGGGCCGAAGGACCGGTAATGTGGAAATATAAAGGATATTACTACTACTCATTTGCACGCGATCTGGCCGGTGGACAAAAAGTCATGAGAAGTGAGATCCTTACCGAGGATGAGGTTTCATGGGAGATGCTGGGCGATTTTTTCAACGAGAACGACCCCCTGAAACCGGGTTCACTTTTTACAAGCCCAAATCATGCTTCACCGGTAGTAATGCTCGATGACAGTACTCATTGGATAATTCACCCTCTGTATGCAAAAGGTGAATGGCGCGGACAAGGCCGGCAGGGGCTTCTGAACCAGGTTCATTATGACGAGAACTTAAAACCGGAAGCCGATTACCCCGTAAACAAGTCCTTCAACGCACCTGCACTTCCCGGAAGCGGTATTCCATGGATGGTACCCAAATCGGACTTTTTCACTTCGGAAGAACTGAATCCTGAATGGTCATTGCTGGGTTATACTCCCGATGAAACCTGGTCCCTTGGCGATCGGCCCGGATGGTTAAGATTATCGCCAAAAAGCAGTACAAATCAAAATACGGTCATTAAAAATGACGGAGAACATAATTACTCACTGATAACACGACTTGATTTCGACGCACAATCAACAGATGACCAGGCCGGTATTCAGATTATGAGAGGAGATGAAACAAGTTCTGTGAAATTATACTGTTCGTTAAATGAGTACAATCATAAAGTCATCGTTTTCAGTTTTGACGATGCCACTTACGAAGTTGATAATACCCTGGGGAATACATTATGGCTTAAAATCACAAGGGTAAACCACAGCATTAGCGGATATTTCAGCAAAAATGGCTGGGATTGGGAACAGGTTGGGGGTGACTTTACCATATCTTCAATTGATTCCTATTCCGATTTCGTGACATTTACCGGAACCAGGCAGGGTTTGTATGTTCAGGGAAGAGAGGCATATTTCGACCTATACATTTACCGCGATGCCTATTCCCCTATACTTGCCGAATGTCCGGCTAACCAATTTGGAACAATTCGTAGCACCAAAGAGGATGGTATTTATCGGTTAGACAGCATTCATGCTAATGATTGGGCGCTATATGCAGGAGCAGAGTTTGGAAATAATGAGTATTTAAAAGTCCCCAAAACCATTGAAATTACTGCTTCCTGTGCCGGATCAGGAGGAAATGTTGAGGTTTGGCTCGATTCTATTGGTACGGGAACGATGGTAGCCGAATGTGAAATATCCAACACCGGCGATTGGAATACATTCGCAACCTTCACGGCTCCGGTCGGCACTATTGAGGGGCGCCATGATGTATACCTGCGTTTTACAGGTACGGAAGGAGAGAGGCTTTTTACATTGAAATGGATCAAATTTATTGCTGAAAACGCGCCTGAGTTTGTAAATGCAAAGGCAAATGACAATGATACGCTCCTGTTAAAACTAAGTCAGCCGGTATTGACACCTGCTTTGCCCTCTGGTTTAAGTATTGAGGCAAACGGATCACTGACTATACCCATATCGGACATTGCCCTGGATGAAGGGGATTCCAGTCTTCTCGTTATCACGCTGTCGACACTTATAAGCTTTACCGATGATGTAACCATTTCTTATGAAACCGGAACCATACAAAACAGGGCTGGTATCAGCCTTATGCCTTTTAGCGGATTGGCTGTTGATAATCAATTGCCCGGTGCAGTTCCCAAAATCAAATTACTGGAAACAAAACATGAAGGGGATACGGTTTGGATGTACCTGAGTAAAAAAATGAATTCTCCCGCTGCTTATTCCGCGGATTTTACACTTGAAGTAGATGGGAAAGATGATATACTAATACAATCAGCGGAAGTAACAGAGATTGATTCTTCGGTTATATTCCTTATTCCTGAAAGCAGGATCTACTATGAGGACAGGGTTACACTCAGCTATACATCTACAGGATTGGAAGCAATTAACGGAGGACTTTTAGCATCTTTTACCTCTGAACCGGTTCAAAATACTGCCGATGGCTATCCACTCAATATTATTGCATCATCCCTTAGAATGCAGGGTTCATTTTACAGATATATTGACTTGACGTTCGACAAACCCCTGCAGGTGGTCATCGGTGAAGAAGATAATTTTACGATTACGCTGAACGATGTTCCTGCTACCATTCAATCGCTCTCATCAGGATTGGATATAATAAGTTTTCTTATTTCACATTCTATTGAATACAGCGATGTGATCAAAATAAGCTATTCCGGAGGTAATATCAGGAGTCGTCACAACGGAAAGCTTGAGGATTTTACTGATTATTTGGTAACAAATACAATTCCCGGACCGGAAAAACTGATACCTGATACCATGGACGAACCGGAAATCAGAGTTTACCCGAATCCGGCCTGTTCCGAAATTCAGATTTCCTGCGAATCCTTATTTACCCAATTGAGTATTTATAGCATTGACGGAAGAAAGTTGATTCATAATGACTATAACATTCCTCAGCATACAATTCATTTGGCGTTAGATCTTGAAGCCGGTCTGTATCTTGTTGTGCTGAGAAATGAAACACTGATCGGAATAGAAAAAATTCGTATTGAATAAACAGCAAACAAGGAGTTCATGACAATCCGGAAAGACAATGTATCCAAAAAAAATCCGGGTATCCAACCGGTCTGTTCCGGAATCGGCGACTGCAAACGGGCACGAAGCTGCCAGTTAAATAGCCAGAGCAACAATCTTATTACGGAGCGTGGCAGTTTACCTTTGCCCGACAAAGCTTTATGCGAAGTTGAGTTCCATACTTCGCAATGCTTCGTATGGCAAAGTCAGCGGTCGAAGTAGTGTGGCCGTTTATCAATATGAGTGCTTGATCCCCGTGTGTTAATCGGCATTATTTTGTATATTAGTTTTATAATTTGGTTTCTGAAACAAGGAAAGTGGTTACAGATGTTCTCAAATTTTTAATTCAATTATTGATAATAATAATTAAAAAATTTTAAATGTATGAAAATCCTAAAGACACTCATGGCTCTTGGCCTGATCTTATTTACTACTGAAATCTTTGGACAGTATTTGCCCCCCTCATACCAACCCATGTTAAATGAAATTGTTGAGAATTTTAAGACTATTGTTGGTTCAAATTCAATTACCCAGGGAAAGACAACCTTAAGTGTGCTTGATGAAAATAAAGTAGCTCTGCGCGTTGAACATAAGGGAAGTGTGAAAAACCTTACTTTTGAAACCCAACCCGACGAGGAAAACAATATGCGCTGGATAGCTGCCAATGACCTTACTACTGATATGGTTAATAAATACGAAAAATACCTTACAAAGACATTGCAGTCAATGTATAAGCTTTCGGAGAAGAAGTCGAAAGAGTAATTCTTTTCAAGTATTCATTACAAATTTTATTTTTTAACCTGAATAATCGGTAGCTTAATATATCGTGACATATATACTATCCCAGTTTTCAATACTTATTCTGGTTAATAACTATATTCTCAGGGTTGACAAAGGAGATAAAAGGATCTCAATAACAATAAATAATCCGTAGCATCGAAAAAAAACCTGCCAAAAAATACAAACATGAAAAAGACAGAAAAAAGATATTTAGGAATTTGTATTGTCTTGCTCGGTCTGACAAGACTTGTTAACGCACAATCAGTCACTATTGATATGGATTCCGTATACCAATCAATTAGTGGCTTCGGAGGTGTTAATATGCCTGGTTGGATTGAGGATCTTTCAGAAGATTTAGTTGACAAGGCTTTTGGAAATGATCCTGGTCAAATAGGCTTAACCATTTTAAGGATTCGTGTACCTAATGATACAACGCAGTTTTACAGGGAGGTTCCTACAGCAGTACTTGCGAAAAATCAAGGGGTAACCATTATGGGTTCACCCTGGTCACCTCCTGCATCGTTGAAAAGCAACAATAATCTTGTTGGAGGTTACCTTTTACCGGAAAATTATGGTGCTTATGCTGACCATCTCCTGGGATTTGCTACCTATATGAACAACAACGGAGCATCACTACACTCAATCTCTATTCAAAATGAACCTGATGTACAGGTAGATTATGAATCGTGTGACTGGTATGCTAGTCAAATGATTGAATTCCTGGAAGAACAAGGATCAAGATTCGACACACTAAAAATAATTGCTCCTGAATCCTTCCAGTTCAGACGACCATTATCGGATTCGATACTGAACGATCCGGAAGCCGAACAACATGTTGATATTATCGGTGGGCATATCTATGGAGGAGGACTCTTCGATTATCCGCTTGCACGGGAGCAAGGGAAGGAGGTTTGGATGACCGAGCACCTGACAGGCAGTTCAAGTCCGGAAGCAAACACATGGCTCCTGGCGTTAGCGCTGAGTACAGAAATCACTGACTGCATGAAGGCCAACTTCAATGCTTATGTGTGGTGGTACATCAGGCGTTTTTATGGTCTGATCACGGATGATGGGAATATCAGTAAAAAGGGGTACGTGATATCACAATTCACGAAATTCATACGTCCGGGCGCTGTCAGAGTGAACGCTATTCCTGATGCTCTGCCCGGTGTGGATGCAACAGCCTATAAGACAGATACCTCATTGATCATTGTGGTCGTAAATAACAATTCCACAGAAGTTAGTCTTGATTTCACCATTCAAAACAACAGTGGGATTGACACGCTCACACAACTTACAACTTCAGAAACGAAGAATGTCGAAAATCAGGGAGGTATTTCAATTACAGCTGACGCATTCAGCGCCACTGTCGATTCAAAAAGTATAACTACCTTTACTTCCCATGCAGGAATGGGAGGGAAATTTAATAATGTACCCCCGGTCGCTTATGCAGGTGAAGATATAGAAGTTGATGACCTTGACGGAAACAGCGTAGATACTATCTTGCTTGATGGATCAGGCAGCACGGATTCAGATGGTACCATCATCAATTATTCCTGGTCATTTAATGGACAGCATCTTGGTTGGGAAGATAGCATAATTTTTGCGGCACCAATTGGAGAACATGTAGCTGTACTCACCGTAACAGATGATGATGGTGCAACCCATTCTGATACACTGAACATAATTATAAACACCATATTCAATACAGCGTTGTGGTTCGAAAGTGAGTGTGGTCAGGTAGGTTCAACCTGGGAGATTCATTCCGATAACAATGCATCAAATGGTGAGTATATAACTACTCCTGCAGGTACTGAATTGATTGATGGACCGTCCAGCGATCCTGCTGATCAACTTGTTATTTCTTTTCAGGTAGACGAAATCGGTCTTTATAAAGTTTGGGGCAGGGTGATCACTCCTAATGCAAACGACGACTCCTTTTGGGTGCAAGTGGATGCAAGTTCGTGGGCCATGTGGAACAGCATACCCGCTTCATCAGCCTGGCACTGGGACGATGTTCATGATGGAGGTAATGACAATCCTGTGGACTATGATCTGGAAGCCGGAGAACATACATTGCGTATCTGCTACAGAGAAGATGGAGCCCTTTTAGACAAAATTTATATCTCTAATACAGGCATTATACCCACAGGATTAGGTGAGGTTGATGAGACCTGTCCGGACATACCCGATCTGGATAACTCAGCAAAACCTTTCAATGAATTACAGGAAATGAGACTTTATCCTAATCCGGCTTCTGATAAAATTCATATTAATTGGAGTATAGGATATACCACATTGATGCTGGTTGGTATAGATGGCAGGACTATGTTTCAAAAAGATTATGCTGCACCTGTACAGAATGTCAGTCTGGATATGAATCTCGAATCTGGAATGTATTTCATACTACTCAGCAATAAAGAAACAAGAGTTGTATCAAAATTGATTATTGAATAAATCGGGATATACGATTTCTTGCAAGGACGACAAATGAGCGGCAAGTTTGCTTGCCGTTCATTTATCCTATAACTCTCCTTCGCTATGTAGTCTTTCTCTCCTTTACCTGATAAATACCAGTACTTTTTCTTTTGCCTTTCAATTTAATTCTTCCTATTTCTTTAAAGAGGTAAGCATCTTTGTCTTCTGTTCGTTTATACAGATCCTCAGAGATCAATAAGTCATGCTGGTATTCATTGCACATACTTTCAATACGGGCCGCAGTGTTAATGGTATCGCCACTATAAGAAATATCCCTTCGGGTTTGTCCAACCTGCAGCATCATTACATGCCCCACATGCACTCCGGCTTTAAATCCGGGTACCAGCTTATATTTCCGGTTGAAGTACCTCTCTCGTCTGGAAATTCTTTTACGGAATGCAAAGTAAGCTTTCAGGTAATTACAATCCAGGATCCCGTTCTTTACTTTCCAGGAAATTATGGCACCATCGCCTAAATACTGATATATTTCACCATGATAAAAACCAAATACTGTCATACTATTAAAAACATCCTGTACCAGGTAGCTGAATTTCTTGTGAAAGAGTTTCTCGGCAATTGTAGTAGATGATTTCATATCAAGAAACATGAATATCCGTTCTTCCTCCCTTGGCTTACTAA
>Ga0315547_1001664_pt1 | contig 17014 bp, 15 predicted proteins | sample SalMarSW160240MG_2_FD_202542 | JGI IMG/M metagenome (GOLD analysis project Ga0315547, IMG submission 202542) | Salt marsh sediment microbial communities from the Plum Island Ecosystem LTER, Massachusetts, United States - Salt Marsh Sediment SW1601-240 ...
TCTTCTTCGGGCACGACAATTTCTGACTCTATTGCCGCGAGATATTCAATGCCCCTTCCCCTGCCCAGTTCTCTTGCCACTACGCTATAAGCACCATCCGCCCCTACCACAAATCGGGAGCGAAAAATATTGTCAGCAGTAGAAATCTCAACCCAATCACCGTTCACCTGTATTTGCGTTACCTTCTGCCCATCCATAAGCACAGCTCCAAATTGTTGTGCCTTCTTCACTAAAAAATGGTCAAATACATCACGCATCACAGTATATATCAGTGGCTGGCTATGTTGTCCCAGATAAGGGCTGCCCAGATTAAAAGTAAAGCTGAGCTCATAAATTACATTTTCCACTACTTCGGAGATATCGAAATCGAGAAGTTTCGCCGCCTTGCTCGTGACTCCGCCAGCACAACACTTATAACGCGGCAATTTCTCTTTTTCTAAAAGCAATACCTCTACCCCTTTCTTCGCTAGTTCGTAAGCCACTGTTGCCCCAGCCGGACCAGCACCAACAACGATTACATCGTGGCTTTGTTTCAAGAGCAAAGACCTCTACAAGCGAAATAACAAAACAACCTATCTCTTTATATTATAACGAAGATAGGGCGTTTAACAACTCATCCCCTGCCTCACCTCTTGATAAGGAGGCTGTTCAAAAATCTCATGACTCTCTAAGGTCATGATTTATGGCGTTATAAAGGAAATCGGTATTAAGGATACCCTGTCACACAAAATTCTGGCGGGCAGCCGCTCCATTCTCTGCCTGGTCTCCCTGTGATAAACTATGAACACAATATGAAAAACGCCGTGAGCTTGCTAAAGACCAGCTTTTATTTCATTAAGAGCGGCTATGCCGATGTCTTACGGCTCGCCCGCCATCCCCGGCAAGGACTTAAGTCGCTCTGTAAAGAATAAGACCCTCAAAAACCAACCCCCAATCCCCAATCCCCAATCCCTAGTCCCTAATCCCTAGTCACTTCTCCCCAAAAACGCTATAATCTCCAAGCAATTGAAACTGCCAGACTTTCCGCCGTTCGATACGATAAATGAAGCCCTGAGGGCAGCCACCTCAAGGCAGGGAATCAGGCGGGTGCTGACCACCCCCCTGTACGCCAATGCCCTTTACCTCATGCTCAGCACCGCCGTCACGTCCCTCTGCGGCTTCTTCTTCTGGCTCATCGTCGCCCGCTTTTACTCCGAAGCCGTGGTGGGCTACAGTTCAGCCATCATATCAGCTTTGAATCTCCTTGCCGTACTGAGCCTGGTCGGCTTCAATATATCCCTTGTCCGTTTCCTGCCCCGGGCCGATAACCCCCGTAAAATGATAAACACCTGCTTCACCCTGAGCGGCATCGTCAGCCTGCTGGCGGCTGCCATCTTCCTGGCCGGCCTGGGCGTCTGGTCTCCGGCCTTGAGCTTCGTCAGGGAAAACGCTATCTTCTGCCTTGCCTTTCTGTTTTTCGCCGTATTATGGACGCTGTCACCGTTGATTAACTCCGCTTTCCTGGCTAAACGGCGGGCTGGCTTTACCTTGTCCAAGGACACCATTTTTTCCCTGCTCAAGCTTCCTTTGCCTGTGCTTTTCGTTCTCTATTTCCAGACCTTCGGCGTGGTCGTTTCCTGGGGCATAGCTTTGGCCGTCGCTCTGGCTGTTGCCATACTCTTTTTTCTTCCCAGGGTTCAGGACGGCTACCGGCCGGTGCCGGCCCTGGACCTTGGCGTGTTCAAAAAGCTGTGGCGGTACTCCAGTGGCAACTACCTGGTCAACCTGCTGTTAGTTGCTCCTGCCTTTCTCTTGCCGCTCATGGTGGTCAATCTTCTCGGCGCCGAGCAGAACGCCTATTTCTACATCGCCTGGATGATGGCTACCTTGCTTTTCGCCATACCAGCGGCCGCTTCGTCTTCCCTGTTTGCCGAAGGCTCGCACTTTGAAGACCGGTTAAGGGAGAACGTCGTCAAATCACTCAAGTCCACCTTTCTGCTGCTCGTCCCCGCCGCAATACTGCTGGCAGCCGCCGGCAAATGGCTGCTTATTGTCTTCGGTCACGGCTACTCACTGAACGCCCTGCCGCTGCTCTGGGTCCTCTGCCTTTCCAGCCTGCCCAGGGGGATTAACTACATTTACACAGGCATACTGCGGGTGACCGGCAGGATAACAGAGCTGATAATAATCTGGGGGTTCGTAGCCATAGGTGTGCTGGTCGTAAGCTATCTCCTCCTGCCGCTAACCGGCATAATCGGCATTGGCTATGCCTGGCTCGGAGCGCAGCTAATCGTGGCAATTTATATCCTCGCCGGCAGAAAGCTCATCCCCTACCTACCCACATCTAACTCCTACCCCAAGTCATTGTGAGGAGCGAAGCCCCGAAGCAATCTCAAGTCGCGGGGCTCACCCCGCCTTACCAAAGATTGCCTTCTCCCTATTAGCTCCTTTATAATATGAATAATGAATCTCATCGTTGTAGGAGCTGGCTATGTTGGCCTGGTAGCTGCCTGTTGCCTGGCTAACTCAAACAACTAAGTGACTTGTGCCTAGGTTAGCTTTCGGGAGTGTAAGCTGAGCAATAGACATGGCAATTACAGTTGATAAAACCATCTCCGAAATCGTGGAGAATGGTCTTTGCACTGGCTGTGGCACCTGTGTGGGCATCTGCCCCATGGATGCTATCGAGATGGTGATTGAGCACAAGAAAGGGATTTACATTCCTCAACTAGACGAGGAAAAGTGTAACCAGTGTGGCCTGTGCTTTGAGGTGTGTCCTGGTCATGCTGTAGATTTCAAGCAATTGAATTTGGAAATCTTTGGCAAGGAACCCGATGATATTTTGCTCGGCAACTATCTCAATTGCTATATCGGGCATGCCGCCAATCACGATATCCGGTATAACTCGGCTTCGGGAGGCTTAGTAACAGCACTGCTTATTTTTGCCCTGGAAAGAGGTATAATCAATGGCGCTCTGGTCACTAAGACGAGCGAAGGAAAACTCTTTGAGCCGCAGCCCTTTATTGCTGGAACAAAAGAGGAAATAGTCTCAGCGTCCAAATCGAGATATTGCCCTGTTCCGGCAAATACGGCTTTAAAGGAGATTCTTGATCAAGATGGTAAATTCGCCGTTGTTGGACTTCCGTGTCATCTTCACGGAATACGAAAGGCAGAGGCAATGAACAACAAATTGAAGCAGCGCATCGTTCTTCACTTTGGCCTCTTATGTTCGGAAACTCACACCTTTCCAGCTTTAGAGTACATTTTGTGCCAGGTCGGAATCAACCCGCAAGATGTTATAAGGTTTGACCACCGGGGTGAAGGGCGGTGGGGTCAGTTCGCCGCCACGCTAAGAGATGGGCAAAGGCGCCCGTTATCTTACCGTGAGCACTGGACTAAATTACTGCGCTCATTCTTCATACCGGTAAGGTGCACACTATGCAGCGACCATAGTTCCGAATTGGCAGACGTTTCCTTTGGCGATATAGATTTGCCTGAGTTCCAATATGACTCAATAGGAGTATCCACGGTGATTTGCCGAAGCAAAATCGGGGAACATCTTGTGAAGGAGGCTGCTTCATCTGGAGTCGTAGAGGTGCGCAAGGCTGACCGGGATAGACTGGTGCACTCCAAAGCGGCGGCATTCTATCGGAAGAAAAGAGACCTGAAAGTCCGACTTAGCCTATTCAGGTTGCTAGGCAAGGCTGTGCCTGTAGATACCACTAACCTTGTCAAACCGAATTTCTTATCATATGTCTATGTCCTGTTCCTTTATGCCGAGATATGCATCTCGCGAAACCGATGGCTCTGGAGACTGATAAAACCCATTAGTACCGTGCTGGGGCTTGGAGAGCGGTTTTTGGGCAAGCGAGAATGAAGGTCACCCCGCTCAGGCATTCAGCTTGACGGCCCCACAAATCCCTGTATGGATTCAACGAGTGAGTAGATAGAGGCCCTGAACTCCTCCACTCTGGATCGCAGCATCTCTCGAACCTTGTCCCTATCTGCCCACAGATTCTCAATTTTGCCGGTCAGCTCAGGGAAAGTTACCGTCCGCAGGTCACAGTAGTATGTTTCCAGCCCTACCATTTTCATAACCGCCGGGGTCTTATATCTGAAGTCTATCGCTATTGTAGGGACAGCCGGGGAAATGGCGGCGATGCTGGTGTGTAGCTTCGCACCGATAAATAAGTCGCATTGACCTATGATTCCGTTCAGCTCGGCCACATCCCAATAGTAAGTCTCAATGGCTACAACCCTATCTTTATGATGTACTCCTTTATACACTTCTCTGACAGCAGTTATGTCATCAAATCCTCCCCCCACTCTCAGTATTTTACCCCGCCTACTACTCACATCTGGCGGCCATAAGTAATAGGGTACTAGAACCACGGAAGCATCAAGCCTCGTTACCAGGTAGTCAGCCACAGCAGCCATTAATGCGTTGTAACCGTCCTTGCTGCCCAGATGCTCAGAAGAATAGAAGCTTAGTTGCTGGTCAACACTAATTCCAATGAGTGGCCTTTTAAGACGACTTATGCCCTCTTTGTCCAGTATTGCCCTCATCTTTTCCGGGTCAGCCACAGGGCAAGCAAAAGCCATATCGGGAATCAGGAAGAGGCGGCTTTTATCTATGCCGGCCGCAACCAGATGCCCGTAGGTAGTTTCTTCCCTCGCTGCTATAAACTTTACTCTCTTTAGAGCCCATCTTGCCAGCCAGCTACGCAGACCTTTGGCGAATGGCCCCATGGATGCCGGGAGTATCACAATTGGTTTTCCAGGCAAGTTAGCTAGTAGCATCTTGGCAATCAAAACAACGAAGACCCGATTTGTTGTGATAACGAAGCCATCACCGTAAACTCCGACAATCATATCTGCTTTGCAATATTGCCTTAGCAGCGCCCAGGCTGTCCTAACCCCCCCATCCCCCTTTCTAACTATATTCAAGTTGAAGCCAAAACTGCCGTACCGCCTGCGGTCTACTTCGGGATAGGTGGAAATGATAGTCAATTCAGCATCAGGAAAAATCTGCGCCAAGAGTTTCAGTGTAGAGGTAATCATGGCGTGACATCCATAAGCTGCTGTAGTGGTGTGAGCGTCAACGAATATTCTCAGCATCACTCATACCCTCCGCCGGCCGGGACTTTTTGTCCAGAGGAGCATCCCGCATTTCTGGAAGGTTTTTGCCTGCGAATAGTGGCAATACTGGCTCCCACAAGCGATAACCTCACCATGTTACTCCTTCACCTCTCATGTCCTGCCTGCGAACTAGTCTTAAGCATGGTAATGTCCCAGAGGGGTTAGGGGCTTCTTCTCAATCGTTCCGGTTGGTGACGTCTTCATGATACGGCACCTATCACGCGGCAGCACGCACGTAGTAAATGCCCAGCCCACCGTTTGAGTATAGCTTGTCCACGGTAGGGTCTCCCCCTAGTCTTTCAAAGTCCTCCGGGTAATATCTATATTTTACCATAGCCGGATAGACTTTAACATATCTCAGCCTATCCCTGTCACCCAGCACTATGTAAACATCCTCAGTGCAATATTCCCCGAGCCAGGCTTCTTTATGATAACCAAAATGCGAGGGTGGTGATGAAGGACGCCGTCTGCGGGCAACCATTCAGCCTTGCCACACAAAAGCGCTAACTGAGCCACAGTTATAGATCAGAGAGAAACCCTGCTCCGTGAGTGCCTTTCTTGGGTCGTAGTCCAGGCGGAAGGGGGCAAGGCCTATTACCCTTATAGGATTAACCACAATCTCCTTTCTAATCAGGATAAGCATGTCCTGGCTGTGGGTGAAGTCCCGGGAGCAAATCTGCACACATATGGCCTTTGTTCTGCCATCCAAATTCGGCAGATTTCCTAGAAGCGCGTACTGCCAGTCACTAGCAATCTTGCCATTGTATATATTTGCGGCTGTATTCATCGCTTCCAGCTCAGACTGGGTAAAGCCATAGCGGACTGTGGTGTTGGGGGAGAAGATTCTATTGTCCTCATTTGCCTGGAGGCTCATAACCATAAGAAACGAGAGAGCAAAAACCATTATGCTGATTAAGCAGGCGCTGACGATTTTCCTCCCTGGCAGGCTGGCAAGCCAGAGAAAAGCTACTCCAAGCGGTACAGCCAGCAGAACCTGCAAAAGGTAATTAAACCTGCCTATCAGCCAGCCTCGAAGGTTGTACATAACGAAGAAGCTAACAAGCAGAATTATCAAGCCAGCAATGACCAGGGCAAAGCCATACCTGTTTCGCAGGCTCTTGGAAAGCATGACAAACGCGCCAATGAGTGCGAAGGCGCAGAACAAGAAAAAGCCTATGTTATTAAACAAATACTCACTAGCGGGAACTACGTGGGCTTGGTAGTAGGCAACCGCCACTTGCAGTGGGGAAAGCTCCGCCGGCGGGGAATGAGCGACTCCTGGTAAGAGCATGGCACCGAGCTCTTTTGCCAGTGTGATAAGAGTATCTACATGACCTGAGACAAATGTCCAGTAGATTAAGCCTGCTCCAGTGAGTACTATGGCGGCAACAAGAAAAATCCTCACTGCTGGTACAGACTGGTGTAGTAGCCTTTTATAAGCTGCAAAACCAAGCCAGACGGAGAATAGAAGCATCACCAGCATGACTGCTGCTACAGTGTGGGTCAATATCAATACAGCCGTAAAAAGAGCGGAAAGGCAGATGCTGACCTTTGGTTTTTCCTGCCTTAACTTAAACAGGAGGTAGATGATAATGGGTATAAAAACAACAGCCAGGGAATTGGGGATTGCCATGTAGGCAAAACTGATATGCCAGTTGGCAACTCCCAGGACCAGAGCAGCCAGTAACCCAGCCTTAGTACTGTGAATAAACTTACCGAGGAGGAAAATGAACAAGATGTTGCAGATAACCTGGAGCAGAGAGACAGAAAGCATGGCAGCCATTTTATAGTCCAGCCCGGTAATCAATGAAGTTCCTCCAGTGAGCAAGTGTATAGCCGGCAGATTGGAATATAGATAGCCGGCAGGGATATGTCCGGCATCTAGAATCTTCATGGTAAACATCTGATGACCCCAAGAGTCCACTCCGATAATGCTGGGGTATAAGAGCAATTGTGACCATACCAGGCTTAAGCCGATGATTATTATTTTGAACAAGGTGAAATAGGCGGCGGACTTGCGTGGGGGGAGAAACAAAATCTCTATGGCGAGAATGGCTGCCATAGCTGCCAGGGCAATAAAGTAGCCCAGTGGTCTGGTGTAAAGCTCAGGTCTCAGGTGGAAGGCAGCTATGCTGTAGGTCAAGATGCAGAAAAATGAAATATTCAGCAGCAAGTATATACGGGGCGTCGCTTCAGCCTGTGCCAGGGCAAGAGCCCGTGGCCTGCGTCTTAGAAGCAGGTAAGCCAGGCAGGTGAGGAAAACAATGATGCCGACCGGGGTGTAAACAGGGTTACGTATCACTGAGTGGAGGTATAAGGTTATAGGTATAGCCAGGACGCAGCCCAAAGCGGCCAGGGTTACGTCCAGGTTATCAATTGCTCTGTTCAGTAACGACTTCAACTGCAGACTCATCCGACCAACAAGTTTATCTCACCTTTAAACAGCAAGCAAGATATTCCGGTACCCCTCCACTGCTTTCTCATGGGTGAACTTCCTCTTCACTAGGGCGCAGGCATTGCAGGCAATTTACTCCAAATAATTAGGGGTTACACACTTGAATACAAATCTTCGTTTGCTTGTCGCAGCTTCAAAACACGAATCAACTGCGTAAGTCCTAATCTAAATATATTGCTTTGGTCGGCTGTCTTTCCATGCTGAACTATTGAGCTTTCCGTATCGATTCTACTAATCTTCGGCATAGCCCAGCATCTCCTCGACCGGTTGTTTTGTCTTATGTTAACTTGCTACGCAGAAAACCGCGTCAGCGACTATCAAGGATATTCTGATATAGTGAAACAGTTTGTTTTGCATTATTCTCCCATCTAAATTGGTTTGCATATTTGATTATCCTCTCACTATCCCACTTCTTATCCAGAGCGATTAAAATCTTCTCTGCTAACTCTTTTGAATTCGCTGGTTGACACAGCAAGCCATATTCTTCAGAAGTTATAATCTCCTCGCTTCCTCCGTTATATGTTGCTACAACCGGCTTGCCGCAAGCCATCGCCTCCAATTGAACAATCCCGAAGCTTTCGCTCAGACTTGGTAGGACGAACAGGTCAGCGGCGTTATACCAGTATGTGACTTGGGGATGCGGAACCATGCCCAGCAGTTTGACATGCTTCTCTAAGCCCAGTTGCTTAATTTGCTTATCAAGTTCCCTTTTGAGAGGGCCGGAACCGCCGATAAGGCATAATATGTTTTTTCTTACTCTCACAAGCTCATTCACAGCCTGTACCAGGAACCTTTGACCTTTATATGGATACAGGATACCCAGATTGAACAGTATTTGTTTATCCAAGGGTAATCCAAGTTTTGCTCTTGCTATTTCCATTGGCAGAAACCCAATTTCGGCAGAATTGTATCCGTTAGGAATAAAGAAGATTTTGCTCTTGGGCATTATGGTTGAAAACAGAGGTATATCTTTCCTATTTACCCTTACGATTGCGTCAGTTGCGTTCCATGTATTAACAAGGATTTCGTCTCTCTTCTGGATTAGAGGATATAGAGTTGTGTGTGCATGTTCTGTAATAACCAGGGGGACGCTATATCTCTTCTTCAATTCTACAGCCACTGCGCCCGAAGGCCAGGTATAATGAGCATTAATCAAATCGAAGGCGATATTCTCTTTTTCTATGAGTTGTATGATTGCTTGCGCCTCTCGATGTATCCATATATCCCTGCGATATTTCCAGGTTACGGGAAATAAGGGATTAAGGTATCTCACAAAATATACATGGACATTGTCGAAAATATAGTTTTCATAATGTGCCTTTCGCCTATATTCCAGGCCTGCAGGGTATGGCACTATGACAAAAACATTCTGGAAATATGGGCTTAAGGCTTTTACTTGCTCTTTCACGAATGTATTGGGTATATAAGAGTGGTCTTGATTTGGGAAATCATTAACCACTACTAATAAATTTTTTAACATGACACGCTACTCCGCTCTTCTCGTTGCTGAATTCTAACAAAGTTGCCAAAGACAATATCTGCACTTGCGAAGACATGTGCAACTTGCGAAAAGAGGTAAGTAACTCCAGTTTTTGTGGTTTTGGAGCCAACGCCAGGCCCTATGCATGTTGGGTGGTCTCCCACTATAATATCTCCTACAGCCATAAGTGCAATTGTTTCCTCTCGACTCATAGTTATTTATCTTTCACGGAACTTCTACTTGGGTAGATTCGATACGATAAATTTATATTTTCCTGCTTCTGTCCTTTCTATCTCGTCCGCAAACTCGAATTCAATATCCCATTTCTCGCTTCTTCTCTTGATAATCTCTCTAATCTTACCTAACTGCCTTTCATCAAAATTTTCTTCTGGTACAATTCTTATAACGATCTTGTCTAATGTTTTCTGAACAACTTGATATTCCTTTATGCCTTTACAGTACTCCCAAAAAATATATAAGAAGAACCATCCGTGGACATTTTTGCCTTCTGGAGTAACTAGTATATCCACGCTTCTACCAACTACTTCTTTTAACAGTCTATGCCCTCTCCCACATCCACACATTTCACTTTCCGGTAGTATACTCCCGATGTCTCCAGTATCGTATCTGATGAACGGCATTGCATAGTTATAAAGGCTTGTAGCAAGGATTCTGCCTTCACCTCTCTGCAACTTTGTTCCCTCTTCATCTGCAACTTCTAGGACACTTCTTTCTGTATCGATATGTAAGCCACGATGTTCTGAACATTCGCTAGCACTAACTCCGCCGTCATTTAGTCCATAACCATCATAAACTTCACAATTAAAAATTCCCCGAATCTTTTCCCGCATGTTTGGATATAGTTTCTCCGCTGTAGTGCAGGCAGCCAAAGGCTGATGGATGTTTATGTTGTTCTCCTCAAGCCATTGTGCAAAAAAGTACAGTGAAGAGGCATACCCATACATGAACTTTGGTTTAAAGGAATTGACTATGTTTACATAGTCCCGCATCTCTTTTTCCCCCATGTCAAATGAGGAAAGCTTACGTATATTTCTGGCAACCTCGTGGGCCTTGTTAGCTAGATATGATTTTTTGCCAATATCCAAGGAACCTCCAGCAAGAAATACCATCTTATCTCCCAGGTCATAGCCACCGTACCCCCACCCTCTATATAATAACGCGCCACTCAGAAAGCGGTCGGATTTAGACAATCGATATTTAAATGGCATACCGGTTGAGCCGCCAGTAGCCCGTTTGTAATATTTCATCTTATTTAGATTAACAGGTTTGAAGTCCTCCCAGTTCCTTTTAATAATATCCTTTGTTAGTACGGGAAGCTTTTCCAGGTCGTCGATCTTGGCTATGTCATCAAGTCTCAATTTTAATGAGTCAAACAGCTTATGGTAATAAGGTACCTTTGCGTACGCAAAATTGACCATCTCTCTCAGTTGTTTTTCTTGTTCCTCTTTTAACTCTTCGTAGGATTTCCATTGATTCTCAACCAGTCTCTTGTAAGTTGAATAGAAACTCCGGTCCCCTAACCCATGCGCAAAGACGAACAAATTTCTCGAAAGCACCCTGGTCATCCTTATTTTGTAGTTTCTCTCGACACTTGCTTGGCTTGACATTCCTCAAAACTATGGGGATAATTCTCAATAAACCAGACCATGAAATCGGTTACATCTACCTTCAAATGCCTTTAAGCTTAGACCACTACTCCCTGAGTTTCTTGTGGTCAGGGATAGTATTTCATAACTGCTGCCCCCAGAGCGATATCACTTTCTCTTCGTAAATACGGCACTGCATCAACTGAGCCCCTACTTAAGCTTTCTTCCATCGCCCAAAACCATGTCTGGCTTCTCCTGTAAAAGCGTCTTCTCGATGCCTGTGAGCATCTTTCCTGTTTCCTCCCCATGGGTTCCCGAGCCAGCATCCAGGTTATACTTCGGGGCTGAAAGTTCGAGCTCCTCGAAGAAGATTCTATCCAGGTTATAGGAGTAATGCTGCCCGGTGTGCAGGACAAAGAAGTCTGCTCCTTGCGCTTGTAACTCCCTTATCACCGGAGCCATTTTAATTATTTCCGGTCTTGTGCCCATAATTACTGAGACTTTCATTCGTTCCTTACCCAATCCTCTCCAGGATGCCCCTCACCAACTGAGATACTTGCTGTTTCACCTTTCGGCATCTTTCCAGGTCAAGACTTTTATCTCCTTTGGGTTTCGAGAGCACATATGCCATAATCTCGTCTACATTTCTCGAGTGAAGTATCTTTCCTTCGCTGACAAGCTGCCGGTCTACTGCTAACAGCCTCTCGGGGAAAAACGAAACTGCGGCGGTTCCAAGACACGCAGCTTCCCTGGCGAAGCTACCTGAGCCGGTGAGAACAGCGTCGGCATGCCAGCACAGGTCAAGACCATTAAGCGCTCTTAAAGGAACGAATACATGGCTACTGTTTTTCACCCCATCTATGTGTTGCATATCCTCTTTAATTCGGGGCAGATAAACAACATTGACATCGTTATCGACCAGAGCCTTGACCAGTTCAGGTACGATGCTTCTGGTTTCCCTGACATAGGCAGCAAATAGCGCCTCTGGCCTGACTACCACGAAACTTTTAAAGGGCAGACTTACAAGAAAATCGGGGGCTGGTTTGAAATCAGCAATATAGACATCTTCTTTATAGCCATCGAATTGGTGGATGCTCCCTTCTTTAGCACCACCTTTGGTCAGTACCTGCGTAGGAAAGGCTGACGGTATAATTATGTGGTCTGCTCTTGCCATAATTCTTGTTTCCATGCTTCCTGCGAATGTGCTATGAACAAATATAAGGTCGTTGTCATTAAAAACAACCGCTGGCTTGATGCGTGCCTTGGCCACTGCAACACTCATAGATCCACCAAAAGCAAGGGCTACATCAAATTTTGGGACTCTTGCAAATAATTCAATTGTTCTGAACGCATGATTGAGTGTTTTTACTGTTCGGTTTCTAAAATCCCTGCCTACGATTTTTGGCGCAATACCCAGGTCGTTAGCTAAAGCAACAGTTTCTGCACGGTCTCTAACTGTAAACAATACTTGATGCTCCGGGTAAAAATCGCTCATTAGAGCCTTAAAGAAGAAGGGATGACTCGTGTTTACCAAATCAATCCAGACCTTCATTTTATAAGCCCAGCCGCCTCATCTTTGTTTATACATGAAATTGCCACCTCCAAGACCTTCAAGCCATCCTCTCCAGAAACTGGCGGCTGAACATCGTTCTTTATGCTACTGATAAATGCCTGTAGTTCCAGCTTCAGCGGTTCGGCGAAGGGGATACTTAACTCTTTCACCAGGTAAGAGTCATTCTCCTTATATTTGCTGTATATGGTCACCTTCTGGTCAATAAGTGAGGCTTTGATGAGCTTTTCCTTGGTAGGGATGTTGATTGTCCTCACCTTAAAGGGGGTAAGCCAATTCACGGTCACCCGGCCTAGAACCCCATTTTCCATCTGAAACAGAAGGATAGCGGCATCCTCATAAGGAGCTAAGTTTCTTGAAGTTAAACTGTAAATCTTCTTGAACTCGGAGCCCGTAATGTATCTAAGAAGGTCAATATCGTGGGTGGCTAAATCAATTACCACGCCGACATCTCTGATTCGGGGCGGGAAAGGTCCAATCCTAGTGATTTCAATCAGGCTGACCTCGGTCCCCTCGATTTCCTTTTTGATAACGGGAATCACCGGGTTGAATCTCTCTATGTGTCCTATCATAAGCTTTACCCGGTTCTTACTAGCAGCCTCTATGATAGAACTACCTGCTGAGACGCTGTCGGCAATAGGCTTCTCTATCAGCATATTTGCGCCGGCATCGGCTGCCGCCAGTGCCACTTCACAATGAAGCGAGGTAGGAACGGCGATGCTCACCACATCCAAGTCTTCCTGGAGGAGCTCCTTGTAATCGCTGAAGGGCTTGGTGCGATATTTCTTCGCCAGGCTCTGCGTCAGACCATAGTCTGCATCAGCAATGCCAGCAAGCTCAACATCGGGGAGTTCGGAATAAACCCTGACGTGGTTTCTCCCCATCGCTCCTAAACCAATGACGCCTACTCTAAACATGTTTCGCCCCACCTGAAGTTTTACTGAATGGTCTCTTAATATATTCTACCCAGAGTCTCCACAGGAAATCCTTAAGCAGTAGCCAACTTGTGGTCACCATAAACTGTAGGTACTTGATTTTGGAGCATTCTCCCCTATATCTAGCTGGATGAGGAACATCTAGCACTCGTGCTCCTACTACATGCAGCTTCACCAGCAAATCGTTTTCGAAGGCAAACCCTTTTTCTATACTACCTAAGTCGAGTTTTGACAATACCTTTGTAGATATTGCAGTATAGCCGTTTTGAGGGTCGGATATATGCCAATAGCCTGAAGCTATTCTGGTTAAATAGGTAAGCAGGAAATTCCCAAATGCTCTCCAAGCCGGCATCCCTTTTTTATGTTGAGGAACAGAAAGCCTATCCCCTTTACTGTAACCTGCTTTGCCTTCTACGACGGGGTCTAAAATCCTGTCCAGTATTGCAGGGTCCATTTGTCCATCCCCAGCCATAACAGCTATCACATACATTCCATCTGCTAAAGCCTTCTTGTGTCCCGTGGTAACAGCGGTGCCAATTCCCCCCCGCTCATTACGATTTATTACCATTATGTGGCTATTTTGCTCTGCAATGCTTTGCGCTATCTCCAGGGTGCGGTCAACACTGTCATCGTTCACAGCATAAATCTTATCTACGAATGGGGGGATAGTGGTGAGAACCCCGGCGATAAATCTTTCCTCGTTGTACGCTGGTACCACTACGGCGACTTTTTTTCCTTTATACATTGCTTGTGCTCCTGGCTGGATTGCCTACCACGGTATCTCCCGGAGACACATTTCTGTTCACCACCGCACCTGCTCCGACAATAGCATTTTCCCCGATGATAATTCCGGGGAAGATGACAGCGTTGGCCCCAATCCTGGCGTTTATCTTGATAACAGGACCTTTGAGCTCACTCCCATATTCCATATATTTATCATTGGTGGTAACGCAATGAGGTCCCAGGAACACGCCGTCCTCTATGACAGTATACCGGGTTACATAGACGCCTGTCTGAATGGATACATTATTCCCTATCCGGCAGTCGCCATCAAGCACCGAATTTGTACCTACCAGAACATTATTTCCGATTTCAGTATTCTCTCTGATAAGCACGTTGTGTCCGCTTCTGAAGTTATCTCCGATTCGGACGCCGGAGTATATCACTGTTCCTGACCTGATAATGGAATTCTGGCTTATACTCAGCTCTCCATCCTCTTTACTGCCCAAAAGCACATAGTCCTCCACCGTCGTTCCTTTGCCAACGTTTACTTTACCATGGAAGACTGCCCTCTCAGATATTCTTGATTGTTTCGACAATATAATTCAAGTCCTCCTCTGTTAATAACGGATGCACTGGCAAGGACAGCACCTCTTCACAAGCTTTCTCGGCGTTGGGCATACTATCATTATAGCCCAGTTCCTTATAAAGTGGCTGCTTATGGATTGGCAGGGGATAGTAAACCTCGGTCATAATTCCCTTATCCTTCAGCCTCTGCTTGAGCTCATCTCTCCGCATGCCGAAGTCACCGGTTACTCTAATCGTGAATTGATGAAACACATGCTTTACATCCGGAGTGACGAAAGGGGCGACAAGCCCTCGAATGTTGCCCAGCCTTTCAGTTAAGAATCGGGCGTGTTCAATCCTGCGGCGGTTAAACCCATCGAGCTTCTTAAGCTGACATATGCCGATGGCGGCAGCAACATCGGTCATACGGTAATTGTAGCCCAGAACCTCGTGAACATATTTTTCTTTCTGACCGTGATTTCTAATCATTATGGCTCTCTCAGCAATATTGCTATCATCGGTAACTATCATGCCACCCTCACCAGTGGTCATGTTCTTGGTAGGATAGAAGGAGAAGCAGCCGATGCCAAAGGACCCCACCTTTTTCCCATGATACTCTGCCCCGTGTGCCTGGCAGGCATCTTCAATCAAAATCAAATTATGCTCTCGGCATATCTTGACAATTTCTTTCATATTGCAGGGCTGACCATAAAGATGAACCAGCAGGACGGCTTTGGTCTTTGATGTTATCTTCGCACGTATTAAGCCTGGGTCAATGCAAAAAGTGTCCTTATCAATGTCCACGAAAACAGGCTTAGCCCCACAAAATAAGATGGCATTGGCAGTAGCGATAAAGCTGAAGGGTGTGGTAATGACCTCATCACCATTGCCTATGCCAGAAGCAAGGAGAGCAATGTGGAGAGCGGCAGTCCCGCTACTGGTAGCTATGGCATATTTTGTGCCGATGTATGAGGCAAATAACGCTTCAAACTCCTCGACCTTGGGACCCTGTGCCAATCTTCCTGATCGGAGCACACACTCCACCGCTTCCATTTCTTCTCTGGCCAGGAGGGGAGTTGAAATGTTTATCATCTTCAATTTCACCATGCGTCTGTAAAGAGGTCGCCGTATAGTCCAGACAATCGTCTGTAGATAAGATGGGGATTTCTATGTCTTACAGCGTCTTACAGCTAACTACATTCCCGTAACCTATACCTAGTTCATTCTACCCGAAAGCCCTTATCCTGCACCAGATATCAGGCTTCAGGCCTGTTATGTCAACGGAGTAAGTGCCGGGTGCCGAACTCGCCAGTTTCAGCTACTTAACCGCCACCTCCGAACCAAACAGGGCCGCCTAGTAGCGTGCCAGTATTATTATTTGCCGTGCTGTCATTAGCTATTGTTCCTGAGCCTTCGTTTAGTTTCCAGTAACCAACAAGTCCTTCCTCAGTTCCCGTGAGTTCCTTATACATATCAGCTTGGATTTCGACTTCACTTCTTGCTATATTCCAGATACGAACTTCACTCATCAGTCCACCATAGTAGAGATATCCATCTGCACTCTCCCCAAAAGTGAGGTTTCTTGCTGAACAAGCAAGTGTTCCTGATAGTGAGGAGGTTCCAGAATTTACTCCATTTGTGTACCATGTTACTGTTGTGCCATCCCACGAATACCCTATGTGCAACCATTCATCTGGTGTATAATTTATAGCATTCCACGCTGTATTACCGCCTGTATTCTTGAGGTATATATCCAATGTATTCGCATTGTTCAGAAGATACATCATATCTCCGTAAGTAGATTGCCAGTATGAACCATCGAAAACATAACGGTAGTGGCTCGTATATACACTTGGCTTTAGCCATAGCTCCACTGTTTTGGCAGTGAAGTTTTGCGAAGATGCACTTTTTCCCATATTGACATAATCATCGATCCCATCAAACTCCAGTCCGTAAGTGGGTGGTGTCGGTGATGACTGACAAGATGGGAATATAGTTACGACTACTATTATCATGATAGCTGTAGTACAAACTCCGATGATTTTTGCCAGTTTTTTCTTACTCATTCCATCCTCCTTATCATAGTGTCTACATCGCTCTGGCACACTCAATCAAAATCAGAGCCAGCACATCCACAATGAAGACTGTCAGCCCAATCTTTTGAACCTTCCCCGCTGTCTACCGTCCCAATATATAGTATGAGAGTGCATTATATGAGAACTAACGAGAACTGTCAATACCCAGTCCCCAGCTTACCCGGGGAAAGCGAGCCACGACCCTACAGGCATTGATTCCTAACCGTCGTTGCGAGGAGCCCCGATGAATCGGGGCGACGTGGCAATCTCATATCCCTCGACGAGATTGCTTCGGCACTGTGTGCCTCGCAATGACAGGAGGTGAAGGGTCTGAAATGGCAGGTGGATGTTGTTAAGGGCGCCCGCACAATGGCTGGTTGACTTAGCTATGCCGACAAGAGTAAGATACGGGAACTTCAGGATGAAAGCTAGACAAGATAAGGATCTCTGGCTCATCGGTATATTGACCATCCTGCTTGCCGTGGTC
>Ga0315547_1001665_pt1 | contig 17013 bp, 17 predicted proteins | sample SalMarSW160240MG_2_FD_202542 | JGI IMG/M metagenome (GOLD analysis project Ga0315547, IMG submission 202542) | Salt marsh sediment microbial communities from the Plum Island Ecosystem LTER, Massachusetts, United States - Salt Marsh Sediment SW1601-240 ...
TGTAGAACATGATTATTTTAGAAAGTTCTGTGCAAGCCTTAATCCACCCATAATGGATGCAATTGAAATAGGAACATTTAATGGTCTTGGTACGGTCACATTAGCATCAATAGGTAGGTTTATATATACCTTTGATATAGCATATAGAAACCAAGAATACATCTGGAGTCTGTTTCCAAACATTAGAAATAAGATAAGTGCTTATTGTGGACCACAGGAATTTCTTAATTATACTATAAGTGAGATGAAATTTTATTTGTTAAACTTTCTTAATTTTAACTTTGCATTTATTGATGGTGACCATACCATCGAGGCTGTAAGAAGAGATTTTGAAATGGTTAAATTTTGTGGACGGGTGCTCTTCCATGATTGTTGGACAAGGAACATGCCTATAAGAAATTTTGTTACTAAAGAAATTGGAGGAAGAATACCAAATCCAGAAGTAGAGGATGGAATGTATGGATATTGGGAAAGTAGCAATGGAAAATGAAAGATATACTTATGGCTGTATTGCAGTAGATGTGACCAGTAATTGTAATCTTAGGTGCAGATTCTGTGTAAATAATTGGGCAGAAATTAAAGGCAATACAAATATGACCGAGGAAACTTTTGATAAAGTTGTACAATTGCTTCCATTATCTGCTGATGAACGTTTTTTTATTTCTTGTAGATATGAACCATTAATCCATCCTAATCTAATTGGTCTACTTAAGAAAATACCAAAAGAAATGAAACATAAAACATTCTTTACAACCAATTTGGCTAAAAAATTGACTGTGGAATACATTGAAGAATTAAGCAAGGCAAATTTGAGTTTTATTCAAATCTCCCTAGACACATTTAATCCTGATTTATTTGAGGATTTTCGTGTGGGAGCGAAATATAAGGTGTTTATCAACAATCTGGAGAATATAGCTAAGATATTTGAACAGAATCCAGACTCTCCACACCTTAGATATATCACAATGGTTTTCAAACAGAACATAGATGAAGTCCCTAGTCTGGTAGAGAAATGCCATGAAAAATATTTATCCACACAGAATGAATTCAGAACGCCATTTGCTTATTCTCTTGCATTTAATGATGTAGAGTGGTTAAAAAAATCGATTGTTTCAAAAGAAGAATGGAATGTTATGGTGGAGAAAATATCTAAGCTTCCCTACCCAATTAATTTATTCAATCCCCCTAATCACTCTAATGAGGAATGGAAAAGCACTGGTAATTTAAATCTAGATTTTACTATTACATCAGATGGAACAGTCATGTTCCATGATAGGAAATCGGAAAAATTGCCCTTAGAGTTCAGGCAGGCTTTTAATATCAATACTGTTTCCAAACCATATAATTATTTTAAGAATATTTTATATAAAATAAGAGAAGGCTAATATGAAGCTACAAAAATTTTATGGGGGTGTATTACCTCAGTCAATTAAGGAATGTCAACTGGATAATGCCAAAATATTAAGCAGATTAAATAAGCTAGACTGCCCAGAGTTGCTTGTGGAAAGCGGAAGTGCAGTTAATGAATTTGATTTTCTAGCACAGTTTATGCAGTCTATTAATCCAGAACCCGTAGATGTTATTGAGATTGGAACTTTCCTTGGTATAGGAACAACATTGCTTGCAAGTTATTCACGAACCGTCTTCACTTTTGATATTATGTATAGAAATAGCCACCCCATATGGGATATTTTTGGAGTGGTGAATAGAATTAATTGCTATACTGGAAATCAGGAATTTATTGATAAAGTAATACGGGATTTACAACATTTCGAGCAATTTAAGTTTAATCTAGCAGTAATTGATGGAGAACACAAACGCAAAAATGTGGAGCATGATTTTGAATTAGTTAATTTTTGTGGCAGAGTACTCTTTCATGATGTAAATATACCAGAAATAAGAGAGTTTGTTATTGAAGAGATAGGCGGTGTAGTTTTAAATGAAGATACAAATGAACCTGCAAAATTTGGTTATTGGGAGGCTAAATGAAATTAACAACTAAACATAATCTTGATGACATTTTATATTATCCAATAGAAAATAATGGTGTTGTAAATCTGGAAAGAGTAATTGTTCATTATATAAGGATTGAAGTAGCTTTTTATCATCCAAAAACTTTTGATTGGGAAATTAAGTATGGAATAGTAAATTATGAAATGTATAAATATTATTTTAGCTCTTGTGGTGAGGATTTTCCAGAAGTTACATGGGTCAAAGAAAACGATTTATATACTGAAAAAGAAATAGGAAATAAAGCAGTCTTATCAAAGATTAAGGATAAAATTATAAATGAATTGACAAGAAAATTTGATTATACCAAAAAGGAATTTGAATCAAATGTAAGAAGTATTAATACTCTTGATTTTCGGCATTTGGAGGCTAAATGAAACTCTGCTTGGGTGGGGGATATAATTGTCCAGAAGGTTATTTTAATATTGATATTAATTCCAAGTGCAATCCAAAATGGATGTGGGATTTAGAACAAGGATTGCCAAAAGATATCCTCTCTCATTCAGTAGATGAGATTTTTACGGAACACTGTCTTGAGCATATAGAGAATCTAGTTCCCCTTATACAGAATTGCTTTGATGTTTTAAAATCAGGTGGAATACTAAGAATTATTGTTCCAAGTAGCCATAATCTGATTTGGGCAATGAGAGACCCTACCCATAAGAGAATGTTTTTTGACCAGACATTTATGTACTTTACCAAGACCGATTTAGTTCCATCATATTGCGACTTTAACTTAATCAAACTTAATAGAATCAAGCGGATAATTAAAGACCCAAATGGGGAACCTTTTGAAATGAATCGTGAAGAATTTTCATGTTTTATTGGAGAAGATATACATGCAATCTTACAAAAACCATAAAAATTTATCTAAAATAGGATTCTGTACCTATCAAGACGCTTGGACTTGGGAAAGAGGCGAAGTAGCGTCTACCAGAATAAGAGTATATTCTGTAGCCAAATACATGAAAAACGCCATAGTGTCAAATAATTTTAATGAGCTCAAAAAATGTGATGCGGTCATATTTCAAACAAGATATGAGCCAGATGCTATTGCATGTGCTAAAGAACTTGTTGAAAATGGAAAGATAGCCATACTTGATTTAACTGACCCTCATTGGGATACTAAGCACTATTCTACTGGTGCATGTGGCACATATTTAGGAAATTTAAAGAATATGATTGAGGCTGTAGATTTAGTTACATTCCCAACACTCTATCTGCAACTTAATTTCTTTAATTATTACACCAGTAAAGCTTCGCTCGTAATACCCGATAGAATTGATTTAGAAATGCATAATAAGGTTAAATCTCATATAGATAAGGAGGAATACACAATTCTATGGCATGGGTCTTATGGTAATATAATTTCTATAGATGAACTTGCAAGAGAAGATTTGGAGAGACTTGGTAAGGAATATAAATTAAAACTGGTGTGCATTTATGACCACACAAAAGAATATAAAGTCGAGCCTTTTAAAAATATAAAACTGGAAACAATTGAATGGTCTAATCAAAAAGTAATTGAAGAGTTGCTTAAGTCCGATATCTCAATAAATCCCAAATATCAACTCAATCATTGGAAGTGCTATAAATCAAATAATAAAACAGTCAAGGCATGGGCACTTGGAGTACCATGTGTAGAGAAGAATTTTTATAGAGAAATAACATGTCTGCTCAGTAGTCCAGAAGCAAGAAATATAGAAGGAAAGAAAGGGCGCACACTTGTTGAAAATGAATATGATTCAAAAATATCAGCCAAAGAAATTGAAAATATTGTGAAAGAATTAACAATTCAAAAACGGATTTATATCAATGCCAGTGTAAAAAAGCCCAAGAGAGATGTGGTAGTTTATACTTCAATCTGCGATAATTACGATAATTTAAAAGATAGTCAAAATACTGAAGGTGCCGATTTTGTTGCTTATCTAGATGAGACACAAAATTCAGATGTGTGGAAAGTAAAGCCATATACGAGAGAATTTTACGACCCTACTAGAGATGCTAAGGTATTTAAGGTCTTATCCCATTTATACTTAAACGATTATAAATATAGCGTATGGATTGATGCTTCTGTAAGCATAAAAGTTCCAGCATATGAACTTGTTAAAAAATATTTAATTGATACAGGTTCGGATATTGCAGTATATAAGCATAATCAGAGAGACTGTATTTACGAAGAAGCCAAATATGATTTATTACTGCGTAAAGATAGAAGACATATAATAGAACCACAAGTTGCCAGATATAAAGCAGAAGGACACCCCGAACATTGGGGTCTTTTTGCCTGTACTATAATATTCCGAAGAAACTGTGAAGTAGTCAAAAAATTTAACGAAGAGTGGTGGGCAGAGATATGTGTGGGTTCAGAACGAGACCAAGAAGCCTTTGCTTATCTTGTAAGAAAGCATAATATGAAGATAACCATAGCAGAGACCACCCAAGGGAAACATTGGAATACAAATGAATTTGATAACATTCCGCATTTAAAACCCTATAAATTATATTATAGTTTTGATAAAAACTTAGTTTCTAAAGACAGACCTATGATTCTTCCCTCATTGAGTTCTAATTATAAAGTATCATTTGTTCTTTTAGATGATATTACTTTAGGAATTTTAAACACAAGTTCTTTTAAAATTAGAGATATAGCACCATATATCCCTAACTCATGTATTTCAAGTGACTGGAATGTGCTAAATGAAAGCAAAGTGATTGTGTATCAAAACAGATTTGAATACCAAGACGTTGATTTTGTTATCACCAACAAAAATAAAAAAATATTTATATTAGACCTTACTGATGCATTGTGGCATAAAAAATATCCATATTCCAATAATGGCAGTAAATCGTTATGTAGACGAATGATTGAAAATGTTTCTGCTATAGTAGTTCCTACAGAAGCATTGAAAGAGCTTATAGAAAAGGAATTTGAAACAATTACAATAGTAATAGAGCAAGAAAAAGAGATTGCTGTAACAAAATATATTAGTCTAATGAATGAATTGGTAGGTAAAAGGCTTGACAAAAACTATAAAAAATAGTAAAATGTTATAAAAATAGGATAAGATTTAGGATAGTAAAATGACAGAACCATATTTAATAAAACAAAACGAACTCCCAGAAAAATACATATCAATTCACACTTCCGACAGGAACAACTACAGACGTTGCCGAAGGAGATGGGACTGGACAAGCGAGTTAAGGCAACATTTAGACCCAAAACAAATAAATCCAAAATTTTATACTGGAACCGCTGTTCACTTCGCTCTTGAGGATTACCACGGACATAATAAGTTTGGGCATCCTTATTTGGCTTTTAAGGCATACCATGAAGCGTTTAAGGAATGGGCTTATGAAAATGAGACGGAAGACAATCCTGCGATAGTCTATGAAGAGGAGATAGAGTTTGTACAGGGATTATTTGAGCATTATGTCAATAGTTGGATTCCTTCACGACACTTACCAGAAACATTGTGGATTGGTGATAAGCCTTTAGTTGAAGTTGAATTTTCAATTTATATCCCAGAGCTTTCAGAACAATTTGGAACTCCCGTGATATATCAAGGTAAGTTTGATAGAGGTGCAAAGGACGATATTGGAAGGCTCTGGATAGTGGAATATAAGACAGCAGCCTCGTTTGATTCAGATAAGTTACAGACCGACCCCCAATGTTCCAACTACTGCTGGGCTTCACAGTATGTTCTTTCAGAACCTGCTGAGGGAATAGCCTTTATACAATTTAAAAAAGACTGCCCTCAAAGCCCAAGAATACTTAAGAATGGAGATATAAGCACAGCTACAAATCAAAAGACCACATCAAAAATCTTTAGGGAAGCTCTGGTCAAGCATTATGGGTGTGAGCCTCAAAAATATAATGATGTAATAAAGGCTCTTATGGAAAAAGAAAGTGACAATGGAGACGATTTCATAAGGATTGATTATGTGAGAAGAAATAAGTATCACAGGGCGAATGAGTATCCAAAGTTGCTTGCTGAGGGTTTTGAAATGCTAAATGTCAACACACCAATCTATCCTAATCCTACTAAAGATTGCGGATGGGACTGTGACTTCAGAGCACCTTGCCTCGCTATGGACGGAGGGATGGACTTTGAATATATGATTAAACAAAATTATGAGAAAAAACAAGGAGATGATTATCCGTGGGAGAAGAAGATAAAATATCCACAGAATCAAAGCCAGTAATACAACAGCAACCAACTACTCCACCACCATTTAAAATGGTGATGTCAGGGGAACTTGAAATACCCACATATTTTAATGGAATAATATATGGGGAATATGGGACTGGAAAAACTTACCTTGCTGCAACTGCTGAAGATGTTCCAGAAATGCAACATATTTTATACATTGAGGCAGATGGTGGGAATAAAGTAATTCAAAAGGAATATAAAAATAGAATTGTGGAAGTTCCAATGGTCAGGGATTACAGTACAGTAGCTAGGATTTTTGAGTTTTTAACAAAACATTGCTATCTAAGAGATAAAGGAAATAAAGAGGAGCTTGCAAAGCTTGAGGCTTGGTTCAGGCAAAAACCTGTAACAGAGCCAAGAATATTCAAGACTGTAATAGTGGATACTCTAAATTCAATTCAGAAGTATTGTATGCAGAAGATTTTGGGAATAAATACAAGAGAGTGGAAATTGGATGCCGAACCTGTTGTCCCTAATCAGAGGGAATGGGGCAAGGATAGAGATATGATTGATTGGATGGTTTCGGAATTCAGAGACCTCCCGCTGAACGTGATATTTGTGTGTGGTGTGGATAAAAAGCAGGACGAATTTAACAGGTTTCACATCCAGCCAAACCTTCCAGGAAAATTAGCTGGAGAAGTTTTAGGATTTGTTGACCATGTTGGTTATTACATTAAGTACATAGGTGACGATAAACAACTTCACAGAAGAATTTATTTTGAACCGACATCAAACTACCAAGCAAAAAACAGGTGGCACGGTTGGAATGAAATTTCTATCCTTGACCCCACTATGAAAGATTTATATGAATTGGAGAAGAAGTATGGATAGTAATATTAAGTTAAGAATAGAACCCTCTGAAGTCTTATTAAGAGTTTTGGAAAGCAGTGGAAGAATAAGAAAATTAAAAGCGACTCTAGATGGATTTGTAGATATGAATGATTATACATTTGAGGGTAAGATACATCATATGGAATTAATTCCAGTTAATGAAGAAAATGATAAGATTAGAGAAGTTATAAAAATATTAGAAAGTTTGTTAACTTAAAAGAAAGGAGAAAAAAGCAAATGACCGATGAAGAAAAAAAAGAAGAAGTAAAGAAAGATGAAGGATTCACACCAGAAGATTTTCAGCCAGCAGAAAGCAAGGTTGGAAATGAGGCAATTGAACAGCAAGCAGGCGAACCGACAGTTGAAGACGAGACCTTCAATATGGATGAGGTTGATGAAAATGCACCTGATTTTGAGCCAATACCTGTTGGCTGGTATGATTGTACTATTACCAATATAAAATATAGACCTTCAAAAAATGGAGACCCAATGATGGTAATAGAATTTACTATAACCGATGAAAAGTATCCACAGTATAAAGGGAGAAGGGTATCTCAATTTTGCCTTTTTAAATTCAATGGAAACAGAAATGACCCTATAGCGGAAATGGGCAGAAAGAGGTTTAAAAAGACAATGGTTCGTGCAGGGGTTGCAATTGATTGGGCTACTTTTAAGCCTAATGCTTTTGTCAAGCTTGGAGAGCCTCTTGGAAAGCCACTTCGTGTTAAATTTGGAAAAGGAGACCCATATGAGAACAGTGAAGGTCAAATGTCAGTAAGTAATAATGTAAAAGATTGCAAAAGTGTAGGAAGCGGAGAGGCTTTTTTGTCAGATAATCCTTAAGAATTAGGAGAAACCAATGGAAGAATTATATAGATTATCCGAACTCAGGAAAATCTTAAAAATAAGCTATCCTACAATACTTGGCTATGTCCATAGTGGAAAACTCAAAGCGGTAAGGGTAGGCTCGCAATGGAGAGTCCCTCAAAGTGAGTTTGAGAAGTTTTTGGAAAAAAATGATATAGTAGCCCATCCTTTAGAGAAGAAAACCGAAGAAATTAAGACAGAATAGAATAATGAACTGCCAAAACTGCATCTATCAAAACTATAGAAGAATTTCACCTTCTCCTATAAAGAAAGCACGGCTTGCAATCGTGGGAATGAATCCAGGTACCAACGAAATAGCATTTGATAAACCCTTTGTTGGTCCAAGTGGAGAGTTTTTAAACGATATGCTAACCAAACACAATTTGCCAAAAAGAGAAGATGTATTTGTTACCAATGCTATACTATGCAAACCCCCAGAGGATGAGAAAATAAAAAAAGAGGCTATACTTAACTGCCAGGAACGATTACTCAACGAATTGACACAAGTCCAGCCAGAAGTGGTTCTTGCTTTGGGAAATGTAGCTGTCCATGCTTTGACAGGAAAATTTAAAGCTAAAATAACCAATGTTAATGGAATAGTAGGCTCTTCAGAACTTCTTGAAAAAATAAAGATAATCCCCGCATTTCACCCAGCAGCGATACTCAGGAATCCTGGTTTTCAAAAGCCGTTTGAAGAGGCACTACTAACAGTAAAGAAACTTCTATCTGGAGACACTTTGGATAAGCCAAAAGGAATAAATTACATTTTTACCCCAACTAAGGAAGAGCTTGAAGAGAAACTTAACTGGATAATGGAAAATTGCAAAGGAGAGATTCTGGGATGCGATATAGAAACTACAGGGCTTAAACCTTATTCAAGAGAAGTTTTATATATGGGAATAGCCTATAGAGAAGATGAAGTCGTTATTCTTTATAAAGATTTAATTAAATCACAAATCATTAAAGAGTTCCTTTCAAGAAAGGATTTGTTATTTGGTTGGCAAAACGGACAGTTTGACACCATTTTTCTAAACAATAAATTAGGTCTACCAGCAATAATAAACCATGATTCAATGATACTTCATTATTGCCTTAATTCTTATGAAGGCTATCACGATTTGGATACTCTTTCCATGAGATATTTGGGAGTAGAACCATATTCTTATAAAGTAAAGAAATATATGACTGACGACAGCGGAATGAAAAATGTTCCACGTGAAACACTACTTCCATATTTAGCCAAGGACTGTGCATATACCAAACAATTAACCCAAAAATTTCTTCCCAAAGTGGAAAAAGATAAAAATTTAAAGAAACTTTACTATAGGATACTTATCCCTGGGACAAATTTCCTAAGGGATGTCCAGTGGAACGGTTTCTATGTACATAAGGATTATTGCCTGCAACTTAAAAACAAACTGGAGACTAAACTTTCAAACCTTAATGACAACTTGGTAAAGCAATTCCAACCCTATTGGGAACCAAATGTCTATCAGTTGGAGACACGGGCTATGTCGGCTCCAGAAGTCTTCAATCCATCATCAATAAAGCAACTTGGATGGATGATTTATGATAGGCTGAAATTAAATCCCAGAATTACAAAAAATACCAATAAAGGGAAATGTGTGGATAAAGATGTACTGAATAGTCTCAAGGGTCAACATCCTGCTATAGACACACTTCTGGAATACCGCTCAATCCAGAAAACCCTCTCTACTTATGTAAATGGTGTTTTGGATAATCTTGATGAAGACAGTAGAATCAGGAGCCAATTCTGGCTGACTAGGACTTCAAGCGGAAGGCTAGCTTCAAGAAGCCCGAATCTCCAAAATATTGATAGGCGACCAGAGATAAAAAATATATTTGGTGCTCCTGAAGGTAGAATATTAATTGAAGCTGATTATAAAGCAATCGAACTCAGAATGTTGGCTCATCTTAGCAAAGATAAATTTTTTACGGAAATTTTTAAAGCTGGAAAAGACCCACATGATGAAATGGCTAGAGTCATTTATGGAGATAATTTTACCAAAGAACAAAGAGTAAAAATAAAGGGACTTAACTTCGGAATAGCTTATGGCAGGGGACCAGCATCAATAGCAGAAGAATTTAATATGTCAATAGAAGAAGCAAAATATCTTATAAGACAGTGGTTTGAAAGGGCATACGGTGCAGCACATTTCTTGAAAAAATGTGAGGAATACTGCAAGAAAGGTAAGACATTTGTAACCATATTTGGAAGGAAATTGAGATTCGGTCCTTCAGTAAAATATATAAAAGACCCAGCAAAATTGAAACATCTGCTTAGGGTTGCCAGAAACTTTCCCATCCAAAGTCCATCATCGGATTTAACATTCTTATCTGGTATGGAAATACATAAAACAATAGGCAATTACCAATCAATGATAGTTAATCTTGTGCATGACAGTATTATCCCTGAAGCACCAAACAATAAGAAAATAGCTTTTGACTTGATGAAGGATATGAAAGGAACAATGGAAAGAATCCCCCAAGAGGAACTGCATCCAGAGTTTGATTTTCCTGTGGAGTTTTCTGTAGGAACTTCGTGGGGGGATATGAATAAGGTTGAAATTCAATAAATCCCTTTAAAAAGCCCTCTTCTTTACGCCAAAATTCAATATAACTTCGCCAAAACTCCACATTACGCCAAAAATCGATATCTTCGCCAATTTTCAATAAATACTTGCATTTATGTTTCTCCAATGCTATAATTACCGCAAAGTTAAAATACTAAAGTTTCGTATTATAAAAATATGAATTTAGACTTATATATTGTTATAGTTCTATAATTCTATATTTTTATAATGCTATGTGCTATATAAGTGAGGTTTGTTTGGCAGAACTTAAGACATTGCTTGACAAAGAAGTGACTGAATCTGAGGAGAAAATTTTAAAGCTTCTTGGGGGTCGAATTGCTTCCCTTCAAAATAAGCAACCCCTAAATAACTTCGGGCTTCCCATATCCTATATTGACCCCCAAGTAATTGCTGAATCAGGTCTAACGCAACTTTCAGAAGGAGACATAGAGCAGGCTACCATCAAGCTTGATTATCTTGAGGGCTATCCAATGGTCGAAGGATTGCCCTTTTGGGAAAGACTGGAAGGTGAGATTCTATACTTTTATAGGCTATTTAAAGTCTATAGAGACATGAGAGAAGAAGATGGCTCTAGGTCTATTGCAAAGGTGTCTGAAGCATCCAACCAAAAAGTACCAGTAATCCATGCTCTGAGTAATGTCTACCATTGGCAGGACAGGGTCAGAGCTTATGATTTTTACAGAGAAAAACAGATTGAAGAAATAAAACAAAATAATCTCATAAAGATGGAGAACAAGCACTTCAAGCTAGCAGAGGAGATGTTTGATGGAGTAAAAGATATATTTCAAACCTTGATAACACAACTCAAGAATAATGTTACTACCAAACAAGAGTTTCAATCGGAACTTAGAAAGTGGTTGAGCTTTATAGTTAAGCTAGAAAGGCTATCTCTAGGGTTGCCTGCCGATAAGCCTATGGGTGCAAAAGATGTAAACGCTGTCATAGCGAATTACACGCTTAACCAAAACCAGTTTCAGGACAACAGACAGATAAATGTTGAAAGACCAAATGAAAAGAGATTGGATAAGATGCAGGAAGTCGTAAATGTGCTGGCTGAAAGTGGTGTCTTAGAGGAAATTTTAAAGAGTGGAAACAATAATGGAGAAGAGGGAGCAGACAAAATTATTGATGTAACGGAGGAAGCTAGTGCCTGACACAGCCCTTAAAGAAAAACAAAGACTGATTATAGCTGATATGGACACGGATGCATTGATTAATTTAGATAATGCATTGAAACCCAGAATGTCCAAATATGTACCACTAGACCATAACCCTACTATAAATCCTAAATTAACAGCCTTTCTATTATTAAATAATATTGAAGTATTTTACGGAGGTGCTTGTGGTGGTGCCAAAACCGAGGGTTTACTTATGAGTGCGTTGCAGTTTGCTGATGTCCCAGGTTATGCAGCCATTCTATTCAGAAGGACATTTCAGGAATTAGACATGGAAGACTCATTGATGAATAGAGCTGCCGAATGGCTACATCCATATAGAAAATCGGGGGAAATTCACTGGTCAGAAAAAGCACATAGATATACATTTCCTTCTGGAGCAACTCTAACTTTTGGTCATATGGAACATGAGAAAGATAAATTTGATTATCAATCTGCAACCTTTCAATTCTGTGGATTTGACGAATTGACAAGCTTTACGGAATCACAATATAAATATCTATTTAGCCGTTTACGTAGGCTTAAACATAGAAGAGACATTCCGATACGAATGAGAAGTGGAAGTAATCCAGGAAATGAAGGACATTTTTGGGTCAAAAAAAGGTTCATTGAAAACAGAGCATATCATTCGGCTATTTTTATTCCAGCAATGATGGAAGATAATCCAGCATTGGATATTGAAGAATATGAAAAAACACTATCAAAGTTAGATTCAGTAGAATATGAACAGCTTCGCTGGGGAAATTGGGAAGTAAGTGACAAAGGACCGTATTTTGACAGGAAGAGTTTCAAGGAGATACCTGAAAGTGAAATCCCTACTGGATATATCAAATGGGTTAGATATTGGGACAGGGCTGCCACAAAAGTCAAACCAGGGACACCAGAAAGCAAGAAACCAAAATTTACAGCAGGTGTCCTCATGGGCACAAAGGAAGGTAAATATTACATCAAGGATGTAAAGAGATTTAGAAAAGACCCTGCTGGAAACGAGGCAGAGATTAAAGCCACAGCCTTTATGGACGGATTTGATACAGACATAGTTATGGAACAAGAACCAGGCTCACTTGCAATAGACCTGATTGATTACTACGCAAAGAAAGTCTTAAACAATTTTCATTTTCAGGGAAATAGAGTTACAGGTGATAAAGAACTTAGAGCAACACCATTTAGCACAGCAGTAAAGCAAGAAAGAGTCTATGTAGTCAAAGGAAGCTGGAATGATGAATATTATGATGAATTAGAAGTCTTTCCTAATGGGAGATACAAAGACCAAGCAGATGCCTCTAGTGGTGCATTTAACCATTTGAGGACTAACATCAATTATACACATTTACCAGTAGAAGTAGGGTCAAGAGATTCCATATGGGTAAATGCATAAGGAGTTAAAATGGGTGATGATTTAGAAGGAATAGAAAAACGAAAAGAAGCTAATACAAAAACAGCAGCAAATTTTGCCATGATAGGTTCTTCAGGTCTTGCACGCTATGGTGGGACTATCTTTGAAGAATTTTTATCTAATTTAAGGATGCCTGATTGCCTTAAAATCTATAAGGAGATGAGTTGGAATGATGCGACCATAGGAGCGGTTTTATTTCTTTTTGAAGAACTGGCAAGGAGAGCTGATTGGAGAGTACAAAAAGGAGGAGACAAGCCCGTAGATATAGAAGCAGCAGACTTTATAGACCAATGCAAAGATGATATGGAACATCCGTTTTCAAGTTATATTACGGAATCACTTTCAAAGTTCACCTATGGTTGGGCTATCCATGAAGAAGTTTATAAAATAAGGAGAGGACATAGTAGAGACCCAAGGTACAATAGTAAATACAATGACGGAAAAATAGGATGGCGGACTATTCCTGGGAGGTCACAGGATTCATGGGATAATTGGAAATTTAACGATAGAACAGGTGAGCTGACCCACTTTAAGCAATTAGTCCCATCAACTGGTGAAGTAATTGAGATACCTATGTCAAAATGCCTGCACTTCAGGACACGTACTGATAGGGATAATCCAGAAGGCAGGTCGTTATTAAGAATTGCTTATAGGTCATGGTTTTTCAAAAAGCATATTGAGGAAATAGAGGCAATAGGAATTGAAAGGGAACTTGCGGGATTACCAAAACTAACCGTTCCAGAAGGTGTAGATATATGGAATGTAGATAACACCAAAGCAGTAACTGCAAGGGCAGAAGCCGAGAAAATAGTGGCAAATGTAAGAATGGACAAGAATCACGGACTGGTCTTACCTTTTGGATGGGCATTTGAATTGGTAACAACTGGTGGTAGGAGACAGATAAACACAAACGAAGTCCTAAATAGATATGACCAGAGAATAGCTGGCTCAATGCTCGCTGACATAATCATGCTTGGTGCAGACAGAGTGGGTTCTTTTGCACTGGCAGATGTGAAGAAGAGCCTTATAGCAGCAGCACTTGAAGCACAAGTTCAGGAAATAGCGGATGTATTCAATAAACACGGGATACCGAGACTGCTTGAGATAAATGGATTTAAGGGTCTAACGGATTATCCAAAATTAATTGTCGGAGAGATTGAAGCACCTGACATAAATAATGTCGCAGACTTCCTGCTTAAGCTTCAAAAATTAGGGCTTAACGTCTTTCCTGATGAGAAACTGGAAAAATATCTAAGCTCAATTGCAGGCTTACCAGAGGGAACACTAAATTCAAAAGATAAAGGAACAGGACAGAAAGATAATAGTGACAAAAAATTTACTGTAGTTATGGATGGTGGAGGCAATGGGAAAGGCACTAAAGACCAGTACAATGCATTGGATTATAAATTAAAAGTTGACGAGAAAAAACCTCATGTGGAACAGCACAAGACAGATGATAAAGCTAAATTTAATCAAATATATGAAGAAGGGGGTAGAAAGTAATGCCTCTCATGGCTTGTATGGAGAATAATAAACCAGGGTATAAATATGGCTCCAATGGAAAATGTTACTTATATGCTCCAGGAGATGAGGCTTCACGTAAAAAAGCTAAACATGCTGCAATAATTCAGGGTACAGCAATAGCCCAGAGTACAGGTGAAAAATTCATCATAAAGACCAAACTTCAAAAAGAGGTTTATGATGATGAAAATAACTTGGTATTCGGCTGGGGATATGTGGCTATAACCAAAGACGGTAAACAAGTTGTTGACTGGAGTAAGGACAGGATTAAACCAGAACATATAAAGGACTTGGAGATGGCGGTTTACGGCTTTAATGTCGGTGGCAGGAAATCTGGTATAAGGCATGGGACTCCAGCAAGAGGATATTTGGTTGAAAGCATGATGTTTACCAAAGAAAAATTAGAAAAAATGAAAGTCCCTGAAAATATCCTTCCAGAGGGAGTCTGGTTGGGCTTTTGGTTTCCAGATGACAGGGATTATCAATTTATAAAAAAGATGAAATCTCCCATGTTTTCTATGGAAGGAATAGGAATAAGAGAGGAGGTGTAGTCGTTTGGGAAAAAGTTTGAAAGACATAGTGATAAATAGCTTTAGGGTGGTAGATGCGGGAGATAACCCTGAAGCTCATATAATGTTATTTAAGAATAAAGGAGGTCAAAATTTTGAGATTGAGGACTTGATGAAAGCTGTATGGACTACTGCTTATATGAATGATTTGCCTGATAGTGCATTTCTTTATATAAGCCCTGGAGGTAAGAAAGACGCTGATGGAAAAACAGTTCCGAGAAGCTTAAGACATTTTCCATATAAAGATGCCTCTGGAAAGGTAGATGCAATCCATATCAGAAATGCACTTGCAAGGATTCCACAGGCAAATGTGCCTCAAGCAGCAAAAGACAAGGCAACTGCACACGCAAGAAGAGTCCTTGGTGAAGTCAATAAGGAATTAGAAAATGATTATTTAACGAAAGGAGTTGAATACGTTATGAACATTGAAGAGATACTGGCAAAACTGGAAGATGAAGACCAGAATCTTCTGAAAACAGAGTTTGAAACCAGAACCAATGAAATTGCTTCTCTTAAGAAGTCAGTAGAAGATAAAGATATAGAGATTGAAAAGCAGAAAGGAGAAATAGAACAGATTAAAAAAGACCTAGATGAACTTAAGAAAGCAAAAGGTGAGGAAGGTAATTCTAGTGAGGGCGATTCAGAGGACATAATAAAGGATGCCGACCCAAAGGTAAAGGAGCAGTTTGAAAAGATGCAGAAAAGATTGGATGCTTCTGAAGAAGAAAGGAAAGTAGAAAAGGAAAAAGTAGATAAGCTACAAAAAGATTTGGAAATGCAGAAATTCACAAAAGAAGCTCAAGAGATGGTAGCCATTGCAAAGGAATCTGACAAATTGGCTGACCTGCTTTACATTATCAAGAAATCCATTCCAGAAGACAAATATAATGAACTCAAAAAGATATTGGATTCCGCAAATAGTGTAATAAAAGAGAGCAATCTTCTAGTATCTATTGGCTCTGGAGAAAATGGAGATGGTAAGACTTCTGAAAGTACAATCAAATCAAAAGTAGAAGCTTTAAGAAAAGCCAAGCCTGATTTGACACCAGAAGAAGCTGAAGACCAAGTGCTTCAGGAAAATCCAGAACTTTATGAACAATACAATAAAGAGAAAGAGGGGGTGTAGTATAAATGAGTTTTGCTTATGAATTAGGCTTACAAACAGTGACATTAGCGTCTTACGCTGATTATGAAGACTATCAGTACTATGGAATAAAACTAAATTCAAGCGAATTAGCGGTTTTAGCCAGTACTGGCGACAAAATAGTAGGAGTTCTCCAAGATACCCCTGATGCAGCAAATCAGTCCTGCAAAGTGGCTTACGGAGGCATAACCAAAGCTGTTGGTGGTGCAGTTATAGCAGCAGGAGCAGAAGTCCAGTGTGATGCCAATGGCAAATTCGTAACCAAGAGTACGGGGACTGGAGTTGGAATTGCCATGACAGCCTGTGAGGCGGAGGATGAGCAATTTGCATTACTACTTAAATAAAAACTTAAATTAAAGAAGGGAGTTGAAAAATAAATGCCAAATCCTACAAGACAAAACATTCATGTTAATAGACCGTTAACCAATATAAGCATTGCTTATATCCAGAAAGCGTCATCTTTCGTGGCAGGTCAAGTATTTCCCTCACTTCCAGTCGTAAAACAATCGGATAGATACTTTGTGTATCTCAAAGAAGACTGGTTTAGGGATGAAGCAATGAAAAGAAAGAAAGGTGCCGAATCAGCAGGAGGTGGATACGAGCTTGACAATACACCAACATACTTCTGCGAAAATTGGGCATATCATAAGGACGTAGATGATGAGGACAGG
>Ga0315547_1001668_pt1 | contig 16990 bp, 7 predicted proteins | sample SalMarSW160240MG_2_FD_202542 | JGI IMG/M metagenome (GOLD analysis project Ga0315547, IMG submission 202542) | Salt marsh sediment microbial communities from the Plum Island Ecosystem LTER, Massachusetts, United States - Salt Marsh Sediment SW1601-240 ...
GTAGTAATCCAGATTTCTTTTCAGGTAGTCTTTTGGTAGTGTATAACCCAATGTTTCAACAAGTGCAGTAAGCTCACGCTCGTTCAGATTATAAAAGATCATGAGCAGATCAGCCTGTTTTGATACCTTGTAGTCGTCCGGTGATTTGTTTTCTGCTTTCAGTATCCGGTCCATACGGTGAATATCGCCATATTGCTGCCGGTAATTATCCCAATCAAGCTCCTTCAGCTTAAAGTATCCGCCAAACTGTTCAATGATCCCATCCGGAAAGATTTTCAGTGCCAGGTTTTTTGATATATTTTTCCATTGGATGATCTCGGAATTGGTCAGACTGATTGCATCCATCATCGCTTGTCGTTCGCCAGGAGTGAAGCCTTCAACAATCCGGAACGCTTTATCGAAAGCCCAGGCGACCATAAGATTGGTATAGGCATTATCCTTCAATCCTCCCCGGTCCGCCCCCGGGTATTTCTCATGGAATTCATCCGGGCCCATCACCCGATCGATATGGTACTTTTGTTCCCCATCATCCCATTCGCTTTTACTTGCCCAGAAACGGCAAATCTCGAGGAACATTTCCGCACCGTACCGGGTCATAAACTCCTGATCGTCTGTTATCGAGTAATAGTTCCAGATGTTATAGGCGATGGCCAGGGAAACATGCCGCTGCAATGAACTGTAATCATCACCCCACTCTCCGGAAACCGGGTTCAGGTGAATGATTTGTGTCTCTTCCCTCCCATCACTGCCACTCTGCCAGGGGAACATGGCTCCTTTGTATCCATGCTCCCGGGCGTATTCTCTGGCTTTATCAAGACGTCTGTACCGGTACATCAGCACAGATCGTACAACCTCCGGGAAATGAATGGTATAGATTGGAAGAATATAGAGTTCATCCCAGAAAATATGCCCCCGGTATGCTTCGCCATGCAGTCCCCTTGGAGGAATCCCGGCATCGAGGTGAACATGATGAGGAGATGCTGTAACCATCGAATGGTACAGGTGTAACCGGATGATTTTTTGGGCACACCGATCGCCATCAACCCCGATATCGATCTCTTTCCAAATTTTTTGCCAGGCATCTGCCGAATGCTGTAATTCTTCCCTGTAACCGGGAAAAGAAATCAGGGCGTTTCTGGCACTCTCCAGCGGCTCTTTCACACCCATATGATATGATGTATAGATTACCACCAGTTTTTCAAGGGATATCTCCTGATCCTTATCCAGATCGAACGAAAAAAGGGATCTAATCCACCCTTCTCCTGTTTCTGTCCGGGATTCAGCGACCTTCAACCCATCAGGAACATGCAGTATATGCTTAGCTGCTTCGGCAATCATCACATTTGACCCGGTTGTTTTTACAACCAGGAAGTCTTTATTGTCTTCGGAAAATTGCTCAAGTGGCTCCAGGTGTTTCTGGTTTAGCTGCCTGTACCGTTCCACTCCGGCATTGATATGATCTCCATTCAATTCAGATGAGATGCTAATCCTCCCTCTATAATTCAATGGTTTAATGGTATAGCGAATCCCTGCTTTCTGTGGATCATTCATGCTTGCAAAACGGGAGGAGCGTATCCATGTTTTTCTTCCCTGTCCATCGGTGGTAATCAATTCGCGGGTTAATTCTCCCGTCCTGAAATCCAGATGCCTGGTAATATTATCGATTACAAAGGATGGATCGGGGGTAAAGCCGAACCACTCACCGTTATTGATCCTGAACTGTATAGGGAGCCAATTTGGAATATTAACAAAATCCTCATTCTCAATCATCCTGTCTCCCACCTTAGATTCCAGCCTGTTGTACAAACCGGCAATATAGGTACCGGGATAATTCACCTGGTTTGCCCTGCTTTCCTCCATGGCACCGCGTGTACCAAAAAAACCGTTCCCGATCGCCAGTAATGCTTCTCTTGAACGTTCCCTCTCCATATTATAATCATAATAGGTAAGTGACCAGCTACTCCTTTCCAACCCTTCCACGAACCAATTATTGATCTCCTCAATGGAAATTTCTCCCAGATCGGTTACCACCCGGTCTGCACCATTGGTATACAAATCCCGTACATTATTCTCCCTGGCAACTCCCAGGACAAAGCCGAAATTCCCCCTGTATCCTGCCTGCACACCGGAAACGGCATCTTCCACAACGACCGACCTGTGATACGCTACACCAAGTTCATCACAGGCCGTAGTGAAAATATCAGGTTCCGGTTTCCCCTTTAATCCTCTCTCAGCCGATACCACTCCATCAATCCGGGTTTCGAACAGGTGAAGCAGACCGGTAGCTTCAAGTACTGGTTTGCAGTTTTTGCTTGAAGAAGCTACGCCAATCCTGACTCCCTTATCTTTGAGCTTTGTGATGAGTTTAACGCTTGTATCATACACTTTTGCACCTTCTGTATCCAGCACTTCATTAAAGAACTTATTCTTCCTGTTTCCCAAACCACACACTGTTTCTAATTCAGGTGAATCACTCGGATCGCCAAATGGAAGATCTATGCCGCGTGACTCAAGAAAGGATGCAACACCTTTGTACCGTGGTTTACCATCAACATACGGAAGGTAATCACCCGCATGGGTAAACTCCCTGAATGGTTCATCATATTTCTGCCCGCGCTCCCTGAGGTAGTCGTCAAACATCCTTTTCCATGCTGAACCATGCACCAGCGCAGTCTGGGTGATGACTCCATCGAGATCAAATATAACGGCCTCAAAATTCATCATTTTTCCAACTTTATCTGTTTTAACCTTGTTATAACCGGGAAGGTATTTAATTTTATGAACCCTTTCAAAAAAAAACAACAGGAGGAAACCGATTATCCTGTAACAAAAATGTAAAAAAGATTTTTCTTATGAAAAGATTGTTCGTGATAGCCAATCAATTACCGATAGAAATTCGAAAGATAAAGAATATATTTCATATTCAGGTGGGTGAAGAAAGAGAAAAAACCGGACTGACAGATTTTTATGAAAGTTATGATACACACTGGATCGGTCTTACGGGTGTAGAAAATTATTCATTCCATCCTTCAGAAAAGGAATGGCTTGACAACCAGCTCCAAAAAGAATACCGTTGTATTCCGGTTTTTCCTGATCCGGCCGATCAAAACAATTATCTTCATGGATTTGTCAAGAATACCCTCTGGCCCCTTTTCCATTATTTCACACAGAATGTTACGTATACAAATGAACAGTGGACAGCGTATCAAAAGATCAACCGGTTGTTTGCCGAAAAGATTGCTGAAGTAATCCGGGATGGGGATATTCTCTGGATCCACGATTACCAACTGACCCTGTTGCCCCAGTTGATCCGGTCACAAAAACCGGCAGTCTCAATAGGGTTGTTTATGCACATTCCCTTTCCTTCCTTTGAGATCTTCAGGTTGCTGCCCTGGCGCAGTGAGATCCTTGAAGGAATATTGGGTGCAGATTTGATCGGATTTCACACCTACGATTATGTCAGGCATTTTCTCAGTTGTGTCCGGCGCATTCTGGGACATGATACAATCTTTAACCAGATCCGGATTGATGACCGGACCCTGAAAGTGGATGCTTTTCCAAGGGGTGTTGATTTTGAAAAATTCCGGAAAGGAGCCGTGAAAATCAGGGAAGGTACAGACAAACAGAGATCGGTTATCCGAAGAGAGATGGAGAAGTATATGAACCAGAACAAAGGGAAAAAACTGATCCTCTCGGAAGGCCGGCTTGATTATACCAAAGGCATGGTTAACCGGTTACTGGCATTTGAACTGTTCCTTCAAAAGCATCCAAAATACCTTGAAAAGGTACTGTTAATCCTGATCGCAGTTCCAACCGGGGAAACAGGAGAAGTATACGACGAGTTGAAGCGACAGGTTGATGAACTGGTGGGGCGGATTAACGGGAACTACGGAACCATAAACTGGATGCCTGTCCGGTATCTGAACCGGGAATTCACGCTCGATGAACTGAACGACCTGTATGCCCTGACTGATATTGCACTGATTTTGCCCATCCGGGATGGTATGAACCTGATTGCAAAGCGATTCATTGCATCCCGTGCCGATGGAAAGGGTGTCCTGATCCTCAGCGAAATGGCTGGTGCTGCCAAAGAACTCCATGAATCCATCATCACCAATCCAAATAACCTGGATGAGGTGGTGGATGCCCTTACGGTTGCACTTGAAATGCCTGATGATGAGCAGATAAGAAGAAACCAGGTCATGCAGGAACGGCTTAAACGATACAACGTTGACCGGTGGGCACGGGAATTTATCAAGGGACTGGAAGGCGTGAAAGAGATACAGGAGACCATTCTGACCCGGAAAATCACCGGTACCAGTATGAATCAGATTGCACAAACCTTTAAAAAAGCAGAAAACAGGATTCTTTTCCTCGACTATGATGGAACGCTAGCCTGGTTTAAAAAAAATCCGGAGGATGCAAAACCGGATGAAGAATTGTACCAAATCCTGAAGGGGCTTTCATCCGAGAAAAAGAACCGCCTGGTCATTATCAGCGGTCGCGATAAGGAAACACTTAGCAGATGGTTCGACCCAAAATGGAACATACACTTCATTGCCGAACATGGCGTGTGGCTCAGAGAACCCGGAAATGAATGGCATATGATGGAGCAAATAAACAACGAGTGGATGGATTCGGTTCGCCCTCTCCTGGAATTTTATGTCGACCAGACACCGGGTTCGTTCATTGAGAAAAAAAACTTTTCCCTGGTCTGGCATTACCGAAAGACAGACCCTGATCTGGGAATTCAACGGGCATGGGAACTGAAGGATGCACTCCATGTCTTAACCTCCAACCTGAACCTTGAAATCATGGATGGAGATAAAGTCCTGGAAATAAAATACTCCGGCGTTAATAAAGGAAGAGCAGCGATGCATAAAGTCGGCGATGAAGCCCATGATTTTATTCTGGCTATCGGCGATGACTGGACCGATGAATATACGTTTGATGCAATGCCGGATAGTGCCTATACCATAAAAGTCGGTACCAAAACCACCAAAGCACGGTTTTATATCGAATCGGTTGACAAGGTGAGGGAACTGCTGAAGAAATTCATTCAATGAGTGAAATGATTCCAGAAACAGCTGGTGACTCTGCCTCAGAATTTCCAGGTTGTATCATGACATCATTTTATTCTTTACTTTTAGGGTGATGCATTTATTCAAACACCATGACTGAATTCAATTCCTATGGTTTCATTATCGGAGCTTCCCTCGTGGTCGTGCTTTCCTATTTTTTTAACATCGTTGCCAAAAAAACCAATATTCCCAGCGTCCTTATGCTGCTTTTGCTGGGAATCCTGGTGTCTGCAGGACTCAATATACTGGGTTATCAAAGGATAAACCTTCAACCTGCACTCGAAGTCCTTGGCATTGCCGGGTTGATTCTGATCGTGCTGGAAGCTGCACTGGACCTGGAACTTACACGTGACAAATGGCCCATAATATGGAAAGCTTTTACTCTGGCTATTCTTTCCCTGGGTATCTCTGCCGTAAGTATTGCTGCTATCATGTCTGTTTATCTCGATTTCTCCCTGCATAAGGCATTATTATATGCTATTCCGCTCTCGATCATGAGCAGTGCAATTATTATTCCCAGTGTGGTGAACTTGCAGGCTGATAAGCGGGAGTTTATGATATATGAAAGTACCTTCTCTGATATTCTGGGAATTATGGCTTTTTATTTCATCATTGAAAGTTTTCAGCATAACGAGTCAACGTCATTAACCCTCTCGATCCTGAGCAATGTATTAATAACTTTGGTCACTTCCGTTGTAATCAGTATCGTATTAATCCTTATTTTCCAGAAAATCCGGACACAGGTAAAGTTATTTCTATTCCTTTCTGTTCTGTTTGTTCTCTACTCTGTTGGAAAATTACTGCACCTTTCTTCACTTCTGATCATTCTGATTTTCGGATTGATGCTGGAAAACAGGGAACAGATATTCCGAAGATTTCTGAAACGGTATATCGATGAAACGGTCCTTGGCCAGATTATTGCCAACTTCAAGCTGATTACCGTGGAATCATCTTTTATTGTTCGGACTTTTTTCTTTGTTATATTCGGAATGTCGCTCACACTGGCATCCCTATTAAAATGGAAAGTATTGTTGGTCAGCATTATGATCGTGATGCTGTTGTACGCAATCCGTTATCTATTCCTGTGGCTGATCATCAGAAAGGATTTTTTCGGCCTGTTGTTTCTAATCCCGAGGGGCTTGATTTCCATATTGCTTTTCTATGCCATTCCCCTCGAGTACAAATCACCGGTTTTTGATCCGGGAATTCTGCTGTTCACCATTCTCTTTACAAGCATCGCCATGTCCGTTTCATTAATCCGGCAAAGTCATGAACTAACGCCTGCAAGTAAAGATGATATTCGTGTCGTGGATGTGCACGGGAGGCTGATCGCTGAAGAGCTGATTTCTCCCCGGAAGAAGGAAACAGACCAAAAAGATAATACTCAGGGTGAAATTACGGATCCCAGTAAGACGGAAGCATAATCATTTTCTTAAACTTACCAGCAATGAAAGCATGGCTTGAAGAACTTCAACGGTTAACTGGGCTGGCACCAGAGATCCTTGAGAAAATCATCACAACCCTCGCCATTATCCTGGTGCTCTGGATTATTCGGTTCATCATCATTAAAATCCTCTGGCGAAAATCGGATAATGTCCGAACCCGTTACCATTGGAGAAGAAACACCACCTATGCCCTGATATTCATCCTCCTTTTTGCACTGGGATTTATCTGGATAGAACGGTTTAAAAGCCTTGGAACCTTCCTCGGACTGCTATCGGCTGGTATCGCCATTGCACTGAAAGATCTTTTGGCAAACCTTGCCGGCTGGATCTTTATCATGGTTCGTAAACCATTTAAAATTGGAGATCGAGTTGAAATAGAGAACTTTGCCGGAGATGTAATCGATATTCATGTATTCCGGTTCACCTTGCTGGAAATGGGCAACTGGGTAGAAGCTGATCAAACTACCGGGAGAATCGTTCATATTCCAAACGGTAAAATATTCATCACTGCGCTGGCAAATTATCATGGTGGATTTAACTACATCTGGAACGAGATCCCCGTATTGATTACCTTCGAAAGCAACTGGCAGAAAGCAAAAAATATCCTTATAGAGGTCATCCATGCACATGCTGAAAAGCTGAGTGAAACGATGGAAAAGGAGATTAAGGAGGCAAGCAGACGATTCATGATCCATTACAAACACCTGACGCCCATCGTCTATACCAAAGTGAAGGAATTCGGTGTATTGCTTACCATCCGGTATCTCTGCCAGATTCGAAACCGCCGGGGAAGTGAAGAGGTTTTGTGGGAAGAAATACTGAAACAGTTTGCTGTATGTTCAGATATTGATTTTGCCTATCCTACCACCAGGTTCTTTGATAATAGAGCTGAAGGAAAGAAGGATGTCAAAAAAGGTTAAGGCTTAGGCTCAGATTGAAAAATGCCTTGAATGCCTTAATTGCTTTATTGTTTGTAATTTGATTTTTGTTATTTGTGATTTTGCAGTGATCGACTTTATTTACCCCAGTTTCCTGCAACACAAACTACTTTTCTCTAACCGTTACTTTCTTTGCAACATACATTCCAGCATATTCCAATTCAACGATCACACCTTCTTCATTTCGCCTGAATACCAGATTATCATTGCTTCTTTTGCTAAACAAAGTATCTCTCTTTTCAGGAAAGAACGGATACTCCCCTTCATCCCATAGCTGTTTCAGAATGAGTGAATTATCTGATACTGTTATGGTCGCCGCATAACCCGGTTCAAATTCATACGTGCCGGTATATTCCTGTAAAACATCCCTGCCGGGATATATGATTTCCCTGAATACCGGCTTATAAATATCCCAATTATATATTTCCGAAATGCTTCTGTAAATCTCTCCGGACAGGGTACCACCCTGATCTCCGTTGGTCATGATCACAGCACCCATTCCGAGTTCGGTATAAAAAAACATATTGCATTTGAATCCTTCATTTGAGCCACCATGCCCAAACCAGATTGAATCTTTTTCACCGCCCAGACTAAGTCCAAGGCCATATCCATCCTTCTCCTCGGTCAGCATTTGTTCAACCATTTCCCGGGAAAGTACACGGTTTGATTCACCCTTTAAAGAATGATGTAGTTCAATGGCAAATTTTGCCAGGTCAGTGGGAGTTGTCCATAAACCGGCTGCAGCCATTTCCGGATAGGTATGCCAGTTCCCCTCGATCGGGCTTCCGTCACTGCGATGAGCAATTGCTGCGTATTGAGCGATGTCTTCTGGTAACGGTTGAACATATGTACTGTTATCCATTCCAATTTTAGAAAGAACCCTTTCCTCAACGATTTCAGGAAAAGGCTGCCCGGTAATATCACAAAGCAACAATTGCATGACCGTAAATCCTCCGCCTGAATACCTGAATAATGCACCGGGGACAGTATCTGCAACAACCGGATCTGAATTGGCCGGTTCTTCACCGTTTAGAACCTGAATGGTAGTGGGAACTGCTTCATCAAAAGCATAACCTCCGAACCCATGAACGGGAAGCCCAGCCGTATGAGATAACAACCTTCGAAGGGTAACCTTCTCCTCCATGGTAAATTCATTTTCAGGGATCTTCCAGCTGATCAAATCCTGGTTAACATCCCGGTCGAGGTTCAGCAATCCTTCTTCAACAAAGGTCAGAGCCGCTGCAGCAGCGACAGGTTTACTGATGGATGCTGCCTGAAAACGGGTTGAAGTATCTATTCCTTTCAGGCTGTCATTCGTAAAATATCCATACCCTTTGGCCCACTCAATCTCACCCTGATTTACAACAGCAATGCTGACTCCAGGTACGTTATAATATTTCATTCGGTCGTGAATGTTCAATCCACCGAGTGTGTCTTCATTGGTAACAACAGCAGTAAGCAGTCCTGATTCAACATTAGCAATTCGTTCACTGATCAGGCCCGTTTCAACCGTTTTGCAACTCATCATGATGAGCAGGACAAGCATTGGAGTTAGGAATTTTTTCATTTTTAATGTTTTTTTATCGTCATGAAGGTAATTAACTTAAGTTGCTAGTTAGGATAGAAATCACCATATATTTGGGAAATGCTTTCACTTTTGGAGAACGACTTTCCAAGTCGTTTGCGCTCTATAGAGCGCTTTTAAACTCCCGCCGATGGCGGGAGAAGCGACTCTTCCAAAGGAATGCCTTCGGCAGGAGAGTCGCTCTCCAGTTAAAAACTAAATTCTTTAAGTAAAATATAAACCTATTTTCGATAGCTAGCAACTTGAGTTAATTAATTTTATTGGAACTGTTTTCTTCGGAATATCCTTTTACTCATCCATTAGAGGAAAAATGTGTATATAAACAACAAGACGGAGTTTGAGTTCGAAGGTTACTTAAAATCTGCAAATTTTCCAAATCTGTTCACTTCTGAACAATGCTGTTCGGTATGATACACCTTATAAGCACGATCTTTTTTGTTAGCTGCTTGGATATCTTTCACTTATGCATGATGGCATATAAGTTGATAAAATTAACGGACGGACCATCTACCGATAGCCTGAAATTTTGTAATTTTCAACTCAAACAGAGAAACAATCATGTTCAGAAACTATCTGCTCACTGCCTTTCGGAACATCATGCGCAACAAGCGGTTTTCACTGCTTAACATTTTTGGCCTCTCCCTCAGCATGTCTGTATGCATGTTGATCATTGTTGTTATAGTGGATCAATTATCCTATGATCAATTCCATACAAAAAAGGAACGAATATACAGGGTTCAATCGATTGATAGCCTTAGCAATGTTTCGCTTAAGTATGCCTCCACCACCTTCCCTCTCGGTTATGAACTGGCAAACAACTATCCGTTTGTGGAAAAAACGGTAGTACTGAACAATTCGTTTTTCGGTGAGGCAGCAAAGGATGAAGCCCTGATCCGGATAAACGGGATCTATGCCAGTGAAGATTTTTTTAAGGTGTTTGATTTTCCTTTGAAAAGCGGGACACCGGAAGATGTATTGAAAGAACCATACACTATGGTTTTGCAAGAAGAAGTGGCAATGAAATTTTTTGGTGAGGAGGATCCAACCGGTAAGTTTTTACAAATCGACAGTGTAGGAGATTTTCTGATAACCGGGATTGTTGGGCAGACGAGGCAGAAATCATCCGTCCAGTTTGAAGCCCTGGTCTCTGCGACCACGCTGGAGGCAATTCAGACAAAGAAAGAAGAGACCATTACAGCTAATGATTGGACTAACTACTGGGCGAACCACGTTTATTTACTGCTTCACGAGAACGCCGACCTTGATGGTATTCAGCGTGCCCTTGATGAGATCAGTATTGAACAATACAAGGATGATGAAGAGCGCAATGTTTCCTTCTATTTACAACCACTGAATAAAATAGTACCGGGACCCATACTGTCCAATGAAATGGGATTTTTTTTACCGAAGGTATTCATCTTTTTTATGGGAGGTCTTGCCCTGGTCATCATCATTTCTGCTGCATTCAACTACACCAGCCTGTCCATTGCCCGGTCCCTGATGCGTGCCAGGGAAGTGGGTGTCCGGAAAACGGTTGGTGCTAGCAGAAACCAGGTCATTATTCAGTTTTTATTCGAAGCAATGCTAATATCATTGTTCTCCCTGGTGGTTGCCTATGCCCTGCTCCAGTTTCTCCTGCCCGGTTTCTCCGGGATGAAAATGATGTCACTGCTGGAAATCAAGCCTGAACAAAATGTAGTGGTATATATCTGGTTCCTGGGTTTTGCCCTGCTAACCGGTTTTATTTCAGGGATCCTCCCATCAATCGTTATCTCTGCTTTCAGGCCGGTGAATGTGCTGAAAGGTGTTGCCAACATCCGTTTCTTCAGCAAAATCACCCTGCGTAAGATCCTGTTGATCACCCAGTTTGTTTTCTCCATGGTTTTTATCATATCCATCCTGCTGATCTTTAAACAGATGAATTTCATGATCAATGCAGAAATGGGATTCGACCGGGATGTGGTATTCAACATCCACATGAGGGGGCATGACCTTGGAAAAGTAAAAAACCAGTACAGCCGGATTCCCGAAATCGAGTCTATCTCAGCTGAATCACATATTCCGGGAGTTGGAAACTTCCGCGACGTGGATCTCCGGATAAACGAGGAAGATGAAAAGTATTCTGCCAACTGGTTCTATGTCGATAAGCAGTATGTTGAAACCATGGGGTTGGAACTGGTTGCAGGAAAAACATTCCCGGAGGATCTGAGTGATGAGAATGATAATTTCGTAATCATCAATGAAAAGACGGTTGAACATTTTAACCTGGGAACCCCTCTTGAAGCGGTTGGGACTTCGTTCATATGTTGGGATTCAACCCTGGTGGAAGTCATCGGGGTTGTTAAAGATTATTACTATGGTGCATTGTTTATGCCGTTGAAACCGCTCATCCTTTGGCATAATCCGGGGAATTGCCGGTATATCGTTTTCAGGCTGCATTCCGGGAACATGGTCATGACGGTTGATAAGCTCAAAAAGCAGTGGAAAGAGATTGATCCCTACCATGACATGGATGGTGATTTCCTGGATGCAGAGATCAGGGAATATTACTCTTTCTTTGAAGACATTTTATATACTGTCGGCTTTGCAGCCATTCTGGCGATTGTCATTGCCGGTTTTGGCCTGCTGGGGATGGCAACCTACAGTATACAGACCCGCCTGAAGGAGATCGGCATCAGAAAGGCACTTGGTGCACAGGCCAGCAGCATCATGTCACTGGTCGCCAGGTCTTACCTCATCATGATGCTGATTGCAGCGGTTATTGGAGCCCCGATTGCATACCTGATCAATAACCTGTGGCTTCAATACCTGGCAAATCACGTTTCTTTTGGTGCAGGATTAATCGCAATCGGAGTGCTTATTGTCTTTGTTGTAGGATTTGTCACAATCAGTTCTCAGACCTTCAAAGCATCCAGGGTAAATCCAGCCAGGATCCTAAAATATGAATAATGATTTAGACATTGCATTTTTGTTTTTTCTATGCGTTCTTTTCCCCGAGATCCCTGCGGAACCGTGAAAAGCAGTTCTGACACAGCCCCACGCTAACCGCTGGAGAACAGGCTTTGAGAAGGAAATTGAGGATCACAAGTCAGGTTTACCTGTAACTTACGCAAACCCGCTTCATCACCCGGAGTGGGCATGTGGGTTAGATGAACCTCACAATTTTTCAAGTTTTTTAAGCACTCCGTTGCCTTTTTTACATCCGGGTTGGTCAGGGCACTGATCCCAAGAACAATCAATGTTTCATCAAGATTCAAACTCAGCCTCTCCCTGGAAAGAACATCACCTTTCAAATGAGCGATCGAATCGATCATGTTTTTGGGGAGGATGTGTAAATCGTCCGGAAGGTTCGCCAGGTGCTTTATAGCATTTAAAATCAGACTGGATGAGGAATGCATGAGCGGTGAATTCTTACCTTTGATGATCGTTCCATCACTCAACTCAATGGCCGCGCCACAAAAAATGCCATTGTGCCCTTTGCCTGATTCCATGGCTTCCCTGGCAGCTTCTCGCGCAGGAATCACGACCCTTCTATCTTCAACTTTCGCTTCCACCTTTTTCATGATCATTTCCGCCCTGGACAATGTATCCTTATCGATAAGGCCCATGACATATTCGCAGGCACATCGAAAATAGCGGCGTATGATCTCCTGGTAGGAGGCTTCCCGGATAACGTTGTCTGATACAATCCCGGAACTGGCACGGTTCACTCCCATATCCGTGGGTGATTTATAGACCGATTCTTTCCCGGTTATCTTTTCAATAATCCGTTGCAACAGGGGGAACGCTTCAATATCACGATTGTAGTTCACCACGCTGATATTATAGGCTGCGAGATGATGGTGGTCGATCTCTACCACATCCTTCAAATCCACGGTCGCTGCTTCATATGCAATGTTAACCGTATGATTCAGTGGAAGATCCCATATGGGGAAGGTCTCAAATTTTGCATATCCGGCCTTTATGCCCTGTTTATAATCATGGTATAAGTTGCTTAGGCAAGTGGCGAGTTTCCCACTTCCCGGTCCGGGTCCGGTAACCACAACAATCGGCTTGTCTGTCCGGATCTCCTCATTGGCACCGTATCCCTCATCACTGACAATGGTATCTACATCGGTTGGGTATCCTTTTGTAAAATAATGAGTGTACAGGGTCATCCCATTTCTCTCCAACTTGTTTTTGAACGACCTGGCAGCAGGTTGATCCCGGTAGCGGGTAATCACAATGGCTTTGACCTCTATTCCCCATTTTCTGAAATCATCAATGGTCTTTAAAGCATCCACATCATAGGTAATGCCAAAATCAGCACGCATTTTCTTCCGCTCAATAGCACCGGCATGAATGCATAATATCACATCAATCTTATCTTTCAGTTTCTGCAAAAGCCGCATCTTTACATTTGGATCAAAGCCGGGCAGTACCCTGGCAGCATGGTAATCATACAGGATCTTGCCGCCAAACTCAAGATACAACCGGCCATTGAATTGATCGACCCGTTCCAGAATAGCTGCCGTCTGTTCCTTCAGGTATTTTTCATTATCGAAGCCAATTTTGTTAAGCGTTGTATTCATATAATTCAGGCTGATATCAGATTCAGAATTATTGACAAAGTAAGGGTTTTTCAAGTGAATTGAAAATTTCATGAGTTAATACAACATTCTCTCTTCAAAATACCCAAGTTAGAGACTGATCTAAAGTCGCTGGTGTAAAACATGCCATTATCTTCTGCCGACCATTGCAAACTTCCTTCCGATAATGTACATTTATGCTCTCAAACCCAATTGATCTTGCTAACATAAGAGCTAACCTCAATACAAACCAAACAATCCAAAACCATGAAAAAAATAGTATTTATTATTCTGGCCCTATTGATCATCCTTACGGCCTGTAACCCAAAACAAGAATCAGAGATGAATCCATTTTTTACGGAGTGGGAAACTCCTTTCCAGGTTCCTCCGTTTGACGAGATTAAACCAGAGCATTACCTGCCTGCATTCAAGAAAGGTATGGAGGAGCAATTGGTTGAAATGGAAGCGATCCTCAGTAACGAGGAAGAACCCGATTTCGAAAATACCATTGCAGCTGCGGACAGAAGTGGGAGGCTTCTTGATAAGGTAGCCGGAGCATTTTACCCGGTTAACAGCGCAAACACAACACCTGAACTGCAGGCAGTAAACCGTGAAGTAGCTCCCCTGTTGACGGAACATCAGGACAAAATAACACTTGATCCCAGGGTATTTGATCGCGTTAAGGCAGTATGGGAAAACAGGGAATCAATGAACCTGACCAAACCGCAGATGACCCTTCTGGAAAGGACCTACAAGAACTTTATTCGGAATGGTGCCGACCTTCCGGAAGATAAGAAAGAGGAACTCAAGGAGATTAATCAACGCCTCTCTTCACTCAATGTACAATTCGGCGATAACCTGCTTGCTGAAACCAACGACTTCAAGCTTTACCTGTCGGATGGAGCAGATCTTGCCGGCTTGCCCGACGGGGTAATTCATGCTGCGGCAGAAGCTGCTGCAAACTTTGATACTACCGGCTGGGTATTTACCCTGCAGAAACCAAGCTGGATACCCTTCCTTCAATACTCCGATAAGAGGGACCTCAGGGAAAAAATCTACCGGGCATACTTCATGCGTGGTAACAACAACAACGAATACGACAACAAAGAGATATTTAAAGAAATCATTAATCTTCGTGTGAAAAGAGCTCAAATGCTGGGTTATAAAAGCCATGCCCATTTTGTTCTGGAACAAAACATGGCGAAAAATCCGGAGACCGTATTCAATTTCCTGGAACAGGTCTGGGATGCTGCCCTACCGGTAGCCAAACAGGAAGCCGCTGCCCAGCAAGCGATCATTGACGAAGAGGGTGATAATTTTAAACTGGCTAGCTGGGATTGGTGGTATTATACCGAAAAGATCAGGAAGGAGAAATATGATCTCGACGATGAAGTGGTACGACCCTATTTAGCCCTGCCAAATGTCCAGCAGGGAATGTTTGAATTGGGAAACAAACTCTATGGAATTACCTTTAAGGAATTGACCGATATTCCCAAATACCATCCGGAGATTCAGTGTTTCGAAGTATTCGATAACGATGGCTCTCATCTCGGAGTTCTCTATACTGATTGGTACCCAAGACCAGGAAAGCGGGTAGGTGCCTGGTCTACCAGTTTCCGAAGTGGTCGGTATGAAGATGGTAAGAAAATTACACCTGTCGCTTGTATCGTGGGTAACTTTTCCAGACCAACTGGGGATGGCCCGGCTCTGCTTAACTTCGAAGAAGTCAGTACTATGTTCCATGAATTCGGACATGCACTGCATGGACTGTTCACCGATGTTCCCTACGAAGGATTGAGGGGAGTACCCCGTGATTTCGTTGAATTGCCCAGCCAGATCATGGAACACTGGGTTCTTGAACCTGAAGTACTGGATACCTATGCAAAACAGTATCAGACCGGAGAGATTATTCCACCTGAAATTGTTGAGAAACTAAAAGCTGCTGACAACTTCAACCAGGGTTTCATTACCGTAGAATACATTGCCGCATCACTGCTTGATATGGAATACCACAGCCTGACCGAACCTTCCGTGGAAGATGTGCTGGCATTTGAAAAAGAAGCCATGGATAAATACGGACTGATTGATGAGATCATCCCGCGGTACCGTTCAACCTATTTCAGCCATGTGATAGGAGGTTATTCAGCCGGATACTACTCCTATAGCTGGTCAGAACAACTCGATTCCGATGCATTCGAAGCATTCAAAGAGAGCGGTGATATTTTCAATAAAGAGATCGCCGCTAAGTTCCGCGAACACGTCCTCTCAAAAGGACGATCAGATGATCCTGCTGTGCTCTATAGAAATTTCAGGGGCAAAGACCCAAGCATTGAAGCACTGCTTAGAAACCGTGGATTTATAGAATAGACAGATAGTATTGATCGGAGGGAAATGAAAAATTGTAATGAGTATTGCTTTACAGGGAGTGATCGGTATTTTCAAACCGGCAAAAAATAAAACGAAAGATCTGCTGCCGGAAGCGGCTTGAGATTATTCTACTCGCAACCCGAGTTGAAATCGGGTTGCGAGGTGGAATAATTTTCTCGTCGCCCGATTTCTCGCAAAGCGATACCCATGGTAAACTCGGGCGACGAGTATTAGTACTCCCAAAGTCGTATCCCGATCCGCCAGCCCTGTAAAATAATCCCTGCCTGCTTCAGGCATGGATTAGCGATTTATGATCACTTCCACTCATTCGCCTCTTCTCCTTCTCCGATCACCGGGAAGGATGAAATTCTCAACCGTGCGGCTCCCATCGGGATCAGGGTGATCTGTTCTTCGGGCTGATCCGATTTTACCGGGCTGTCTTGCAGCAAACCGACCAGGTTGAGGGAATCCATCTGCCATTGCGGAATTCGTTTCCCCTGTGCTTTCAGTTCGAGGGGAACATGCTCATGGGTGAATGGTACATTATCAGCCGGCCAATCCTTTTGAACGAATTCAAACGATCCGGCAACATTGGAATCATCCAGTACCAGGCCATAGTTCCATAGAGTGGTTGGATAGATCTCCCAGGCGGGCCATTCATCGGTCCCTCCCTCTCTTACATACTCCTCCCCGATTTTCAGTGAATAGGTTAAGGGTCCCCTGTCAATCGAAGCACTGTTGTGGTTGTCAACCCAGGTTCTGATTCGGATATCCATTGGAAGGGAGATGGTGACCCGGTCGCTTGAACCCCATGTGCGGTCAATCCTGATGTAATTTTTCCGGTCGGAAGCAAAGGTTTTTTGTTTCCCGTTCACCAATACCCGTGGATGATCGCACCATCCGGGAACCCTCAGATAAAGTGGGAACTCAACCGCTGATTCTGCTGTGATCTCCAGGCTGATCTCTTCATCAAAAGGATAATGTGTTCTCTCGGTAATGGTGACCA